>Ga0302157_10000317_pt1 | contig 63732 bp, 58 predicted proteins | sample I_Bog_N3_3_FD_193502 | JGI IMG/M metagenome (GOLD analysis project Ga0302157, IMG submission 193502) | Peat permafrost microbial communities from Stordalen Mire near Abisko, Sweden - I_Bog_N3_3 | ecosystem: Environmental > Terrestrial > Soil > Wetlands > Peat | place: Sweden: Abisko, Stordalen... | reverse complement strand
GCAGGAAACCTCCCCCGTTGGCGAGGAGCCCAGAGAAGAGTCCAACGGCAGCAGAGACCGCGACCAGGACCAGGCGGTTTTTACGGCGGATGATGCCGGCACGCTGCTGTGCTTCGCCAATTGGCCTGACAACGCGGATTCCGACGATCGTGAGGACGAGGCCAGACGCGTAGAGCAACACGGAGCCACCGATCACCTGGGAAAGGAACGCCCCGGCGATGGCCGCTGGCACGCTCCCGATCAAGGTCCACCCTGCGGCACGAGGCCTAGCCGTCTCGTTTCGCAGATAGGGAATCACAGCGCCGAGAGCGGCTGGGATGGTGGCTGGCAGTGGGGAGGCGACCGCCAGCAAGCCCGGAACACCAAGCACGGCCAGTAGCGGCGTGGCGATCGACGAGCCCCCGACGCCGAACAAGCCGACCAGCAGCCCGATCACCGCTCCAGCAGCGACGAAGACGGGCCACGGCGCCGTCCACGCGACGGCAAGCACGGGCTAGAGGCCGCCCGCACCGAGAGGGCGTCGATTCCGGCCGCAGCACCCCGATGTCCCGGTCATGAGCTGGCCGGCCATCACAGGCGGAATCAACATCAGGCCAGGAGGAATCACGGGACGTGGAGTACGGGCGTCGGGGGGGCGCTGGGTGCGGCGGCGACGGGTCGCTCGGAGCTCGGCCGACGGGGTGGGCGAGGGTCACGCAGGCGCCAGGCGATCGCCAGCCCGGCGGGCAAGAAGGCCAACAGCACGAGGAGACTGACGCGCAGGCTGGTCGCATCCGCCAAGGCACCCAGGCCGGGCGCGACCACCCCGCCAACGCTGATCGCCAGCCCGAGCGTCACGCCCGAGGACGTGCCGATGCGCGTGGGCAGGTAATCCTGGCCGAGAGTCACCGTCAGGCTGAACGACTGGAACAGCACGAAGCCGGTGACCGCGATCGGCAGGAAGACCCACGGCAAGGGTGTGAGTGCGACGGCCAGCAGGCCGACAATGCTCGCTGCGAACGAAACCCGTGTCACCGGGAGCCGGCCGAACCGGTCGGCAAGCCGCCCGCCGGTGATGGTGCCGACGGCGCCGAAGCCGACCATGGTCGTGAGTGCCGCCTCACCGAGCCCTTTGCCTCCGCGCAAGCTGGTCCCGACGTAGAGTGCCACCAGTGACGTCAGCCCGAAATAGACGATGGACCGCAGCATGACCACCGAGGTGAGCCCAATGAAGCCCCGCCAGTCGTCCGACTGTTGAGGGCGCTGCCCACTCCGATGGGGCACCACGTGGGTCTCCGGATGGCGCCGCAGCACGACGAAGACGACAGCACCCGTGATCAGCGCAGGCACCGCCAAGAACACCGTGCCGCCGGTGCCGGGGACGAAGAAGAGCACCGCGAAGACAAACATCGGGCCGATGGCATAGCCCACGTTGCCGCCAACCGAAAAGACGCTCATCGCCTGCTGACTGTCGACACTCGCCGCACGAGCGGCGCGCGCCGCTTCGGGGTGGAACGCGGCCACTCCCACCCCTGCGCCCGCGATCGCCAGGAAGGTCAGCAGGTAGCTCTGGGTCAGTCCCGAGAGCCCGACGCCAACCCCGGCGACGGTGAGGCCCGCGGGGACCAGCCAGAAGAGATGGAGCCGGTCGGTGAGGGCCCCGAAAACCGGCTGGATCACCGACGACATGGCTGTCAGCGCGAACATGAGCCCGGCGGCCGCCGCATAGCTGTAGTGGCGATCGGCAACGAAGAACGGCAGCAGCGCGGGCACCGCCCCCTGGTACATGTCATCGACGGCGTGGCAGGTCGCGAACAGCGCCACCCTGGCCCGGTCGACAGCGGGGCCGCTCACCGGTATGCCTTCACTGTGATGGTCGACGTGACTCGGCCCCCGTCAGACGGCGGCAGCGGTGACGGCCCGGCGCGCGTCGCCGACGAGCCCGAGATGGACGGTGACCCCCATCTTCCCAAGCATGCGGGCCATGCCCTCACCCATGTGGTGGGCCAGCACGGTATCGACCTGATGCTCACGCAGGAAACGGGCCACCCTGGCGTGGTGGGTGCCCTCGGAGCCGGTGTCGTGCAGCGTGTCCCACGACACGTCGAACTCCTCCCAGCCAGTGATCGCCCCCTTTTCGGCGGTGGCGATCGCCACCCGTTGGGCCCGCCCCCAACGAGGGTCGATGCAGCCGTCACCGGCAACCGCCAAGCAAATCACCATCCGCGCTCCGATGCCGGTTGCCGAGGTAACGTGGCTCATCGCGACAACGTACTCCCTCGGGCTCAGGCGAGAGAGAGGAACAGCTTCTCCAACTGCGCCTCGTCCACTGTGGGAACTGCCCCGCCTTCGCGCTCCGTCACGCACTTCTGGAGCCCGCTGGCGATCAGCTTGAATCCCGCTCGGTCGAGGGCGCGAGAGACTGCCGCCAATTGGGTGACGACGTCGGCGCAATCGCGGCCATCCTCGAGCATGCCGATGACCCCGCGGATCTGGCCTTCGGCCCGCCGCAGCCGCTTGAGCACATCGGTGATGGCGGACTCGTCAAGTTGCATCGGGATCTCCTCCTGTTTCAAACGCCCCGCCGGGCCGCTCCGGCCTGCTCACACGGCCCCGGGTGTCAGCGCAGCCAGCTCGATGCGAACCTCCGGACGTTGCATCAGAGTGCTGTGGACGGTGCAGTGCGAGGTGACGGCGAGGAGAGAGGCCTGCAGCTCGGGCGAGAGCTCTGCCGGGACATGCAGCTGAAGCGCGATCTCGCCCACCCGAGCCGGGTGCGAGGCCATGCTGAAGTCGGCGGTGACGGCCAGTCCGTTGGTCGGAATGTCGTGCCGGGCGGCAAAGCGGCGGGCGTAGAAGGCCACGCACGAGGCCAGACTGGCAATGAAGAGCTCGGTCGGAGTGGGGGCGGTGTCCTCGCCACCGTCGGATACCGGCTGATCGACGATGATCGTGTGTTGACGGACCGCGATGCGGAACCGGTCCCCGGCCTCATAGTCGACGCGTACCCGGCGGCTCACCTTAGGGTCGTCGTAGTGCACATGATCACCTCAATTGTAACCCCTAGGGGTATGCCCACAGCCCTGTTGACGGTATACCCCATGGGGTATCATGTCAACCCCGGAACAACCCCGACCGGAGGATCACGGATGGAGCACGGAGAAGACTGGAACGAACGGTATGCCGCTGTGGGGCGGCGGTTCTCGATCCATCCCGATACCGCGATGGTCGAACTGGTGACACCGCTTCCGCCCGGGCGGGCTCTGGACCTTGGCGCCGGGGAGGGGCGCAACAGCCTCTGGCTCGCCCGGCAGGGGTGGGCGGTCACCGCCGTCGACGGGTCGTCTGTCGCGCTTGAGCGCGCGCGTGCCGCGGCAGCCGCGGAGGCACTGAGCGTCTCCCCCATCCAGGCAGACATCGGGGATTTCCTCCGCCGCGGAGATACCTTCGATCTCGTGGTCATCGCCAACATCCACCCGTCCCCCGAGGAGCGCGCCGAGCTCCTGCGAGCAGCAGTGGGCGCCGTTCGCCCCGGCGGGCACCTCTTTCTCGTCGGTCACCATGTCGACTCGCTCGGCCGGGTCGGGCCCCTGGACGCAGCCCGTCTCTACACCGAAGAGGCGCTGGCTGGTGCGCTCCCCGGTCTCCGCACTCTGCTCCTGGAACGCCGCGAGCGGACCCTCGGAGGGGATACGGGGGAGCCGGTCGTCGACGTGGTGCTCTGGGCCGCAGCCCCGGAGTCCCTCCGCCCTCAGCCGAGGTAGCGGCCGATCGCCGCGGTCAACTCCTTCACCTTCTGCTCACCGGTGCCCTCCCGGACCGCGTCGACCACGCAGTGACTGACGTGGTCGTCGAGCAGGGCGAGAGCCACCTTGTCGAGGGCGGCCTTGATCGCCGCGACCTGGGTGAGGACGTCGATGCAGTACCGGTCCTCATCGACCATGCGCTGGATGCCGCGAACCTGTCCCTCGATCCGCGCCAGGCGCGCCTGGAGAGAGACCTTGTCGTGGCTGTATCCGGGAACGGCCATGCGCCCCTCAGACCGCGACGGGGTAGCCGATCTCGTCAAGCCGGGATCGGATGGCGGGCTCGCTCACAACGGCCTCGTCGTAGACGACGTGGACGGTCTTGGCGGGCGGCTCGACCTGGACCTGCGCCACCCCCGCAAGAGTGGCGAGCTCTGTTTCGATGGTGTGCTTGCAGTGGTCGCAGCTGATGTCCGGAGCGACGAGGGTGAGTTCTGGCATCGTGGTCGGTCCTTCGGTGAGGTTGACGGATGACATGAGACGGTCAGGCCGTGGCGGCGGCCTCGGGAAGCGCGTCGATCTGGGCCGGAGCGGGTGTGCGGGGCGCGAAGCGCCGCAGACGCAGGGCGTTGAGCACGACGCTGACCGAGCTGAAGGCCATCGCCAGCGCGGCGGCGACCGGGGGCACGATGGCGAGCACAGCCAGCGGAACCAGGATGAGGTTGTACCCGAAGGCCCAGGCCAGGTTCTGGCGGATGTTCCGGAGCGTAGCCCGCGAGAGGGCGATCGCCAGGCTGACGGCCTCGATATCGCCGTGAACGAGGGTGATGTCGGCGGCGGCCATGGCAACCCCTGTGCCGCTCGCCATGGCGATGCCGACATCGGCCATGGCCAGCGCCGGAGCATCGTTGATGCCGTCACCGACCATGGCCACCGGTCCGAAAGCGGCGCGCAGCTCGCCGATCAGCGCCACCTTGTCGGCGGGGCGGAGCTGGGCCCGGACGTCGGTGATGCCCACCTCCGCCGCGATCGCCCCGGCCGTCTCCGGGAGGTCGCCCGTCGCCAGAACGACGTGGAGGCCGAGGGAGCGGAGACGTTCGATGCCCCGGGCGCTGTCGGGACGGAGCGGGTCGGCGACGGCGAGCACCGCCTGCAGGCGACCATCGATCGAGACTCCGAACAGGCTCCAGGCGCGCCGCGCGGCGGCGGCGACCGCACCCTCGGCATCCGCCACGCCGACACCACTCTCCGCGAGCCATCGCAGCGAGCCGACGGCGACCTCCGCCTCCTCCACCCTTCCCCGAACGCCGCTGCCCGGCACCGCCTCGACATCCTGCGCAACCGGCAGTCGACCCTCGGCCTCGGCAGCCTCGAGAACGGCGCGGGCCAGCGGGTGCTCTGAAGCCTGCTCGACGGCGGCGGCGAGGAGGAGTGCTCGTCGTGAGTCAGCGCCGCCCACCCCGGTGACGTCGACCACCTGGGGCGCCCCCACCGTGAGGGTTCCGGTCTTGTCGAAGACGACGACCCGCAGTGCGCGAATGCGCTCCAGCGCCTCGCCGCCCCGAATCAGCAAGCCCATCTCGGCACCGCGGCCGGTGCCCACCATGATCGCGACGGGGGTGGCCAGCCCCATCGCGCAGGGACAGGCGACGACCAGCACCGCGACCGCCGGGACCATGGCCGCGACGAGGCCGTGCCCCGTGAGCGCCCAGCCCGCGAAGGTGGCGAGAGCGATGAGCAGGATGGTCGGCACGAAGACGCCGGAGACCCGGTCCGCCAGCCGTTGAACCGGCGCCTTCTCCGTCTGCGCTCGCTCCACCAGAGCCAGGATTTGGGAGAGGACGGTCTCCGAGCCAACCTTGGTGACGCGGATCACCAGCGGAACCGTGGTGTTCACGGTGGCGCCGACCGCGTCGTCGCCCGGATGCTTGGTCACGGGTAGGCTCTCGCCGGTCAGCATCGACTCGTCGACGGCGCCAAGGCCCTCGACGACGACCCCATCCGTCGGGATCCGCTCACCGGGGCGGACCTGGATGACGTCGCCCACCCGGAGCGTGCCCACAGGAATGTCCACCGGCGATGCCTCGGGCCAGCGGTCGGCGGACGCCCCCCGGGCGAGCAGATGGGCGGTTCGAGGCTGCAGCCCGGCCAGCGCCTCGATGGCTTCTCCGGCCCGGCGGCGAGCGATGAGCTCGAGAAGCTTGCCCATCGCGATCAGCGTGACGATGAGGGCGGCGACGTCAAAGTACAGGGGCTCGTGCGGCAGCGCGAACACCGCCACCGCCGAGTACACGAAGGCGACGCTCGACCCCAGGGAGACCAGGGTGTCCATGTTGGCGCTGCCGTGCCGTGCGGTCTTCAGCGCGCCGCGGTGGAAGACGGCGCCGACCCAGAGCCACACCGGCAGCGCCAGAGCGAGCTGGGCATAGGGCGACCACCGCGCCGAGCTGAAACCATAGGTGAGGATCAGAATGCCGGTGCTGAGCGCGGCGCCGATGGCGAGCTGCCGCGTCCGTGTGCGAATCGCCGCCCGCCGGCGGGAGCGGCGCCCCTCCACCTCCTCGCTCGGGCTTCGGCTTCCCGAGATCAACTCGGCCCCGTAGCCGGCCCTGCCCACCGCAGCGATCAGCATCGCAGGCTCGACCGGTGTGGTCATGCTCACCTCGGCCAACTCGGTCGTCAGGCTGACGCTCGCCGAGCTGACGCCGCCGACGCTGCTCAGAGCGCGCTCCACACGGCGGACGCAGGAGGCGCACGTCATTCCCTCGATCTCCAGCTCGATCTGGACAGGGGCCGCGGTCGGAGCGCCCGGGGCGGTCATCACCCCGTCATGATACCAGTACGGGGCAGGGGTATCCAAGCCGGTGGTTGGAGGTTGAGAGGGCAACAGATGCGCGGGCTACGCCAACGTCTCCTCGGCGCACGGCCCGGTTGTGCGCCCGCATGCGAGCTCCGAGGCATTCCCAGGCTGGGGGATCGTCAGGCCGCTGAGGCGGTCAGGATGGCCAGGCTCTCGGCGCCAACCAATGGTCGGGATGACCAGCCGAGGATGGTCGGCGGGCGGCCGGAGAGGCGACTGACCTCGCTGATCCAGCGTCGCTCCTGGTAAGCCCGGGCCTGCAATACCGCGTCGGTGGTGGTTGTCGCGGCGAGGCTCATGTTGACGACCCAGCCGAACGGGGTGATCCCGGCGCGGGCGAGGTCGGCTTGAAGCTTTGCCGCCTCGTGGACAGGGGTGGCTTCGGGCAAGGTGACCAGCAGGATCCGGGTGTGGGCGGCGTCGGTGAGGGTGTCGAGCAGCCGTGCGGCGGGTTCGGGCAGGGCCCCCGCCTGGGCAGTGACTTGCCGCGCGAAGCTGCGGGAGGAGTCGAGAAGCAGCACGGTGTGCCCGGTGGGGGCGGTGTCGATGACCACGTATCGGTCGGCCGCTGCGGCAACGGTGCGGGCGAAGGCTTGGAAGACAGCGACCTCCTCGGTGCACGGCGAGCGGAGATCCTCCTCGAGGAGCGCGTAAGCCTCCGCGTTGAGATCCTTGCCCGCGGTCGCGAGGACGCCCTTGGTGTAACTGGCGGTCTCCGCCGCAGGGTCGATGCGGGTGACGGTGAGGTTGCGCGGAGGGTCGGGCAGGGCGTCGGCAACGTGGGCGGCCGGGTCGGTGGTGGTCAGGGTGACCTGATGGCCGCGGGCGGCCAGCGCGACAGCGATGGCGGCGGCGACGGTCGTCTTGCCCACCCCGCCCTTGCCCATGGTCATGACAACACCGGGACCCCCGGCTTCGATCTGCTCCACCAGCTCACCAAGGCCGCTCTGCAGGCGGGGGGTGGGGCGTTCGGCGGGGCCGCCACGGAGGCCGCCGATCTCGGGATGGAGAAGGAGGTGCAGGCCGTCCAGCCCGACCGGCGCTGCCGGCAGCAGCGGGACGGTGTCGACACCCTTGATCGCCGCCAGCACCGATGGCATACCGGCCAGCGCCGCTTGGGCGCGACCCTGCCACGCCTGCGCGACCTCATCGGTGGGGTCGGTGGCGCCGAGCCCCCCGTTGATCACCAGACGCGGCGCGACGACACCGAGGGCGGACAGCTCGCCGGCGGCGCGTGCCGCCTCGCTCAAGGCGGCGACATCGGGCCGGGTGACCAGGACGAGAGTGGTGCGAGCCGGGTCGCGGAGGGCCGCGACGGCATCCGCATAGCGATCCCTGGTCTGCCCGAGGGCGGAGATCGGGCCAATGCACGTGACACCAGCCTTGTTGTCCTGCAGGAAGCCGGTCCAGGCACCGGGCAAAGTCAGAAGCCGCAGTGTGTGCCCGGTCGGGGCGGTGTCGAACACGATGCGGTCGTAGTCGCCGGCGACCGTCGGGTCGGCGAGGAGGGCGACGAACTCGTTGAACGCCGCGATCTCCACGGTGCACGAGCCAGACAGCTCCTCCTCCATCTTGGCGACGACGCCGGCGGGCAGCAGGGTCCGGTAGGGGCCGACCACCCGCTCCCGATAGGCGGCTGCTGCCGCATCGGGATCGATGTTCCGAGCGGTCAGGCCCGCCACGCCAGGCACCGGCACCGGCGTGGGCGACGTGCCGGCCTGCACACCCAGGACCTCGTCGAGGTTGCTGGCCGGGTCCGTCGACACGATCAGCACCCGGGCCCCGCCTTCGGCCAGGGCGACCGCGGTGGCAGCTGCGATCGACGTCTTGCCGACGCCGCCCTTGCCGGTGAAGAAGAGAAACGGCGTCGTGCAGGCAAGCAGGCCCGCCAACGGACTTGCGTTGAGCGTCAGCGGGTCAGCCAGGCTCATCAGCAGCAGCCGGTCCCACCGCAGCAACTCTCTGCCTGCGGCAGCTCTCGAATCCCCGCCACCACGGGCACCGGTGGCGAGAGGGTGATCCCGACCCACCCGGCGAGCTCGGCACGAGCCGGGTAGCGCCCAGTGCTCCGCAACAGCCCGTCCACCAGCAGGGCGGGCAGAGCCCCCTCACCCTGGGTGTTGACCGCCTCGTGGACCGGGGCACAGGCGATGAACTTCTCCGGCTCCTGGGAGAGGGTCGCCCGGGCGACCGTCACGCCCTGCCCGGCCAGCCACTCGAGGTCGGCAGCAAAGCGAGCCAGGGTGGGATCGACAGACGGTCCACAGACCCCGGTAGAGCAGCACATCGCGGGATCGAACACTTCAACGCTGGCCATGCCACTCCTCCGAGCCTCGGTGGGCGATCTGCTTGCCGCCCGGTCCGGGCAGTATACATCAGCCTAGCCTGATATGAACATCCGCTGATGTGATCTAATAGGGACGTGACGACCGCCACCATCAACGTCAGCGGCGAGCGCGCTGCCCTCTTCGGGCTCCTTGCCGACCCGCTCCGCCTCCGGATCGTCGAACTGCTCGCCGCCGAGGAGATGTGTACCTGTCACCTGATCGACGAGACCGGCGCGAAGCAGACGACGGTGAGCCACCATCTGCGGATCCTCCGCGAGGCAGGCGCTGTCACCACCACCGAGGATGGCAAGTTCACCTGGTACCGGCTCGCCCCGCACGTCCTGGACGCACTGGCGACGAGCCTCACTGAGCTGGCCGACAGCGCCGAGCGGGCCGGCCGCTATCGGTTGCCCTGCGCCCTCTGACAGGTTCGGCGGGCAGCCCGGGTGGAGAGGCAGGCCGCCACCGCCGGCTAACGCTGGACGGCAGTAGCCACCCAAGGCGCGTCCGGGCGAGTCTTCTTCTATGCTGCGGTCGAAGTCATGGATGAGAAGGCTCCCGTGGTCGTGTTCGAGGCCGAGGCCGGCCAGGACAGCCGCCTCCGCGACGCCCTCCCTGGGGTGGACTGCCGGTTCGTCGAGCAGGCGCTCTCCGACCAGACCGTTGACCAGGTGGGCGAGGCGACCGTGGTGTCGGTCTTCATCCGCTCGCAGGTGAGCCGCACCGTCATCGAGAGCATGGCCAAGGTACGGCTGATCGCCACCCGCTCGACCGGGTACGACCACATCGACCTGGCTGCCTGCCGGGAGCGGGGCATCACCGTCTCGAACGTCCCCACGTACGGTGAGAATACCGTCGCCGAGCACGCCTTCAGCCTCATCCTCGCCCTCTCTAGGCGCCTGGGTGTCGTGACCCGGCGGATCTCGCACGGAGATTTCTCGCTGGGCGGCCTGATGGGTTCCGACCTGCGCTCTAAGACCCTAGGGGTGGTCGGTGCCGGCAACATCGGCCTCCACGTCATCCGCATGGGCCGCGCTTTCGGCATGGAAGTGCTCGCCTATGACGCGCATCCCAACCCCATGCTCGCCGAGGTGCTGGGGTTCCGCTACGTCTCGCTCGACGAGCTGCTGACAACTTCGGACGTCATCAGCCTGCACGTCCCCTACCGACCGGAGACGCGTCACCTCATCGACCGTGACCGCCTGATGAAGATGAAGCCCGGAGTGCTGCTCATCAACACCGCGCGGGGCGCCCTGGTGGACACGGCTGCGCTCCTGGACGCGCTCGACAGCGGCCGCCTGGGCGGTGCCGGCCTAGACGTCATCGAGGGCGAGGAGCTGCTCATGGAAGAAAGGCAGATGTTCCACATTCCCGAGACGGAGGAACGGATGCGTCAGCTACTCACCGGGCACGCCCTGGCCCGGCATGAGAATGTGATCCTCACCCCGCACATGGCCTGGTACAGCCGAGAAGCGATCGACCGCATCCTGGACGTCACGGCACTCAACATCCGGAGCTTCCTGTCGGGAACCTCGCTGAACGTCATTGCCGCCGACGATCCGCCGCAGAAGAAGGGCTGAAAGGACCCGGCCACCAACAACGTGATGGCGGGCGTCGGCCCGCGTCATCTCCGCCCACTGGTTGCGCACTGTCAACCTGCGCGACTGTCGGGGAGCGCGGACTCGAACCGCGGACCCCTGGTCCCCCAGACCAGTACTCTAACCATCTGAGCTACTCCCCGACGGGTCCACGCCCAGTGTAGCGGAGCCCCGGAGTGCCTCGCCAGCTCGCCGGCGGGGTCCGGCGCGGCCCCCCCCCCCTTGCGCCCGGCGGCACCGGAGCGGCCACGCGGAGAAGCGGGGCCTCGCCCAACCGATGCATCGATCCGGCGCATTCGTGGCAAACTCCGTTCCCATGCATCGCACCGCACGCCTCGCCGCCTCTGCCGCTCTCGGCTATGCGATCGGATCGATCCCGTCGGGGGTCCTGGTGGGACGCTTGAGCCGCGGGATCGACGTCCGGGAGCACGGCAGCCACAGCATGGGCATGGCCAACGTCCTTCGCACCGCCGGGCGCGGCCCTGCCGCGATCACGCTGGCCCTCGACATCGGCAAGGGCGCCGCGGCGGCCCGGCTCGGCAAGGCCCTCACCGGCGATCGCGCCGGGGGCGCGGCCGCGGGCCTGGGAGCGGTGATCGGACACTCGTGGCCGGTGTTCGTCGGTTTCCGGGGCGGGAAGAGCTCCGCCACGCTGTTCGGTGCCGCCAGCGTGATCACCCCTCCGGTCGCCGGAGTGTCCTTGATCGCAGGCGTCGGCGCCCTCGCCGTGACCCGGAGGACGTCCGTGCTCTCGCTCTCCGGAAGCATCGCCGGAGGCCTCGCCGCGCTGGCCCTGGGACTGCGCCGCCGTGACGCCGCCGGCCTCGCGCTGGCGCTGCCCGGGGTCGCGGTGGTGATCTTCCGGCATCGGGAGAACATCGACCGGCTCATCCGAGGGGTCGAGCCTGCCGTGGGTGACCCCGAGACGAGCGACCCCGCCCCCACCGCCTGACCGGGCACGCCGCCCGGGCACCCTGCGCATCGCGCCTCCGCCGGCTGCCCGCGCACGAGCCACTTCCCCGGCACGCCCGCCGATGGAGCTCCTCCCCTCCCCTGCCGGGTCCGGAGGGGACCCCGCCGCCCGGGGCGCCGGTGAGGGCGAACCCGGGAGCGGGGTCCCGCGGGCCCTTCCCGATCAGAAGACCCTGATCGACACCTCCGCCGGCTCGTTCAGCAGTCCCTTGATCTCCTCGTTGACCTTGAGCAGGGTGAGCGACGCCCCCGCCATCTCGAGCGACGTGCAGTACTCGTTCACGTAGCTGCGGAAGACCTTGATGCCCTGAGCCGCGAGCTTCTTGTGGGCGATGCCGTAGAGCAGGTAGAGCTCGCCGATCGTCGTCCCGCCCAGCCCGTTGATCATGAGGGCGACCTCGTCACCGCCCTTGAAGGGGAGGTCGGGCACCACGGCGTTGAGCATGATGTCGACGATCTCGGTGGCCGAGACCAGCTTGGTGCGCTGACGGCCCGGCTCGCCATGGATGCCGATACCGACCTCCATCTCGTCGTCGGCGATCTCGAAGAGCGGAGATCCCTTGACCGGCGGGGTGCAGGAGGTGAGCGCGATCCCCAACGTCCTCACGTTGGCAATGACGTCATTGCCGATGCGCACCAGCTCCTCGAGCGACGCTCCCTTCTCGGAGGCCGCCCCCACCGCCTTGATGACAAAGAAGTTGCCGGCCACGCCGCGCCGTCCCACCGTCCAGGTCGAGTCCTTGACGGCCACGTCGTCGTTGACGAGCAGCGTCGCCACCTTGATGCCGTCCATCTCGCACATCTCCCGGCCCTGCTCGAAGGCGAGCCGGTCGCCGGTGTAGTTGTTGACGAGGTGGAGAACACCCTTCGGTGAGTTCATCAGCTTGGTCGTCTCGTACACGAACTCCACGGGGGGGCCGGCGAAGACGTCACCAGGACAGGCCGCGTCCAGCATGCCCTTGCCCACGATCATGGTGTGGGCCGGCTCGTGGCCGGAGCCGGACCCCTGGATGATCGAGACCTTGTTCGCCTGGGGCATGTCGGCGCGGTAGATGAGGTTGTACTTGGGCTCGTACTTGAGCCTCCCGCCGCTCGCCAGGTAGATGCCCTCCAGCATCTCGGGCACGAACTGCCTCGGGTCGTTGACGAATTTCTTCACCTGCCAGTCTCCTTCTGAGCGTATTTCTCACGCCAAGCCGCGCTGACGCTTTGCAAGATGACGCCGACGGCGGTGGCTCCGGCGTCGACCGAACCGATGCTCCGCTCCCCGGTGTAGGCGGCACGGCCGCGCATGGCGAGCATCGGCTTGGTGGCCTCGGCCGCCCGGACGGCCACGTCCGCCGCCTCCTGGAGCGCTGCGCTCCCGTGGTCCTGCACCGCCTCGGGACGGGCCAGACCAGTCTCCATCGTGTCGATGGCAGGGACCAGGGCATCGAGGAGCGTCTTCTCGCCGAGCGACGCCCCGCCGCGGTGCATGATGCCCGCGACGGCGGCGCGGAGGATGGCGATCACGTCGGCGGCCGTGAACTCGGTCTTGTCGCCGGCCGCCTGCGACGCTCGCAAGAAAGCCGTGCCCCAGATCGGCCCGCTGACCCCGCCCACCTTGCCGGAGAGCACAAAGCCAATCTTCTTGAGGACCGCGCCCACGCTGCTCCGGTCGAAGGTGTCGTAGTCGCTGACCACCACCTCGAAGCCGTTCCGGAGTGAGTAACCGAAGTCGCCGTCCCCAGCCACGCTGTCAAGGTCAGCGAAGTAGACGGCATTGTCGACGATGGTCTTCGCCATCGTCCTCAGAACAAGATCGACGTCATCGATTGCGGTCGCCGCCATCCTGTGTGCTCCTCTGCTTCCCTGATATCTCTGACTCGCTATCCCCCCAGGCAGGCCTCCAGGTCGGTCAATGCGACGAAGTCGCCTGGGCGTGAACTGCTCCGATTGCCGATCACCACGCTTCTCTCTCCCCCGGGGTCGCCCAGTGACGAGACCACCAGCACTGCCTCGCTGAAGTCCTCGTAGGACGTGTAACCGTTGACGGTGATCAGACAGCGCAGACCGGCGCCGCGCGCCGCCTCGAGGCCGTTGCGCGAATCCTCGATGACGAGCACCCGATCCGGAGCCGCGCCCAGCTTCTCGAGGGCCAGAAGGTAGATGTCGGGAGCCGGCTTCTTACGCGGGACACAGTCCCCGGCGAGCAGGACGTCGAAGCGCGCCGCGCGCTCCGGGCCCGCCGCCTGCTCCAGGATGGCCCGCACCGACGGCTCCGCCGACGTCGACGCCACCGCCAGCCTCCATCCCGCGTCCTGAGCCTCACCGATGATCCGCCGGATGCCCGGCCGCGGCGGCAGCTTCCCGGCGGCCACCATCTCCGTGTAGATCTGGGTCTTGCGCTTGTGCCACGCGCCGAGCAGCGCCGCTCTGCCCTCCGGATCGGCCGGCAAGTGGTGCGCACGGACAAACTCCGGAGTCAGCTCGCTCGCCATCCGCTCCTTGCCGCCGGCGATCTCCAGCTTGCGTCCGTATTCCTCCTCCGACCACTGCAGCGGCACCCCGACCTCCGCGAAGGTCTGGTTGAAGGCCGGCAGGTGGCCGTACCGCTCGGTGTCCGCGAGCACGCCATCACAGTCGAAGATGATCGCGCTCACGCCCAGGCCTTCCCCTCGCTCCCGAAAAGCCGGATGTGGTACTTCGCCATCTCCATGACCGCGGTCCGCTGCGCCGTGAAGAGGGCGGGCGGATCGTAAGCGCCGGGATGCGCGCTCATGTACTCGTAGCCGGACTTCATGAAGGCGATCTTCAGAGCGGTCGAGATGTTCACCTTGGCGCAGCCCCGGCCGATCAGGTCACTGAACTGTGCCGGCGTCATGCCCGTCCCGCCATGGAGGGCGACCGGGATGCCGGTGGCCTCGACGATGTCGCTGACGCGCTGGCTGTCGAGGTGAGGGGTGGCCGCGTAGACGCCGTGGGCGTTGCCGATCGCCGGGGCGAAGACGTCGACCCCGGTGACGCGCACGAAGTCGACCACCGTCTTCAGCGACTGGACGTGCTCCGCCTCGTCGCCGGTCATCTCCTCGGTCCGCTTGAAGCCCTCGATCTCGCCCTCGACGTCAGCCCCATGCCGGCGTGCCTCATCGACCACCTCGACGCACTGGCGCATGTTCTCCTCAACGGACAGCTTGCTGGCGTCGAAGAGGACCGAGTTCCAGCCCATCGCCAGGCATTCGCTGATGAGAGCCCGATCGGGGCAGTGATCGAGATGGAGGGCGACCGGGACCGTGATGTTCTCGGTCATCTCCCGCCACATCGCGTACATGACGCCGACCCCGGTCATCACCACGTGCTTGACCGAGGTCTGGACGATCACCGGAGCGCGCAACTCCTCCGCGGCCGCCAGCACCGCCTCCATGGAGAGGTCGTTGACGACGTTGATCGCCGCCACACCGTACCTCTCATGGAAGGCTCGCTCGAGAATGGATTTGGTGGTGACCACAGGCATGTCTACACCTCCCGTGGGAATGGCCGGGGGCCACCGCCAGCCCGACCCGCCATCGCCGGCTCATGGGACGCGAGGTCGAGAACGGCCCGCGCGTTGCCCTCATCCACTACCAGGACACCGATCACCCCGGCACGCAGCATCCCCAGGATCGCCCGCGGCTTCTCCGGTTCGCTGACCACCGCCACCACGGTCTCCACGCGGCGTAGGTGATCGACGGTCAGGGCCAGGAGCCGGTCCTGGTGCGGGGAGGCGACGGAGCGTCCGTCGATGTCGACGTAGTTGCCCAGGACGTCCCCGACCGCCCCCTGGCTCCGCAGCCAGGCGATCTCGTCGGTGGTCAGACAGCCCGACCTCACCATCGTGCATCCGTCGTCGGTGCCCCCGATGCCGACCAGGGCCACTGTCGCCTGCGCGGCCCGGTCCAGGCTCTGGGCGATCGCCTCCTGGGCGAGCAACTGGTCCCGGATCTCGACACTCTCCACATAGGCGGGCGCGTACAGGCTCACCGCCTCTCCCCCGCAACCAGCGGCGAGGGCGCGACAGATCTCGTTCGGGTTGGTCGGCGCCGCGACGCCCGGGGAGCCCCCCATGGCGCTGACGAAGGTGACGTCCAGACGGCTGGCCGGCCGGAAGAAGCGGGGCACTTCGCCAACCGCGCGCCCGTGGCTCACCGCCACCACACAGCCGTCATGGAGACGCCGCTCCAGGTATCGCGCGGCGCGCTGGGCGACAGCCTCGCGCTCCGCCAGAGGGTCGGCGCGCGCCGAGCAGACGATCGCGTCGCTCAGACCGAAAATCTCACGGAGCTGGCTCTCGAGCTCAAGCCGCAGCCACGGGGGCGCCTGGACATGGATGGCGACGACCCCGCATCGGCGCGCACGGTCCAGCAGGCGCTGGACCTTGGGCCGGGAGAGGGCAAACTCGCGGGCGATCTCCTCCTGAGTGCGCTCGTCCACGTAGTACCGCTGAGCCAGCCGAGCGAGGAGCTCGTACTCGTCCTCGCGCAACTCCTCCCGCACGCTCCCGCCACCCCGTCATTCATGCAACCGTGAGCAAATGCTCACCGACGCACAGATTATCGATCCAAGGACGCCCAGATGCAAGCCGCTTGGGGGTAACTCCGCGTCAGGCGAGGGCTGAGGTCACGACCAGACGAGGACGCGGGCGATCCCTACGCCCCGCGTCAAACCTCATTCGTCGTCGTCGTCGTCCACCCACTCGAGGGTGCGCGCGACCGCCTTCTTCCACTTCCGGAAGCGCCGTTCACGGGTCTCGGGGTCGAGCCTCGGGAGCCATTCCGCGGCCTTGTGCCAGTTGGCGCGGAGGCTCTCCACATTCGGCCAGAAGCCGACGGCGAGACCGGCGGCGTACGCGGCACCCAGGGACACCGTCTCGGACACGATCGGCCGGACGACCGGCACGCCGAGGGAGTCGGCGAGGAGCTGCATCATCAGATTGTCGGCGGTCATGCCGCCATCGGCCCTGAGCACGCGGAGCACGGTCCCGGCGTCGCTGTTCATGGCTTCGATGACCTCACGGGTCTGCCACGCCGTCGCCTCCAGCACCGCCCGGGCCAGGTGTCCCTTGGTCGTGAAACCGGTCAGGCCGGCGATCACACCACGCGCATCAGAGCGCCAGTGGGGCGCAAAGAGGCCGGAGAATGCCGGCACCACGTAGACCCCACCACTGTCCTCCACGGTCCGTGCCAGGGTCTCGATCTCGGCGGCGCTGGAGATCATGCCCAGCTTGTCGCGCAGCCACTGCACCAGAGCTCCCGTGACCGCGATGGACCCCTCGAGCGCGTACGTCGCCGGCTCGCCGGCGATCCGGCATGCGACCGTGGTGAGCAGCCCGTGAGTCGACTCCACCAGCTGTGAGCCAGTGTTGAGGAGCAGGAAGCTGCCGGTCCCGTAGGTGCACTTGCCCTCCCCGGCTGCAAAGCAGGTCTGGCCGAAGAGCGCCGCCTGCTGGTCCCCCAAGGCGGCGGCGACCGGGAGGCCGCGGAGCGGTGCGCCAGCCTCACCGTACACCTCTGAGGAGGCATGGATCTCCGGCAGCATCGCCCGGGGCACCTTCATCGCTTCGAGCAGCTCGTCGTCCCAGTCCAGCGACCGGAGATCCATGAGCATGGTCCGGCTGGCGTTGGTGACGTCGGTCAGGTGGCGGCCGGTCAGCTTCCAGATCAACCACGTTTCCATGGTCCCGAACAGCACATCGCCCCTCTCGGCGCCGGCCCGAGCCCCGTCCACGTGGTCGAGGATCCACTGGATCTTCGGCCCCGAGAAGTACGCCGTGAGGGGGAGCCCGGTCTTGGCCCGGAAGCGATCCTTCCCCCCTTCGGCGGCGAGGCGGTTGACGATCTTGTCGGTGCGGGTGTCCTGCCAGCTGATCGCGTTGTAGATGGGCCGGCCGCTGCGGCGGTCCCAGACCACGGTGGTCTCCCGCTGGTTGGCGATCCCCAGGGCGACCAGGTCGGCGAGCTTGAGCCCGGCCTTCTCCAGGGCATCCGGAACCACCTGGAGCACCGTACCGAGGATCTCCTCCGCATCCTGCTCGACCCATCCGGGCCGCGGGAAGAGCTGCCGGTGCTCCTTCTGAGCCACCGACACGATCCTGCCCCGTTCGTCGAACAGCAGGCAGCGCGACGACGCGCTCCCCTGGTCGATGGATGCCACGTAGGCGCCCGTCACCTGACCACCCCCCTCCCGACCCCGCCCCTCGGGGACGACGCCGACGGAGCCGTGGCAGACGCTCTCACACCAGCCCGCTCAGCGCCACGATGGGACCCAGTCTCCCGGCTGGTCGATGTGCTGTCAAGCTCCTCGGCCGGCGCCCGCGGCGCGCGCAGCCCGGCTACCACGGGATCGCCCCCAGGTCGCGGGAGATCGACCGCGCCGACTCGCGCACGTACTCGACGAGATCGCTGCGAGGCATCTCCGCTTCGCACAGCCGTTCGATCGGCCCCGAGATGGCGATGGAACCGACGGTCTGTTCGCTGCGATCGGTGATCGGAGCGGCGACCGAGCACTGGCCGTCGACGAGCTCCCCGATGTCGGCCGCCCAGCCGCGCTTCTTGATCTCCTTGAGCGCGGCGGTCAGCTGTTTGCCGTCGGTGATCGTGCGGGGGGTGAAGCGGCTCAGCTCTTCCCGGCCCAACTCGGAGAGCACGTAGGGGTTGGCGGCGAGCAACGCCTTGCCCAGGGCGGTCGCGTGGAGGGGCAGCAGCGAGCCGACCTGCAGCACCTGGTAGCTGTCATCGGGGCGGAAGACGTGGTGAACGACCAGCACCCGGCCGTCGTGAAGGGTGCCGATCCTCACCGTCTCGTTGCTGCGAGCGGCCAGCGAGTCCGCCCAGTTGAGCGCCCGGGAGCGCAGCTCGTTGCCGTCCAGATAGGTGCTGCCAAGGTGGAGCAGCGCCGCTCCGAGCTGGTACTTCCCCGAGTCCGGGTCCTTCTCGACGAATCCGACCTGCTGGAGGGTGCGCAGGATCCCGAAGACCGTCCCTTTGGGCAGGCCCATCTGCGCCGACAGCTCCACGAGGCTGAGGCGGCGAGCCCGCCCGGACAGCAGGTGCATGACCTGGGCGGCGCGTTGAATCGATTGAATCGGCCGCGGCATCTGGGTACCCTACCTGATCGGTGGGGCATTCTGAGAAGTGGGTTGACAATGCCCAACGGTACCGGATAATGGCCAACGCGTCTAGGCCGGCCGGACCACAACCGCCCCCAGGGGAGGGGCGGAGGTTCGCGTAGGGAGGATCGGGCGCATGAGGGCTGTGTCGTGCGGCGGGCGCAGGAGTGGCGCCCGTTTTCCACAGGTGAGCCAAGTTATCGCTTGGACGACCAATTGGAGGGTTTGGCATGGCTGACGAGTATCGACCGATACACGGCGCGGGCCGGCAGACATTCGGTCTGCACGGCCTGTGGGGCGAGTTATCGGCGGAATTCATCGGGACGTTGACCCTGATCATGTTCGGAGACGGGGTTGTCGCCATGGCGGTCGCCGCCCTCCCTGGGTCGGGCAGGGCCGCCACGCCCACGACCATCTTCAACGCCGCCGGTGACTGGCTGCTGATCACCTTCGGATGGGCGTTCGCCGTCATGATCGGCGTCTACATCGCGGGCGGCGTCAGCGGCGCGCACCTCAACCCGGCGGTGACCTTGGCCCTGGCGCTGAGGCGCCGCTTCCCCTGGAAGAGCGTGGTCCCCTACTGGATCGCCCAGGTGGTGGGAGCCTTCCTCGGCGCAGCGATGGTCATGTGGGTCTATCACGACGCCATCGCCGCCTACAACACCGCCGCACACCTGGTCCCGTCGGCGGGCAACGCGCTGGCCACCTACTCGATTTTCGCCACCTTCCCCGCCGCCTACTTCCATGGGGGCATCGGGGGACCGTTCCTCGATGAGGCGGTGGGCACCGCACTGCTGGTGCTCGGCATCTTCGCGGTGACCGACTCGCGCAACACGGCGCCGACGAGCAACCTCGGACCGCTCATCGTCGGCTTCATCATCTTCGCGATCGGCACCTCGTTCGGAGCCAACACCGGGTACGCGATCAACCCCGCCCGTGACTTCGGGCCGCGTCTCTTCGCGTTCTTTGCAGGCTACGGCCAGGTGGCCCTGCCCGGGAGCTTCAACAACGGCGCCGGCTTCTCGTTCAGCGACTACTTCTGGATTCCGATCATCGGTCCGCTCGTCGGCGGTTGTGTCGGCGCCATCGTCTACGACTTCTTCGTCGGTGACGTGCTCCACGCCCGCAAGTCGCGGACCGGTGCGGCCGACGCGGTACGGGAGGAGATCGGCCGTTCCGAGCCCAACGTTCAGCCCGACCGGGCGTAGCGGGCAACGACCATGAAGAAGCTGATCAATCGCGTCGAGGACGTTGTCAAAGAGGAACTGGAGGGCATCGTCGCCGCTCATTCCGACCTCGTGCGGGTGCACTTCGCACCCAACTACGTGGTGCGGGTCGACGCACCGGTCAGCGGCAAGACGGCGCTCGTCTCCGGCGGAGGCTCGGGGCACGAGCCGATGCACGGGGGCTTCGTCGGGATGGGCATGCTGGATGCGGCCTGCCCAGGAGAGGTTTTCACCTCGCCGACCCCCGACCAGATCCTGGAGGCCACCAAGGCGGTCAGTGGCGGCGCCGGGGTGCTCCACATCGTCAAGAACTACACCGGTGACATCCTCAACTTCGAGATGGCCGCGGACCTCGCCAAGGCCGACGACATCGAGGTGGAGGCGGTCGTCATCAACGACGACGTGGCGGTCCAGGACAGCCTGTACACCGCCGGGCGGCGAGGGGTAGGCACCACGGTGCTCGCAGAGAAGATCTGCGGAGCCGCGGCGGAGGCCCATGCGTCGCTCAAGGACGTCGCCGAGCTGTGCCGTCGGGTCAACGCGAACGGGCGGAGCATGGGCATGGCCCTGACCTCCTGCACCGTGCCCGCGGCCGGCAAGCCGACCTTCGACCTGGGCGAGCAGGAGATGGAGATCGGGATCGGCATCCACGGTGAGCCGGGCCGCGAGCGCCGCGCGCTGGCGAGCGCCGACGAGGTCGTGGAGATGCTGACCCGCCCGATCGTCGAGGACCTGCCGTTCAAGCGGGGCGATTCGGTTCTGGCGTTCGTCAACGGCATGGGCGGCACCCCGCTCATCGAGCTCTACATCGTCTATCGAGCGCTCTCGCGCTACCTGGACGGCGTGGGCGTGAAGATCGGACGCAAGCTGATCGGCCCCTACATCACCTCCTTGGAGATGGCGGGTTGCTCCATAACCCTGCTCCGTCTCGACGATGAGATGACCAGGCTGTGGGACGCCCCCGTCAACACCCCAGGACTGCGCTGGGGAGTCTGAGAAGCAGAAGAGATCGGTTAGAGGGCAGCGACGATGGCCGTCACGTATGAGCAGGGACTTGCGTTCGTGCAAGGCTTCGCCGCTGCCATAGCCGAGAACAAGGCATACCTGACCCAGTTGGACTCGGAGATCGGCGATGCCGACCACGGGACCAACATGGACCGGGGCATGCAGGCAGTGCTGGCGAAGGTCGGCTCCCTGGAGGGGGCCGACCTGTCGCAGCTCTTCAAGACGACCGCGATGACTCTGATCTCGACCGTGGGCGGAGCCAGTGGGCCTCTCTACGGCACCCTCTTCTTGGGGCTGGGCACCGCCGTCACGGGCAAGACCGAGCTCTCGACAGAGGACTGGGGCCAGGCCCTCGCTGCCGCCGTTCAGGCGGTGCGGGCGCGAGGCAAGGCCCAGCCCGGGGACAAGACCATGATCGACGCCCTGCAACCGGCCGCCGACTCGCTGCGCGAGGCGGCGCAGGATGGCGCCACGCTCGAGGCGGCGCTTGCCACCTGCGAGCAGGCGGCCGAGCAGGGCATGCAGGCCACCATCCCGCTGGTGGCGCGGAAGGGCCGGGCGAGCTATCTGGGAGAGCGCAGCGCCGGGCATCAGGACCCGGGGGCGACCTCATCCTGGCTGCTGGTCCGGGCGGCCCGACAGGCATTCACGGCTGATACGTGAGCTGGGAGTAAGGAGAACGCTATGGCTGAATACGTAGGGGCGCTGGACCAGGGAACGACCAGCACCCGCTTCATGATCTTCAACCACTCCGGCGGGGTGGTCGGCATCGACCAGAAAGAGCACGAGCAGATCTACCCGAAGCCGGGCTGGGTCGAGCACGACGCGATGGAGATCTGGGAGCGCTCGAAGGAGGTAATCCGGGTCGCTCTGCAGAAGACCGGCCTCAAGGCCTCGGACCTCGCCGCGGTGGGCATCACCAACCAGCGCGAGACCGCGGTGGTCTGGGACAAGAAGACCGGCAAGCCGGTCCACAACGCCATCGTCTGGCAGGACACCCGCACCGACACCATCTGCAACGAGCTGGCCAAGGACGGCGGCCAGGACCGCTTCCGGGCCAAGGTCGGCCTGCCCCTGGCCACCTACTTCTCCGGTCCAAAAATCATGTGGCTGCTGGAGAACGTGCCGGGGCTGCGTGCCAAGGCAGAGGCCGGGGACCTGGCCTTCGGCAACCTCGACAGCTGGTGCATCTGGAACCTCACCGGTGGGGTCCACGGCGGCCTCCACGTGACCGACGTGACCAACGCCAGCCGCACCATGCTGATGAACCTGGAGACCCTGGACTGGGATCCGGAGATCCTCAAGATCATGGGCATCCCCAAGGCGATGCTCCCCCAGATCCGTCCCTCCAGCGAGGTCTACGGCAAGTGCGTCGACCCGCTGCCGGGCATTCCCGTCGCGGGCGACCTGGGCGACCAGCAGGCGGCCATCTTCGGCCAGACCTGCTACTCGGTCGGCGAGGCCAAGAACACCTACGGCACCGGCAACTTCATGCTCCTCAACACGGGCACGAAGCCGGTCCAGTCCAAGAACGGCCTGCTGACCACCCTCGGCTACAAGATCGGCTCGCAGCCGGCCGTGTACTGCCTCGAGGGCTCGATCGCGATCACCGGCGCCCTGGTGCAGTGGATGCGCGACAACCTGGGACTGATCAAGACCTCGGCTGACATCGAGACGCTGGCCAAGACCGTCGACGACAACGGTGGCGCTTACTTCGTGCCCGCCTTCTCGGGGCTCTTTGCCCCCTACTGGAAGAGCGACGCGAGAGGCGTCATCGCCGGCCTCACCCGCTACGTCACCAAGGGCCACATCGCCCGCGCGGTGCTGGAGGCGACCGCCTGGCAGACCCGCGAAGTGCTCGACGCCATGAACGCCGACTCGGGCGTGGCCCTGACCGCGCTCAAGGTCGACGGCGGCATGGTCTTCAACGAGCTGCTCATGCAGTTCCAGGCAGACGTGCTGGGCGTCCCGGTCATCCGGCCCAAGGTGGCCGAGACCACGGCCCTCGGCGCCGCGTATGCCGCCGGGCTCGCGGTGGGCTTCTGGAAAGAGGTCGAGGAGCTCCGCAAGAACTGGCAGGTTGACCGCACCTGGGAGCCCAAGATGGACGCCACGGAGCGGGAGAACCAGTACAAGCTCTGGAAGAAGGCCGTCACCCGCACCTTCGACTGGGTCGAGTGACCGGCAGGCAATCGGACTGAACCGGGAACCATGACTGAAGCTCTCGAGTGCCAGCTGCTGGTGATCGGGGGTGGTTCCACGGGGGCTGGGGTGGCCTGGGACGCCGCGCTGCGCGGTTTCCAGGTCATCCTGGCCGACCGTGGTGACCTCGCCACCGGCACCACGGGCCGCTTCCACGGTCTGCTCCATTCGGGCGGTCGCTACGCCGTGCGCGATACGAGCTCGGCGCGCGAGTGCGCTCGGGAGAACGAGATCCTGCGCCGGGTGGCGACGGAGAGCATCGAGGACACGGGGGGGCTCTTCGTCAGCACCCCCCAGGACGACCCCGAGTACGCCGATCGCTTTCTCACAGGCTGCGGGGAGGCCGGCATCGCCGTCGAGGAGATCTCACCTGGCGAGGCCCTCCGGCGTGAGCCCCGCCTCAACCCGAAGATCCGGCGGGCCTTCTCGGTGGCGGACGGCAGCATCGACAGCTGGAAGCTGGTTTGGGGCTGCGCCCGGGGAGCCGAGCAGCTGGGCGCGCGGATCCTCCCCTATCACCCGGTCACCGCTCTCCTGCGCGAGGGTGATCGGGTGGTGGGCGGCCGTCTCCGCGACCTCCGCTCCGGCGGGGATGTGGAGGTCCGGGCCGAGTGCGTCATCAACGCCGCCGGAGCCTGGAGCGGCCAGATCGCCAAGATGGCCGGCTGCGAGGTCGGCGTCCGGCCCGGCAAGGGCGTGATGGTCGCGATCAACCACCGGCTCGCCAACTGCGTCGTCAACCGCTGCAACATGCCCGGCGACGGCGACATCGTGGTCCCGAGCCACAGCGTCAGCGTGATCGGGACGACCGACACCCCGGTCGATGATCCCGACGACATCGAAGCCACCGCGGAGGAGGTGGCCAAGATGATGACGGCGGGCGACATCCTCATCCCCGGCTTCAGCCAGGCGAGGGCTCTCCGTGTCTGGTCCGGGGCTCGCCCGCTGCTCCCCAAAGCCGCGGTCGGCGCCGGCGACGATCGCGCGGTCACCCGCTCTCACACCGTCCTCCGGCATGCGGAGCGGGACGGCGTGGCCGGCCTGGTATCGATCGCGGGGGGCAAGCTGACCACGTACCGGCTGATGGCCAAGGACACCGTCGATGCCGCGTGCGCGGAGCTGGGGGTGGAGAGGAGCTGCACGACCGCGGAGACCCCTCTGCCGGGCAGCACCGGCCACAACTACTACCAGTTGCCGGACCATCAGGCCGACTTCGAGAAGGGGCGGGCCGACAACCCCATGGTCTGCGAATGCGAGCTGGTGTCACAGACCGACCTGCTGGAGGCGGTGCGGCTCCATCCCAAGGCTCAGATCGACGATCTGCGCCGGGCCCTCCGGGTCGGCATGGGGCCCTGCCAGGGTGGCTTCTGCGCCTTCCGAACCGCCGCCCTCCTCCACGGCCACGGGGAGTACGACCGCGCCGAGGCCAACGCCGCGCTGCGTGCCTTCGTCCAGGAGCGATGGAAGGGTCAGCGCCCGGTGCTCTGGGGTCAGCAGCTCCGTCAGGCGCGACTCGACGCGTGGATCTTCCAGGGGGTGCTCGACATCGAGCACCTGCCCACATGAGCCGCCGGCCGGAGGAGATGCGGTGATCACCGACGCCCTCGTGATCGGAGCCGGGACGGCCGGTCTGACCGCCGGGATCCGCCTGGCCCGCGGCGGGCTGCGGGTCACGGTGGTGGCGACTGGAGAGGGATGCCTTCCCCTCGCCAGCGGGACCATCGACGTCCTGGGCTTTGCCCCCGACGCGGTGCAGAGCCCCCTTGGCGCCCTGCCCGGATTCCTCGATGCCCACCCGGAGCACCCCTACCGGATCAGCGGCCTGGCCGGGCTCGAGCAGAGCCTCGCCTGGTTCGTGAAGACCGCCGAGCCACTCGGCTACCAGGGCGACCTGTCTCGGAACCAGTGGGTGCCGACGGTTCTGGGCGGCCTGCGCCCGACGGCGCTGGTACCCCGCAGCATGGCCGCCGCCGACCTCGGCGGTGGCGGCGAGGTGCTCATCGCCGGCATCCGCGGATTCCGCGACTTCCATCCCGCGCTCCTCGCCGCCAACCTGGGCCGGGCGGCGGCGGCGCCCGCGCCGGTCATCCAGACGCGGGCGATCGAGCTCGACTGGCCGGGCAGCGCCGGCGACATGCCCCCCTTCCGCCTGGCCCGCCGGCTGGAGGACCCGGAGATCCGGCGGCGGCTGGCCGACCAGCTCCGTCCCCAGCTCGGTGACGCCACCGCGGTGGGTCTGCCCGCAGTCCTCGGACGCGAGAGAGCCGCCGAGGTCCACGCCGACCTCGAGCACCGGCTCGGCCGGCCGGTCTTCGAGATCCCCGGTCTGCCCCCGTCGCTTCCCGGGCTGCGGCTCTTCGACTGCCTGCGCCGGGCGCTGCTCGACGCGGGCGGCCGGCTGCTCCTGGGCAGCACCGCCCTCTCGGCCACCCACCACCACGACACCGTCGGCTCGGTGACCATCACCCAGGCGTCGCGCCCGGTGGAGGTGAGCGCCGGCTTCTACGTGCTGGCGACGGGGGGCTTCACCACCGGCGGCATCATCCGGGAGCCCGACGGCCAGCTCCGAGAGCCTGTGTTCGGCCTGCCGGTGCACGGCCTGGCGCCGGGGCAGGAGCCCTTTGGCGACCAGTACCTGGCAGAGCACCCGCTGGACCGCGTCGGGCTGACCACCGACGCGCAGGGTCGGCCCCTGGGCACGGCCGGAGGTCCCCACGCCGTCAACCTCTACGCCGCCGGGGCGGTGCTGGCCGGTGCCCTCCCCTGGCGCGAGAAGTCAGGCGAGGGGCTGAGCCTCTCCACCGGGTGGCACGCCGCCGAGGCCATCGTGGGGCGCCGCCGTGAGGACGCCGCGTGAGATGGACGGAATGAGCATGCTGATGGAGAACGAGGGGATGGCGGTGCGTCCCTCCCTCGACGGATGCATCAAGTGCACCATCTGCGAGAGCGCCTGCCCCTACGCCGCCGTCACCGAGCACTTCCCCGGGCCCAAGACCGTCGGGCCTCAGGAGGAGCGCTTCCGTCATGGTCCCCTCTCGGCCGACTGGTCGGTGGACTACTGTTCCGGTTGCGGGATCTGCAGCCGGGTCTGTCCCCAGGACGTCAGGATCGCCGAGATCAACTCGCGTGCCCGGGCCCAGCTCAAGGAGCAGCGCGGCATCCCCCTGCGCGACCAGCTGCTGGCTCGACCTGACGTGATGGGTCGGCTCGGCCGGCCGATACGCCCGCTCTTCAACTGGGCCATGGGCACCCCTCTCGTGCGTGTTCCCCTGGAGCGCATTCTCGGCATCCATCGCAAGGCCGCGATCCCCAAGGTGGCGGGACGCACCTTCGGGCAGTGGGCGCGGCGCCACCCTGTCCGTCCGGCGCAGGACCGGGTCGTCTACTTCCACGGTTGCAGCACCAATTACTTCGAGCCCGGCCTCGGCCGGATGGTCGTCGCCGTGCTCGAGCACCAGGGGCTGGCCGTGGAGATCCCCGAACAGGGCTGCTGCGGGCTGCCACTGCAGTCCAACGGCAACTTCCCCGCCGCCCGCACCTACGCCACCCGGCTCGCCCGCCAGCTGAGCAGCATCCCGGGTGACCTCCCGGTGATCGGCTCCTCGACCAGCTGCGCCTTGATGCTCAAGCGCGAGGCACGCGAGATCCTGGGGGTCGAGGACCCGGCACTGGTCGACGTCTCTCAGCGCACCTACGACATCTTCGAGTACCTCCGCGACCTCCACGAGCAGGGCCGTTTGAAGACCGACTTCGTCCCGGTGGAGCTCACCGCCGCCTATCACGCACCCTGCCAGCAGCAGAATCAATTGATCGGCAAGCCCGCCCTCGACGTCCTCGCCCTGGTGCCGGGCCTGCGGCTGGTCGAGCTGGATCGGGATTGCTGCGGGGTCGGCGGCACTTACGGCATCAAGCGCGAGAAGTACGAGATCTCGATGGCCGTGGGCGACAGCCTCTTCTCGGACATCCGGCGGACCGCCCCGGACCTCGTCCTCTGCGACAGCGAGACCTGCCGCTGGCACATCGCCAAGGCCACTGGGTTCCCGGTGATCCACCCCCTGGAGCTGCTGCACCGGGCGTATGGCGGCCACTGAAGCCACCGACCCCGTGCCCGGTGAGACCCCGGTCGGCCTGGTCCTCGTCTCCCATAGCGCCCCGCTCGCCGAGGGCGCGGCGGAGCTGGCCCGGGCGATGGCCGGAGATCAGGTCCGGATCGTGGCGGCCGGCGGCATGGCGCCGCCGGAGACGGCGTTGGGAACGGACGCCGTCCGGGTGGCGGCAGCCATCGAGGAGGCCTGGTCCGAGCGTGGGGTGCTCGTGCTGATGGACCTGGGCAGTGCCCTCCTCTCCGCCGAGATGGCGCTCGAGCTCCTCCCCGAGGAGCACCGGAAACGCGTGCTGCTGAGTGCCGCCCCCCTGGTCGAGGGTGCCGTGGCCGCGGCGGTCACCTCACGGTTGGGAGAGCCGCTGGAGCGGGTCGCGCTCGAGGCCGCCGGTTCGCTGGACGCCAAGCGCGCTCAGGTCGGTGGCCCCGCGCCGCCGAGCCCGGCCCTTGAGCCCAGCGGCCCCCTGGCCGGGGCTCTCCCTCCGGCCGACGTCGAGGCCCGCATCGCCGTGAGCATCCCCCTGGGACTCCACGCGCGCCCGGCAGCGCGAGTGATCCGCGCCACCGCCGGCCTGGACACCGAGGTCCTCGCCGCCAACGCGACCACGGGCTCGGGGCTGGTCAGCGCGCGCAGCCTCAACGCCCTCGCCGGCCTTCAGCTCCACGAGGGTCACGAGCTGTTGGTGCGCGCGTCGGGCCCGGACGCTCAGCGGGCGATCGATGCGCTGGTGGCCCTGGCGGCGCGCCGTTTCGACGAGCCCGCGGTGGGGCAGGACGTCACGCCCGCCGCCGCACCCGCCCCGCCCACCGCCGGGCCGTCGCCCCTGGCGGTGGCACCCCCGACCGGCCTGACGGGCGAGCTGCGCGGCATCCCCGCATCGATCGGAATCGCCATCGGAACGCTGCAGTTCCTGGAGCAGGCCGACCTGCCAGTTCCGGATGGGGAGGCCGTCGATCCAGCCACGGAGCTCGAGGCACTGGGGCTGGCCGTGACCGCCACACGGCGCGACCTCGAGCAGCTGCGTGACCAGACCCGGGCGCGGGCCGGGAGCTATGAGGCCGAGATCGTCGACGCGGACCTGCTCTTCCTCGAGGATCCGGAGCTGTTGGAGCCGACCCGGGCTGCGATCAGCGATCGGCGGCTCACCGCCGCTCAGGCGTGGTCCGAGGTCTCCACCCGCCTCGGCCAGTCCTGGGAGCGGCTGGACGATCCCAATATGCGGCTTCGGGCTGCGGACCTCGCGGGCGTGAGCCGGAGGGTGCTGCACCGCCTACTGGGGCGGCCCGCCCCCGTCCTGCACCAGGCAGGGATCCTCGTGGCCCGCGACCTGGCGCCCACTGACACCGCGGCTCTGGACCCCGCCCAGGTCATGGGGATCGCCACCGCGGGTGGCGGCCCCACGTCGCACAGTGCCATCCTCGCCCGCGCCCTGGGCATACCCGCGGTGGTGGGGCTGGGTGACCAGCTGCTCGGTGTGGCTCCTGGACGGCGCGCGCTCCTGGACGGCGGCCGGGGCACGCTCATCCTCGACCCGCCGGCCGAGCTGGTCCGGCGCGCGCGCGCCGAGACGCGCGAGGAGCAGGGTCGGGAGGCCCGCGCCGCCGCGACGGCCCACCTGCCCGCGGTGACCACGGACGGCCTCGTCGTCGAGGTGGCGGCCAACATCGGAACCGTCGAGGAGGCCTCGCGGGCCGTCCGGGCCGGAGCCGACGCGGTGGGGCTGCTCCGCACCGAGTTCCTCTTCCTGGAGGCCGAGACCATGCCCGGAGCGGAGGCGCAGGAACGGGTCTACTCGGAGATCGCCGCTCGCCTGGACGGCCGCCCCCTCACCATCAGGACCCTGGACGTGGGTGCCGACAAACCCCTCCCCTACCTCCGCACCGCCCACGAGGACAACCCGGCGCTCGGGCTGCGCGGCATCCGTCTCGGGCTGGCGCAGCCCGAGGTGCTGAAAGCCCAGCTGCGCGCGGTGGTCCAGACCGCGCGGCGCTTTCCGGTGCGGGTGATGTTCCCCATGGTGTCGAGTGCGGGCGAGGTCGACGCTGCCCGAGCCCTGCTCGCCGAGGCCGCAGGGTCTGAACCTCTCTCCGTCGAGGTGGGCGTGATGGTGGAGGTCCCCGCCGCGGCCCTGAGCGCCGCCCGGCTCGCCGAGAGGGTGGACTTCTTCTCGCTCGGAACCAACGACCTCTCCCAGTACACGCTCGCCGCGGATCGTGGTAACGCTGAGGTCGCCGCCCTGGCGGACGCATTCCATCCCGCCACGCTCCGCCTCATCGCGGCGACGGTTCGAGCCGCGCGGGCCCGAGGACGCTGGGTGGGTGTGTGCGGTGAGCTGGCCGGCCAGGTCGAGGCGGTCCCCCTGCTCATCGGGCTCGGGGTCAGGGAGCTCTCGGTGGCCGTCCCGGCGGTGGCGAGGATCAAAGAGGCGGTGCGCACGGCCGACTCCGGCGCGTGCGTCCGGCTGGCCCGGAGGGCGCTCCGGCTCACCGACGGGGCGGCCGTCCGTGGCCTCATCTCTGGTACCGCTCGAAGTGCGACCATTGCTCCCCGACATGGCTCGCCGGCCCCCTCTCGCCGCGCCTCCACGCGGAGCTCAGCTACCGCTTCCCACGGGTAACGGTGAGCTGGCACACCCGGCGAGCCTGATCCCCGCCGCGGCCGTCCGCTCACGCGGCCGCACCGCCTTCGTGGGCTCCACCACGGGACTGCGGCTCGTGCTCACCCCGGTGGTGGCAGCGCTGGCCCTCTCCGGGCAGGGACGCTGGGCGGCGGTGGTGTTCGCGATCGGCGCCAGCACCGACTACCTCGACGGCTACCTGGCCCGCCGGTGGCATGTGAGCACGCTGACCGGAAGCTTCCTGGACACGACCGCCGACAAGGTGATGGTGGCAGGCGTCCTGATCGCCCTCACCAGCATCGGCCAGGCCTCGCCGTGGGCGGTGATGATCATCGTCTGCCGGGAGTTCCTCGTGATGGGGCTGCGCGGCTCGGTGGCGGTCTCGGGCAAGGTGATCCGCTCGTCCCAGCTCGGACGCACCAAGGCCGCGGTCCAGTTCGTCGCCATCATCCTGCTGCTGCTCCGCGTCGACACGCGCCTCGGCCCGACCGGCATCGGGGAGTGGGCGCTCTGGATCGCCACCGCGTTGACCGTGCTCTCCGCCGCCGACTACATCTCACGCTGGGCGGCCTCGGCCCTCCGCGGCTCGGCGCCGGCCACCCCGAAGTGAGCGCCCCGGTCCTCATCACCGGGGCCGGGGGGTTCGTCGGGGGCGCGGTTCTCGAACGCCTGCTCCGAGCCGACCTCGAGGTGCGCGCCTTGGTGCGCACGCCCGAGACGGCCGAACGGGTCCGGAGAGCCGGTGCCCAGCCGGTGAGTGGGGACATCTTGGACGTCGAGGGTCTCGCCGGCGCCATGCGCGGCTGCGAGCTGGTCTTCCACGTGGCCGGGCTCAACAAGATGTGCCTGCCCGACCCCGCTCCACTGACGCGCAACAACGTCGACGGATCGGTCAACGTCGTCCGTGCGGCTGCCCGGGCGGGGGTGCGCCGCATCGTCTACACGTCGTCGGCGGCCACGCTGGACAGCGAGCCGCCGGTTGGCGCCGCGGACGACCGGCCACGCCGCTTCCTCTCCGAGTACGAGCGCTCCAAGTACGAGGCCGAGCGCGAGGTGATGGCGCTCGCACCCCGGCTCGGCGTCGAGCTGGTGTGCCTCAACCCCTCCTCGGTGCAGGGGCCGGGCCGCACCACGGGCACCGCGCGCTGGCTGATCAGCTACGCCAACGGCCGGCTGCATTGGCTCATCGACGCACCGGTCAGCCTGGTGGACATCGCAGACTGTGCGGAGGCGCACCTGCTCGCCGCCACCCGTGGTGAGCCGCTCCACCCCTACGTGATCAGCGGCTCCACCCAGCGCATCTCGGAGATGGTGCACACCCTGGGGACGGTCGCCGGTCACACGTATCCGATCCGATTCCTCCCGCCGGGCCCGGCGGTCGCCGCCGCCTCGATGGTGGGGGCCGGGTTCCGGGTGGCAGGGCGCCGTGCCCCGGTCTGCCGCGAGATGCTGCGTACCCTGGCCCACGGCCACGCCTACGACGGCGCGCCGGCCGCGCGGGAGCTGGGCTTCACCTACACGCCGCTCGAGGAGACGCTGCGGCGGGCGCTCGCCTGGTACGTGGAACACGGCCTGGTGCGGCCCTCCCAGACCACCCCTGAGCCCCCCGGAGGCGCGGCTCGCCCAGCAGGGAACTGAAGCACCCGGCTGGCAGCTGACGTCCCCCGCGCGCCGTCCGCGGGTCTATCGTCTTCACGTGCAGACGGTGTCGTTGGGACGCGGCGGACCCTCGGTGAGCCGCATCGGGCTGGGCATGGCCGCGCTGGGACGTCCGGCGTACATCACCACCGGCCGCGCCGCCGACTTCGGCGAGGATCGCTCCGAGGCAGCTTTCCGCCGCCGGAGCTGGGAGGTCCTGGACGCCGCCTACGCGGCGGGGATCCGCTACCTCGACTGCGCCCGGTCCTATGGCTCGGCCGAGGCTTTCGTGGCCGGCTGGCTGGCGCGGACCAGGCCGGACGATGTCGTGGTCGGCTCCAAGTGGGGCTACACCTATGTCGGCGACTGGGACCCAGCGGCGGCGGTGCACGAGGTCAAGGACCACTCCCTGGCCACCTTCGAGCGCCAGCACGCCGAGAGCAGTGCCCTGCTGGGTACCCACCTCCGCCTCTACCAGGTCCATTCCGCCACGCTGGAGTCCGGCGTGCTCGAGAACGGGCTTCTCCACGAGGCCCTGGCACGCCGGCGTGACCTCGGTCTCAGGCTCGGCATCACGACCTCCGGGCCCTCCCAGGCCGACACCATCCGGCGCGCGCTGGAGATCCGCAGCGGAGGCGAGCCGCTCTTCGGCGCCGTGCAGGCGACCTGGAACCTGCTCGAGACGTCGGTGGAGCCCGCGCTGGCCGAAGCCGCCCAGGCGGGGTGGGCGGTGATCGTCAAGGAGGCGGTCGCCAACGGGAGGTTGACCGACCGCGGAGATGCCGGAGCCCCGGGGTCCGCGCTGGGAGATGCGGCGGCGGCGGCGGGGACCGGCTCCGACGCGGTCGCCATCGCGGCCGCGCTCGCCCGCCCGTGGGCCTCGGTGGTGCTGAGCGGCGCCGCAACCGTCGATCAGCTGGAGAGCAACCTGCGGGCCGACGGCCTGCCCGTCCCGTCCCTTCCCGACCTCGCGGAGCCGCCTGTCGACTACTGGGGACGGAGGTCGCGGCGCCCCTGGCTGTGATGCGAGGCCGCCGCCACGCGGGAGCCGGCCTGCTCAGCCCTCGCTGTCGGCGCGGCGGCGAATCACCATGTGGAGGCGGACCCCGGCAAAGCCAAAGGCAGCGCGGATCCGGTTCTCCAGGTATCGCTGATACGAGAAGTGGAGCAGCTCGGGGTCGCTGACGAAGAGGACGACGGTCGGGTTGGGGGAGCTCGCCTGGGCGGCGTAGAGGATCTTGACCCGGCGTCCACGGTGCATCGCCGGCGGCCGGCTCGACACCGCCTCCCGGAGCACCTGGTTGAGCGCGGCGGTCGGCATCCGGGTCGCCCGCGCGTCCGCCACCTGCACGGCGGCGTCCAGCACCTTGGCCACATTGCGCCCGAGCAGGGCGCTCACCGTGAGCACCGGCGCGCCCGGGACGAAGTCGAAGGCGGCGGAGATCTTGGTCAGGGTCTCCGGGTCGATGCGGTCCTCCTGGGGCACCAGGTCCCATTTGTTGGCGATGACCACCACGCCCTTGCCGGCATCGGCCGCGTAACCGGCGATGTGCCGATCCTGGGCCAGCACCCCCTCGGAGGTGTCGACCACCACCAGCGCCACGTCGCTGCGCTCCAGGGCCCGCATCGCCCGCAGCAGGCTGTAATGCTCGATGTCGGTGGTGACGACACCCCGGCGGCGGATGCCGGCGGTGTCGACCAGCCGGACCTGGTGCCCCCCGTGCTCGAGCACGGTGTCCACCGCGTCCCGTGTGGTTCCGGCCACAGATGACACCAACGAGCGCTCCGCCCCCACCAGGTAGTTGAGCAACGACGACTTGCCGACATTGGGACGGCCGATGATGGCGACCCGCAGCTCGTCGGCCCGCTCCTGGGCCTCGCCCTCGGCCGGGGGCAGCCGGTCCACCACCTCGTCGAGCAGGTCACCGGTGTCGGTGCCGGTGAGCGCCGAGATGAGCCGCGGCTCACCGAGCCCGAGGCGGTACAGCTCATGGGCGTAGTAGGGGTCGTTCGGCGAGTCCGCCTTGTTGCCGGTGAGGATCACCGGCTTGCCCCCGGAGCGGAGGATCGCCGCGATGTCCTCGTCGAGACCGGTCACTCCCGCACGGACGTCGACCATCAGGATGCAGAGGTCTGCCTCCTCGATGGCCGTCCTCGCCTGCTGCTGGGTGCCCCGGGTCAGCTCGGCGATGCCGGGGTCCTCGGAGATCAGGGCGGGGTCGAGGCCGGCCGTGTCCACCAGGGTGAAGCGGCGCCCGCGCCACTCGGCCACCCCGTACAGGCGGTCCCGGGTGAGCCCCGCGGTCTCGTCGACGATGGCGTGCCGCTGCCCGGTCAGACGGTTAAAGAGGGTCGACTTCCCGACGTTGGGCCGGCCGACGATGGTGACGATGCCGCTCACGGGGCCCAGGGCGGAGTCGTCCCGGTACCGGCGGCTGCGGCGGTTGCGGACCGACCCCGCGGGCGGGCTCACGGTTGGCCGGCCTCCAGCTGCAGCGCCATCGGTTGCAGGCCGACCGCCTCGTCATCGTGGCCGAAGGCGTTGAGCTCGCCGCTCCCGCCGGCCACGGTGTTGACGATCAGGTAGGCGTAGTCCGCCCAGGAGCGGTCGGAGTCGAACTGCGAGGGGCGCGCCGGGTGGTCGGGGTGGCTGTGCCAGAAGCCCACCGTGTCCAGTCCACGAACCCGGGCGCTGCGGTCGGCGGCCTGGATGTCGGCGGGGTCCATGTCGAAGCGATCGGTCAGTCGCTCCGTCCAGAGGTTGCGTGCGGAGGTGGCCTCCTGCACCAGGACGGCGTCCCCCTCGTGACTGCCGATCAGGACTCCGCATCCCTCGTGGGGATGGGCGGCTTCGGCGAGGCGCCGGATGGTCGCATGAGCCGTGGCGGAGAGGCGCACGGTGAGAAAGCTCACGCGGCCCTCTCCCAGGCGCGGCGCGACGATCGACAATTGGGGCTCGGAACTGGGCATCCCGGCCATTATCACTGAGCACTGGCACCCCACCACCACCAGGGCACCCGCCGCCGGGCCAGCGGCGACGCCTCAGCTGGCGGCTGCGGAGGCTCCCATCCGGAATCCGGCGTTGCCCTTGCGCGCGTCCGAGAAGAGGGCGATGACCCCACTCGGGCGGAGGTAAATGGGGCCGTCGTCACCCGGAAGCTCGACGAAACCCGCCTCGCCGGGCTTGGCCTGGAGCGCGGCCAGGGTCTCTGCGACGGAGAGCCGCACCGCGGCGTCCGAGCCGTTGACGAACCGGATGATGGTCATCTGGAGGTGCTCCTCACTTGACTGCCGGCCCCATGGTACCCGCCACCGCGTCCAGGGCCGTCCGCAGCTCAGCGGTGAGGTCCCCGATCTCCTCGATGCCGACCGAGAAGCGCAGCAGGCCGTCGCCGATGCCGAGAGACCGGCGCTGGGCCGGGCTCAACCCTCGGTGCGAGCTGAGCGCGGGATGGCTGACGGTGGTGGCCACGTCACCGAGCGACGGTGCGAGCCGGATCTCGGGGAGCGCCCGGAGCAGCAGATCGGCCTGCTCGCGCCCACCGAGGTCAAGTGCCAGCATCGACCCCCGCCCCTGCGGCAGCAGCCTCACCGCCAGCGCCTCCTCTTCGGGGCTGCGCGATCCCGGGTAGTGAACGGCGGCGACTGCGGCATGGTCGGTCGCAAGGTGGGCCAGGGACGCGGCGCCGACCGCACCACGCTCGACCCGGAGCCCGGCGGTGCGCAGGCCGCGAAGGCTGAGGAAGGCGTCGAACGGCGCCATCACCGCGCCCAGGAATCGGGAATGGACGGCGAGCAGGCCGGCCGCCGGGTGGCCCGCGCGGATCGCCACCGCGCCTCCCAGCACGTCCGCATGCCCGGAGAGCTGCTTGGTCAGGCTCTCGACGACCAGGTCCGCGCCCAGCTCAAGGGGCCGGAGCAGGAAGGGCGTGGCAAAGGTGTTGTCGATGACGGTGGCGGCGCCGGCCGAACGGCAGAGCTCGACGAGGGCGGGGAGGTCCAGCAGCCCCATGAGCGGGTTGCCGATGGTCTCCGCCACCACGCAGGCAACCTCCGACGTGAGCACCTTCTGGACCTGGTCGAGCTGGCGAGCCACCTCTCCCGGCGGCGGCAGGTCGACCATCACCGGCTCGATCCCGAGTGCGGCCAGCGGACCCGCGATCAGGCTCTCGCTGCCGCCGTAGCTGGGACGGAGGAGGACCACCCGGCGGCGTCCCGGCCCGACCAGGGTGCTGAGGGCGAGGAGCAGGGCGGCCTGGCCGCTGGAGGTGACCCGGCAGACCGGCGGCTCGGGGAGCCCGTACCCCTCCAGGGCGGTGAGCGCCTCCTCGAGCCGGTGCACGCTCGGATTGCCGAAGCGACGGTAGCCCCCATGGCCGGCGGCCATCGCCGCGTCGAGATCGTCGAGGTCGGGGAAGGCGGCAACCGACGCGAGCGAGGGAGGCTCGACGAGGGGGACGCCGCCCGGTACCGGATCCGGTGTCCCGGCCCGGGCGGCGACCGTGAGCAGGCTCGGCGGACGCGTCACCGCGTTACCGCCGTCCGCCCCGGCCGCTCGCCGGGCTCGGCATCAGTTGGCCTTGGGAACCCGTGGAAAGGCGCCCGTACCAGCGAAGACCGCGGAGCGGCCCAGCTCGCGCTCGATGTGCAGCAGCCGGTTGTACTTGGCGACCCGCTCCGACCGGGACGGTGCCCCGGTCTTGATCTGGCCGCCGTTGATGGCGACCACGAAGTCCGCGATGAAGGTGTCCTCGGTCTCCCCGCTACGGTGGCTGACGACCGGGTTGTAGCCGTGGGCACGGCCGAGAGCCACCGTCTGGAGGGTCTCGGTGAGGGTGCCGATCTGGTTGAGCTTGATCAGGACCGAGTTGCAGGCTCCCAGGTCGATCCCCTTCTGGAGGAGCTTGGCGTTGGTCACGAAGTTGTCGTCGCCGACGAGCTGGACGCGGTCACCGAGCTTCTCCGTGAGCAGCTTCCAGCCGTCCCAGTCCTCCTCGGCCATGCCGTCCTCGAGGGAGACGATCGGGTAGCGGTCCAGCCAGGTGGTCCACAGCTCGACCATCTCGACGGGGCCCAGCGTCCGCCCCTCGCCCTTGAGGACGTAGTGGCCGTCGTGGTAGAGCCCGGAGACGGCTGGGTCGAGCCCGATCCCGACCTCCTTGCCAGGCACGTAGCCGGCCTTGAGGATGGCCTCGACGAGCACCTCGACGGCCTCTTCGTTGTGCTTCAGAGAGGGGGCGAAGCCGCCCTCGTCGCCCTGCCCGGTGCTGTGCCCCTTGGCCTTGAGGACCGCGCGCAGCGCGTGGAAGCACTCGCTCCCGGCACGGAGGGCCTCGGCGAAGCTCGGCAGCCCGAGGGGGATGAACATGAACTCCTGGAAGTCCACCGAGGTCTGGGCGTGGGCACCGCCGTTCAGGCAGTTGAACTGGGGCACGGGGAGGGTGACGGCACCGACCCCGCCGAGGTAGCGATAGAGAGGAAGGCCGGTGGATTCGGCCGCGGCCCGCGCGCTGGCGAGGCTCACGCCGAGGATGGCGTTGGCGCCCAGCCGGCCCTTGTTCTCGGTGCCGTCCAGCTCGATCAGGCGAGCATCGAGCGCGCCCTGGTCGAGAGCGTCCATGCCGATCACCTCGGGGGCGATCACCTCGACCACGTTGTTGACTGCCTGGAGGACACCCTTGCCCCCATACCGCGAAGCGTCGCCGTCGCGCAGCTCGACGGCCTCGTGGATGCCGGTGCTGGCACCGCTCGGGATGATGGCCTGGCCCTCGAAGCCGCTGGCCAGCTCAACGTGAACCTCGATGGTCGGGTTGCCCCGAGAGTCGAGAACCTCTTGGGCGGAGATCGATTCGATGAAGGTCATGGTTGGAGGATAGACGCCATGACCCCCTCGACGTCAGGGGCAGAGGTCACCGGCAGGGGGAGACGATGGGCGGTCCACCGGCGGGCGCCGCGGACGCACCGTCACGGGGCGGCGGCTACTGCGAAGGCGTGGGCGGGTACTGGGGAGGAACACCCGGGTATTGCGGAGGCGCCCCCGGGTATTGCGGAGGCGCGGCCGGATACTCCGGGGGCGCGGCCGGGTACTGAGACGGCGTGGGCGGGTACTGCTGCGGAGTGGGCAGGTATTGCGGAGGCGCGCCCAGGTAACCGGGCGCCGGGTACGGGTACGCCGCCCCGTAGGCCCCCGCTGGCACTGCGAGTGATGGCCTGACCACCAGGGCGCGGCCCAGCTTGTCGTGCAGACCCTGCTTCTTGGGGTCCCAGGCCACCCAGAGCAGACAGAGGAAGACCACCAGGCCCGCGATGCTGCTCACGCCAGCGACGAAGGCGAGCAGGCCAGGAGCCCACCAGACGATGGCGCGGGCTAGGGCGCGCCCGAGCGGCAGAGGGCTGGCGGGGTCCTCCACGCGAACCACCCGCACGCCGACGGCGCGCTGTCCAAGGGTGCTCCCCCACCCCGCGACGAGCACTCCGAAGTAGAGGACAGCGAGGACACAGCCGATCAGCGAGAGAGTCACCTGTCCACCGGACGGGAGCACGTAGGCCGGGGTGGGGAGGCCGTTCTGGTTGGCGTACGTGACCTGGTTCGCGTAGGTGGAGATGGTCGAGCCGAAGATGATCAAATAGATGATCGCCGTCGGCACCCCGATGATGATGCCGTCGAGGATGTAGCCGCCGAACCGGCGCCAGAAGGAGGCGTACTCGAGCCCCGGGGCCGGGCCCCACGGAGTGGCCCCAGAACCTCCCGGGTACTGCGGATAGCCGGGGGGCGGCCCGTAGCCGCTCGGGGGCGGCCCGTAGTAGCCGCCCGGAGGCGAGCCGTAGCCGCCCGGGGTGGGGACATAGCCGCCCGGGGTCGGGGCATAGCCACCCGAGGGCGGCGCCGAGGGAGGCTGCCAGCTCATCTGATCCACCACCACCATGGCCAATCCAACGGGGGCGCACGATACGCGCCGCTTGATGTCTTGTCGATGCACCTTCACCCGTTGGCCGGCGGCCGGCTGCTCAAGACTCCGCGCGTGCCCTCCGGGGCAGGCTGTTCGCCAGCTCATCCCAGAGCCGGGTCAGCACCCGGATGCCGGAACGGAACTGACCGACGTCGAACTTCTCGTTGGGCGCGTGGATGCGATCGTCGGGAAGGCCGAACCCGACCAGCACGGATGGCAGTCCGAGCACCCGGTCAAACATCTCGACCGGGTGGATGGATCCCCCGGACCGGGTGAAGTACACGTCAGCGCCGAACACCTCCCTCATGGCGCGGGATGCCGCCAGCACTCCGGGGTGGTCGACCGGGGTCAGCACGGGACGGCTGCCGCCCCCCGGCGTGACCGTCACCCGCACGGCGTCAGGAGCCGCCGCCTCGATCGCCGCCCGCACCCGGTCGGCGATGGCCTCCGGCTGCTGGCGTGGCACCAGGCGGCAGGTGATCTTGGCACCGGCGCGGGCGGGGATGATGGTCTTCGGGCCGGGCCCCTGGTAGCCACCCCAGACCCCGTTGATCTCCAGGGTGGGCCGCACCGTCAGGCGCTCGGTGGTGGTGTAGCCGTTCTCGCCGAAGGTGACGGGAACGCCGCCGGCCAGTTCCCGGAACGCGGCCTCGTCGAAGGGCGCGGCCGCGACCTGCTCCCGCTCTTCAGGGGTCAGCTCGGTCACCTCGTCATAGAAACCCGGAACGGTCACCCGTCCGGTCTGTGGATCGCGCAGGGAGGCGAGGATGCGGGCGAGCGCCTCGATGGGATTGAGGACCGCGCCCCCGAACTCTCCGGAATGGAGATCCAGGGCAGGCCCCTCGACCTCGACCTCGAGATCGACCAGCCCACGCAGCCCGACGCAGATCGAGGGCTGGCCGCGGTCGTGCATGGCCGTGTCGGAGACGACGCAGAGGTCGGCGCGCAGCCGGGTGGCCTCCGCCTCGATGAGCCCCTCGAAGTTGGCCGAGCCGATCTCCTCCTCCCCCTCCACGACCAGCTTGAGGTTGAGTGGCAGCTCGCCGCGGGTGCGCAGATGGGCTTCGACCGCCTTGAGGTGCATCCACACCATGCTCTTGTCGTCGGCGGCGCCCCGACAGCGCAGCTCCTCACCCACGATCCGCGGTTCGAAGGGCGGCGACGTCCACTCCTCCAGGGGATCGGCGGGCTGGATGTCGTGGTGCGCGTAGATCAGGACGGTGGGCAGCCCCGGGTCCACCAACCTCTCCGCGTAGACGGCGGGGTGCCCGGGCGTCTCGATCAGCTCCGCGGTGGTGAAGCCCGCATCCCGGGCCGCCTGGGCGAGCCGCTCGGCGCTGCGCCGGACGTCGCCGGCATGCGCGGGGTCGGCCGAGATCGAGGGGATACGGCAGAATTCGACCAATTCACCGACGAAGCGTGCTTGGTGGGCGTCGCAGTAGGCATCGAGGTCCTGAGCGTTCATGGCCGTGGAGCGTAGCGCGCGGGACCGTCTCCCCTCATTTGCGAGCACTGCCGCCCTCAGTGGTGTAGCCTCTGCGCCGTCTGTCCCTCACCCCCACTCAACGTCGCAGCAGGAGGTTCGACTCATGGCGGTTCAGGCACATGCCCCCGCGTCCGAGGGCCTACGCCCGCAGGGGCCGGCCCTGATAGAGAGCCCGCCCCGGGCTTTCAGCGCCGCTCCTCCAGCGCCGCCCGCCGTGGACGGCCCCGTTGTCGAGTTGATCGGCCACCCGACCACCCAGCCGCGGGTCGAATCGCGGACTGCAATTGAGGCCGCTGTCGACCAGGCGGTTCTCCCCCACCAGCTCCACGAGATCGACCAGGTCATCGAGCTGGCCCAGCTCGGCGAGCTGCTCGTCGAGAAGGACGCCCGGGTCGCCCTGCTGGAGCGGGGCCTCGCCGACTGGCGCGAGCGTGCCCGCCTCGAGATCGAGGCCCGTGCCGCCGCCGAACGGCTCGCCTTTGAGCGCGAGCGTGACCTGGTCGGGGTCATCCATCAGCAGATCTCCGCCATCGAGAGCGCCGAGGAGAGCACCCGGGAGGCCTTTGCACAGGCCGACCAGCTGCGCGCCCGACTCGACGAGCAGATGACCCTGGCCGAGGACGCCGAGCAGAACACCCAGTCGGCGCTCGCCCGCATGCACGAGCTGCAGGCGAGGATCGACGAGCTCGACGACCGGCTGCGCCAGCGGACCCGCCACTGGTGGACCCGCCGGGCCGTCTGAGGCCCCCGGAACGCAGTCACCGGTATCGGTACTGCGAGCCGGACCAATTGGACGCCCGGGGGGCGTGGGCCTCGTTGCCGGCTGACTCCTGACCCCCGCGACGGTCGCGACCTTCGCGGGGTGGTTCCGGGAAGTCGACCGATTCCGGGAACCACCATTGCGTTGCATGGCGTCGTCCCGGCGTTGCGAAAGGATGGCGGCGGCGTGACAAGCGGCCAGACAGGACGCCCGGCTGCTGATCGGGCGTGAACATGATCTCCAGCGGCCCGAACACGGGCGACCGGACAAGCCCGACTCGGCCACCAGGAGATCTCCCATGGCGATGCCAGCCCCCTTCGCCCGCCGTCGGCTCGGCCGGCGTCTCTCGGCCGTCTCGGTCGCCGTCGCCGGCGGTCTTGCGCTGGCCGTGGCCGGAGCAGTGGGAGTGGCCGCGGCTCCAACGTTGCACCGCTCGGGCGACGAGGTGCACGCCACCCTGACGGCGTCGCCACCGACTGCGGCGCCAACCGTGACCCCGCTCTGCAACCCCGGCTCGGGCAAGTACGCCTGGGAGGTGAGTACTACCCAGACGTTGTCGAACTACAACATCGACTACGCGAAAGCCGTCGCGGGCCCTTGGCCGGGTACGGAGGTCACGTCGCCCAAGGCGCCCTTCACCTTCACCACCCCCAGTTCGCTCGGGTTACAGCTCTACGTCCGGTGGGACAGTTCCCCCAACCAGATGACCGCGCAGTTGACGGCTGACACGACCGCCTGCCCGACAGCACCTCCGACCTCCACGCCGACGCCCACAGCAGTGCCCACGCCGACGCCCACCGCAACGCCGACCCCGACGCCCACTCCCACTGCGGCGCCGACCCCGGCCCCCACGCCGACCCCCCCGCCCACCCCGAAGCCGACCCCGCGGCCGACCCCAACCCCGACGCCGACGCCGACGCCGACCCCGACGAGCATCCCGGTCCCCACACCGGTGCCGACCCCCACTCCCCCACCGGCGACGTCGCCTCCCAAGCCCACCGCGCCATCTGTCGTGCAGGTCGCACCGAGCCCCAGTCCCTCGAGCAGCCCCTCCGCCCTGGAGGACGCTTTTGCCCAGATGGCCATCCCGCCCGCCGTGGCCGGCGCCAACGGCATCTCGCTGGCCTCGGCGGTGCTCACCTCCGCGGGGGGTGCCGTCTTCGAGTGGGCCGACGCCCTGATCCTCCTGGCGGCACTGGTGAGCCTGCTGCTCATCCGCGGTCCGCTGCGCGGACGCAAGCTTCGCTGGCACCGCAAGCGGAGCTGACCCCAGCCCCTGCAGGACGGGCCATCCCGGGTCCCCCCGACCTCGAGCGCAGCGGCCATGAGACCGGCCGCGCCCGGGGTCACACCCGTCCCGGTGCGGCGCCTAGACTGAGGTGACAACCGGGTTGCAATTCCGAGCCCCCGGACTACCGAGGAGCGGCAAACCATGACAGGTGGCGCACTCACAGCGGACGGGCGGGCCCTCATCCTCAACGATGGCAACCAGATGCCCCTGCTCGGCCTCGGGGTCTGGCAGACGCCCGACGGACGAGAGTGCATCGACGCCGTGCGCTGGGCGCTCGAGCTCGGGTACCGGCACATCGACACCGCCCAGGCCTACGGCAATGAGGAGAGCGTCGGGAAGGGGCTGCTGGCGAGCGGCGTGCCCCGCGACGAGATCTTCATCACCACCAAGTTCTTCCCCGGGAATAAGGATCCCCTCGCCGCGCTCGAGCAGAGCCTGCGACGGCTCGGGGTCGACCACGTGGACCTGTACATCATTCACTGGCCACAAGGCGGCGCGACCTGGGCGTGGCCCGGCATGGAGCGAGCCCGCGAGCTGGGCTACGCCCGCTCGGTGGGTGTCTCCAACTTCAGCGCCACCCAGTTGGAAGAGGTTATCGGCGCCGGCACCGTCCCAGCCACCGTGAACCAGGTCCAGTTCAGCTCATTGCACTACCGGCGCGCCCTGCTCGAAGCCTGCCGGAAGCGCGGCGTCGTCCTCGAGGCGTACAGCCCCCTGGGCACGGGCCGCCACCTGGGCAACGAGACCGTCCGGCTGGTGGCGGATCGCGTCGGACGGACGCCCGCACAGGTGCTGCTGCGGTGGTGTATCCAGCGCGATGTGCCCGTCATCCCCAAGTCGACGCACCGCGAGCGCATCGAGGAGAACGCCGACATCTTCAGCTTCCAGCTGTCCGACCAGGATATGCGGGAGCTCGACGCCCTCGATGAGACGGCCGGCACCGATCGCGCCCTGGAACGCCCATGGTGGTGAGGAGCTAAGTCCCCTCGGCGGACTTGGCGGAGCGAGAGGGATTCGAACCCTCGATACGAGTTGACCCCGTATACCGCATTTCCAGTGCGGCGCCCTCGACCAGCTAGGCGATCGCTCCTCGGCGATTGTACCGAGCGCCACCCTGGCCCATCGCCCACGGGGCCGCCCGCGCCACCGGGCCGCTCGGATCTCGCTCTCCCGGGGTCACTCACCGGCGGATCCGAGGCCGCCAGCCGGCCGGATCGTCCCGCGGCTCTCGGCGGAGGATGATCGTGACTGGGTCCGGCCAGCTCAGCCAGGTTCGGGCCATTCAGATGGAGAGGTCACGCCATGCAGCCAGAGGACATCCTCAACCGGGTGCGCGAGGTCGCCACCGTCCGTCAGGTCTTCGGTGAGCCCTACGAGAAGGACGGGATGCTGGTGGTACCGGTCGCCCGGATCCGGGGCGGCGGGGGTGGCGGCACCGGCAGCGACCTGAGCGACGGGTCGGAGAAGGCCCGTCAGGGACGGGGCGGGGGCTTCGGGATCGACTCGCGGCCTCTCGGCGTCTACGTGATCCGTGAGGGGACGGTCTCGTGGCAACCGGCCGTGGACGTGACCCGCATCGTGCTCCAGGGTCAGGTGGTGGCCATCGTCGCCCTGCTCGTGGTCCGCAGCCTGGTACGGCACCGGCGAGCCCACTGACCGGGACCACCAGCCGGCCCGTTGCCGGGCCGCCCTCTCCGCGCCCCGAGCCTCTCCGTATACTCGCCCCCGGAGAGGTGTCCGAGTGGTTGATGGTGCCGCTCTCGAAAAGCGGTGTGGTTAATAGCCACCGCGGGTTCGAATCCCGCCCTCTCCGCCAGATTCGTCTTCGGGCCGGGCAGATGGTGCGTCGCCGCCTCCTGCTGGCCACCCCCGCCACCGGGCAGCCGCACGCGGCCACCCGGCAGCGCGGCCGGGGTGATGGGGCCGATCCACCGATGGACAGGCGGGCCGGCGATCCTCAGCGCCTGGCGACGCGGGTGCGGTGCTCGCGGTGGACGCTCATCAGCGCGGACACGACCCACACGATCGCGAACAGAACGACCAACGCGAAGATCAGGTGGAGCAGTGGCGAGAGCACGAAGAAGATGAAGAAGAGGATCACCAGAACGAGCAGGACGGCGGAGAGCGGGTGACGGACCAGATGCATCATGGCCCTCACCTTACGCCCCCACCCGGAAGGCTGCCGAGGGGAGGCGGCACAGCGGCCCTGCACCTAGACTGGCTCGAGTGTCCGGGCTGATCGTCATCGCGGTCCTCGCCCTCGGGTTCGTGGCCCTCATGTGGTGGAGCAATCGCCTGCGCCCCACCCGCCCCCGATACCGGAGCCGCTACCGGGGGCCCACCTACCTCGACATCCACGATGAGCTAAAAAGGCGCCGCCGACACCCGTGACCCCGCCCGGGTGAGGCAGACTTGCCCGATGCGCCCCGTCTCCCCTCACCGTGTCGCCCACCTCTACCGGCTGCACTTCGCCGACACCCGGCGGGAGCGACTTTTCCTCTCCTCCGCCGGCTTCTTCACGGCCTTCGCCGCCACCCGCGGCATCACCCACGCCATCCGGCGCGGGGTCGGGCCCTTTCACGACCTCGGACTTGGCGGCCGTCACCTCCACCATCTCGTCTTCGGGATCGCCGGACTGCTGGGCACCGGCTACCTCTGGCTGGTCGAGGTCGGCACCGGCGACGGCGCCCGACCGGAGGGCCCCGCCTCCAAGCTCACCGCCGTGACCTACGGGGCGGCATCCGCGCTAACCCTCGACGAATTCGCTCTCTGGCTCAATCTCAAGGACGTCTACTGGGCCCGGGAGGGGCGCGAGAGCGTCGACGCCGTGGTTCTCTTCGGTGCCGCCCTCTCCATCGGGCTCTGGGGCGAGCCCTTCTTCCGCGCCCTCTACCGGGAGGCGCGCCGGGGGTGGGAGAGGGCCGAGGGTCTCCATCCGGAGGAGCAGCCGTCCCGGTAGCGGGCGGCGGCGGGCACGGCCCCACTCGGCGGCACGTCGGTAGAGTGAGGTAATGAGCCCCCACCTTCCCCAGGCCTCCTGACCATGCACCGTTGGGCGCATGGCTCCCCCGCCGAGAAGCCGAGCGGCCGGGTGTCCAACCGCCACCTCGCCGGCCAGGTGTTCGGCCTCTTCCGCCCCCACCGCCACCAGGTGGTGTTGGCCGTCGGGCTGATCGTCTTCACCTCGGGCCTGGGCGTCGTCAACCCGATCCTGATCAAGTTCGTCTTCGACGCCCTCTTCCCGGTCGGAGGCGGTGGGCCCGAGATGGGCCTGGTGGGCATCTACGCCGGGCTCATGATCCTCATCCCGATGATCACCGGCGTCGTCGGGATCGCCCAGACCTACCAGATCAACAGCATCGGCCAGCGGCTGATGGAGGACCTCCGCAACTCGCTCTACGCGCACCTCCAGGGGCTCTCGATGCGCTTCTTCACCTCCACCCGCACCGGGGAGATCCAGTCACGCTTCACCAACGACATCGGGGGCATCCAGTCGGTGGTGACCGACACCGCCTCCTCGATCGTCGCCAACGTGGTCGTGATCGCCAGCACCCTGGTGGCGATGCTGGTGCTCAGCTGGCAGCTCACGGCCCTCTCCCTCTTCATGATGCCGGTCTTCCTCTTCCTCACCTACCGGGCGGGGAACGCGCGGCGCAAGGTCACCCTCCTGGCGCAGGAATCCAAGGCCGAGATGAGCGCCATCACCCAGGAGACGCTCTCCATCTCCGGCATCCTGCTGGGCAAGACCTTTGGCCGCCAGCGCGAGGAGATGGAGCGCTTCCGGTCGGAGAACCGCCAGGTGGCCGATCTCTCGATCCGGGCGGCGATGGTGGGGCGGGTCCTCTTCGCCATGGTCCAGGTCTTCTTCTCGATCGCGCCGGCGCTCGTCTACCTGGTCTCGGCCTTCGTCATCTACCACAGCAGCGGCCTGAGCTCCGGGATCACCGCCGGGACCATCGTCGCCATCACCACCCTGCAGAGCCGGCTCTTCTTCCCGATCGGCCAGATGCTCCAGGTGTCGGTCGAGGCCCAGTCGTCGCTCGCCCTCTTTGAGCGGATCTTCGACTACCTGGAGATCCCCCAGGACATCGTCGACGCGCCCGATGCCGTTCCCCTCCCCTCCCGGCGAGCCGGCGCCGAGATCGAGCTGGACCACGTCTACTTCCGCTACGACCCGGCCCACCTCACCACCCAGCAGAGCGCCGTCCACGCCGACCAGGAGGCGCCCCGGCCGTGGGCCATCGAGGACCTGGAGATGCACATCGCGCCAGGCCAGCTCGCCGCCATCGTCGGTCCCACCGGGGCGGGCAAGACCACCGTCTCCTACCTGATCCCGCGGCTCTACGACGTTACCCTGGGGGCGGTGCGCATCGACGGCCACGACGTCCGGAGCCTGACCCTCGCCTCCATCGCCGACCAGCTCGGCATCGTCACCCAGGAGACCTACCTCTTCCACGCCTCGGTGCGCCGCAACCTCCTCTACGCGCGCCCCGACGCGACCCAGGAGGAGCTGGAGGCGGCCTGCCGTGCCGCCTTCATCCATGACCGGATCACCGAGCTGGCCGACGGCTACGACACCGTGGTCGGGGAGCGCGGCTACCGGTTCTCAGGGGGAGAGAAGCAGCGCATGGCGATCGCCCGGGTGATCCTCAAGTCGCCGCGCATCCTCATCCTCGACGAGGCGACCGCCGCCCTCGACACCACCAGCGAGCGGCTGGTGCAGGCCGCGCTCTCCCCGCTCATCCGGGAGCGGACCACCATCGCCATCGCCCATCGGCTCTCCACCATCCTCGCCGCCGACGTGATCTTCGTCATCGACCACGGCCGGCTGGTCGAGCACGGCACCCACGCTGAGCTGCTCCGCATGGGTGGCCTCTACGCCACCCTCTACGAGCATCAATTCGCGCCCCAGGGAGCGACCGAGCCCCCCGCGGCGCGGAGCTCGGGGCGCGGGGCGGCCGAGGTGGTCCCGGACGGCGAGGACGGGGTCGTCGCCGCCGGCGCCTGACCGTCGCTTCGGGGTCGCGCCTCAGTCCTCGCGCAGCCGCCGAAAGAAGTCGCGGAGCAGCTGCCCGCAGTCCTCTGCCAGCACTCCTTCGGTGACCTCCATCCGATGGTTGTTGCCGGGGTGGCGAAGGACCTGGTACACGCTGCCGTCGGCACCCTTCTTGGGGTCGCGGGCACCGTACACGCAGCGATCGATCCGAGCCTGGATCATCGCCCCAGCGCACATCGGGCACGGTTCCAGGGTCACCACCACGGTCACCCCATCGAGCCGCCATCCCCCCAACCGCCGGGCGGCGGCCCGCAGCACCCGGATCTCGGCATGCTCGGTGGCGTCACCGCCCCGCTCCATCCGATTGCCGGCGGTCGCGATCACGCTCCCGCCGGCCACCGCGAGCGCCGCCACCGGCACCTCACCCCGCCGGCCGGCCCGCGCGGCAAGCGCCAGGGCGTGGTGCATCAGCAGCTCGTCCTCGTGCATCCCCAAGGAGCTTGCGCCATTAGGCGGTTGATGCGATGCGCCGCTCAGGCCGGGCTCCCTCCGGAGAGGTGCCGCTCCCCGCTACTCCGAATACTGCTCGGCGATGCGGCGCAGCGAGTCCTGCCAGCTCTCGGCCGGGCCCCCGACGTCCGCGCTGCGCGGAAGAGAGCGGCGGAGCCGTTCGCGGGTGCGATCGATCTCGCGATCCCGGCGGCGTTCCTCGATGGTGCGCACCGCTGCGACCGCGTGGTCCAGCTCGGCGGCCACCTCCTTGATCGCATCCGGACCGTCGGCCGACCGGAGGGTCCGGTTGAGCCGGGTGGCCGTCTCCGCGGTCAGGCGGGCGCCGGCATCGCGAAGCTGATCGGCGACCTTCCGCCGCGCGCTCTCCAGACCTCGACGCCGCTTGGACTCTTCCTCGGTGACGGCCCGCTGCCGCACCACCAGCGCCCACCCCTCGTCGATGAGGCTCGGGTACTGCCAGGCGAGGCTGAACTTGCCGGAGCTCATCCCCTCGATCAGCGCGGCGACGTGCGCCGAGAACTGCTGGCGAGGCTCTCCGGAGAGATTGCCGATCAGGTCGGCGAGGATGGGACGCGCCTGACCGTGGGCGCGGCGCACCCAGCCGGGCAGGTGGAGGTGCTGCGGTTGGGGGACATCGCCGGGGCGCGCGGCGGCGGCCAGACCCTCGGGACGGCGCATCCCGGGAAGGCGCGGCCCGGGGCTGGCAACCGGGAGACGGTGCCCGGTGCGGAGGGGTCGCGGACCGCTCGTCCTGGTTTCGTCGGTCTCGGCCGGCTCCAGGGCGGACGGAAGCGGTGCGGAAGTAACTGTCACTAGATGGGCATGACTGGTTGGACGCGGGAATCGTACCTGACCGGCCCTTCGGCTCGCCCCCCCGTTACTCGAACGCCACCATCAGGCGGCTTCCGGGAGGGTTTTGCGATCAGCCGCGCGACCCCGGGGCCCGTGACCGGCTCGCCCGCGGCGGCCTCAGGCCAGCCATCTCCGCCGACGGGCAGACGTCATTCAGGACGCATCCCGGGCAGCGCGGGTTGCGCGCTGTGCAGACCCGGCGCCCGTGCAGGATCAGCCGGAGCCCGAGCGCGGTCCACTCGGCGGCCGGGACCATGGAGCAGACGTCCTCCTCGATCTCCACCGGATCCGTCGACGCGGTGAGCTTGAGACGGGCGGCGAGTCGGGTCACGTGGGTGTCCACGGCAAATCCCGGCTTGCCGAAGGCGACGCCCAGGACGACGTTGGCGGTCTTGCGGCCCACACCGCGGAGGGTCACCAGCTCCTCCATCCGGTCCGGCACCTCCCCCCCGAAGCGCGCCACCACCTCCTCGCTCATCTCGATGATCGAGCGGGCCTTGGCCCGGAAGAAGCCGGTGCTGCGGATCAGCCCCTCCAGATCGGCGGGATCGGCCCCGGCGAAGGCGGCCGCGTCGCGATAGCGGGCAAAGAGGGCCGGGGTGACCAGATTGACCCGCTCGTCGGTGCACTGGGCGGAGAGGATGGTCGCGACCAGGAGCTGCAGCGGTCCCTGGTGGACCAGAGCGCACTCGGCCACCGGGTATTCGCTCGCGAGCCGCTCCACGACGATCGCCGCCCGATCACGGGCCCCGCGGGGAAGCCGCCTGCGCATCACCATGGAGGCAAGGATCGCACCGCCACGCCCAATGCGGGCGCCGGTCCCGAGACACGGGCTTCCTACAATCGGGATGCCGCCTGCGATGCCGGCCCACCCTATCGGAGGCTCACCGTGCGCCACAAGATCACCATCGTCGGCGCGGGCAACGTCGGCGCCAGCGTGGCCCTGCGTCTCGCCGAGCGCGACTATGCCGACATCGTCCTGGTCGACATCGTCGAGGGCCTGCCCCAGGGCAAGGCGCTGGACATCCTCGAGGCGGGGCCGGTGGTCGGACACGACAGCCAGGTCACCGGCACCAACGGCTACCAGGAGACCTCGGGCAGCGACATCGTGGTGGTCACGAGCGGGGTCGCCCGCAAGCCGGGGATGTCGCGGGACGACCTGCTGATGACCAACGCCGGGATCGTCAGCGGGGTGGTCCGGCAGGCTGCGGCGGCCTCCCCCCAGGCCGTGCTGATCATCGTGAGCAACCCGCTTGACGCCATGGCCCAGGTCGGTCTGGCGGCCAGCGGCTTTCCCCGCCGGCGAGTGATCGGGATGGCGGGGATTCTCGACACCGCACGCTTCCGGACCTTCATCGCCCAGGAGCTGGGCGCGTCGGTGCGCGACGTCCAGGCCTATGTGCTGGGTGGGCACGGCGACACCATGGTCCCGCTCACCCAGCTGACGACGGTCGCCGGAAGACCGGTGGCCGAGCTGATCGCCCCCGAGCGGCTGGAGCAGATCGTGCAGCGCACCCGCGACGGTGGCGCCGAGATCGTCAGCCTGCTCAAGACCGGCAGCGCCTACTACGCACCGGGCGCGGCGGTCGTCCAGATGGTCGACGCCATCCTCCTCGACACGCGGCAGATCCTCCCCTGCAGCGTCCACCTCCACGGAGAGTACGGCGTCACCGGAGTGTTCAGCGGGGTCCCGGCCCGGCTCGGTTCGGGTGGCCTCGTCGAGGTGGTGGAGATGGACCTGAGCGGGGAGGACCAGGCCGCCCTGCACCGCTCCGCGGCGGCGGTCGAGGAGATCGTCGGGGTCATCGAAGCCAACCGAACCCAGATCGACCCCCTGCTGCCGAGCCTCTATCACCACGACGAGGACTGAGGGCCGGGACAGCTCGCCGGGAGCGGGGGCTTCTCGTCGCCCGGGGCCGGCTTACCCCTCGCCCCGGGCCGGAGGCGGCTGCCCCTCGCCCAGAGCCGGGGGCGGCTGCTCCTCGTCGCCCCAGGTGGGCAGCGGCTCCGGGTCGGCGCCCGGTGTGGTCACGGTGGGGAGCTCCGGGAGCGGCGCCTTGAAATGCATCCCCCAGAAGGGGCCGATCGACACCAGCAGCTCGAGCGCGGCCTTGCGGACGTCGGAGTCCCCCCACTCCGGCGTCCGCGAGTAGCGAAAAAAGGCGATGAAGGCGAGCACCATGACGGCGAGGATCGCCGCCAGGACGATGGCAGCGATCACCGCGCCCGCCGCCTCACTCGGCCGCCGCCTTCTCCCCCGCCTTGGTGCCGGAGCCGCGCAGCTTGCGCGCCACCCAGCGCAGCGGGTCCCAGTGGGCGTCGGCCACCCGCTCCTTGAGCGGGATGATCGCGTTGTCGGTGATGTGGATGTGCTCCGGGCAGACCTCGGAACAGCACTTGGTGATGTTGCAGTAGCCGAGCCCACCCTGGTCGCGGAGCAGATCGCGGCGGTCCAGGATGTCCTTGGGGTGCATCTCCAGGCTCGCCACCCGGACGAAGAAGCGCGGTCCGAAGAAGCGCGCGCTCAGGTCATGGCTGCGGTTGACGTGGCAGACGTCCTGGCAGAGGAAGCACTCGATGCAGCGGCGGTGCTCGTAGAGGCGGTCGATGTCCATCTGCTGGATCCGCCACGGGGTGCCGTCGTCGGGGGCGGCGGTGAAGGGCGGGATCAGCTTGTTGGTTTCGTAGTTGCGCGAGACGTCGGTGACCAGGTCCTTGATCAGCGGGAAAGACTTCATCGGCTGGACCGTGACCGGCCCGCGCGGGAGGGTGTCGATCCGCGTCTTGCACATCAGGACGGGGTGCCCGTTGACCTCCGCGCTGCACGAACCGCACTTGCCGGCCTTGCAGTTCCAGCGGCAGGCGAGATCGCTGTCCTCGTTGCGCTGCACCCAGTGGACGGCATCGAGGACCACCATCCCGGTGACCTCGGGGACCTGGTGGGTCGCGTAGCCCATCTCGCCGCCGGGCTGCCCCTTGAAGACGCGCAGCGTGATGGTCTCCCCGGTGAGGCCGCTCTCGGTCGTGGGCGGCCCATCGACCGGCGCGGATAGCCCGGCGCCCGGCTGCGGCACCGCATCGCTCGGCTGGGGCAGGGCGCCCGCCATCAGTGCGCCTTCGGGCCCGGGGCCGGGACCTTGCCGGCGTAGTGGGGCGGCAGCGCAGCCGGGTCGAAGAACCGGCTCCGCGCCAGCCGGGTGACGACGTCGTCGGGCATCAGTTCGAGGGGACGCTCCTCCACCACCATGGCGCCGGCCCGCTTGCGGGCCACCAGATTGGTGCGCCCGAGGCGGGCGTCCTTCTCAGGGAAGTCGAAGCGCCACTGCGAACCCCGCGACTCACGGCGGGCGATGGCGCAGCGGACGATCGCCTCGGAGACGGTGAGCATGGACTCGACGTCCCGGCAGGTGTGCCAGCCGGGGTTGAGCACCCGTCCACCGCCGACCCGCATCCGCCTGCTCCTCTCGGTGAGCTCGCCGATGGCCGTGAGCGCTCGGTTGAGCGACTCCTCGCTGCGGCCGATGCCGGCGTCGTCCTGCATCGCCTCCTGGAGAGCGCGGTGGAGGACGTAGGAGTTCTCCGCCTTCTCCCCGAGGTCATGCGCGAGCGGGAGGAGGACGGCCGCCTCCGCATCCGCGAGCTGCTTCTCGGAGACGGCCGGCTTGGCGCCCAGACCCTTGGCGGAGCTGGCAGCCGCCTCGCCGGCGCGCCGGCCGAAGACCAGGATGTCGCCCAGCGAGTTGCCCCCCAGCCGGTTGGCCCCATGCATCCCCGCCGCCGCCTCGCCGGCTGCGTAGAGCCCGGGGAGAGTGCTCGCCGCGGTCTCCGGATCGACCCGGATGCCGCCCATCGTGTAGTGGATGGTGGGGCCGACCTCCATCGGCTCCTTGCTGATGTCCACCCCGGCCAGGGCCTCGAACTGATCGCACATCGAGGGGAGCCGCTTGCGGATGTCGGCGGCGCTGCGCCGGCTCGCGATGTCCAGGAAGGCGCCGCCGTGGGGAGAGCCCCGGCCGGCCTGGACCTCCTTGTAGATGGAGCGGGCGACCACGTCGCGGCTCGAGAGGTCCTTCTTGACCGGGTCGTACCGCTCCATGAAGCGCTCGCCCTCGGAGTTGCGGAGGATGCCGCCCTCGCCTCGGACCGCCTCGGTCACCAGGATGCCGCGCGCGCCCGGCGGCCAGATCATCCCGGTGGGGTGGAACTGGACAAACTCCATGTCCTGCAACTCGGCCCCCGCCTCGTAGGCCATGGCGGCGCCGTCGCCGGTGCCCTCCCAGCTATTGGACGTATAGCGGAACATGCGGCCCCAGCCGCCGCTCGCCATCACCACCGCGCCGGCGCGGATGACGATCAGCTCGCCGGTGTTGCGGAGGTAGCCGAAGGCACCGCAGACGCGGTCGCCGTGAGTGAGCAACCGGGTGAGGGTGCACTCCATCAGCACGTCGGTCCCGGGCGTGTGCACCATCTTGTCCTGGAGGGTGCGGATCAATTCGAGCCCGGTGCGGTCCCCCACGTGGCACAGCCGCTTCCAGCTGTGCGCTCCGAAGGCCCGCTGCATGATCAGCCCGTCGTCGGTGCGGTCAAACAGCCCACCCCAGCGCTCCAGCTCGTAGACCCGGTCGATGACCTCGCGGCTGTAGAGGTCGACCATCCGCCAGTTGTTGATGAGCTGGCCGCCCAGCATGGTGTCGGCGAAGTGGACCTCCCAGCTGTCGGGGGTGTCGAGGTTGGCGAGGCCGGCGGCGATGCCGCCCTCGGCCATCACCGTGTGCGCCTTGCCGAGCAGTGACTTGCCGACCACCAGGGTCGAGCAGCCGGCCTCGGCGGCGGCGATCGCGGCGCGCAGCCCGGCGCCGCCCGCGCCGATCACCAGCACGTCGCACTCGCGGGTCTGATACCTCTCGCTCATTTCACCAGGAGGTGGGGGTCGGGCATCCCGGCCTGGAGGAGACGGATGTAGACCTCGGCGATCACCACGCTGAACATGCTGACCCAGGCCCAGGCGGCATGGTGGCCGTTGAAGACGGTGACGACGCGCCAGAGCCGCCAGCGAGCCTTGCCGCCCTGGGAGCAGGAGTAGCAGTCGAGGCCCCCGCCGGCCGCGTGCCGGAAGGCGTGGCAGCCGAAGCTGTAGGCGGAGAGCAGGACCGCGTTGACGAGGAGGATCAGGGTGCCCAGGCCGAGGTAGAGGTGGCCCCGGTCGTCGAAGGAGGCGAAGGCGTCCACCCAGAGCAGGACCACGACGATGAAGGCCGGGTACCAGAAGAAGCGGTGGAGATTGTTGAGCACCATGGGAAGGCGGCTCTCACCCCGGTAGGGGCGGCGCCGGAGCTCACCGACCGCGCATGCCGGCGGGTCCCAGAAGAAGGCGCGGTAATAGGACTTCCGGTAGTAGTAGCAGGTGGCCCGGAAGCCGAGCGGCGCCCAGAGCACCCAGAGCGCCGGGGTCACCGGGCCGGTCTTCCAGATCAGCGGCGAGAAGAAGGGAGAGAGGTAGTTGGCGTGCTCGCTGACGTGATTGGGCCCCGGTCCGAAGAAGGAGGTCCAGATTGAGTACACGGTGAAAGCGCCCAGCGCGACCACGATGGCGAGGGGCTGCGCCCACCAGGGTGTGGCGCGGCGCAGCCGGGCCCGGAGCCCCACCCCATTTCCGCTCTTCGCGACCGCGGCCACCGGCGACACCTGCGCTGCCATCGAGGGCGGATCGTAGCGAATTTGGGCCATGTGGCAGTGTCCGAGGCGGGACCTCCGTCCCGATCGCGATCGCCTACAAGATCCGCGGGCCTGTTTCGCACACCCTGACGCTTGGCACGAATCGCCAGGTTCCTGGTACTCTCGAAGTCGATCCCGACGACGGCCCCGCGCAGGCCCGCGGTCCGGGGACCCTCCGGCCGGCGCCAGTCGGGTGTACGCCCGCCCACTCCCCGGAGCCACCGTCCCGCACCATGCCACCACAGCCCGGCCTATCCGAACACCTCAGCGACCCGTACCGGGTGCGGGGCCTGTACGATCCGCGGCTGCACCACGACAACTGCGGGGTCGCCTTCGTGGCGACGCTCCACCGGGAGCCGACCCACAAGATCGTCGGCTCCGGCCTGGAGGCGCTCTGCAACCTCGGCCACCGTGGGGCCACCGGTTCGGACCCGCTGAGCGGCGACGGCGCCGGCATCCTGATCCAGATCCCCGACGCCCTCCTGCGCCGGGACGCCGGCCTCTCGCTCCCGGCGCCCGGGGCCTACGGCGTGGGGATGGTCTTCCTTCCTCAGGACGCCGCGGCCCGCGCGGACTGCGAGGCGCTGGTCGCCAGCGCCTGCCATGACGAGGGCCTCCGGCTGGCCGGCTGGCGTGACGTCCCGGTGGAGCCGGCGTGCGCCGGACCGACCGCCCTGGCCGGGATGCCGGTCATCCGCCAGCTCTTCGTCGGTGCCTTCGGCCTCGAGGGCGACACCCTGGAACGCCGCCTCTACGTCCTCCGGCGGGTCATCGAGCGGCGCTCTGACGCGGTCGGGCTGACCCGCGACCGCTTCCACATCGCGAGCCTCAGCAGCCGCACCCTCGTCTACAAGGGGATGCTCACCGCCGACCAGCTCCCCGCCTTCTACCCGGACCTGCGCGACCCGGTGACCGTCTCCCGCCTCGCCATGGTCCACGCCCGCTTCTCCACCAACGTCCTGCCCCGGTGGGACCTGGCCCAGCCCTTCCGCCTCAGCGCGCACAACGGCGAGATCAACACGCTGCGCGGCAACGTCAACTGGATGCGGGCCCGCCAGTCGAAGTTCCGCAGCCCCCATTACGGCGCCGACATCAGCAAGCTCCGCCCCGTCATCGACGAGTTGGGGTCGGACTCGAGCCAGTTCGACAATGCGCTCGAGCTGCTGACCATGGCCGGTCGCTCGGTCGAGCACGCGATCATGATGATGATCCCCGAGGCCTGGGACCGGAACCCGCTCATGGATGAGGAGCGGCACGCCTTCTACGAGTTCCACGCCTCGCTCATCGAGCCCTGGGACGGCCCCGCCGCCATTGCCTTCACCGATGGCCGCCTGATCGGCGCCAGTCTCGACCGCAACGGTCTCCGCCCGGCCCGCTGGCTGGTCACCGAGGACGGTTGGGTGGTGATGGCCTCCGAGGCCGGGGTGCTGCCGATCGCCGAGGAGCGCATCAGCAAGAAGTGGCGCCTGGAGCCGGGCCGGCTCCTCCTGGTCGACACCGAGGCCGGCGAGATCCTGGACGACGACGCCGTCAAGAGCCTGCTCAGCCGGCGCCACCCCTACCGGGAGTGGATCCGCCAGGGAGCCGTCCGTCTCGACGAGCTGGAGCGGGTCGCCGACCCGCCCGATCCCGACCCCGGCACCCTCCTGGTCCGACACCGCGTGTTCGGCTACACCGAGGAGGAGCTGAAGCTCGTCCTCGCCCCGATGGCACGCGACGGCGAGGAGCCGGTCGGCTCGATGGGCAACGACGCCCCTCTGGCGGTGCTCAGCGAGCGCCCGGTCAACCTCTTCGCGTACTTCAAGCAGCTCTTCGCCCAGGTGACCAATCCGCCCATCGACCCGATCCGCGAGGAGCTGGTCATGTCTCTGGCGACCAGCCTCGGGGCGGGGGGCAACCTGCTGGAGCAGGGGCCCGCCCAGGCCAAGCGGCTGGAGGTCCCCACCCCGATCCTCAGCAACGCCGACCTGGAGACGATCCGCCACGTCACCCAGCGCCAGTTCCCGGCCGCCACCATCTCCACCACCTTCCACTCCGACGGCGGGGTGCAGGCGCTGGAGGAGGGACTGGAGCGGATCTGCCGGCTGGCGTCGGAGAAGATCCGCGACGGGTACACGGTGCTGGTCCTCTCCGACCGGCACGTCGACGCCAACCACGCCCCCATTCCCGCGCTGCTCGCCACCGCCGCCGTTCACCACCACCTGGTCCGGGAGCACACCCGAAGTGGGGTGGGGATGGTCATCGAGACGGGCGAGGCGCGCGAGGTGATGCACATCGCCCTCCTGGTGGGGTTCGGCGCCGAGACGGTGAACCCGTACCTCGCCCTGGAGACCGTCGGTGAGCTGCTGCGGCGGGGGCTGCTCCCGGCCGGCACCGACCTCGCCCGGGCCAAGGAGCGCTACATCCACGCCCTCTACAAGGGGGTGCGCAAGGTCATCTCGAAGATGGGGATCTCCACCATCGACTCCTACTCGGGAGCCCAGATCTTCGAGGCCGTCGGGCTCGCCCCCGAGCTGGTCAACCGCTACTTCACCGGCACGGCATCGCGGATCGGTGGGATCGGTCTCGACGTGGTGGCCGAGGAGACCCTGCTGCGCCACCGGATGGCGTTCCCGGAGCGGACCGTGGACCCCGTCAGCCTCGCGGGCGGCGGTGACTATCAGTGGCGGCGCGACGGGGAGACCCACGCCTGGAACCCGACCTCCATCAGCCTTCTCCAGCACGCGGTGCGCGGGGGTGGGCCGCAGAGCTACGCCGCGTTCGCCGCCGAGGTCAACGACGAGACCCGCACCCTCAAGACGCTGCGTGGGCTCTTCGACATCCAGGGCGACCGCGAGCCCGTCGCCCTGGACGAGGTCGAGCCCGCCACCGAGATCGTCCACCGCTTCTGCACCGGGGCGATGTCCTTCGGCGCCATCTCCAAGGAGATGCACGAGACCCTCGCCATCGCCATGAACCGGCTCGGCGCCAAGTCCAACACCGGAGAGGGCGGGGAGGACCCGGAGCGCTACGTCGTCGACCCCAACGGGGACAACCGGCGCAGCGCCATCAAGCAGGTGGCCTCCGGCCGCTTCGGGGTCACCGCCAACTACCTGGTCAACGCCGACGAGCTCCAGATCAAGATCGCCCAGGGGGCCAAGCCCGGTGAGGGCGGCCAGCTCCCCGGCAACAAGGTCGACGAGGTCATCGCCCGGCTCCGCTACTCCACCCCCGGGGTGGGCCTGATCTCACCGCCGCCGCACCACGACATCTACTCGATCGAGGACCTCGCCCAGCTCATCCACGACCTCAAGATGGCCAACCCCGAGGCCCGGATCAGCGTCAAGCTGGTCTCCGAGGTCGGGGTGGGCACGGTCGCCGCCGGGGTGGCCAAGGCCCGGGCGGACCACATCGTCATCGCCGGCTACGACGGTGGCACCGGCGCCGCCCCGCTCTCCTCCGTCAAGCACGCGGGTGTTCCCTGGGAGCTGGGGCTCTCGGAGGCCCAGCAGGTGCTGGTGGCCCAGGGTCTGCGCAGCCGGGTCGTCCTCCAGGTCGACGGCCAGCTCAAGACGGGGCGCGACGTGCTGGTCGGGGCCATGCTCGGCGCCGACGAGTTCGGTTTCAGCACCGCGGCGCTCATCGCCTCCGGCTGCGTGATGATGCGGGTCTGCCACCTCAACACCTGCCCGGTGGGGATCGCCACCCACGACCCCGAGCTGCGCAAGCGGTTCGCCGGCACACCCGAGCACGTGATCGCCTTCATGCTCTTCGTCGCCGAGGACGTGCGCGAGCGGATGGCGGCGCTGGGATTCCGCCGTTTCGAGGAGCTGATCGGTCGCAGCGACCTGCTCCAGCCCCGCACCGACATCGAGCACTGGAAGGCGCGGCGCCTCGACCTCTCCGCCCTCCTCCACCGCACCGAGGCGGCGCCCGAGGAGACCCACCACACCCGTTCCCAGGAGCACCACCTCGAGGACGTCCTCGACCAGCGGCTCATCGAGCTGGCCACCCCCGCGTTGGAGCGCGGTGACCCGGTCCGGCTCAAGCTCCGGATGCGCAACGTCGACCGCACCGTCGGCGGCATGCTGAGCGGCGCGGTCGCCCGGCGCTACGGCGAGCACGGCCTCCCGGACGACACCATCCGGATCGACCTGCACGGCTCGGCAGGCGGTTCCTTCGGTGCCTGGCTGGCGCCGGGCATCACCCTCAGCCTGCGCGGCGAGGCCAACGACTACGTCGGCAAGGGCCTCTCGGGTGGCCGGCTGATCATCTCCTCCCCGCCGAACGTCAGCCGCGCCGCCGAGGACAACGTGGTGATCGGCAACGTCGCCCTCTATGGGGCCACCTCCGGCGAGCTGTTCGTCAATGGTGTGGCCGGGGAGCGCTTCGCGGTTCGCAACAGCGGGGCAGTGGCGATCGTCGAGGGTGTCGGCGACCACGCCTGCGAGTACATGACGGGTGGCCGTGTGGTGATCCTCGGTCGCTGCGGGCGCAACCTCGCCGCCGGCATGAGCGGGGGCGTCGCCTACGTGGTCGACGTGGACGGACGGCTCCACGAGCACTTCAACCTCGCCATGGTGGGGCTGGAGGAGCTGGATGGGGAGGACGCCCAATTCCTCCATGACCTGATCACCCGCCATCACGAGTACACCGGGAGCCTGCTCGCCTCCCGCATGCTCCAGGACTGGAAGACGTCGCTCGCCGGCTTCGTCAAGGTCATGCCCAACGAGCTGCGCCGGGTCCTCAGCCTCAAGGCTCGTCTGGACGTTCCTGCGTGATCGTCGGTGCCGCGTGCACCCCATGGCGGGGTGAGCAGCGATGAGTCGCACCGGTTTCATGGAGCATCCGCGCGAGCCGCGGCACAAGCGCCCGGTCGTGGCGAGGGTCGGCGATTACCGCGAGGTGTACATCTCCCACCCGCTCACCACGCTGCGCACCCAGGCGGCGCGCTGCATGGACTGCGCGGTCCCCTTCTGCCACCAGGGCTGCCCGCTCGGCAACCTGATCCCGGAGTGGAACGAGCTGGTCCATGACGGAGAGTGGGAGCAGGCCATCACCCGCCTCCACCTCACCAACAACTTCCCGGAGTTCACCGGGACGCTCTGCCCCGCCCCCTGCGAGCCCGCCTGCGTGCTCGCCATCAACAGCGATGCGGTGACCATCAAGGACATCGAGCTGTCGATCATCGACCGCGCCTTCGAAGAGGGCTGGGTCCGGGCCCAGCCGCCCGGCTCGCGCACCGGCAAGCGGGTGGCCGTGGTCGGCTCCGGCCCGGCGGGGCTGGCAGCCGCGCAGCAGCTCAACCGAGCCGGGCACCGGGTCACCGTCTACGAGAAGGCAGACCGCGCCGGCGGATTGCTCCGCTATGGGATCCCGGACTTCAAGATGGAGAAGCACCGGCTCGACCGCCGCCTCGCCCTGCTCGAGGCGGAGGGCATCGTCTTCGAGTGCAACTACGAGATCGGCCGGACCATCTCCGCGGAGGAGCTGCGCCGCCGCTTCGACGCCGTGGTGCTCTGCGTCGGCGCCGAACGCGGGCGCGACGTCCACACCCCGGGACGCTCGCTGCCCGGCGTGCATTTGGCCATGGATTACCTCATCCAGCAGAACCGCAGGGTCGCCGGCGAGGCCGTCCCGGGGGCGGGCGCCATCTCGGCCGCCGGTCGCAACGTGGTGATCATCGGGGGCGGGGACACCGCGGCGGACTGCCTCGGCAACGCCCACCGCGAGGGCTGCGCGTCGGTCGAGGTCCTCTCCGTCTACCCGGAGCCGCCGCAGACGCGGCCCGCGGGCAATCCCTGGCCCGAGTGGCCACTGGTGCTCCAGACCTATCCCGCCCACGAGGAGGGAGGGCGGCGCCACTACGGGGTGATGGTGACCGGCTTCCAGGGGACCGAACGCGTCGAGGCCATCGAGACGGTGGAGTGCGAGGTCCAGCGTGAGGGAAGCCGCCGCGAGTTCACCCCGCGGCCGGGCAGCGAGGGCCTGATGCCCGCCGATCTGGTCCTGCTCGCCATCGGCTTCGACGGAGTGGCCTGTTCGCCGCTTGTCGAGGGGCTCGGGGCCCGCCTCACCGACTCGGGGGCGATCGCGGTGGATGCCGGCTTCTGCGCCGCACCCGGCGTCTTCGCGAGCGGTGATGCCACCCGGGGTGCGTCGCTCGTCGTCTGGGCGATCGCCGAGGGGCGTCAGGCGGCGGCCGCCTGCGATCGCTACCTGGCAGCGCTCACCACGATCTGATCCGTCAGCGGGCCCGAACCGCCGTGATCGGCGCGCGCAGGACCGTCTCCCCCATCAGCCAGCGGTCCACCGCGGCGGCGGTGCTCCGCCCCTCGGCGATGGCCCATGCCACCAGGCTCTGGCCACGGCTCATGTCCCCGCAGACGAAGACGCCCTCGCGCGAGGTCGACCACGAGGCGTCGCGACCGACGGTGCCCCGCGCGTCCAGCTCCACGCCGAGCTGGGCGAGCATCGGGGAGCGCTCCGCGCCGGCGAAACCGAGGGCGAGGAGCACGAGATCGCAGGGCAATTCCGACTCGGTGCCGGGCACGGCGTCGAAGCTGGGCCGCCCCCCCTTCAGGGACATCGAGACCCCGGTCAGCACCAGGGAGGCCAGCTGGCCGTGCCCGTCGCCGGTGAAGCGCTGGGTGGAGACCGACCAGAGGCGCACACCGCCCTCCTCGTGAGCCGACGAGGTGCGGAGCTGCAGCGGCCAGGCCGGCCACGGCGTGCTCGGGTCGCGCTTGTCGGGGGGCCGGGGCATGATCTCGAGCTGGTGGACGCTCGCGGCCCCCTGGCGGATGGCCGTGCCGAGACAATCGGCTCCGGTGTCGCCACCGCCGATCACCACCACATGGCGGCCGCGGGCGGAGATGGGGGAGTCGTCGAGGTCACCCTCCTGGACACGGTTGGCGAGGGTGAGGTATTCCATCGCCTGGTGGACCCCGTGCAGGTCACGCCCCGGGATCGGAAGGTCGCGGGGCGCCGTCGCCCCGCCGGCCAGCACGACGGCGTCCATCTCGGCGAGGAGCCTGTCGGCGGGAAGGTCCCGCCCCACCTCGACCCCGGTCTCGAAGGAGATCCCCTCAGCGCGCATCTGGTCGAGGCGCCGCTCCAGGACCCACTTCTCGAGCTTGAACTCGGGGATGCCGTACCGGAGGAGGCCACCCAGGCGGTCGGCCCGCTCGTACACGACGACGCGGTGGCCGGCGCGGGCCAGCTGCTGGGCGGCGGCCAGCCCGGACGGTCCGGAGCCGATCACGGCCACCCGCTTCCCGGTCCACGTCGCGGCGGGCCGGGGAGCCACCCAGCCCTCGCTCCAAGCGAGCTCGGCGACCATCTTCTCCACCGGGGCGACGGTGACCGCCTCGTCGTTGATCGAGAGCACGCACGACGCCTCACAGAGGGCGGGGCAGACGCGCCCGGTGAACTCGGGGAAATTGTTGGTGGCGTGGAGGCGATCGGCCGCCTCCTGCCAGCGCTCCCGGTGGACGAGGTCGTTCCACTCGGGGACGATGTTGCCGATCGGGCAGCTGCTGTGGCAAAAGGGGGTCGCGCAGCCCATGCAGCGCGCCGCCTGGTCGGCGACGTCCTGGGGGGACGGCGCAACGTACACCTCGCGCCAATCCCTGATCCTCTCCTCCACCGGCCGGCGCGCGGGAGCCTTGCGCCCGCGGGTCAGGAACCCTCGCGGGTCAGTCATCTCGCGTCACCCATCCCGCCTCACGTTACCTGTTCACCGACCCCGAGCACATGGGCCGCACGTCCCCGTCCTCAAGGGCCTGTCGTACCCTCCGCGCCATGATCGCCACCGATCGGCCCTATCTGACGACGGGAGGCACCCTCGCCTTTGCCCACCGGGGCGGCTCGCTGGAGCACCCCGAGAACACGGTGGTCTCGTTCCAGGTCGCCGTGGATCTCGGCTATCTCCACCTGGAGACCGACGCCCAGATGACACGCGACGGCGTCCTGCTCGCCTTCCACGACGAGACCCTCGACCGGGTGACCGACCTCACCGGCCCCGTCCACGAGCGGACCCTGGAGGAGATCCGGCGCGCCGACGCCGCCTACCACTTCAGCCACGACGGCGGGCGCACGCACCCGCTGCGAGGGACCGGGATCGGCATCCCCACCCTCGAAGAGGTGCTGGTCGGCTTCCCGCACACCCGGTTTAACATCGACGCCAAGACACGGCGGGTGGTTGCTCCGCTGGCCGCCCTGATCGACAGGCTGGGCGCCGCCGACCGGATCTGCATCGGCTCCTTCTCCGACGCGCGGCTCCGCAGCTTCCGCCGCCTGAGCGGTGGACGGGTCTGCACCTCGATGGGCAGGGACGCGATCGTCGCCGCCCGGCTCACCTCGCTGGCCGGACGGATGCCCGCCTTCGGCGCCTCCTGCGTCCAGGTGCCCACCTCCCAGTGGGGGGTGCGGGTCGTCGACCCCGCCTTCGTCCGGGCCGCCCACCGAGGCGGCCTCCAGGTCCACGTCTGGACCGTCGACGACCGCGCCGAGATGGAGCGCCTGCTCGACCTCGAGGTGGACGGGATCATGAGCGACCGGCCCACCCTGCTCCGGGAGGTGCTCCAGGCCCGCGGCCGCTGGGCCGGGGCGGAGATGGGTGGCCAGAGGGATTCGAACCCTCGACCTCCTGATCCACAGTCAGGCACTCTAACCAGCTGAGCTATGGCCACCGCACAGGGATCGCGCCGGCGGGTGGCGCGCCCGGTGATTATACGGGTGCCCACGCGGCGACCCGACTGCCACCGGCCGGGCCGGTCCTACACTGGAGCCTCCGCGCCCCCTTAGCTCAGATGGATAGAGCAGCCGCCTTCTAAGCGCGCAGGTCGCAGGTTCGAGTCCTGCAGGGGGTACTGGTGGGTCCCGAGCCCGGACGTCCTCCCGGGCATGTCCCCCACATCCCCTGTCGTCGGCACGCAACCGTACACACAAGTCCCCTGTTCTCACACCCCTCAAAACGCGCCCAGCGCGGGCGCGTGAGCGTCTCTACAAGGCGGGTGGACGGGGAGCCCAAGGATAGGGTGTCCCAGTCAGCGAAGGATTACACTCTGCGCGGCTCGGGTGGTTGCCGTCGATCAGTCCGGGCGACAGGATGGGAGGGAGTGTCGTGGGTAGGGAGGGCGTGAGCCTTCACAGCGTCTCGAGGTTGGCCTACGGGCTCGCCCTCGGCTCCCTCTTCGGCTACGCCGTCTGGGGTTACAGATCCGGCGGCGGCGACGGATGGTGGGCCAACGGCTTGCTCTACGTCTGGGGCGGCATGTTCGTGGTCGGCCTGTCGCTGATCGGATGCAAGGCCCACCTCATCGCGGACCGCCGGCTCCGGGTGCGGGTCACCCTGGGCGATGGGGCGATGCTGCTGGCAGGGCTCGCGCTCCTCGCCGTGCTGCCGAGCTTCCTGGGCTTGGTGAAGGGCTTGATTCTCCTGGTCCTGTTCGCCCCCTACCTGCTGTGGTGGGCCAGAACGCTCGAGACCATCGAGCCCTGAGCCAGGCTCGATCGCGCTACGCCGCGGCTCCGGCGGGGCGGGCGTGGTTACGGGCGACCTGTGCTACGAGGTCGCCCGCCCACGCGGGTGGGGGTGGTCACCTCTCAGGTCAATCCTGGCGGTGGATCATCTCCCATAGGTTGCCCTGAGGGTCCATGCAGGTCTCGCTGCCATCCCGGGACCTGCAGTGCAAGGTCACACCGTCTTCCCCTATCCACCTCTGGACGAGACCCGCAGCGACGAGCTTGTCAATCCCCCGGGCCGACTGCCTACCCTCCCACCAATACCG
>Ga0302157_10000316_pt1 | contig 63768 bp, 48 predicted proteins | sample I_Bog_N3_3_FD_193502 | JGI IMG/M metagenome (GOLD analysis project Ga0302157, IMG submission 193502) | Peat permafrost microbial communities from Stordalen Mire near Abisko, Sweden - I_Bog_N3_3 | ecosystem: Environmental > Terrestrial > Soil > Wetlands > Peat | place: Sweden: Abisko, Stordalen... | reverse complement strand
AGTGCCCCTCGTCGTCGTCCACTATCAGGATTGTAGGTAGTCGATGCATGTTATCACCTGTATCTGCCGTGCTGAGGCCAGGCTGGACACCCGGCCCATGACATCGTCGGTCACGAGCAGGTCATAATCGTTGGACAGCATGGCGTCGCAGGCCACGGCATCATCGGCAGCGGTCTCGACGCTGTGGCCTGCATCCTGGAGGGCTACGACCATGAGCCCGCGAACCACCGGATCGTAGTCGACAACGAGAATGCGCTTTGACGAAAGAGGGTCCATTTCCGGGCGTGTGAATCGTCTACGCCGGGCCGAGGGTCTTCCTGCAGGCTCGGCGCGTTCCATGTGACACGTGACGGCTGGCAAGGAGCTCAAGCTCCGCCATCCGGCGATAAGCGGGTAGGCAGTCGGCGGGAAACTCATCCTTCTGCCATGCCTCGTAGGCCAGAGTGTCGACGAGATTATTGAAGAATGGGCGAAGGCGGCCGATAACTCTTCGCGCTTGGGTGGTCCGCCGGATGATCTCTGCCGCCAGCCGATCCTGCGCACATTTTCTTCGGTGCGTCTTCATCCGCACGGATCCTACCACCGCTGTCGAGCGACTATGAGTGACAGTTTGCTCGAAACCTCTTGGTCCGATAGAGGCTAAGACGCTACCCAGTAAGGCGAAACCCGAGAAGTCAGGAAAATGGAGCAGCGCACCGGGATTCCCGTATATTTACACCATTTAGCCAAATATATGGGAAACCGCGCGAAACGCGGGTCAATCGGAACCAAGCTTGGGCGCCAGTTCTTGGACCATTGCCGTCCATTCGCCCTCGAGCGGGCCATCGGCCGCGGGCCTCCTGGCCCGTGCGTACCAGTAGCCTGCATTTCCGATGTCGCCCTCCTTGCGATGCAGGTACGCATGGACCCAGGAGCCCTCGCGTGTCGGGTCGGACTGCGCGACCTCGTGCGCCTTTTCCCAGTTGCCATTCGCATCGTGCCAAAGGGCCAGAAGCGCCGGACTCATCCCGTCTGGGGGCTCGGGCTTGGTGCCGGTTGCGGATTTCCTGAATTCTTCGGGTGTCATTTGGGGGGCTTTTTGGAGAGAAGGGCAGGCGTTAAATCGGCAAGCCCAAGCTGGAGAGCGGGCGAGGTCCCGAAGGCGGCGTGTGCATGGGGGCTCAAGAATGCTGGCGAAGCGCGAGGCCCCGTGCTAGACGTAATTCCGAAGAGTGCGGGGTCTGAGACCGGCCCCCGCGCACATCGGATTTACCCCGCCAATGTTTAAAATGAACCTGTTCCATGTCACCCTCCGAGGCTCAATGCTGGCGGCCATTGGCCTAGCAGCGGTGCTCGCCCAGGAGCCGCCCACATCGACCGGCACCCCCAAGAGCTTTGACGCAGCGGCTGACACGGCGCTTGTCGCGATGAGACAGAAGGCGCTCGAGCTCAAGATTGGGGGTGTGGCGGTCGTCGGCTTCTTCCAGGGAGAGACTGCGCAGTCCTGGAGCTCCAAGATGGTTGTCGTGGGGCGGATGAAGGATGACCCAGCCCCCGGAAACAAGGGTGCCAACCTGCTGGCGATCGCCTATGCCAAGGCGACGGAGATGGTCGACTCGCACTGCAACAGCGGCCACGCGGGGCGTCCGCCGATGACCGGGGAATTTGGGTGGGAAGGGGGCGTCATCGCCCGCACGGCGACGGGCTATGCCATCGCGGCGTTTAGCGGCGGCAAGTCGGCGGACGACGTCGAGGTGTCCAAGGCGGGCCTCGAGGCGCTAAGGCGCGGACTTTAGCCCGAGTATCCGAAGAGGAGAACTAACACAGGTCGATCAAGGCGCCTCATTCATGCAAAGGTTCCCCGGAAAGAGCCTAATTCTGCTCACCATTCTGGCCCTTGCCCAGCGGGCAGGCGCCGAGGGTGTTTCCGTGGCTGCGGCGGCCAATCTGGTTTATGTCCTCGAGCCGCTGAACGCGGCGTTCGCCAAGGAGAGCCCGGGCATCGCTGTGACAAGCGAGATTGGAGCGTCCGGCAGCTTGGTCGCGCAGATAAAGAACGGCGCCCCCTATGACGTGTTCCTTTCCGCGGACATGGAGTACCCGCGGAAACTAATTCAGGCGGGAGGGGCCGACGCGTCGAGTCTTGCTGCTTTTGCTCGGGGACGACTTGTCCTCTGGACCACCAAGCCCCGTTCCAGCCTCCCTTCCGTCGAGTCTGTCGTGCGCGATGCCGCGGTTGTGAAGCTGGCGATTGCCAATCCTGCGACTGCCCCTTACGGCAGGGCTGCGATGCAGGCCCTTGCGCGACTCGGCCTATCCGGTGTGGCCCAGTCTAAGCTCGTTTATGGTGAAAACATCACCCAGACGGCACAGTTTGTGTCGAGCGGCAACGCGGACGCGGGGTTTGTCGCCCTCTCCCTGGTGCTTTCACCGAAGCTTAAGGAGAAGGGGACCTGGATCGAGGTCCCGGAGGGGCTTTATGATCCGATTTTGCAGGGAGGCGTCCTCACGACGCGCGGGGCCGCAAGCCCCGCAGCCCGCCGGTACCTCGATTTTCTTCAAGGGCCGGCAGCCCGGGAGATATTTGCAACGTTCGGCTACGCGCCGCCCTAGGGGACCGGGTCAGGGCGATGAGCGCGGGCTCGCTAAGGGTTGTCAACGTCCCGGCGGCTGATGAACCTAGCCGCTCCCAATTGGCAAAACACACGAGACACATCTCCGCCGGCCCGCTGGATCCGCGTTTTAATTTCCGGATCGAGTTCGCACCCGAGCTGCCGATCAGCGCCAGGGCACCGGAGATTGTGGACGCGATCGCGGGCAACCAGGTGATTGTCCTGGCTGGGGAGACCGGATCAGGCAAGTCGACGCAGATCCCGAAGATGTGCCTGGCGGCCGGCAGGGGCACCCGCGGCAGGATTGCCTGCACCCAGCCGCGGCGCGTGGCCGCCCTCTCGCTTTCCAGGAGGATCGCCGAGGAGATGGGGGTCTCCTGGGGAAGGGAGGTAGGCTGCAAGGTCAGGTTCAGCGACAACACGACGCCGGCCACCGTGGTCAAGTTCCTGACCGACGGGATGCTCCTTGCAGAGGCCCAGGGCGACCCGCTCCTGAGCGAATACGACACGATCGTGATCGACGAGGCGCACGAGAGGTCGCTCAACATCGACTTCCTGCTAGGCCACCTGCGGGTCCTCCGCACCCGAAGGCCCGAGCTGAAGATCATCGTTACCTCGGCGACGATCGACACCGGGGAATTCAGCAGGGCGTTCGGCGACGCCCCCGTGATCCGGGTCGAGGGCCGGATGTTCCCGGTCGAGGTCGTCTACTTTCCGCTGGACCGCCTAGGGAACGACGCCGCGGAGGGCGACGAGGGAGGGTCCCGTGCGGAGGCCATGCACTACGTGGACGGGGCCATCGAGAGCGCGGAGCGGATCGCCCGCGACTCGGGGTCCGGGGATGTGCTGGTGTTCATGCCGAGCGAGCGGGACATCCGGGAAACGTGCGAGGCCCTGGCCGGCCGCCTGAGGGATTGGGACGTGATCCCCCTTTTTGGCCGCCTCACCAATGACGAGCAGCGGCGGATCTTCGCCGCGGGCCAGAGGCGCAGGGTGGTGGTGGCGACCAACATTGCCGAGACCTCGCTCACGATCCCGGGCATCCGCTACGTCGTGGACACCGGCTTGGCGCGCATCAGCCGCTATTCCCCTAAGGCCAGGACACGCAGGCTCCCGATAGAGCCCGTTTCAAGGTCAAGCGCGGACCAGCGGAAGGGCCGCTGCGGCCGGGTGGCGGATGGGGTGTGCGTGCGCCTGTACTCGGAGGAGGACTTCCTGGCGCGGCCTGAGTTCACGCAGCCTGAGATCCAAAGGGCGAACCTGGCGGACGTGATCCTGCGCCTGAAGGCCAACGGGATGGGAGACGTGGAGACGTTCCCCTTCATAGGGCCCCCTGCGCCCAAGGCCGTCAGGGCCGGTTACCTCCTCCTGGAGGAACTGGGGGCGCTTGAGCCCGGTGCGGCCCATGAGCTCACCCCGATCGGCCGCGAGCTCGCCCGCCTTCCCGTCGATCCCACCGCCGGTCGCATGATCCTCCAGGCCAGGCGGGAGAAGGCCGTCCGCGAGGTCCTCGTCATTGCGTCGGGACTCAGCATCCAGGACCCGCGCGAGCGCCCGGAGGAGAAGCGGGTCCAGGCGGATGCGGCGCACCGCAAGTTCGCGCATCCCGACTCCGACTTCCTCACGCTCCTGAACATCTGGGACGCCTACCACACCCAGGTCGAGTCGATGGGCCAGTCGCGCCTCAGGGCCTTCTGCCGCTCCCACCACCTGAGCTACATCCGCATGCGCGAATGGCGGGATGTCCACGCGCAGATTTCGGAGGTGCTCGGCAGGGACACGGAGGCGAGGCCGCCCTCGGTCTTCGACGGCCTGCGCCCGAACGCGGACCGTTCGATGGACTTTGGGACACCCGCCTACCGGGCGATCCACCGGAGCGTGCTTGCCGGCCTCCTCGGCAACATCGCCCACCGGGACGAGGAGAACGGCGGGTACCGCGCGGCGCACGACCGCCGGGTCGTGCTGTTCCCGGGGTCGGTGCTCCACAGGAAGGGTTCCGCGGGTCCCGAAAATGCGGCCCGCGCCGGGAAGGCGCCCTCGAAGAAGCGCGACATGGCGCCCCGGTGGATCATGGCCGCCGAGGTGATGGAGACCACGCGGATGTTTGCGCGCACCTGCGCCCGCCTGGACCCTGCATGGGTGGTCGAGATAGGGGCCCACCTCCTCAGTGTCTCCCACAGCGAGCCGTTCTGGAGCGCGGAGTCCGGCCGGGTCCTTGTGAAACAGAAAACCCGGCTCTACGGGCTGGAGGTCGACGCCCGGTCCGTGAGCTACGGGCCGATCGACCCGGCGCGCGCCACCGAGATCTTCATACGCGAGGGTCTGGTGAACGACACCGTCACCTGGCCGTTCGACTTCCTGGCCCACAACAGGGGGCTCAGGGAGAGGCTTGAGTCGGCGCTGACACGGCTGAGGGACAGCGCCTACCTCGGCCTTGACGAGGCCGCGGCTAGGTTCTATTCGGCCCGCTTGGAGAACATCTCGGCTGTGGGTGACCTGGTTGCCCTGGTCAGGGAACGCCGGGCGAACGAACCGCGTTTCCTCATGATGGAGGAGGAGGATCTCCGCGGCCCGGCCGCCGAGGCGCCGGACGAGGCGCACTTCCCGGAGGCCGTCCCCATCGAGAACCGCGCGATCCCGCTCCACTACGCCTACAAGCCGGGCAGGGAGGACGACGGGGTGACGCTCACCGTGAACGTGCGGCAGGCCGGCTCGCTCACCGAGGCCGACCTGGACTGGGCCGTCCCGGGACATCTTGCCGAGAAGGTGGAGCACTACCTGCGGGCCCTCCCAAAGGAGCAGCGCCGGTCCTTTGTCCCGCTCGCCGACACGGCTCGTGCCCTTTCCGCGAGGCTATTGGAGCGCAGGCGCGAGGCGGGGCGGACGCTCACGCTCTTGGCGGTGCTGCGGGACCTGATCGGGGAACAATACGGGATCGCCGTTCCCTTCGCGGCCTGGACCGCGAAGCCGCTGCCCGACCGGCTTAGGGTGCGCATCAGGGTGGAGGATGACAACGGGGGCGAGCTGGCTTCCGGCAGGGATTTGGGCCCGGTCATGGACGGCCTCAGGCTAAGGGAGCGGACGGGCGCCCTGGAGCTCCATAGGGAGGATCCCGAGGCCTGGTCGGCCGCGCGCGCCCGGTTTGAAAAACCATGCCAGACCTCGTGGGCATTCGGTGCCATTGCCGATCGTGTCGCCATAACGGAGAAGGCGGGCGTGTGCGTGTACGGCTATCCCGCACTCAAGGCTGAGGCCCAGGGCGTGGCGCTCCGGCTCTTCAGGACCCCCGAGGAGGCCCGGGCGGCGGGCGCCCGCGGACTCTCCGCGCTTTTTGAGCTGCAGCTGCGAAACGACCTCGCATGGCTGCACCGCGACCTTCGGGCCCTCGGCGACCTCGGGGCCACGCTTGCGATGCTGAAGCCCTCCGAGGAATTGCGGGAGGACGCCTACCATTGCCTGCGCTCATGGGCCTGTGGTCGCCCGGTGGATCCCCTTTCCGAGGCGTCGTTTGCCTCCGCTGTCGCGAAGGCAAGAGAGGACCTGCGCGGGATCGTGCCCCGGCTTGTGGCGCTCATAAGGGAGATTGCCACCCTAAGGCAGGAGCTTCTGGTCGAGAAGAACCCCTACCCGGGAATGGCGGCGGACGTGGCGCGCCTGGTGCCCGCGGATTTCCTCAGGGACACCGCGTTTCCGCAGCTTGGCCATTTTCCCCGCTACCTGAAGGGGATGAAGCTGCGGGCGGCAAGGCGGCGCCAAAACCCTGCGCGGGACGACGAGAGGGCGCGGGAGCTGGCCCCCCTGGAGGCGGCGGCCCTGAAGGCGGGCGGGGAAATCCGCTGGCTTGCCGAGGAGTTCCGCGTGAGCCTCTTTGCGCAGGAGCTGGGCACCGCGGTCCCCGTGTCCCGGGTGAAGCTTGTGAAGGCCCTGGCGTCACAGGGAGCGCCTGCCGCGCGGGGGGAGGCTCCCCGAACACCGCCTGTTGCGCTGGGCGCCCCCCTTGCGCCACGGCTAAAGAACCTGAAGGCGCTCGACGCGCTCTTCCAGCGGCCTTCGGGCTGAGACCCGCTCCTGCGGTCAGGGAATGTCGTACACCTCGACCAGGGCTATGCCCGTGTCGGCGGCTGTTCCCGCTGCGCCCGCCACCTGGACGGTATAGGCGCCCGGAGGCAGGGTCACGAGGAGCGCGGAATCCGCGCTAGAGGCGTCGTTCCAGGTAAATGCGCCGACCGAGGCGGCGGTGCTGATGATCGCGGGATCCCCGCCCCAGCCGCTGTTGGAGGCAAGGACCGTCGAGCCGCTGTAGAGAGTCAGCTGCGGGTCGGCGAGCGTCCCGGTGACGCCGAGCGGCACCAGGGCGGGACCGGAGGCCCGGATGAGCACCGTCTTGGAGGTCGAACCCCCCACGACGAAGCCTGCGATCAGGATGTTGCCCCCGGTGCCCACCTGGACGCGCGCGGATATGTTCGTGATGCGGGGTGAGGTGGGCGTAAAGGCGCCCTTGGGAGTGGCATCATAGACCTCGGCGAGAGCCACGCCGGTGTCGCCCGAGGCGCCCACGATCTGCGCGGTGTACGCCCCGGGTGCGAGATTCTGATTAAAGAGTGCGGAATCCTTGCTGCTCGCATTTAGAGCGAACGCTCCCACGGCGGCGTCCTCGGCGACGATCGTTGCGTTTCCACCCCATCCGGTGTTTGACGAGACAACGCTCGATCCCTGATAGAGCGAGAGCGCCGGATCGGGAAGTGCGCCGCCGACCCCGAATGCCGTCAAACCCGGCCCCGTGCCGCGTATGAGCACGGGCTGGGTCCCGGATGTCCCGGGCCCTCCGCTCGCAAAGCCGGCGATCAGGATGTTTGCCCCCGTGCCCACTCCGGCGCGGCAAGAGATGTTGACCAACCTTCCAAGGTCCTGGGTGGGGCTGATCGCGAGCACCGCCGCGCTGCTCGCCGTGCTTCCGACCGAATTCGTCGCCACGCACGTGTAGGCTCCCCCATTTGCGGCCGTTGCCCCGTTCACAATCAGCGTTTGGCCGGTGGCTCCTGGGATCGGGCTTCCGTTGAAGATCCACTGGTAGGTGGGAACAGGACTCCCCGTGGCCGCTGCCTTGAAGACAACGGTGGCGCCCGAGCCCACGGTCTGACCGCTCGGCTGGACGTTGAACGCCGGGAGGGTCGCGGCGAGCACCGTGAGGGTGGCGGTGGAGCTAGTCACCGTCGACACCGAGTTGGTAGCGACGCAGGCGTAGTTGCCCTGGTTTATGGTGCCCACCCCGCCAATCGCGAGCGAGGCCGAGGTGGCCCCGGAGATCGGCTGGCCGTTGAAGGTCCACTGGTAGGTCGGCTCGGGCGCTCCGGAGGTCACCACGGAGAACACCACATTTGTTCCCTCGGGCACCGTGAGGCTGGCGGGCTCCGTCGTGAAGGCCGGCGGCTCCGGGGCCTGCGTCACGACCACCTCGTAGTTGAAGACGGTGGAGTAATAGCCCCCGCCGCCCGTAAGCTGGTAGGCCTGCAGGATCATCTTGTAGGTGCCTGTGGTCGTGGGCGTGCCAAACAGCGTGGGGTTGGCCAGGTTCACCAAGCCTCCCGTGCCCGACACCGCGGCGGTGCTGTTTCCAAACTGCAGCCCCGGGGGAATGTTTCCCGCGATCGCCCACGACTGGGGCGGGTTCTGCGCGGGGCTCGACTCGAGGACAAACGCCACCTGGGGGATGGCCGTGTTGACGACGACTGAATACGGAGACGGGTGCCCGGGGGTGCCCGTGGTCAGCGTGTAGGTGTAGGCGAGCCCCGTGGAGGAGGCTCCGGCCACCGAGTCGACTGCGCCCAGGGCCGCGACCGAGGCCGCTGCCGATTTCAGCAGTGCGCCCGCGGGCGATTCGAGGACGTAGTCGGCAAACCCAAGGGCAACCCTGACGGCAGGGGAGCGCTGCAGGAGCGCAACGAGCGCGAGCGCGGGGAAGCGCAAACCTTGGAGCCTAACCCACACCAGATAACGTCGTGTCATATTGTTTCGATTCGTGATGGACGCGGGAAGTGCCGTTGCGTTCAAAGGGGGGCACGGGGAGCCTCAGTTGCACCCGCAGCCCGCGCCGCCCACGCCGCGCCCTCCGGAGGCGGCCTCTCGGGAGGAGGTCACGTGGTCCATCATGGCGGAACCCAGGGCGTCGCGGTTGGGGTCCATGATGGAATCGGCAAGGAGCCCCCGCTCCCAGGGGTGGACGCGGACGGCCGGTGCGGTCGAGCAACCGGTGCAGAGCGTGCCTAGGGTAACGGCGACAAGGGCTACGGCGGTGGGGATCTTGGCTTTCATGGGTTGGAGGCAGGGCAATTACGTCTCCGAGAGCAGGAGTTCCACTTCCTTTTGCAGGGCCTTGTCCGTCTCCGCTCCGCGGTAGCCCGCATGGATGAAGCGGATGCGCCGGTGCCGGTCGATGACGTAGCAGGTGGGCATCGTCGGCACGCTCACCTGCCGGACTAGGAGGTGCCCGCGGTCAAGGAGTACGGCAAACGGCGGCGAGAACCGGGCGACAAAGCGGGCGTAGGCGGCCGGGTCGTCGTCAACGCTGACGGCGAGGATCGACAGCCCTTTGGAGGCGTAGGCGGCGTTCAGGCGGGCGTAGGCGGGGAACGACGCCTTGCACGGCGCGCACCAGGACGCCCAGAAGTCGACGATCGTCACCGCTCCTCCGATGGAGGGGGCCGCGGTGTCCTGCGGGCCCTTAACCTCTGGGAACAGGTCGCCCACCTTAACCTGGGCATGGGAGACCGTTCCGAGCGCCAGGCCGGCGAGCATGGGGGCGATGCGCAGGAGCTGCTTCAACGGGATCACGAGACGAGCGCGGGGGTGCCGCAGTTACCCTGTATGGGGGCGGGGGCCGGAGGATTCATGGGGATCGCCGGGTCACCAGGAGAGCTGGACCCCCGCCGAATAGATGTTCGCCTGCGGATAGGCGCTCTGCGGGGTGGCGCCGTCCGTCCCCCGCATGTTGTAGCGGCTGTAGTCCAGGGTGAGCTTGAGCCTTTCGCTCGGCTTCCACGAAAGGTTCACGCCGTAGGTGACGGCCAGGAGGGACGAGAGGCGGTAGTCCGATGAATACGCCGGGCCGCTTGGATCGGGCGTGTAGGTGGGCACGATGTCCGTTGTGTTCAGGTCGTAATGGTAGAAATTGGCGGGCGATTGCCCGTGCAGGCGGAAATCGGGGGCCAGGACGAGGTTGTTCCCGAGCTTCTGGAGCCATTTTAACTCGAGGGTGTTGGCGCGGACGCCATAGGTGTCCGCGTAGAAACGGTAGCTCCCCTCGATCGCCCCCTTTAGCGCCGGATAGGCGCGGTTCAACGAGGCGAACACGACGCCGGAATTGCGCTCGTCGGGCCTGTTCTCGTGGAACACCAGCGGAAAGAACGATCCCGGCACGAGCTCGACGTCCTTCTCGACCAATTTGTATTGGTCGCTCAGGTAGCCCACGTCGCGTCCCCAGGTGACGTTCACGGTCACGAAGGTTCGGGGGTCGATCAGCTGGGTCACCCCGAGGATCGCGCTGTACGAGTGCCTTTTCACGTAGAGCTGGGGGTCGTCGTAAAAGGTCTCCGCCTGGTCCTCGTGCCCGGCCACGCCGAGCAGGAGGGTCGTGTTCTTCTGGTTGAAGTCCGTGAGGGTGTTCACGGACCAGCCCTGGGAGATGTAGTCGTGCTCGCGGCTGTCCGCGTAGCCGACCGAGATATTCACGGCGTCGATCTGCTTTGAGAGGTCGGTCTCCCAGGCCTTCCGGTGGTCGTGGAGCTCTGCAAGGGGCACCTGGTCGGATCCCACGGGTGCCGGCAAGCCGGTGGGGGTGGCGCCCGCGATCGCGTCGTTGATCGCCGTCGCGCTGATCTTGAAGGCGTCCGGAAGATCCTGGGTTGCGATCAAACCCTGGGTGTGGACGCCGACGCGCCCGCCGGTCTCGCTGTAGTCCTCGAATTTATAGTCTATGGACCCGTCCGCCCGTGCCGAGGGTCTCGGCATTGCCACGAGAAGTACCAGGGAGAGGGTGAGGGCGTTGACTCCTGAGGGCAGGGGTAGGCATCTGATTCTGGGCACGGCTCAGTAAGGACTAACAGTCACACTCAAAGTTCCTAGGGAATTCGGCCCCAATCCTTTTTTCGGGCCAAGCGACATCCAGGGCACGCCAACCGGGTGCGAGTTTTCGATTGATCGGAACATATGCCATTTAATTGGAGGAGGATATGCCTTATCGCAAGATATTGACAGGGTTTTGATAAATTTGGAGCATCCCGTTCGAAGATCCCGCGCCTCTCCGGGGACGGTTTTTGGATTGGGGTGGATGGGACCTGGTTTTCAGTTTCACTTTCCAAGCCATGAGCACCCCCGAACGGACCCGTTGCACCCTTCTAGCCGCGGCATTTTCAGCCGCGTTTTTTTTCGCACCCGAGGCCCTGGCAAGCACGAGCGCCGTGGGCATATTCAAGCAGCACTTCTATGCGCAGACGAGCGGGAGCACCCCCACGGCCGCCACGGCCTTTCCCTACGCGTTCTCCGTGAGCGGGTCGGGGAGCGGGAGCCTGACGATTCCGGGCGGGTCCTCGGTCTCTCTTCCCGAGGCATTCGCCGCGAATGCCGGGAATGGCGACCTGCTCGACGATGGGTTCGCGTCGGAAGCGAGCCTGGAGGCCACCTATCCAAACGGCGCCTACCAACTGAGCCTGGCCGGGGAGCCCAAGCTCACCTACACCCTGGGTTCGCCGCTTTACCCCGCTTCGATACCGCAGGTGACGAACGGAACTTGGCAGAGTGGCGTCCTCGTCGTGGATCCCACGACGGCGGCCACCCTGACGATCTCGCCGTTTGCCGAGTACGCTACGGCGGGCGTCGCAGGTTACATGAGCATCCAGGTCAATAGCGCCGGACAGGACAACGTGAACCTCAAGCAGCAGTATGCCACGTTCGCCGTCGGCAACGGGACGACGACGTCCTCGACACCCTTCACTTCTTTCACGATTCCGGCAAACACGCTTACCCCCGGGTATGTCTACCAGTGCGGGATCTCGTTCGACACGGTGGGCGCGCTCGACACCACGACCATACCGGGGGCGGCGTCGGTGCAGCTGTATATCAACACCACGATTTTCTATATCGTCGCCAAGTCGCCCACCGCGATCGCGGCGCCGACGGTGAACGGAACCCTGGCGAACCAGACCGGTCCATTGGGCGGGAGCGCCACGTTCACCCCCAGCGTGTCGTTCGGCTCGAGCCAGGAGCCCGCGGCTACGGACTGGTTCTGGACCTACAACGGCCAGTTCGTCAGCCTGAACGGAAGCAAGTACATCCTTGGACCCGGCGGTTCGCTCACGATCAATAATCTAACGGCGGCGGATGCGGGCAGCTATCAGCTGGTCGTGGCGACGGGGGGCGGGTTGGCCGCCTCGACCGCGGCCACGCTCACGATCGGGGCCGCCAGCTCAAACCCGCCCACAATCACCAAGCAGCCCATTACCCACAACATTGCCAATGGGAGCACGGTCGTCTTCCATGTCGAGGCGACCGCGGCATCTACCTACCAGTGGCTTTTCAACGGGAGCCCGCTCTCCAACGGGGGCGACATCTATGGGGCCACCTCCCAGACCCTGCTTATAAAGGGAGCCACGTTCTCGAACGCAGGGGGCTACACGTGCGCAGTTTCAAACCCGGCGGGAACCACCACAAGCGCCTCGGCTTCGCTCACCGTGACCACGACCACGGACCCCGGCAGGCTGATCAACATCTCGTGTCGCGCGGGCGTTGGCACCGGAGGCAACATCCTTATCGCCGGGTTTGTGAGCGGGGGAGAGGGCACGTCGGGAACGGAGCCCGTCCTGATCCGCGGGACCGGGCCGGCGCTCATCCCCTTCGGTGTCGGCGGAACGCTGCCCGATCCGGAGCTGAAGCTCTACCAAAGCAATCCCGATGGAAGCTCCACGCTGCTCCTCACCAACAACGGGTGGGGCGGCAACGCGTCCATCACGGCTGAGGACTCGGCGGTCGGCGCGTTTGCGTTAACCAACCCCGCGAGCGCTGATTCGGCCCTTTACGTGCCCTCGCTCGCGTCGGGAGGCTACACGGCCCAGATTGCCGGCGCGTCAGGTGACACCGGGGTTGCCCTTGCCGAAGTTTACGACGCGACGCCGCCGGGTACCTACACCCCGGCCTCCCCGAGAATCGTCAATATTTCGGCGCGCGTCCAGGTGGGCACCCAGAGCAACATTCTGATCGCTGGCATCGTGATCGGCGGCACGACCGCCAAGACGCTTCTGATCCGCGCCTCGGGGCCCGCGCTCGTTCCCTTCGGCGTCACGGGCACGCTGCCCGACCCTGAGCTCTCGCTTTACCAAAGCAACCCCGATGGCAGCTCCACCGAACTGGTGAGCAACACGGGGTGGGGCGGCGGGACGGTGATCGCAAACACGGCGGCCTCCGTCGGCGCGTTCTCCTGGACTAATCCGGCTAGCGCGGACTCGGCCCTGGTTGTGACACTGCCTCCCGGCGGGTACACCGTCCAGGTGGCCGGGGCCGCGGGCACCGCGACCGACACCGGTGTTGCGCTGGTCGAGGTCTACGATGTCCCGTGACGGCCCACGTCGCGGGTCGGGACTTGGGGGCCTAGTTCCTCAAGTCCACGACCACGAGCGATACGGCCTTTCGGGGAAGCGCGATCTCGAAGGCGGCTGAGCCGCCGCTGATCGTCACCTCCGCGGGGACGTCGTCTATTGTCGCCAGGTGTCCGGCGGCCAGCAGTCTTGAGTACTCCTGCGGGCTCGGCGCGGGCGGGCTCCCAAGCGCCTGCCACGTCGTAAACGCGTTGCTGTGCGTCTCGTCGATCCTGTAGTCGACGGCGCGCGCGATGCCGGCTGAAGGCGGAAGGTTCTTAAGGTGGAGGCCGACGTGCGCATCGGGCCCGGGGACGTCGTCATCATGGTAGTGCCACAGGAGAACGCTCAGCCGGCCGCCCTCAAGGCTCGCGATTGCGCCGATGTCCGGCGCGCCCCGGACCCCGTCCCTCATGATCTCTTCGAGCGCGATCTGGCCGGTGCTCACGGTGGCAATGCGGTCTCCCCCCATCTTGCTCAGCAGGCGGAACACGTTAAGGACGGGCAGGTCGATTCCGTTGGTCGAGAGCACCCGCTGCCCGGCGAAGTAGGGCTGGTCCTCGAACTCAAACGCCCAGGTGAGCGCCCCCTCGAGGTTCACCCTGTCCTTGTCGGCCAGGGCGTACTCGCGGGCGATGCTGGCCGCGGTGTAGCTCGAATACATCGTGCCCGTGCGGTATCCGAGCTGCCTGCCCTGGCACGCGGCGCAGCCGTCGGGGTCGGATTCGCCGATCACGATGGGCCGGTCCCTGAGCTCGGGGACCGAGGCGACCATCCGGAAGCCCCGATCGATCTCCGCGAGCTGCGGGGCGATCCCAAGCCGTACATGGCCGTTGGCAAAGGAGGGGCTGCCCTTCGCGTGGAAGGACAGGAAGTCGGTCGGCGTGCCGGTCCTTCCCGTGGCGTAGTTGGTGCCGCGTGCGCAGTGTGCCAGGAAGCCCTCCATGAACTTCCCGCCGCTTCCCGCGACGTCGGGTCCGCCGACTCGCGCATTCGGGAGGGCCCGGCGAACGGCGTCCACGGCATAGTCGTGGAGCTTGTAGAAGTCCTCGGGCGAGCCATGCCAGTAGGCGGCCCCGTTGGGCTCGTTCCAGGTCTCCCAGTACCAGCGCTCGACCTCCTTCGCGCCGTAGCGGCCCACGCAGTGCCGGACCCATTGGTACACCAGCTCCGCCCACCTGGCGTAGTCCCTGGGGGGGTAGGCCCACCCTGTGCTGATCGCCTTGTAGTCGAGGCCGGGGCGCCACTCGTGCTGGTAGGGTTCGGGCTCGGTCGAGAGCGCCTTCGGCATGAACCCGATCTGCGCGTAGGGCCGGATGCCGCGCGCCTGGTAGGCGTCGAAGATGCGGTCGAGGATGGTCCAGTCGTACACGGGAGCGCCCCCTGGGTCCTCGGTGTAGGCGTTCGTGCTTCCCCATTTTAGCGCGGGGGTACCGTCGCCCGTGCAGAGGAGGTTGTGCGCCCTGAAGTACACCCCCTGCGGCTTGAGCTCCCCCAGCTCTGAAAGCAGGCGCCGGCCGTCCTTCATGGTCGCGTAGTTTGGCTCGTCGGCCCCGAAGAAGCGCCAGATGGGCTTCATCTCGCCGACCACGCTTGTTGCGTCCACGTCCACGGTGACCCTCAGGGGTCCAGGGTAGGGGGGTGCCTGGCCGGGGCAGGGGGCAAGGCCGGCGAGACCCGCCGCTAGGAGGCAGGCAATCTGGAGCAGGTTTTTGATGGTGGGGCGGGTACGGCTCGATCGTGGACGGGGGCGCGTGCCGAGCCGAGCCTTTCTGGAGCGCCGGAGGGACGGCGCCACGCTGCCCGCACTTGACCGTTAGGTGGATCTCGGGGACTTTCGGGTCCCCCGAACGACCCCATGTCTGGCACCACGCTCAACGACATAGCGCGAGCCCTTGGCTACTCCAAGAACACCATCTCGCTGGCCCTTCGCGGGGACCCCCAGATCCCCGCGGCGACCCGGGAGCGGATTAAGGCCATGGCCGACAAGCTCGGGTACCGGCCCAACGCGGTCGTCTCCCACCTCATGGCACAGCTGCGATCCGCACGGACCAGCAGGCTGCAGGCGAAGCTGGCGCTCGTGAACGCAAACCTGGACCCCAGGGCCTTCACGGAGCACCCCACGATACCGATCTACGTCGAGGGCTGCGAGCGGCGCGCCCACGGCCTGGGCTACGACTTCGACCGGTTCTGGCTCCACGACCCGGAGCTTACGGCCGACCGGTGGATCCGCATCCTCACGACGCGCGGCATAAAGGGCATTGTCCTGGTGGGCCTAATGGACACGAACCACCTTCCCGCCCACCTGGAGGCGGTGTGGCGCAGGTTCCCGTCCGTCGTGACCGGGGTCCGAACCCGGGACCCGGCCCTTTCCTTTTGCTGCGTCGACCACTTTGACCTGGCGCTCTCCGCGTTTGAGCGGGCCGTTGGCCTTGGCTACCAAAGGCCTGGCCTGGTCCTGGACAGCGTGATCGATGCGCTTGTCGAGCGCCGGTTTTCGGCCGGCTACGATGCGGCGCAGCGGAAGCTCCCGCGCTCCCAGAGGATCCCGGTCTTCTGCGACGTGGGGGGCGTTGCGCGATCCGGGAAATTCCGCGCATGGCTCGACACCCACAGGCCCGATGTCGTGTTCACGCTCTACAACAGCGTCATCTCCTGGCTGAAGGCGGCGGGCAGGAAGATCCCCGACGATGTGGGGGTGATCCAGCTGGAGTGGCGCGCGTCCCGGCCCGAGGTCGCCGGGATGAACCAGCACAACAGCGTGACCGGCGAGGCGGCCGTGGACATGGTCGTTAGCCAGATCCACAACAACGAGACTGGCATCCAGGAGTTCCCGCGCTCGACCATGATCGGCGCCACATGGGTGGACGGGGCCACCGTGAAAGAGCGTACCGAGCCCGGGCCAAGGGCCCGGTCGCACGCCCGAAAACGGCCTAGACCTCGATCATCGCCTTGATCACCCCGGTCTCGGGCTTGACCCATCCGGGGAAGACGCCCGCAAGCTCCGCGAGCGAAGAGCGGTGGGTGATCCAGGGCGAGGTGTCGATCCGCCCGGTCTCGATCAGCTGGATGATCCGGGAAAAATCGCCGGGTAGCGCGTTCCTGCTGGCGTGGAGCGTCAGCTCGCGCCGGTGGAAATTGGGGTCGTTGAAGGTGACATCCCCCTGGAACAGGCCGACAAAGACCATCCTTCCGCCCTGCGCCGGGAGGTTGAAGGCCCCCATCATGGACCTGGGGCTTCCCGTTGCGTCAAAGACGGCTGTCGGCAGGTCGCCTCCCGTTATGCGCAGGAGCGCCGCCTGGGCATCCTCCTTGGAGGCGTCGACCAGGTGCTCAACGCCGAGCTGCCTCCCGCAGAAGGAGAGGCGTGCCGCGTTCATGTCCAGGGCAATGACGCGCGCACCGGCCTCCTTCGCGAACTGGATCACCGAGAGCCCGATGGGGCCTGCCCCGATCACCAGGGCGAACTCGCCGGGGGAAAGCCGCGCGCGGTCAACGGCGTGGCAGCCGATCCCCAGGGTCTCGACGAGCGCGAGCTGGTCATAGGTGAGTATCCTCGACCGGTGGAGCTTATGGGCGGGCACGACAAGCTGTTCCCGCATGCCCCCGTCGACATGGACGCCCATCACCTGGAGGTGGGCGCAGCAGTTGGGTTTCCCCCTCCTGCAGGCGATGCACGTGCCGCAGTTCAGGTAGGGCTCTACCGAGCACCTGTCGCCGGGAGCAACCGTGCTCACACCGTCCCCCACCGACAAAACCTCGACCCCGAGCTCATGGCCCAGCACGCGCGGGTAGGTGAAAAACGGCTGGTTCCCGGAAAAGGCATGGAGGTCGGTGCCGCACACCCCGATCCGGCGGACGGCCACAAGCGCATGCCCGGAGGGTGGGGCGGCAGGCGGCTCGGCGTCCCAGGGGGCGAACCGTCCGGGCTCCTCAAGGCGGACTGTTTTCAAGGGCGTAAGGAGGCCTGCTGTACTGTGGTGTCGGGCCGCGGTGCATGTCAGCGGGGGGGCGGGGCCAGCTTTTCGGAAGCCCCAAGGGCCGCCCTTAGCCGGGCCATCCGGCCCGAGACCTCGGCGGTCACGCGGCCGTAATCGGGGTTTACCAGGTTGCCATTTTCGACCACCAGGCGCGCCCCGACGTAGACCCTCTCGATGTTGGCCGTGCCGCAGGCAAGGACCAGCGTGCCATAGGGGTCAAACACCGGGCCCGTCTCCATCCGGTGGGGGTCAATGATCAGGAAATCGGCGAACTTGCCCCGCTCCAGGCTCCCGACGCGGCTTGCGACCCCGATCACGTCGGCCGCACCGAGGGTGTGGTAGCCGAGGACATCCCGAGGCTGGAGGACGGACGCGTCCTGGTACTTGGCGCGCACCGCGTAGAGGCCGGACCTCATGTTCTCGAAGGGATCGGCGATATCGGCGCTCGCCTGGCCGTCGACCCCCATGCCGATGCGGATGCCGAGGCCTCGCATCTTCGGAATGTCGGCCGTGCCCGATGCCAGGCGCCCATTGGAGAGGGGGTTCCAGACCATCCCTGCTCCGGCCGCGGCAATCCTCCCGAGGATCGCATCGTCCGGGTGGACCAGGTGGGCGAAGGCGAGCCTGGGTCCCAGCTCGCCGCTCTCGAGAAACCATCCGAAGCGCGACCGCTGCTCCTGCACCTCCGAGGGCAACGCCGACTCGAGGTAGTGGGCTTGGTTGTAGAGGCCGTACTTCTGCATGATCTCGCCCTCAAGGAGCGCGTAGTCCTTGTCGGGAGCGACGCAGGCGTACCCTCCGAGCGAGAATCCCAGGAAGACGGTCTTGCCGGCAAAGGCACGCGTGTAGGCGTAGAACGCCTCAAAGTCGGCCTTCCTGCTTTCCCGGGTTCCCCGGATCGGCAGGCAGTAGCCGTGCACGAACCGGATTCCCGAGGCCAGCTCGGCCTTGAATCCCTCGGTGTCAAAGTCCTGCTGGCCGTTGCCGTCGTTGAAGTTGTAGGCGGTGGTGATGCCGTGTCGCAGGAGGTCGAAGCACCCCGCGAGGGTGTCGTAATAATGGTCCGCGGCCGACACGTGCCAGTAGGGCCAGTTCGAGGTCAACCAGCCGTCGAGGGCCTGGTCGGTCCCGAGGCCCCGGGTCGCCGCCTGGTAGGCGTGGCTGTGCGCCGAGACGAACCCGGGCACCAGGAACTTCCCCGACTCGTCGAGGGTCTGGACCGCCCGGATGCCCGGAGGCGGGTCCCCGTACCCGACCCTCAGAATCTTCCCGTCGTCGCTCGCCAGGAGGTAGCCGCGCCTGGGGGACGTCTCGTCAGCATGCTGGGTGAAGAGGACGGCGTTCTTTATAAGGATCCTGCCGACTTCAACCTCGGCCCCAAGGGGGATGGCAGAAAGCAACCCTGCAACGCAGGCGAGAACATGGCATCTCATCGCCCTCACGCTACTTGCGCGGGTCGCGGGCATTCGACTAAATTCGGGCGGCATTTTGCATGGACAATCCCGGCCAGGCTGCGCTTTCTTGTCCCGACATGCAACAGCCGGAAACCAAACTCGTCACCCCCGCAAGCCTTGCGGTCGATGCCGTCCTTGTCATCGCCTTTTTCGTCTACATGTACAGCGTGGTTTCCACCCATGTCCCCTCCAAGGACCACCGCATGGTGCTGTTCTGGGGCGCCGCGGGATCGGCCTGCCTGACGCTCGTCTTCTGGCTCACGATCCAGATGTTCCGCGTGGTGCTGCGCGTCCAGCGCGAGGGCGCCAAGGGCTCCCCCTAACGGAGCCTAGGCCCGCCTGAACGACGCCACGAAGAAGGCGTCCCCGTCGGGCTCCGGCGGGGCGACCCGCGTTCCCCCTAGCTGGGGAGTGAATCCCGTGGACCCCCGGACGAAGCCCTCGGCCACGGCCTCGTTCTCGGTCCGGCAGAGCGAGCAGGTCGAGTAGACCAGGATCCCGCCCGGCCGCACCCTCGGGGCGTTCTCCAGGAGGAGGCCAAGCTGAAGGTTGGCCGCGCTTTGGATAGCGGAAGGCTGCGTCACCCACCTTAGGTGCGGGGAGCGCCGCCAGGTGCCGGAGCCCGAGCAGGGGGCGTCCACGAGAACCCCGTCAAATCCCCCGTCCGGATCCCGGGACGATCCAATCTCAATCCGCTCGCCAACGCCGGCGCGCGACGCGCGCACCGAAAGCTCGACCAGGGCCGACTCCCGCACGTCCCGGGCCGTGACCCGCCCCTTCGGGCCAAGGAGCGCCGCCAGCTGGAGCGCCTTCCCCCCCGACCCGGCGCAGGCGTCAAGCCAGTGCCCCCCCGGGGCCACGCCCACGGATTCCAGGATGGCCTGCGACCCGACGTCCTGGATCTCGACCCTGCCGGACTGGTAGGCGCCCGTCTGGGCCACGTCGAGCCCGGCCTCAAGCCTAAGGGCCCCGGGGACAAGAGGGCTGCGGCCGACGGCCCAATTCCTGGCTGCAAACTCCCCGAGCACCCCCTCCGGATTGCCGCCCTGGAGCCTGAGCCAGAGCGGGGCCCGGGAGAGGAGCGCATCGCGGAGGGGCGGAAGGAGCGCCTCGGGGCATTCCGAGGAGAGCCAGGCGGGGCTCAGAGCCCCGGCGTCCTCCCCGAGGACCCGGGCCTTTTCGTCCGCGCCCCGGGGACACGGGGGGAGGTCCCCGGCCACCTCGTTTCGAAACGGACCCACCACAGGGGAGTCCGGCGCCAGCCATGCGATGCGGCGGGCGGCCTCCGGCGGCGAGCCGTCCAGGAACGGCTCGACCCAGGGCAGGTAGCGAAGTGCGGTGTAAACAAGCTCCCGGTAGAACCTGCGGTCGCGCGAACCGAGCCGGCGGTCCCGCCCCAGAAGGGAGTCGATCCTCGCCGGCAGGCCCGCCTCCCGCCTCCAGTGGGGCCGCAGCTTCGCAAGGATCTCCAGGAGGGTTCGCTGCTGGCTTCCTGCGCGGCTCACGGTCCGGGTCGGGCGCGGTGTTTCTGTGCCCCGATCAAAACCGAATGATGTTGAGGCTCATCTCCATGCCGAAGTGGCCCTGCCCGTTGTTGGGACCCTCCGAGAACACCACGGCATAGGAGACGTTCCAGGTGTTCGATATCTTCTGCACGATGCCGTAGTACTGGTCGACGAAGAGGTGGTCGCGCGCGTCAAAGTCGCCCCGCACGAACGCCTCGTACTCCTCGTTGAGCCGTGCCCGGACCTCCATGTGGTACGTGTCGACCCCGACGATCGGGTTATAGCCGAGTCCGGGGACGTAGAAGGTCCCGTACTTGTCCGAGAGGTAGCCGACGCCGAAGCGCGCCATCCACACGTCCCCTTCCTTGAAGGTCACGTCCGTGTCGATCGCCCTCTGGGCGGCCCTCCGTGTCGAGACGGCGTCCTCCACCCGGAGCTCGAGCCAGCGCGCCGGCGTTGCCGTCGCCTCGAGGTGGACGTCGGAGAAGTCGGTCTGTCCCGGGGCCCTCTGGAAGCGGAAATCCTCGTCCACGTTGAACGTCGCCAGGTCGCGCGAGCCGTAGGCGGGGTCCCGGGTCTGGAACGTGTTGTTGAAGCCGACGCGGAGCACGTTCGAGGCCTGGAGCTGGTCGATGGCGCGCATGTCCCCGAGCTCCATGATCGGGAGGTAGTTGGTGAAGGTGCTCCGGTCGATCTCCGGGATCCACGCCGCCGACCTGTCGCCGTCGGGGATGTAGCGGTAGCTGAGCGTCGGCGTGATGAGGTGCCTCAAGCCATCGATGTGCCACAGGGGATTCTCATAGTCGAAGACCGCGCTCGCCTTCATGTCGGCGTCAAATCCGAGCTCGCCTAGCGCCCTCCCGGTGCCGCCGGGCTCTGCCGCCCCAACGGTGTCCCAGTACTGGGTGTAGCGGCCCCCGGCGACGGGGGTCACATCGAAGATGCCCTTGTAGGAGAAGGGACGCGATATCCCGAGGAAGGTGTCGAAGCGGTCGGCGGCAAGGGACGTGCCGCCCAGGGGCGGGTTCTCCACCAGGTGGACGATCCCCGAGTTAAACCGCACGTAGATGCCGCCGCCGACCAAGGTGGGCAGGAGGTCGAACCGGAGCTCGGGGAGCCTTTGCTGGACGGGGTAGTAGGGGTCCGGCTGGAATCGGGCGAAGACGGACCCGATGAAGTCATCCTGGGTATAGTCTGCCTCAAAGAGGTTGTCGGGTTCCTGGACCGGGACGAACTCCTTGGAGTGGAAATCGCGCAGGACCTCGGAATCGGTCGACCAGTTGACGTCGGCGTTCAGCGAGAGGTCGGGCGAGACCTGCTGGTTGTGCTGCCACTCGGCAAAGGCGCGGTTGTCGCCCACGGTTTCGCCGAGGACGTCCAGGTTGCGCACCCCGAAATCGTGGATGTAGCCGCTCTTCAGGTAGCCCACGGCCGTGTCGTCGCCGCTCGTGATGTCGTAGGTGGCGACGGGCCCGAGCATGACGCCCCGCGCCGAGTACAGGCCGAGCTCGGGGCCAAGGCTAAAGCCCGGGACCACGGGGATGAACAGCGACGCGTCGGCATAGGCCCCGAGGTTGTGGCGGTACCCCCCGTCGACGACCGTGTTGGCCAGGCTCGCCTGGCTGCCCAGATCCTGGCCCAGCCTTGAGACCGGAACCGGCCGGTAGCTGCCGATGCCAAGGTCGGCCCCAACGAGCCTCAGGTAGTGTCCCGGCGAGTAGAGCAGGGTCTTCGCCTTGATGGTCGGCTGCCAGGAGCCCGGCTCGCGGTAGCTCACCGTGGCGTCATGCACCGTGACCTCGGTCCGGGTGCCCTCGGCCCTGGGCCCCTCTATATAATACGGGAACCTGCCGACGCGCAGGTTCGTCGCAGTGAAGGAGCCGTCGGTCCTCCTAAAGGTCAGCTGGTCGGCGAGAAGGCGGTCGCCGATCCGGGTCAGGACCACGTTGCCGCTGGCCACCGCCACCTGGGTCTTCTGGTTAAAGCGGATCTCGTCGGCCGTCAGGAGGATGCCGGCATCCACAAGGCGGGCCTTGCCCGTTTCGATCACCTCGTCGCCGATGTAATCAGCCCGGTCCGCCGATAGGTCGGCGGTTGCGGCAGGGGGCGCCGCAAGGGCCGGCATGGCCAAAAGGGCGGCGAAAAGGGCGAGGCGGCGTATCACTTTGAGGGAGCAAAATCGCGGCGGCTCGCGCAAGCAAGCCCGGCGGCCCCTAAAAAACTTCGGAAGAATCGTCAAACTGGCGCACTTTTGGCTTTTTAGCGCGCGCCACCGACTTCATCGTGGCGCACCCAATGCCCCGGAAAAAGACCATACCCATGTCCAAGGCGGTCCGCGACATGGCGCCCCTGCGCTCGGAGGTGAGAAGCCTGGGCGCGGCCCTGGGACGGGTCATAACCAAGATCGAGGGAGGCCAGGTCCTTGAGACCGTGGAGCAGCTCCGCAAGCTTGCGAAGGCGCGCAGGGCTGGGGACGCCGATGCCGAGGGCCTTCTCGGAAAGGCGGTCGCCGACCTCGACCCCCTGGCCGCGTTCAACCAGGCGATGGCGTTCACCCTCTATTTCGAGCTCGTGAACCTGGCCGAGGAGAATTTCAGGATCATCCTGCTGCGGCGCCGGAGGGTCGCGCACGCGGCGGGCGAGGACGGCGGCCGGCCGATCCGCGAGTCGATCGAGGCCGCCGTGATGGAGCTCAAGACCTCGGGCGTCGATGCCGCGGAGATGCAGCGCCTGGTGGACCGGCTGGGGATCGAGCTCGTCTTCACGGCGCACCCCACGGAGACCAAGAGGCGTACGCTGCTTGCCAAGCTTGGCCGCCTCGCGTCGATCCTGAGGGCGCGCGCACAGCCCGAGTCCACGCCCGACCTGGCCGTCCTCGAGGCAGAGACGATAGAGCGGGAGATCGCCTCCCTCTGGCTCACCGACCGCAGCCGCACCGTGCGCCCGGAGGTTCGCGACGAGGCGCGCACCGGGCTCTGGTACTTTGACACCACGCTCGTAGAGACCCTGCCGCGCCTGCAGCACGACTTGGAGCGGGCGCTGGCGCTTCATTACCCGGGGGTCGTCCCGCCGACCCGGTGGCTCACCTTCGGCTCCTGGATCGGGGGCGACCGCGACGGAAACCCGGAGGTGACCGCCACCACGACGGCCGATGTCCTCCTGCTCCACCGGAGCCTGGCGATCGAGAAGCTGCGCGTGACGGCGGGCGAGCTCAGCAAGATCCTCACCGTGAGCGACCGGCGCGACACCGTGGTGCCCGCGCTTAAGCGCGGCCTGCGGGAGGACCTCCACCTGTCCAAGCACATGGACGAGCTAGAAAAGCGCTACCCCCACGAGCCCTACCGGCTCCTCCTCGGGGTGCTCCACGAGAGGCTCGGGCAGGCCCGGGACGAGCTGCGCGAGAGCCGGATGCTCCTCGGGGGAGGGGTCGTCGGCTCCTGTCTTTCCCGGGCCACGGTCCTGGACACCCTGGAGACGATCAAGGCCGGCCTTGAGGCCGGCCGCGGCGGGATGCTGGCCCAGGGCGGGGACCTGGCCGCGGCTACCAACCAATTCGAGGTCTTCGGCCTGCACACGGCTAAGCTCGACCTGCGGCAGCACTCCTCGCACCACGAGGCCGCCGTGGCCGAGCTCCTTTCCCGGCCCGACTACCCCTCCCTGGGCGAGGAGGAGAAGCAGTACGTCCTCATCGAGGCTATCGCCGGCTGCGGGCCCCTTGTCTCCACCGAGGGGTTCTCGGCGGCGACCCGGAACGTGATCGACCCGATGGTGCTCGCCGGAAAGGCCTGCAAGGTCATAGGGAGCGAGGCGCTCGGCATCTACATCATCAGCATGACCGACGGCGTCTCTGACGTCCTCGAGGTCGACCTCCTGCAGAAGCTCGCAGGCTCGTCCCTTCCCGTGGCGCCGCTGTTCGAGACGCTCGACGACCTTGAGCGGGCGCCGGATGTGCTCAGGGACCTCTTCGCGATCCCCGGGCGAAAGCCCGCGCACCAGCACGTGATGCTCGGCTACTCCGACAGCAACAAGGACTGTGGCTACATCACCGCCAACTGGGCGCTGTTCAAGGCCCAGGAGACGATCTCTCGCGTCTGCCGCGAGGCCGGGGTGGAGGTCACGCTCTTCCACGGCCGCGGGGGCAGCATCGCCCGCGGGGGCGGGCCCGCCGCGAAGGCCATCCTGGCCCAGCCCGCGGGACTGCGCGACGGGAAGATCCGCGTGACCGAGCAGGGCGAGGTCCTCTCGACCCGCTACCACGACCCGGACCTGGCTCACCGCATCCTAGAGCAGATGGCCTACGGCGTCATGCTCGGGATCCATGCGGCAGGCTCGGCCGATTCCTCGCCGCAGGAATGGCGCGACACGATGGAGGAGATGAGCCGCGAGGGCTTTGGGGCGTACAAGGCCCTCGTCCACGACGATCCCGAGTTCCTCGTCTTCTGGAGGCAGGCGACGCCGATTGACGAGATCAGCAACCTTAAGCTCGGCTCCCGCCCGACCTACCGCAGGGCGACCCAGAGCGTCTCCGACCTCCGGGCCATCCCGTGGGTGTTCTCCTGGATGCAGAGCCGCTTCAATTTCCCGGGCTGGTTTGGCTTGGGAAGCGCCCTGGACTCGATGCTGCGCCGGGGGCCCAAGGAGCGCGCGCGCCTAAGGGCCATGCACGCGGGCTGGCCGTTCTTCCAGACGCTCATCGACAACGCGCAGCTTACGATGCGCAAGGCCGACATGGGGATCGCCTCCCTGTACGCGGGCCTGGTGCCGGACGCCAAGGTGAGGCGGCGCATCTTCGCGATCCTGAGCGCGGAGTTCGAGCTGACCGAGAAGTCCATCCTCGCGGTGACGGGCCAGAAGCGCCTCCTCGGACGGGAGCCCGTCCTTCTCAGGTCGGTGGAGCTGCGCAACCCCTACATTGATCCCCTGAACTTCATCCAGGTCGACATGATCCGGCGGCTGCGCGAGGGCGCCTCGCTCGGCTCCCGCGAGGTCGACGAGATCCGCGCGGTCATTGAGCTCACGATCAATGGCATAAGCGGCGGCCTTAAGAACACGGGCTAGGCGTGGCCCGTTTTTTTTTGGGTCGCTTGGCCGGAAGGCGCCACCCACACTTCCCGCAAGCCCAAACCCCCTGAGTGATCCTTCACAAGCCTGATTTCGAGGCCCTCCTCCACGCCCGCCATGCTTCCGCGCACTCCGTGCTCGGGATGCACCCGGTAACCTACCGGCGGAGCCACGGGCTCGTGGTTCGGGCGTTTCTGAGGGACACGGCCTCCTGCGAGGTCGTGCTCACCGACTCGAGCCCCCCCGCCGTCTTCCCGATGAAGCTCCTGGCGCCCGAGGGCCTCTTCGAGGTCTTCATCCCGAGGCACCCCGAGGTCTGCGGCTATGAGCTCAGGGCCACCTCCTACGACGGCAAGGTGCGCCAGTTCCGCGACCCCTACTGCTTCCTCCCGACACTCGGCGACCAGGATCTCTACCTGTTCAACGAGGGCAACGAGCACCGCATCTACAACAAGCTGGGCTCCCACTTCCTCGACCTTGGAGGCGTGAAGGGCACGGCCTTCGCGGTCTGGGCACCTTCGGCCTCGAGGGTGTCGGTCGTGGGAGACTTTAACGCCTGGGACGGGCGCTACCACACGATGCGAAGCCTCGGCGCTTCGGGCGTGTGGGAGATCTTCATACCGGGCATAGGGGCCGGGTCCCTCTACAAGTTCGAGATCCGCGACGCCAAGGGGGCCATACGCGTGAAGACCGACCCCTACGGGACCCGCTTCGAGCCGCCCCCGGGCAACGCAGCGATTGTCTGCCCGGCGGACGGCTTCGCCTGGAACGACGCGGACTGGATCGCCCGCCGGGTGTCCCGGGCGGGCAACCCCGACAAGCCGATTTCAATCTACGAGGTTCACCTGGGGTCCTGGCGCAGGAAGCCCGAGGAGGGCAACAGGCCGCTCACCTACCGCGAGGCGGCCCCCCAGCTCGCCGACTACGCCAACGAGATGGGTTTCACCCACGTTGAGGTGATGCCCCTTGCGGAGCACCCCTTCGACGGCTCGTGGGGCTACCAGGTGACGGGATTCTACGCCCCGACCAACCGCTTCGGGACGCCGGAGGACTTCGCATGGTTCGTCGACCACCTCCACCAGCGCGGCATCGGAGTCATCCTGGACTGGGTCCCCGCCCACTTTCCAAGGGACGCCTTCGCGCTCGCCGAGTTCGATGGCACCCACCTCTACGAGCATGCCGATCCGAGGCAGGGGGCCCACATGGACTGGGGCACGCTGATCTTCAACTACGGCCGCAACGAGGTCAGGTGCTTCCTGGTCGCCAACGCGCTGGCGTGGTTCGACCGCTACCACCTGGACGGGCTGCGGGTGGACGCCGTCGCCTCGATGCTCTACCTCGACTATTCGCGGGGGGCGGGGGAGTGGGTGCCCAACCGCTACGGGGGCCGGGAGAACCTGGAGGCGATCGCGTTCCTTCGGGGCGTGAACGACCTGGTCCACCAGTACTACCCGGGGGGGCTCATGATAGCCGAGGAGAGCACGTCATTCCCCGGGGTCACGCGCGCCACCCCGGAGGGCGGGCTCGGCTTCGACCTGAAGTGGAACATGGGCTGGATGCACGACACCCTGCAGTACTTCTCAAAGGAGCCCATCCACCGCAGGTTCCACCAGAACGACCTGACCTTCGGCATGCTCTACCAGTATGCCGAGCGTTTTGTCTCGGTCTTCTCCCACGACGAGGTCGTGCACGGCAAGGCCTCCATGCTCTACAAGATGGGGGCCTGGCACATCCCCGAGAAGGCGGCCAACCTGAGAGCGCTCTACGCGCACATGTGGGCCTACCCGGGCAAGAAGCTGCTCTTCATGGGTGACGAGTTCGCGCAGGCCCAGGAGTGGAACCACGGCGCCAGCCTCGACTGGCACCTCTGCCAGTACATGGACCACGAGGGCGTCCGGCGGCTGGTCGCGGACCTAAACCGCCTCTACGTGGCGGAGCCGGTCCTGGGAGCAAACGACTTCAACCCCCATGGGTTCCGCTGGGTCAGCTGCCTGGATGCGGACGCCAACGTGATCGCCTACCTTCGCTCGGATGCGACCGACCAGACGCTCTTTGTCGTGGTGGGCCACTTCGGGGGTGCCACCCGCAACTACAGGGTGGGGGTGCCGAGGCGGGGGTGGTGGAAAGAGGTCATCAATTCCAACAGCGAGTACTACGGCGGCTCCGGCCTCGGAAATGACGGCGGGCGCTCGAGCACCGAGGTGCCGCACGACGGCTATACCCAATCGATAGAGCTCACGCTGCCGCCCCTTACCACGATGATCTTCAAATGGAGCGCCTCGGGATAGTGCATCTTGGCGGCAATTGGGGTTCGTTAAATACGTGTAATTTCTGAGGTCTTTTTGACTCGCGGATCGCCGAGTCAGCCCGCACATTGTTTCGTGGAATTTAAAATATCCGCACCTAACGCATGGCGCGCAAAATAAGCTTTATCAACTACAAGGGTGGCGTCGGGAAGACCTCGCTCATTGTAAATACCGCTGCTGCATTAGCGAAAATGGGCAAGCGCGTCCTCCTGTTCGACCTGGACACGCAGTCGAACGCGAGCATCTGGCTCCTGAAGCTCGACCGATGGAACAAGATCAATGCCACGGGGGACGGCTCGATCTATTCGATCTTCGACCCGGGCAAGAGCCACATAAAGGACCTGGTGATCAAGGACGTAGTTGAGGGCAAGCAGGGCGAGAAGCTCCTGCCCGGCCTGGACCTGGTGCCCACGACGTTCAACCTGGTGGACCTCGAGGCCGAGTACGTGGGCGACCCGAAGCGGCCTGCCTACCTCGTCTTCTGCGAGCAGGTGGCGATGCTCGAGCCCAACTACGATTTCATCCTCTTCGACTGCCCGCCGAACATCCTGCGCGCGGCGCAGTGCGGCGTGTTCACCTCGAACGAGATCTACGTCCCCTCGAACCCGGACGCGCTGAGCCTCATCGGCTTCACGCTCCTGGTCGACAAGCTCCAGAAGTTCCACGCGATCTCGGGGAGCTTCCGCAAGGCCTCCATGGGGGCGCCGGCCCAGGTGCAGGGGCTCATCTTCAACTCGATCCGCACGGGCGTCGACATCGAGGTCCCGAAGATGAGGATGCAGCTGCGCCTGAACCAATTCCGCGCGGCGAAGCGGGCGGCGCCCTCGGCCAAGATCTTCGCCACGCAGATTCGCGACGCGATGGTGGTCCGGCGCTCCGTGGCGCTCGGCCTTCCCGTCATCCTCGTCGGCTCGGAGGGTTCCGACACCGTGGATTCCGTCACCAACGACTACAGGAAGCTCGCGACGGAACTTGCCCAGCACGAGCCCGCGTTCTAAGCATCAACAAAAATGGGAGCCCCGAAATACACCGAAAAGGACTGGAACGACGTGAGGACGGCGTTTGCCAGTTCGATCATGGTGGACACCCAGGTCTCGAGCCTCGCCCAGAACCTGGACGGGCCGGTCTGGCCCGTGAAGTCCAAGGACGAGACGCCGGCCAAGTACATCGACCTGAGCTACGAGGAGGCTATCGAGCTCCTGGCGCTCAAGGGCCAGTCGGCCGACAAGCTCGACCTGCTGATCTCGATCCTCAAGGAGACGCTGGCCTTCGACGACCCGTTCGGCGACATGGTCGACCAGACCGAGGCGGCCTCGGCGCGCGACAACCCGCTCCTTAAGAACATGGCCCGGAGCTCGATCCCGGAGAACTTCCCGATCTCGCTCACGGCGCTTGGGCCCGATACGGTCGAGTTCTGCAAGCTCGAGCACCTGAAGACGCTCGGCGAGTTCGCGGTCTTTGCGCAGGGGATGTCCCAGAACGTGATCGTCGGGGGCGACTTCAGGAAGCTCCTGAACGCGCTCTCCAACCTGGACGAGGCCACCTTGAGCGAGATCCTTCCCTACCGGAAGGGTGCAAAGGGACTTCACCTGATCGAGGCCCTGGGACACGCCGCGAAGCTGCCGAACCCGATCCCGAAGGCGGTCGAGGCCGTGGCCTGGTTCGAGTCAGACTTTAACCAGCTCAAGAAGGACTTCGCCGAGGGGTCCGGGCTCGCCCGCCAGTTGGGCGTCCTCGGGAACATCGAGCTCGAGAAGAAGGTTTCTGAACTGATCCGCCAGCTCATCAAGCCCGGCAGCGCCGGCGTCCAGGCCTCTGCCGGCAAGGGCGGATTCTTCAAGCGCCTCTTCGGGAAATAACCGGTCCTGTCCGGCACCTAGCCCATGGCGGACCCCTCCAATATCCGGTTCCCGGTAAAGCGGACTGAATCCGCCGGGAACCTGTCTCTCCGGAGGAACCGGTCGGACACGAACCTGCCGTTCTCGGTCTCCGAGGCGACGGCCCAGGCGCGCGAGTCGATCCGGGCTATCGTGTCGGCCACGCGGCCCCCGGTCGGGGTGAGGGGGGGCGGCGACGACGCCCGGATCGCTGACTTGGAGCGCTCGCTCAGGCAGCTTGAGCTCAAGCTCGCCGAGCGGGAGCGGGTCGTCCAGGAGCGCGAGGCGCGCCTCAAGGAGTTCGAACGCGAGCTTGCGGAGGCCGAGGCGCTCCTTGCGGCTCGCGAGCAGCTGGTGGCGGCCTCGCGGAAGTCGACCCCGGCCCACGTCTCGCCCGAGGAGAAGGCGGCCCTGGAGGGGCTTCGGGCCGAGCTTGAGCGGCAGGAGGCGGTGCTCAAGGAGGCGCAGAACGCGCTCCGGGAGCGCGAGCAGTTCATGGAGGAGAGCGAGACCCGGCTCTTTGAGAAGGTGCAGAGCCAGCAGGAGCGCGAGATCGAGCTCGACCAGAAGGAGGAGGAGTTGAAGGTGAAGCTGCGCAAGTACCGGGAGACCGAGGCCGCCGGCGACACCCAAGCCGCTGCGACCTTGAAGGCCGAGGACGAGGCCGCCGCCGATTCGGACGAAATGAGGGCATGACTCTTGACGCTGCCGCGGCCGTTGCCCTATTTTCATGCAACTTTTCCCCGGACCCGGCGTCCAACTTCCTCCAACACCCTAGTATGAGATTTCTTCGCCTTGCGCTCTGCATAGCCTGTTTGCCCGTGGTGGGCCTCTGCGCCGGTGGCGACGAGGGCAAGGAGGACGAGAAGCAGGCCCCCGATGAGATCCCCAATTTCAACCAGCTTGACGAGTACGTCTACGTCCCCAAGTCGACCTTAAGCCTTGGCACCCGGTTTCTTCTGAGAGGGCCAAAGACGTCCTACAGCGGCCAGGGGGAGATCCCCTCAACGGTGAGCCCGGGCGCCGACAATACCGTCAACGTCCCGAACATCCAGCGCACCTACGTGGACGGCAGCGTGATGCCCGACGCCCGTACGGTGACGCAGAACACCGGGTTCGGCGGCACGATCAGCGTCCCGATCGCCTCCGACGGGAAGACCGACACCTGGAGTTACACCAACAACAACGGGTCGCTGATCTACACCTACAACACGCCGTCAAACCAGCTCCTGCCCGACGGCAACATCGCCTTCCATGCCTACGATGCGGTCGTAACGGACACGGGCGAACACAACACCAACGGAACCGCCAACCTGGGCATTGAGCTTATCCTTGACCGGGATATGGGGAAGCTCGGCAAGCGCTTCAAGTGGAGCCTGACGGCCGGCTTCTCGATCGCCGACATCCATTCAAGCATCTACGCCCCGGTGGCCACGACGCTCTCCACGCTGACCGACGAGTACGACCTCTTCGGCCAGGTCGTGCCCGCCGCTCCTTTCTCCTCGCCGACCAACACGAGCCAGAACGTGTACAACTCCAACGGCACCGCGGTGACCGGGACCTCCGGGACGACGCAGACGCAGAGTGTTAACCAGGTGATCCTGCTGGGCAACCAGCCGATCAGCCGGACCTACACGACCCAGTACGTCGACACGACGAACCGCTATTTCATAGAGGGAGCCTACTACACCCTCAGGGCGGGCCCGACGCTCCAGTTCCCCACATGGAAGCACCTCCAGCTCAATGTGAGCGCGGGGCCGATGCTCGTCTACTCGGGCTCGATCCTGAATGTGCTCGAGGACCTGAAGATCGCCACCGGCGAGGAATTCACGGACCTCTACACGAAGGAGAACAACCGCCTGCTTCCCGGATACTACGTGGACGTGAACCTCCAGTACCAGCTCACCGACACCGCGGGCTTCTACATGGGCGGCGTCTACCAGAGCGCGGGTCGGTACAGCCAGACGGTCCCCAGCGGGGTCTCCACCGCCTATTCCTCGACGATCGACTTCGGCAGCCAGGAGGGGGTTAAGGGCGGGATGACGGTCAGGTTCTGAGCAGGCAAGTCCGCCGCCGGGTTCACTTTGAAGCAAGGTCGGCGAGCACCGCCTCGACGTCGCGGAGCTCCTGGGGCGGGTAAAATCCGTTTATCCTGGAGATCACCTGCTGGATGATGCCGTCGGGGCAGGAAGCCCCCCCGGTCACCAGGATGCGCCTGGGCGCGCCGCCCGGCGCCCTGTTTCCGGCCAAGAGGGGCCGGCGCTCCATATGGCCGGTTTGGCCGGGAAGCCCCTTTGCCGGGAAAACATAATGCTCGGCCTCAACCGGCGAAAGGATGTTGGCCTCGCTCTGGATGAAGAAGGCCCGGGCCCCGAGTTTCTGCTCGCAGAGCCGGTAGAGCTGGAAGGTGTTGGACGAGTTCTTGCCCCCGATCACAAAAGCGGCGTCAAGCGGCTCCTCCAGCGCCCGGGCAAGCGCGTCCTGGTTCACCTGGGTCGCGTAGCATAGGGTGTCGTTTCGGCCCTGGCCTCCCACCCGGGGCGCCCCGGAGGGCCGGTCAGGGCCGTAGCGCTCGGCGAACACGTCCCTTAAGTACGCGATGATCTCCCGGGTCTCGTTCATCAGGAGCGTGGTCTGGTTCACGACGGCCACGCGCTCCAGGTCCCGATCGAACCGGAACCCCTCCGTGAATCTCCCGGCGAAGCGCTCGCGAAAGCTCGCCTCGGCACCCGGTCCGGCCCCGCGGATCAGCTCCCCGAGCTGCCGGGTCTCGTCCAGGTTCCTGACAATGATAGCCGGGGCGTAGCGGCGCGTGTTGGAGAAGGTCGCCTTAGTCTCCTCGTGCTCGTGCTTGCCGTGGATCACCACCGTGTAGCCGTCGCGGCCGTAGGCCCGGGCGGCCTTCCAGACCTTCTCCACCAGCATGCACGTGGCGTCGTACTGCCGGACGGCGATGCCCTTCCGGACCAGGCGGCGCTTGTCCTCATCGGTGGCCCCGAAGGCCGGGACGATCACGATGTCCTCCGGCGAAAGCGTGTCCCAGAGATCCGGGCCCCCGGGTCCCGCGGGGTGGGGGACGCCCTTGTCCGTCTGCAGGTAGCGCAGTCCCCGGCTTATCAGGTCCTCGTTCACGAAAGGGTTGTGGATGAGCTCGGAGAGCATGAAGACGCGCTTCCCAGGATTCTCCGCGAGGGTCTCGTAGGCCCGCTCGATCGCATTCTTCACACCCAGGCAAAACCCAAAGTGGCTTGGCACGAGGTAGTGGACGGCGCCGAAATCCAGCGTCACCGGGCCCGTGGCGGTGCGCTCGTGGCGCCGGGCCAGGGCCTTAATGGCCGCGCACAGACGGGACTGGTAGATCACGAGCGCCTGCGCGTCCTGGTCGTAGATGGCGGTGTTGCGCTCCTTTTCGGGCCGGAACTTGTAGATGAAATCGTTCTCCCCGAGATTGAGGTAGGGGATCTCGATCAGGTGCGGGTCGATCGCCTCCAGTATCCCGGCCAGGGAGGGCGCGAGCGCCCCGGGCTCCGAGGAAAGCCTCTCGATGGTTTCAAACACCACCTCCGGGTCCGCGGAGCGCCCCTCCACCTGCGCGAAGTGGACGCGGTAGGACCGCCCCCCGGCGCCCACGCTGAACCGCGCCAGGGGCGCCGTGTGCGCCTTGAACGAGGATTCCAGGCGGGCGAGCGCCATCTCCGCCCCCGTGCCCGTAAAGGGCAGGCCCGCCTTGGACCCGAGCCGGCGCACCGCGAGGCGGTTGTTGCCATCAAAGGCCAGGATGCAGTCGAGCTGCGAGACGGCGACCCCTGTGGGCATGGGCATCAGGCCAATGTGCCGGCGTTTCAGGGCCTCGGCAAGGGCGAGGCGAGGATTTGCTGGAGCTTTGCAACCTCGCGGCCGCCGCCCATCGCGAAGTCGGGCTTTCCGCCGCCCTTGCCGCCGAGTTCCGCGCTCATGAGGTTCACGATCCTTCCGGCCGCGTAGCCGGCCTTGATTGCGCCGGGCGAGGAGAACGCGACGACCGCGGCCTTGTCCCCGAAGGCGGCGCCCAGGCGGACGACCCCTTCGCCGATCTGCCCGAGCACCTGGGAGCCCAGGGCGCGGAGCGCGTCGGGGGTCTCGGCCGCGACGACGGCCGACACGAACCTAAGGCTCCCCTCGACGGCGGCCTTGGACGCCAGGTCGCCGGCCAGGTTCGCCGAGGCCTTCTGCTCGAAGGACCTGAGCTTCTTCTCGGCCTCGGATTTCTCTACGAGGAGGGACTCGACCCGCGCCTGGAGGTCCTCGCGCGCCGCGCCCAGCCTCTGTGCAACAAAGTCAACGGTGTCGAAGGCGTGCAGGGCGTGGCGGTAGGCGCCTTCCCCGGCCACCGCCTCGATGCGCCGGGTTCCGGCGGCGATCGCGCTCTCGTGGACCACCTTGATGAGCCCGATCTCCCCGGTCGTCGCGACATGGGTGCCCGCGCATAGCTCGCGGCTGTAGCCGCCGATGTCGACGACCCTCACGACCTTTCCGTACTTCTCCCCGAAGAAGGCGAGCGTGCCCTCGGGCTTCTTGTCGAAGTCCACCTCGTAGGCCATCACCGACGCATTGTCCAGGACCCGCTGGTTGACGAGCTCCTCGATCTCGCGGATCTGGGCATGGGTCACGGCCTCAAAGTGCGAGAAATCGAAGCGCAGCCGGTCGGGGGCGTTGAGCGAGCCGGCCTGGCGGACGTGCGTGCCCAGGATCTTTCGCAGCGCCCAGTGCAGCAGGTGCGTGGCCGTGTGGTTGCGCTGGATGGCCCGGCGCCGGGATTGGTCCACGGAGAGCTCGGCATGCGCCCCCGCCTCGGGAACGGCCGTGCCGGGGGAGACCTTGTGCAGGTGCCGTCCGGACTTGTCCTTGACCGTGTCGATGATGGAGAAGGGGGAGCCGCCCACCAGGGCGTGGCCCGTGTCCCCGAGCTGCCCGCCCATCTCGGCGTAGAAGGGGGTCTTGTCGAACACGAGGAAGACGCCGTGGTCGGTATTGACCACGTCCTGGAGCGTGGCGTGCGTGCCGCGCTCGCGGTCCAGGAGGTACCCCGTGAAGGCCGTCGGGGCGTGCGCGGTCGAGGCCGACCCCTCGGTGGCCGCGACGATCACCTCCTTCTTCTGGGCCGCGCGGCCGCGCTCCCGTTGCTCCTCCATCAGGGCCTCAAATCCGCCGACGTCGACCGCGATTCCGCGCTCGGCGGCGATCACCTGGGTCAAGTCGAGCGGGAAGCCGTAGGTGTCGTAGAGCTCGAAGACCGTCTGGCTCGGGAGCTTTCCCGAGGCCGCCGCGTCGTCAAAGCGCTTGAGTCCCCGCTCGAGCGTCCTGCCGAAGCTCTCCTCCTCGGACCGTATGACCCGGCGGATCGTGGCCTCCTGGCGACGAAGCTCGGGAAACACGTCCCCGAGGGAGGCCACGACGGGGTCCACCAGCCTCTCGAAGAAGCCCGTGGAGAGGCCGAGGTGGCGCCCGTAGAGGGCCGCCCTCCTGAGGATCCGGCGGATCACGTAGTTGCGCCCCTCGTTTCCCGGGAGGATCCCGTCGGAGATAGAGCATGAGACGCAGCGCGCGTGGTCGGCAAGGACCCGGAACGCGACATCGATCCGCTCCTGGTCCGAGAGCCCCGTCCGTCCGCCGGGGACCGTTCCCTTGTAAACGTGGCCCGAGAGTTCGGCGATCCGGGCGAAGATCGGGGTGAAGACGTCGGAATTGTAGTTGGACGGCTCGGCCGAGAAGTCCGTGAAGCCCTTCGTGGTCGCGACGATCCCGGCGACCCGCTCAAAGCCCATGCCGGTGTCGACATGCTTGGCGGCCAGGGGCGAGAACGTGCCGTCCGAGTTGGCGTTGAACTGGATGAAGACGTGGTTCCAGATCTCGATGCAGCGCGGCGAGCCCGAGTTGACGAGCGTGCGGCCCGCGGCCTCGTCGTCTGAGGCGAGCAGGTTCACGTTGATCTCGGAGCACGGCCCGCAGGGGCCCGTCTCGCCCATCATCCAGAAGTTGTCCTTCTTGCCGCCGCGCACGATGTGCACGGCCGGGTCGAGACCCGCCCTCCTGAAGATCCCCGACCAGATGTCGAAGGCCTCCTGGTCGAACTCCGACGGGTCGCCCTTCGCCTTGTCCGGGGAGTACACCGTGGCGAAGATGCGCCTGGCGGGCACCCCCCAGGTCTTTGTCACCAGCTCCCAGCCCCACTCGAGCGACTCCTTCTTGAAGTAGTCGCCGAAGGACCAGTTGCCGAGCATCTCAAAGAGCGTGTGGTGGTAGGTGTCGAAGCCGACATCCTCCAGGTCGTTGTGCTTTCCGCCGGCGCGTATGCACTTCTGCGTGTCCGCCGCCCGCGTGTCCTTCGCGGGCCTTGCGCCCGCCCACTGCGACAGGTCCGCCGCCCGCTCTCCGAGGAAGATGGGCACGAACTGGTTCATGCCGGCGTTCGTGAAGAGGAGCCCCGGTGAGTCCGGAAGGAGCGAGCTTGAGGGCACGATCGTGTGTCCGCGCGCCGCGAAGAAATCGAGGAACGACTGGCGTATCTCCGAGGAATTCATAGGGCGGCAATGACTGCGTCCGCCATGGCGCGGGTGCCCACTGAGGGCCCGCCGAAGGAGATGTCGGCGGTCCGCGAGCCGGAGGTCACGGCCTTCCTCACGGCCGCCTCGATGCGGGCCGCCGGCTTCTCGAGCCCGAAGCTGTTGCGCAGCATGAGCGCGGTGGAGAGGATCTGGGCGCAGGGGTTCGCGATCCCCTTGCCGGCGATGTCCGGTGCCGTGCCGCCGGCGGGCTCGTAGAGCCCGAAGGGAAGGCCGAGCGAATTCCTGCCCGCACCGAGCGAGGCCGAGGAGAGCATGCCGAGGGAGCCGCAGATCACGGCCATCTCGTCGGAAAGGATATCGCCAAACATGTTCTCGGTTACGAAGACGTCGAACTGGTTTGGACCGCGGACGAGCTGCATGGCCGCATTGTCCACGTACATGTGGCTCAGTTCAATGTCGGGGGCGTTCTTTGCGACATAGTCGGAGACGGTCCTCCGCCAGAGGACGGAGGTCTCTAGGACGTTGGCCTTGTCGATGGAGCAGAGCCTGCGCCTGCGGGAGCGGGCGGTCGCGATCGCGGTGGCCGTGATCCGCTCGATCTCGCTCTTCCTGTAGATCATGGTGTCGACGGCCTGCAGGTCCCCGTCGGGGAGCGTCGTCGTCTCCTTCGGCTTCCCAAAATAGAGCCCGCCGGTCAGCTCCCGGATGCAGACGATGTCGATCCCGTCGGGTATCCTCTCCGACTTGATGGGGGAGGCCGCGAGGAGCTCCCGGTACAGGAGCCCGGGCCTGATGTTTGCGAAGAGCGTGAAGTGCTTCCTCAACGGAAGGAGCGCGGCCCGCTCCGGCTGCTCCTTGGGGGGCAATTTCTCCCATTTCGGGCCACCCACCGAACCAAAAAGGATCGCGTCGCTCGCCTCGCAGATGCGCAAGGTCGAGTCAGGCAATGCCTTGCCATGATTGTCGATCCCGGCCCCTCCCACGTCAGCCGGCCGGGCGTCAAGCGCGAGCCCCTCCTGGCGGGCGACGTGCTCGAGGACCCGGAGGGCCTCGGCCATCACTTCCGGTCCAATGTAATCTCCTGCGAGTACGGCGAACTTGAGGGTCGGCATGTAAAAGGGGTGTATCGCTATCCGCTGGGGGCCCAAAGGTGAAGGGAATTTTCGCCGTTGCGGAACACGGGGATTGCCCTCTCTTTGCGGCGTGAACGTCCACTGCCTGCCTGCCGGGCCCCTTCCGACCAACGCCTACCTCCTGGCCGAGCCCTCGCGGGGCACGGCGGTGCTGATCGACGCCCCCCTGGGCATTTGGGAGCGGATCGAGCCCGTGCTGGAGAAGGAGGGCTGCCGCCTCGAGGCCCTTTGGCTCACCCACGGACATTGGGACCACACGCAGGGCGCCGCCGAGGTCGTCCGGCGGTCAAAGGTCCCCGTGAGCGGCCACCGGGACGACCAGGTCCTTTTTGAGACCCCCGAGGTGATGCGCCCGCTAACCCCTGAGGAGATCGTCCTCGAGGCGGTCAAGGTGGACCGCTGGCTCGGGGACGGGGATATCCTCGAGACCCTGGGGGAGCGGGTCGAGGTGCGCCACGTGCCGGGCCACTGCCCGGGCAGCCTCCTGTTCTATTTTCCCCGGAGGGGGGTCGCCTTCGGCGGGGACGCCCTCTTCAAGGATTCGGTCGGGAGGACCGACCTGCCCGGAGGCGACCCCGCGGCCCTCATGCGGTCGATCCGAACGCGGATCTACACGCTTCCCGAGGAGACGACCGTGTTCCCCGGCCACGGCGGCCCGACGACGGTCGGGTATGAGAGAAAGAACAACCCCTATGTCCGCGCCTGATCACGAGGCGCACATGGCCCGCGCGCTCCTGCTCGCGCAGAGGGCGTGGGGCGCGACGCACCCTAACCCCATGGTCGGCTGCGTGGTGGTCGAGGACGGCAGGGTGACGGCGGAGGGTTTTCACGAGAAGGATGGCGGGCCCCATGCCGAGCGCGTGGCGCTTGCCTCCCTCCTGAGGAACCCGGCGGCGGGCGCCACCCTCTACGCGACCCTGGAGCCCTGCTCCACCCCGGGGCGCACGGGCGCCTGCACGGATGCGATCCTTGCGGCGGGCATTCGCAGGGTGGTCGTGGGCGCCACGGATCCGAACCCGGCCCACTCGGGCCGCGGCTTCGAGGTGCTCCGGAAGGCCGGCGTGGAGGTGACGACGGGCGTCCTTGGCGCCGAATGCGCCGACTTAAACCTGATCTATAACCACGGCGCCGCGGGCATGGGCCCGCTTTTGGCCGCCAAGGTGGCGACGACGATCGACGGCCGCATCGCCACGCGGACGGGACTGAGCCAGTGGATCACGGGGGAGGCGGCTCGCGCCGATGTCCACCGCTGGAGGCGGCTCTTCCCGGCGATCGCTGTCGGTGCAGGAACCGTGATGACGGACAACCCGCGGCTCACGGCCCGCATCGCCGGCGAGCCGGAATGGTGCCCCATCCGCTTCGTGTTCGACGGCCGACTGAGGTCGGTCGTGGACCACCGCCTTCCCAACGCCTATTCGGACGAGTTCGCGGCCCGCACGATCGTCGTCACGACCCAGCACGGGGGGCTCGGCTACGTGCGCAAGCTCCGGGGCCTGGGTGTCGGCGTCTGGGTGTTCGAGTCCCCGAGTGGCCGGGTGCCCTTTGCGCAGTTCCGGGCGCGCTGCGCCGAGGAGAAGGTCGGGGGCGTGCTCCTGGAGGGCGGGGCGCAACTCCTGAGCCGCGCCCTTATTGAGCGCCAGGTCGATTATTTCTTCGCGTACCAGGCACCCCTCCTCTTTGCCGACGAGAAGGCCAAGCCGGCCCTGAGCGGCCTAAGGACCGAGAGGCTCGAGCAGGCGGTGCGCCTCTCCGAGATCCGCAGGAGCGCTCTGGGCGACGACTCCCTTCTTCGGGGCAGGGTCGTCTATCCCGAGAAGATCCAGGTCGATGAGACTCTTTTTAGCCTCGGGTAACCCCCACAAGGCCTCGGAGCTCCAGGCTCTCTCCGATGCGCTCCGCTCCGGCGGGCCGGCGGTCGAGATCGTCTCGGCCGCCTCGGTCGGGGGCATGCCCGCCGTGGACGAGGACACGGGGACCTTTGTCGGCAACGCGCGGAAGAAGGCGCTCGCCCTGCGCGCCCTCCTGCCCGAGGGCGGGTGGGCCCTGGCCGACGACAGCGGCCTCTGCGTGGCGGCCCTCCGAGGCGGCCCCGGGGTCGAGTCGGCGTACTTCGCGGGACGGCAGCACGACCCGGCGGCGAACTTGGCAAAGCTCGTCACGGTGATGGCGGGGATCCCGGAGGCGGAGCGCGCCGCGGAGTTTGTATGCGTCCTCTTCCTGGCGGGTCCCGGCGGGTCCGAGGCCCACTTCGAGGGCCGCTGCCCGGGACGCCTCTCGACCAAGCCCCGCGGCACTGGGGGGTTCGGCTACGACCCGCTCTTCATCCCCGACGGGTTTGCGGGCACGCTTGCCGAGATGCCCCCGGAGGTGAAGGCCCGGGTGGGCCACAGGGGCCGGGCCTGGGCCGCCCTCGCGGGCTGGCTTGCGGCGCGGGGCTAAACTGTGCTTGGATCGACCCTCCATGGCCGACTTCTACATCACCACGGCGATCGACTACGTGAACGGATCCCCCCACATAGGCCACGCCTATGAGAAGATCCTCACGGACGTGATCGCCCGCACCCGGCGCCTTAGGGGCGACACGGTGCACTTCCTCACCGGGACCGACGAGCACGGCCAGAAGGTCCAGCAGACGGCGCGCGAGCGCGGCGTCCCCCCGCAGCAGTTCGCCGACGGGGTGAGCGCCGAGTTCCAGGCGATGCTCCCGCGCCTCTTGATCTCCAACGACGACTTCATCCGCACGACCGAGGAGCGGCACAAGAAGGTGGTCCGCCGGATCCTCCAGCAGCTCTTCGACAAGGGGGACATCTACAAGGGCGAGTACCGGGGGTTCTACAGCACGCGCCAGGAGCAGTTCCTCCAGGACAAGGACCGCAACCCCGACGGGTCCTGGCCCGAGATCTATGGCGAGGTCCAGGAGATCGTGGAGCCGAACTACTTCTTCAAGCTGAAGTCCTACCAGCCCTGGCTCGTGGATTTCCTGGCGGCCAACGAGAATTTCATCTTTCCACGGTACCGCCAGAAGCAGGTGACGGAGTTCCTGAAGGAGCCCCTGAACGACCTGTGCATCTCCCGGCCCCGGGAGCGCCTGGAGTGGGGGATCCCGCTTCCCTTCGACGAGGCGTTCGTCACCTACGTGTGGTTCGACGCGCTCGTGAACTACTACTCCGCCGTGGCCGACAAGCCCGGCGTATGGCCGGCCTCATGGCACGTGATCGGAAAGGACATCCTCGTCCCGCCCCATGCCGTCTACTGGCCGATCATGCTCCATGCCGCGGGGATCGCGCTCCCGAAGGGCGTCCTCGCGCACGGCTGGTGGATGACGGGCGGCTCGAAGATGTCCAAGAGCAAGGGTAACGTCCTGGACCCGCTTGCGCTCGCGGACGAGTTCGGCGCCGACGCCCTGCGCTTCTTCCTAATTCGCGAGATGAACGTCGGCCAGGACGGGGACTTCTCCCGCGAGCTTTTCCTCACTCGCTACAACAGCGACCTGGCAAACGACCTTGGAAACCTCGTGAACCGGGTCCTCAACATGACCAACCGGTTCGCGGGCGGGTCCGTCCCTTCGCCCGCGGGGGAGGGGGAGGCCGAGGCCGAGCTCCGCAAGCTCTGGGATGCGACCCGCGCCGAGTACTTGCCCCTCTTTGACCAATTCCAGTTCCACACCGCACTTGAGCGGCTCTTCGTCTTCATCCGCTCCATAAACGGCTACATCGAGAAGCGCGCGCCCTGGAAGCTCGGCAAGTCCCAGGAGCCGGCCGACAAGGCGCTGCTCGCCACGTCGCTTGCGACGATGGCGGAGGCGCTTCGCCTGGCCTCGGTCGCCCTTAGGCCGGTCATGCCCGGGGCCACGGGAAGGATCAACGCCGTGCTGGGCTACTCCCCCAGGGGTGCGTGGGAGGAGGAGTTTGCCTGGGATGGGAGGCTCGCCGGCTCCAAGGTCTCCGAGGCCCTGGTTCTCTTCCCGAGGCCCGCCCCTGCGCCAAAGGCCCCGTGACGATCCTCCCGCTAGATCCCGTCGCGAACCAGTCGGGCGAGGCGCTCAGCCGGTTCCTCTCGGAGTGCCGCGACAGCGCGGCCGAGGCGGGCCGGCCGATGCTCGTGAGCATCACGATCCAGGTGGAGAGCCTGGACCCGCTCGCGGTCCTGGAGTCGATCTTTGAGCCCGGCGAGCGCCATTTCTACGCGGAGCGCCCGAGCGAGGGATGGGCCATCGCGGGGGCCGAGTCGGTGCTCTCCTTCACGGCATCCGGCCCCGGGCGTTTCGAGGAGTGCCAGGGCTTCATCGACAGGGTTCTCGAGGACACGATCGCCGTCGGCGACCAGGATGTCCCGTTCGGGGGCCCGCACTTCTTCGCGGCGTTCACCTTCCTGGACACGGTGGGCGAGGGGGATCCCTTCGAGTCCGCCCGGCTGTTCGTCCCCCGCTGGCAGGTGGCGCGCCGCGGGGGGCACACGACGGCCGTCGCGAACCTCTTGATCCATCCGGACTCGCCGATCGACCCCATCGCGGCGAAGGTGCTGCGCGCCCACGCAAAGTTTCGGTCCTTCGAGTTCCGGGCCCCGGGCCTGCCCGAGCAGCACGCGCGCGACGCCACGTCGATCACGGACGTCGGGGGGCGCAACAGCTATTCGACCGGCGTGAGCGAGGCCTCGGACGCCATCGCTCGAGGCGAGATCGAGAAGGTTGTCCTCGCGCGCGCCAAGGACGTCAGGTCGCCGGCGCCGCTCCACCCGCTCCAGATCCTGAACGGGCTTCGCCAGAGGTTCCCCGACTGCAACGCCTTCTCGGTGGCGAACGGCCAGGGCCAGAGCTTCATCGGGGCGAGCCCCGAGCGCCTGCTGAGGGTCGAGTACGGCGTCGTCCTGACCGAGGCCCTTGCCGGCTCGGCCGAGCGCGGGGCGACCGCGAGCGAGGATGCGGCGCTTGGAAACAAGCTCCTTGCGAGCGAGAAGGACCTGCGCGAGCAGCGCATTGTCCTCGACTCGATCGTGCGCAGGCTCTCGCCGCTGGGCCTCGACCTGAGGTATTCCGTGAGGCCGGGCCTCAAGCGGCTCTCAAATATCCAGCACCTGCACACCCCGGTCGAGGCGCGCCTGCCGAAGGGGGTCCGGCTCCTCGACATGCTGGGCCGGCTGCACCCGACCCCGGCCGTGGGGGGCACCCCGCGCGAGCGGGCCGTTCCGCTCATCACCCGGCTCGAGGCCTTCCCGCGCGGACTCTACGGCGGGGCGATCGGCTGGATCGATTCCCGGGACGGTGGAGAGTTCATTGTGGCCCTGCGCTCCGCCCTGGTCTCGGGCCAGGTGGCGCGGATCTACGCCGGAGGCGGGATCGTCGAGGGCTCCACGATCGAGAAGGAATATGAGGAGACCGAGCTAAAGTTCAGGGCGATGCAGGACGCCCTCCTCGGCAACTAGGCTCCCGCGCCGCCGCCATGAATCCCCCGTCGCTCGACTTCCGAAACGTGAACGCCCTCTGGGGGAGCGTCGTGGCGGAGACGCTCGTCAGGTCGGGCGTGGCGACGGCCGTCATCTCTCCCGGCTCGCGCTCGACGCCGCTCGCGTTCGCGCTCGCGAGGCATCCGGGTATCGACGCGATCCCCGTCCTAGACGAGCGGTCGGCGTCCTTCTTCGCGCTCGGGCTCGCCAAGCGCGATCTCCGGCCCGTCGTCCTCCTCTGCACGAGCGGCACGGCCGGGGCCAACTATTTCCCGGCCGTCATCGAGGCGCACGAGGCGGGAGTGCCCCTGGTTGTCCTCACGGCCGACAGGCCCCCGGAGATGCGCGCCTGCGCCTCCGGCCAGACCATCGACCAGCAGCGGCTCTACGGCTCCTTCGTTTCCTTCCACCACGAGCTTGCGGTGCCGGAGGCGTCGCTCCCGCTCCTCAGGTACCTTCGCCAGACCGTGGCGCATGCGGTCGAGCGGTCGCTCGCACCGTTCCGGGGCCCCGTGCACCTGAACGCCCCCTTCCGGGATCCCCTTGTCCCGGCGGAGGACGGCGGGGCGACCGAGGCCTTTGCGGGCCGCGTGGACTGGGGGCGGTTCTTCGAGCACCTGAACCCGCCTATCCCGGTCCTCGCCGTCTCCGAGATCCCGCCCTTTTCGCACCGGGTCCACGGCATCATTGTCGCAGGCCCGGTGCTGACCGCCGACCCCGCGGCCCATGGGGCGGCGGTGGCCGAGATCGCTCGGAAGCTGGGCTGGCCGGTCTTGGCGGACGGCCTCTCTCCTGCGCGCAACCAGGGCGGCATCCCGCACCTGGTGACCCGCTACGACACGATCCTGCGCTCGCCCAAGGCGGCGGAGTCCCTCAAGCCCGAGTTCGTGCTGTGCCTAGGGGAGTGGCCGACCAGCAAGGTCCTGCGCGCGTGGATCGAGGCGAGCGGGGCGCCCATCTTCTTCGTCACGGACAGGCCCGACAACCGCGACGCCCTCCACGGGGCGACACGCCGGATCGTGTCGCCGCTGCCGGACCTGGCGCTTGGCCTGCCCACGGCGGATGCCCCGAATGGCTATGAGCGCCTCTGGGCGAGCCACGAGGCCCGGGTGCGCTCGGCCCTCGACAGGCGCCTCGAGCGGGAGGAGGCCCTCGTCGAGCCGAAGGCGGCGTGGCTGCTCGGGTTGCGCCTTCCCGCCGAGACCCCGGTATCGGTCTCCAACAGTATGCCCGTCCGCGATGTCGAGTACGTTTGGCCCGCGAATGACCGGGGCATGAGGGTCCTTTTCAGCCGGGGAGCCAACGGGATCGACGGCACCCTATCGACCGCGCTCGGAGCGGCCCACGAGGGCCGTCCCTCCGTCCTTTTGACGGGCGACCTGGCGTTCCTGCACGACACAAACGGGCTCCTCATCGCGCCCCGGCTCAAGGGGAGCCTGACTGTGGTCCTCATCAACAACCGCGGAGGCGGCATCTTCGAGCACCTGCCGGTCTCCCAGTACGGCCCCGTGTTCGAGGAGTTCTTCGCCACGCCCCAGGAGGTCGACTTTGCCAGGCTCTGCTCCGCCTACAACGTGGACCACGTTCCTGTTCGCGACTGGACCCATTTTGAGTCCTTGATCGCGGCGCTCCCGGAGCACGGCCTCCGCGTCCTGGAGATCAAGACCGACCGCAAGGCCGACGCCGCCTGGCGCAAGGAGGCATTTGCCTCAGCCGCCGGATGAGCCCACGCTCCCTTTCCTTACCCGCCATGGCCATCCAGTGGAAAACCGCCAAGACCTACTCCGACATCCTCTACGTGAAGTCGGACGGGATCGCCAAGATCACGATCAACCGGCCCGCCAAGAGGAATGCGTTCCGGCCGGAGACGATCACGCAGATGATCGATGCGTTCTCCGACGCACGCGACGACCAGAAGGTGGGCGTTGTGCTCCTGACCGGAGCCGGCCCCCATACCGACGGAAAGCACGCCTTCTGCGCGGGAGGGGACCAGAGCGTCCGCGGGACCGCGGGCTACGTCGGGGATGACGGCGTCCCGCGGCTCAACGTGCTTGATCTCCAGAGGCTCATCCGCTCGATGCCGAAGGTCGTGATCGCCCTTGTGGCAGGTTACGCGATAGGAGGGGGCCACGTCCTGCACGTCGTGTGCGACCTGACGATCGCGGCCGACAATGCGGTCTTTGGCCAGGTGGGCCCGAGGATGGGCAGTTTCGATGGCGGCTTTGGTGCAAGCTACCTGGCGCGGGTGGTGGGCCAGAAGAAGGCGCGCGAGATCTGGTACCTTTGCCGGCAGTATAGCGCGGCGCAGGCACTCGACATGGGCCTCGTCAACGCAGTCGTTCCGGTCAAGGACCTCGAGAAGGAGGGTGTCTCCTGGGCGAACGAGATCATGCTCAAGAGCCCGCTTGCGATCCGTCTCCTAAAGAGCGCCTTCAACGCGGAATTGGACGGCCAGGCGGGAATCCAGGAACTGGCGGGAAACGCGACCCTGCTCTACTACATGAGCGACGAGGCCAAGGAGTTCCACTCGGCACAGCGGGAGAAGCGCAGCCCCCAGGCGCGCAAGTTTCCCTGGCTTCCCTAGGGGGCACCTAGGAACGGTTGGAGAACCCCTCGCGCGGGCGACCGTAGGGGTACCGGTCGCCGTGAAGTCCTTGTAAGCCATCGCGTTGGCGGGCTGCATTCCGCCTGGCCACCTGGCGAGTTAGGGTAACACCCCATATATATATCGCGCCGCACGGCAGAGTATTGGCCACCGGCCGCAGGGTGCAGCCTTGGCGCGGTGCTCGGCACGAAACACCGGGGAGGCAGCGATCTTTTAAATGTCCAACCCCAACCTATGGTATTCGAAAACAAGGCGAACCTGCTGGCGCGCGTTCAGAGGGATCTAGCGTCGTCGGAGATCAAGTACCGCAGGCTCTTTGAGGCCGCAAAGGATGGCATCCTCATCCTGAACCTGGGTACCGGGAGAATCGACGACGTGAACCCCTTCCTGTGCCAGCTCCTGGGCTTCAGCGCGGCGGAAATGATCGGAAAAACCGTGGGGGAGGTGAGCCCGTTCCGGGACACCATTGTCAACGATGCGATGCTCAGACTTTTGCAGAAAACCGGCTATGTTCGCTACGAGAACCTCCCGCTGCAGGCCAAGGACGGCCGTAAGATAGCCGTCGAGTTTGTGTGCAACGTCTATGAGGCGGATGGCATCGATGTGATCCAATGCAACATCCGTGACATCACCGAGCGCCAGAAGACCGAGCAGCAGCTCGCTCTCATGGCAAAGTGCGTGGACGAGCTCAATGACATCGTTCTTATCACGGAGGCCGAGCCGCTCAGTGAGCCAGGTCCGCGGATTGTCATGGTCAACAAGGCGTTTGAGCGTATCAGCGGCTACACCAAGGCCGAGGCCATAGGGAGGAGTCCCCGGTTCCTCCAAGGTCCGAAGACCCAAGGCAAGGCCCTTGAAGAGATCGGCCGTGCCATGGCGGAAAAGGTGCATATCCGGAGGAGGGTCACCAACTACAGGAAGGACGGGTCCGAGTACTGCATGGAGGTCGACATTGCGCCCATCTTCGACCGTGCGGGCACTTGCACCCACTTTGCCGCAACCGAGCGCGACCTCACCGAGACCGTGAAGGCCGAGGAGCAGATCGTGGAACAGGCTGAACTGTTGGACAAAGCCCGCGACGCCATCTTCGTGCGCGACCTGAAGGGCAAGATCGCGTACTGGAACCAGGGAGCCGAGCGCATCTACGGATGGAAGCGCGAGGAAGCCGTGGGCCGCTTCAGCTTCGAGCTGCTCTCAATAGACAAGAGGGTGTTTCGGGAGATGAATGAGGCTACGATCGCTACTGGAGAGTGGATAGGCCAGGTCGAGCAATGCTCCAAGGATAGGGGCGCGCTCAGTTTGGAGGGGCGCTGCACGCTCATCAGGAACACGGATGGGAGCCCCAAGTCGGTCCTAGTCATCTCAACGGACATCACGGAGAGGAAGAAATTGGAGTCGCAGCTCCTGCGCGCCCAGCGCATGGAGAGCATCGGCACGCTCGCCGGGGGGATCGCGCATGATCTGAACAACATCCTCTTTCCGATCATGCTCTGCATCGGGATGCTCAGGAAGGGGTCCTCCGATCCCGAGACCCTGGAGATCCTCGCCACGGTGGAGACAAGTGCCAAGCGAGGCGCGGACATCGTCCGCCAGGTTCTCACATTCGCGCGCGGAATAGAAGGAGAGCGCGTGGAAATCCAACCCAGTCACCTGCTGCGCGAACTCGAGTGCATCATCAAGGACACGTTCCCGAAGGACATCCGCCTTCGGATCTCCGCGGCGGCGGCCATCTGGACGATCCTTGCGGATCCGACCCAGATGCACCAGGTGCTCCTCAACCTTTGCCTGAACGCACGGGACGCCATGCCAAATGGTGGCGTCCTAAGCGTTAGCATTGAGAACCGGATGATCGACGAGCATTATGGGGTCACTAACATCGAGGCGAAGCCCGGCCGCTATGTGAACCTGCGCGTGACGGACACCGGGACAGGAATTGCACCGAAAATCCTGGAAAGGATATTTGAGCCCTTCTTCACCACGAAGGACCCGAACAAGGGCACGGGTCTGGGACTTTCCACCGTAATGGGCATCGCCAAGAGCCATGGAGGATTCGTGAACGTCTACAGCGAGCTGGGGCACGGGACGACCTTCAACGTTTACTTCCCGGCGAGCACCTCTGGTACGGGAGTCCTGGAGGAGGTGGCGGCAGAGGAGCCGTTGCCGCGGGGCAATGGGGAACTGGTCCTGGTCGTGGACGACGAGCCATCGATCCTCGCCATCACGGTCCGGACCCTGCAGCGATTCGGCTACAAGACGGTGACCGCCACCGACGGGGCGGATGCGATCGCGATCTACGCCCTGCGCAAGGGAGAGATCGCCGTAGTGATTGCCGACATGATAATGCCGGTGATGGATGGCGCGGCGATGATCAAGGCCCTCACCTACATTAACCCGTCCATCAAGATATTGAAGGTGAGCGGGTTAGCGACCGGGGTGGGAAAGGAGGAAATCGCCCGCGGCCGTGAGGGCCACTACTTGGCAAAGCCCTTTACCGCCGAGACCCTCCTAAGGACCTTGAGGGACATCCTTGGCGAAAACGTGCTGCCTGGTGCCACGCGAGCACAATAAAGCCGGCAGGCGACACGCCGGCCGGCTTTGTTGGAATTGAAGGGACGATTACTTCCCGAGGGACTTGCGCAGGTCGGCCAGCTGGTTGGCCGAGCCCAGGAGCACGTTTCGGCTCGCGATGAACTTCGCGTACTCGGTCATGAAGATCTTGCCCGGCGGGCGGAAATCGAAGTCCTCGGGCTTGTCGCGGAAGTACTCGCGGTGGACGCGGCTCCACACCAGGCGGCCGTCGGTGTCGATGTTCACCTTGGTGACGCCCAACTTGGCGGCGGGCAGGTACTCCTTCGGGTCGACTCCCACGGCGTTCGGCATCTTGCCCCCGGCGGCGTTGATGCGGTCGACCTCGTCCTTCGGGACCGAGGAGGAGCCGTGCATCACGAGCGGGAAGTTCGGCAGGAGCGCCTGGATCTTCTTGAGGACGTCGAAGTGGAGCGACTGGCGGCCCTTGAACTTGTAGGCGCCGTGGCTCGTCCCGATCGCGCACGCCAGGGAATCGCAGCCGGTCTTCTTCACGAAATCCTCGGCCTCGGCCGGGTTCGTGAGCGTCGCGTGGCCGTCCTCGACCTTGATGTCCTCCTCGACGCCGCCGAGCATGCCGAGCTCGGCCTCGACGGAGAGACCCTTTGCGTGGGCCGCCTCGACGACGCGCTTGGTGATCGCGACGTTCTGGTCGAAGGGCTCGTGGGAGGCGTCGATCATGACCGAGCTGTAAAAGCCCGACTTGATGCAGTCGTAGCAGGTCTCCTCGTCGCCGTGGTCCAGATGGACGGCATAGATCGCGTCCGGGAAGATTTCGCCGGCGGCGCGGATGATCGCCTCAAGCATGCGCTTGTCGGTGTATTTCCGGGCACCCTTGGAAATCTGGATGATGAAGGGGGCCTGGGAGTCGATACAGCCCCGGAAGAGGCCCATGGCCTGCTCCGCATTGTTGATGTTGTACGCGCCCACGGCGTACTTGCCATAGGCATGCTTAAAGAGCTGCGCGGTGGTTACGATCATAGAGGGGCGTAGCGTACGCTCCGCACACGCGGGCCCTCAAGCGTTTTAATTGGGCCGGGTCGGCAATCCTAGCCCTTGCCGCCGGCCGCAGCCGGCGCGCCGGGCGCGGAAGGCGCTCCCTGAGAGGGCGATCCCGTACCATTACCTTGGTTTGCGGCCCGCATTAGCTGCTGCATTTGTTGCTGCGCCTGTTGCTGCTGCTGGACCTGCTGGAGGACGGCCACCTGGGGCGCCGAGAGGACACCCTGGGCCTGGGCGATCGCGTCGTCGGTGACCCGGGCGTTTCCACCCCCGTTTATGAGGGCCATGATCCCGGGCCCGGGACCGCCCGCGCCGTCGCCGGTACCGGAGGTGCCGTTGCCCGCTCGCTGGGGTTGGTTCTGCTGAAGGAGGGAGATGAGCGCGTTTGCCTGGTCATCGGTCAGCGGGGTCTGGGTGTAGCTCAGCTGCTGCTGGAGGCTGTTCACGACGTTCCTCTCGGGAAGGGTCTGCTGGTACTGCTGGTACTGCTGGAACGCCCCGTCGCCTATGGCCTGCTGGATGCTCTGGTCCGTCTGGGCCACGGCCTGGCTCATGAGCGTCTTGAAGCCGTCCGGGTCGGTGCGGGGGTTTATCCCCTGCTCGCGCGCCGCCTGCAGGACATCCATCATGGCCTGCTGCTTGTCGGCCAGGAGTTGCTGGAACTGCGCCAGCTGGTCCGGGCTCAGGTTGAGCGACTTGAAGAGGGCACCGTAGGTCTGGGCAATCCGGCCCTTTGCCTGGATCGCAAGGAGCTTCTGGAATTCTGGGTTGCTGCCGAGTGCCGCGAAGCCGCCCCAGCGGCCGCCGCGGCCCCTGCCGTTGGCGCCGGCGTTGTTGTCCGGATTGTCCCCGCCTGCCGCGTCCGCACCTTCGCGCATGCCCCGGCCCCTCAAGGCGGCCAAGCGGTCCTCCAGGGAGCGTATCGTCTTCTGCGCGTCGGCCAGCTTCTTGGAAAGCCCAGATGAATCATTGGCAGCGACTTGGGCGCGAAGGAGGATGAGTTCGCGGTACTGGCTGTAGGCCAAAAGACCCACCGCCAAGACGCTGGCGGCAAGCAGGGCGATCAGGATGTTGCTCGGGGATTTCACAGGAGGTGCGTACGGTTAGACGCAGGGCGGGGGTGAAGGTTGCCCGATAAGGGTCCGATTGGCTAGGCCTTGGGCTCTGCCGGCGGATCCGCCTTGGCCTCCGCGGGCTTGCGCTTCGACCGGCGGCCCTTCGGCGGCGCATTCGGGTCCTTGGGAGCCCGCGGCGCGAACTCGAATCCCGTGGTGCCGTCCTCCTTCAGCACCAAGAACGCGCTGAACGGCCGGCGGGTGCGCTGGCTCCAGAACTTCTCAAGGAGATCGGTCTTGCCGGTCGAAAGCATCTTCATGAACTGGTCGAGCGGGATGTCGCGCGAGAGGATCCGCTTTGAGCAGCGCGTGAGGATCTTGTCCTCGCCGTTCGCCACCGAGCGGACGACGTAGCTCTGGGGCGTCTCGTAGACCTGGGTCCCCGGGGAAAAGCGCGGCGCCGGGGCCTCCGCGATCGGCTGGAGCCCGGTGAAGTCGATCTTGAATCCACCGTTGGCGTCCCTCTGCCCGTCGAACACGAACTCGGCCTTCTTCTCCTCCTTGTTGTAGCGGAGGACGGCGCTGAAGGGCTTCCCGGCCTTGGAGCGGAATCCGTCCAGGGGCCCGATCTGGCCGTTCACCAGCAAATCCCGGACCTCCGACTCGGCCATCTTCCGGTTGCCGATCACCTTGTAGATCATGAGCTCCCCGTCCTTGGACTTGTAGCCCCTCAGGGTCTCTATCAGGGGCTTGCCATCGGTGGGCGAGAGGATGTCCGTCTCCCGCGCAGCCGAGTCATCCTCCTCGAAGGACTTCACGCGGTCGACGATCCCCTTGGTGGTCTCGACCACCTCGGACATGAACTTCTCGCGTGCGAACTTGCCGTGCTCCATCTGCCGGAGCTTGAACTCCCACTCGCCGGTCATGGCCGGGCTCGTGATGCCCTCGGCCTTCACGGCGGAGAGGAACTGGAGGATCTGCTCGGCCTTGGGCGTGGGGACGAGCTCCCTCTGGCTGCGCTCGACGTAGCGGGTGTTGATCAGCCCGTCGATCGTGTCGGCGCGGGTCGCGGGGGTCCCGAGCCCGCGCTCCTTCATGGCCTCGGCCAACTCGTCGTCCTCGACCAGCTTGCCGGCCCCCTCCATCGCTGAAAGGAGCGTGGCCTCCGTGTAGCGCGGAGGGGGCCGTGTCGACTCCTCATGGATCTGGGGGTCCTTCACCGCGGCGCGCGGGGGCTTCCCATCGGCTTGGTCGAGGGCGGGCAGCGTCTTCGAATCGGGTGAGGAGTCGTCGAGCGCCGTCTTCCCGTAGACCGCAAGCCAGCCCGGGAACGTGAGCACCTTGCCCTCGGTCTTGAAGTCGTGGCCCGCCACCGAGCTGATCCGCGTCGTGATGTCGAACTCGGCGGAAGGGTAGAACACGGCCACGAAGCGCCGCGCGATCATGTCGTAGATCTTGGCCTCCATGTCCTCGAGCGGCTTCGGGGTCTCGACGGTCGGGATGATGGCGAAGTGGTCCGAGATCTGGGCGTTGTTGAAGATGCGCTTGTTGGGCCCAAGCCACTGTTCCTCGAGCACCTTGTTCGCGTGGGCGGCCAGGTCCCCCTGGAGGTTGAGAAGCGCCTGGCGGCAGGTCGGGATGTAGTCCTCCGGGAGCGCGCGCGAGTCGGTCCTGGGGTAGGTGATCATCTTGTGGCGCTCGTAGAGCGCCTGGGCGATCTGCGAGGTGCGCCGCGCCGAAAGGCCGAACCGGTTGTTCGCCTCCCGCTGGAGCGTCGTCAGGTCGTAGAGCCGGGGCGACGCCTGGGTGCTGGCCTTCCGCTCCTCGGTTACGAGGGCCTCGGCCGTCGACTTGCAGGCCGCCAGGATGGCCTCGGCCCTGGCCAAGTCCCAGATGCGGTCGATCCGGTCGTGCTCGTCGTTCTCCGCCTTCTTGAAATCGGGCCTCTGGTAGATGCCCTCGTAGGAGCCCTTGGCGACCTGGAACTCGGCCGAGATCTGCCAGTAGGAGCGGGGCTTGAAGTTCCTGATCTCGAGTTCCCGTGCATAGACGATCGCGAGGGTGGGGGTCTGCACGCGCCCGACCGAGGCCACGTTGCCCGCCCGGGAGCCGAACATGCGCTTGGTGAGGGCGCGCGTCCCGTTGATCCCTATCAGCCAGTCGCTCTCGCTGCGGCAGCGCGCGGCGTCGGAGAGGCCGCGCATCTTCTCCCCGTCCCTAAGGTTCCGGAAGGCCTCGCGGATTCCCTCCTGCGTCATGGTCTGCATCCACGCCCGCTTCACCGGCAGCTTGCACTTTGTCAGTTGGTAGATGTACGTGAAGATGAGCTCGCCCTCGCGCCCCGCATCACACGCATTGACAACGGTTTCTATATCCTTCCGGGCGAGCAGCTTCTTCAGCAGGTCAAAGCGCTCCTTGGACTCCTCGATCGGCTTCAGCTGGAACTTCTCGGGGATGATGGGCAGCGCGTCCAGGCGCCAGAAGCCGTATTTCTTCTTGTCGATGTCCTCGGGCATCTGCAGCTCGACGATGTGGCCCACGGCCGACGAGATGACGTAGTCGTCGTTCTCGAAGTGGTCGCCCTTCTTGGGCACCTTACCGAGCGCGCGCGCCAGATCAGCCGCAACAGACGGCTTCTCCGCGATGATGAGTGACTTCATGAAGCCGCGAGCCGATAGGCCCCGTGCGCTTGGAAATCAAGTATAAGTTTTTTTGACAGGGGGTTAGGCCGCAGCTTTTGGCGTCTCGGAAAGGGCGCTGTTGAGGGACCCGATGAGCGCTGCGATCGTCTCGTCCGACTCGTCCCCCATGTTCGATATCCGGAAGGTTTTCCCCTTCAGCTTGCCGTAGCCGCCATCGATCACCAGGTGGTGCTTGGCCTTGAGCGTCTTGTTGAGCGCCGCCAGGTCGTAGCCCAAGGTGTTGGCGAAGCAGTTGAGCGTCACCGAGCCGTAGCCTTCCTTCGCGAAGAGCTTGAAGCCCTTTTCGGCGCCCCAGTCGCGAAGGGCCTTGTTGAGCCGCGCGTGCCGGGCGTAGCGGGCCTCCAGGCCCTCGGCCTTGATGTCCTCGAGCTTCGACCTCAACGCATAGATGAGCGGTATCACGGGCGTGCTCGGGGTCATCCCGTTCTCGTGGTTCTTCTGGAACTCCTGGAAGTCGAAGTAATAGCCCCGCTCCTGGATGCCCGTGGCGCGCGCAAGCGCGCGCTTGGAGACGGACAAAAGCGCCAGGCCCGGCGGGAGCGCGAGGGCCTTCTGGGAGCCGGTGATCATGATGTCGATCCCGAGCGCGTCCTTAGGGACCGGCAGCGCGCTGAAGGAGCTCACGACGTCGACAATCGAGATCACGTCGGGGAACTGCCGGATGACGGCCATGAGCGCGGCCAGGTCGCTCATGCACCCGGTCGATGTCTCGTTGTGGATCAGCGTGATCGCGTCGTAGCCGCCCTTCGCGAGCTCGGTCCGCACGGCCTCGGGGTCGACCGGCTGGCCCCACTCGAACTTGAGCGCCGTGGCCTGCTTGCCGCAGCGCAGCGCCACGTCGTACCACTTGTCCGAGAACGCGCCGTTCATGCAGTTGAGGACCTTCGCCTTCACGACGTTGCGGATGGAGCCCTCCATGGCCCCCCACGCGCTGCTCGTGGAGATGTAGACCGGGTCGGTCGTGCCGAACAGGGTCTGCAGGTCGGGCTGGAGGGCCTGGTAGAGGGCCACGAAGTCCGCGCTGCGGTGACCGATCATGGGCTGCGCCATTGCGCGAAGCGTTTTTTCAGATACGGCGATGGGGCCGGGGATGAAGAGTTTGTAGGCCATGTGTGATCCGCGTGGAGTGTTGAAAACAGTTTACGTAGACCGCGGCGTCAACCTTCATTCCCCTTGGGCTCCGGAAACGGCGGCCCGCCCATGCCGCAGTCCTGGATCAAAAGAAAATTCCAAGCGTTCGAGCTCTACACGGTGGACGTCGTGCTCGGGCGCCGCGCGGACACCGGGGCGGTCATTTTCGGGTCCTTCCTGCACGTGCTCTCATGGCTCTTTAGCGGCATCGTGCAGCTGCGCCTCCTCCTCTACCGCAAGAGGATACTCCGGGACCATCCGCTCGGCTGCCTGGTGGTGGTCGTCGGAAACCTCACCGTGGGGGGGACCGGGAAGACCCCTGTTGTGGAGAAGTTTGCAAAAGCGCTCAGGGACCGTGGCCGGAAGGTGGCGATCCTATCGCGGGGCTACAAGAGCAAGGCCCCTCCCTTCTGGAAGAAGGCCTGGTACGGCATCACCCATACCGACGAGCCGCCCCCGCGCGTCGTGAGCGACGGCCAGAATGTCCTCCTGGACAGCGAGGAGGCCGGGGATGAACCCTACATGCTCGCCCGGAACCTGCCCGGGGTCGTGGTCCTCGTGGACAAGAACCGGGTGAAGGCCGGCGCCTTCGCCATCAAGAAGTACGGCTGCGACACGCTCGTCCTGGACGACGGGTTCCAGTACCTTCCGCTCAAGGGCCGGCTGAACCTGCTCCTGGTCGACAAGACGAACCCCTTCGGCAACGGGCACCTCCTCCCGAGGGGAATCCTGAGGGAGCCGGTCAAGCACCTTAAGCGCGCCAACTACATCTTCCTCACCAAGTCCAACGGCACGCGGGACGCCGAGCTCGAGGCGCTGATCACCCGCTATCGGCCGGACGCCGATGTGATCGAGTGCGCCCACAAGCCGAAGTACCTGCAGAGGCTGGACGCTTCCCTGGCCGGATCCGCCGGGCGCCAGCCGCTGGAGTGGCTAAAGGGCAGGAGGATATTCGCGTTCAGCGGCATCGCGACACCGGAGAGCTTCGAGAAGTTCCTGAGGGACCTGGGCGCGCTCCTGGTGGGCCGCGAGCGCTTCCTCGACCACTACCGCTACACCCCCGAGGACCTGGATGACCTCTACACGGCGGCCGAGCGGGAGGACGCCGAGTGCCTGGTGACGACCGAGAAGGACGCCGTCAGGATCTCTGACCCCGCGGGCAGCCCCCTGCCGATATACTACCTGCGCCTGGAGATTGAGATCATCCGGGGCGCGGCCGACTTCGACGAGGCCGTCGGACGGATCTGCTTTCCCCAGAACCAGATAGCACAGGTTCCCTAGCCGATTTGGGGGCGGCCGTTTCCAGGGCGCCATGGACTCCTAAATCCATCGATCCTATGCTTGGAAACTCCGCAATCGGTCTTTACGACTTTTCCAGGTGAAACAATATCTGGCAGGCCGGTTGGCCACCGCATGCGAATTCATCACCCGGTCCAACCAGTGCGCCCACGGGATGGGCAACGGAAACGAGGAGGAAAACAGGAGGCAGCGAGGGCTTATTGCCTCGAACCTGAAGGCCGTGGTGCCGGAACTGGAGTTTTTGGAGCTGCGCCTAACGAAGATGTACGTGCAGCGTGTGCTGCCCACGGTGCAGAGCTGGACGGCCCGGGAGGTCTTGGACCATCTGGCGATTATCGACGAGCGGATGAAGGACGAACTCGCCATGTTCTCCTTGATCTTCCTCTCCCCCAAGGAGCGCGAGTATTACCAAAGATCGGACCTCCTCGGAGCGCCCTTCAAGGCGGCGTTCCCAGCCGCAAATGACGAGATCACGGAGGCGGGCACGTGCTTTGCGCTGGGGCGGTACACCGCATCCGTGTTTCACCTGGTCCGCGCGACGGAGATAGGCCTCGAGGCGATCCACGCGGCGCTGGGCCTTCCCGGCATTGAGAAAAAGCCGTGGACCTGGGACGACGCCCTCAAGGACATCGATGAAGTGATCAAGGACAACGACCGTGCGTTGATCGCCGATCCCGGATGGGTCGAGAATGCCGCCTTTTTCAGGAAGGCCTACGCCCTGCTCTGGGCCATCAAGGGACCGTTCCGAAACGAGACGACCCATGTGGAACTGACCTTCGGCGAGAATGAGGCGGAGCGCGTCTTTGACGCCGTGAAGGCGTTCCTTGCCCACCTGGCGACACGCCTGGGCGAGTGAAGGGGAGAAGGCGGGCGCCCGGCGAAGGACGTGATCGCGGGCGCTTATGGGGTTCCCAGGGGGGATGGCCCCGAGGACTTCCCCCAGAACGCTCTTGCCCGGCGGGCCGCCGCGGGCGTTACTGACCCCCTGCCATGATCATCGACAACCGTTTCACACAGCTTGCGGATGGACTCACGGGTTTTTCTACAGCCCTTAAGAAGGGCGAGAAGGTCCTGATTGACGCGTTTGATGTCCCGGACGCCATGGTGATCGCGCTCATCCGCGCGGCGAGGGCCAGGGGCGCCCACCCCTATGTGCAGATCCACCGCGCGCGCGTCACCCGCGAGATGTCGCTCGGCGCCGACGAGGCCCAGTTCGAGTCGCTCTGCGAGGTGGAGCTCCTGCGCATGAGGCAGATGAACGCCTACATCGCGCTCCGCGGCTCGGAGAATATTTTCGAGGCCTCGGACGTCCCGTCCTCGCGCGTCCAGCTGGTGAGCCGGATCATGAAGCCCGTCATCGACCACAGGGTCAACAAGACCAAGTGGGTGGTGCTCCGCTGGCCGACGCCTGCGATGGCGCAGCAGGCGGGCATGAGCACGGAGGCCTTCGAGGATTTCTACTTCAAGGTCTGCACGCTCGACTACGCGCGGATGCGGCCGGGGATGAAGGCCCTCTCCGAGCTCATGGGCCGAACCGACCAGGTGCGTGTCACCGGGCCCGGGACGGACCTCCGGTTCTCGATCAAGGGGATCGGTGCGAAGGAATGCGGGGGCCAGTACAACATCCCGGACGGCGAGGTATTCTCCTGCCCGGTCAGGGACTCGGTCGAGGGTGTCGTGCAGTACAATGCGCCGACCGTCTACCTCGGATCCTCCTTCGACAGCATCCGGCTCGTCTTCAAGAAGGGAAAGATCGTCGAGGCGACCTCCAACAACACGGCCAAGCTGAACCAGATCCTGGACAGCGACGCCGGGGCCCGCTACATCGGCGAGTTCGCGATCGGGTTCAACCCGCACATCCTGGAGCCCATGCGCGACATCCTCTTCGACGAGAAGATCGCGGGCTCGTTCCACTTCACGCCCGGCCAGGCCTACGAGGAGTGCGGCAACGGCAACAGGAGCCAGGTCCATTGGGACATGGTCTGCATCCAGCGGCCCGAGTACGGCGGCGGGGAGATCCACTTTGACGGGAAGCTCATCCGCAAGGACGGGCTCTTCGTCCCGAAGGCGCTCCACAAGCTGAACCCGGAGTACCTGCTGGCCGGTTAAACTTGAACATATCGACGAATACGGATTCGTTGATGGGTATGGATAATCCGACGAGAGCTGACCTGGACGCCTTTATCCAGGCGCTCCCGAAGACCGAGACCCACCTCCATATCGAGGGGGCGCTGCCCTACGACACCCTGCTCAGGCCTATGGACCCGAAGGCCTACAAGGCCGACCCCGATTTCCGCAGGAGGAGCTACCGCTACCCCTCGTTCCCCGACTTTGAGAAGACGCTCCTGGCGCACGCCCTTCCCTGGTTCACCTCGGCCGAGCGCTACCACGAGGCCGCGCGCGTCATCTTTGCCGAGCACGTGCGCCAGAACGTCCGCTACGTGGAGACGAGCTTCCACCTGGCGGTGACCCAGTTCATCAGCGTCCCGGGCCCGGAGATCATCGCCGCGATAAAGTCCGCGGCGCCGCCGGGGCTAGAGGTGCGGGTCTTCACCGGGATGCTCAGGAACGCCTACGAGGGCCCGCTCAAGGCGACTATCGACAGCCTGGAGGACTGGGATGGGCTGGACGGCGTCGACCTCCATGGATTCGAGCAGATGCCGACCGAGCCCTGGACGGCCAGGATCTGGGAGCGCGCGAGGGCGGCCGGAAAGGTGACCAAGTGCCATGCCGGGGAATTCGCCGGGCCCGAGCGGGTGCGGGAGGCGATCGAGCTCCTTGGAGTCCGGAGGATCCAGCACGGAGTCCGCAGCGTCGAGGACCCCGCCGTGGTGAGGCTTGCCGCCGAGAACGCCGTCACCTTCGACATCTGCCCGCTCAGCAACGTGGGCCTGGGGGTCGTGGCCGACATCGCGTCGCATCCGATCCGCAGCCTGATGAGGGCCGGCGTCGCCTGCACGGTCTCGACAGACGACCCGCTCAACTTCGCGAACACGCTCTCCGAGGAATACCTGGCGCTGGCCCTTGAGGGCGGGTTTTCCCGGGCGGAGCTGGCCCAGGTCGCGCGAAACGGCTGGTCCGTCGCGAGCATCCCGGAGGCGGCGCGCCGGAGGTGGCTCGCCGAAATCGACAGGCTTGCGGCGTGAGCACCCCTGTCGAGTACACGATCCCCGAGTCGGTGCGCACCGCGCGCGCCGACAAGGCGCTCGCGCTCGGCTTCCCCGAGCACAGCCGCATGGCGCTCCAGCGCTCGTTTGACGCGGGCCTCGTGTCGCTCCGGGGAAAGCCGGTCGAGCGCTCGACGAGCGTCCACGCCGGCGACGTCCTCACCTTCGAGTTTCCCGAGGTCGCGCCGGCGGGGCTTAAGGCCGTGAAGATCAGGCTCAAGGTGATCTTCGAGGACAAGTCGCTCCTGGCGATCGACAAGCCCGCGGGGATGGTGGTGCACCCCGGCGCGGGGACCCGCGAGGACACGCTTGTCCACGCGCTCCTCTCCCACTGCGCCGGGAGCCTGAGCGGGATAGGAGGAGTCGAGCGCCCCGGCATCGTCCACCGGCTGGACCGGGAGACCTCGGGCGTCATCATTGTCGCGAAGACGGACCAGGCCCACCGGGACCTGGCGAGGCAGTTCGCGGAGCGCTCGGTCGTGAAGGAATACCTGGCCCTGGTCTCGGGTGTCCCGCGCCTGATGAGCGGCTCGATCCAGAAGGCGATCGGAAGGAACAAGAGGCACCGCCACAAGATGGCCGTGGTCGAGGAGGGGCAGGGCAGGGCGTCATGGACCGACTGGACGCTCGTCGAGCGCTACGGGGACCTCGCCGCGCTCCTCTCGTGCACCCTCCACACCGGCCGCACCCACCAGATCCGCGTGCACCTCTCCTCGATCGGGCACCCGCTGCTCGGCGACTCGGCCTACGGCTGGAAGGCCAACACGCGGATGAAGGGCGACCCGGGACGGGTCATGCTGCACGCCGCGCGCCTGCAGGTCGTGCACCCGAAGACCGGCAAGGTGCTCGACCTGAGGGCGCCGCTGCCCGCGGACTTCAAGGCGCAGATCAGGGCGCTCAAGGCCGGCTGAACGCTCCATGCGAGTGCTCCGCGCGAGGCCCGAGGACGCGGCAACCCTGACCGCAGTCGCTTTCGAGGCGAAGCGCGCATGGGGCTACCCCGAGTCCTGGATCGGGGCCTGGTCGGCCACGCTCACGATTGCGCCTTCTGCCGTGGCCAGTTTCCCGACCTTCACGGCCCTGGAGGGGGAGGAGGTGCTCGGCTTCTGCATGGTGAGCGTGGCCGGGCAGGAGGCCCGCATCGAGCACCTGTGGGTGAGGCCGGCCCAATGGGGCCGCGGCGTGGGCCGCGCGCTCTTCAGGCACTGCGAGGCCGTGGCGAAGGCCGCCGGGGCAACGGTGCTCGCGATTGAGTCCGATCCCCACGCGGAGGGTTTCTACGTGGCCATGGGCGCCGTGAGGGTGGGGAGCGTCCCGGCGGCCATGGAGGGGGTCGAGCGCGTCCTCCCGGTGCTCGAGAAGGGAATCGTTTAATCCAGGAGCGCGGCGGCAAGGCCCCACCGCAGGTTGCGCAGGGAATGCCGAAACGCCGTGATTGTTCCCAGGTTCGCAAGGGCGACCAGGGTCGCCAGCGCCGCGGGGAACACGTCGGCCCGCGCGGCGGGAAGCCCCGGCACCGCCCTCCGGGCCTTGATGTCGAGCGGCGCCAGGAGCGAAAGAAGCTCCCTTAGGCTCGCCACCCGCACCGTCGTGTCGGACGCCTTGAACGGGATCCCCTCCCGCGCCGCAAGGATCGCCCTGACGGTCGTGAGCGTGCCCCCGGTCCCCACGACCGCGGTGCCGGGCGCAACCGGCAGGGCAAAGCCGGACCTCGTGAGGATCGCCGTCACGTGGCTTGCGATCGCCGCCAGCTCCGACGGGGCCACCGGCCCCTCCGCCAGCGCCACGAACATCTCCGTCATGCGGACGCACCCGAGCTGCAGGCTCACGGCGCTGCCGAGCGTGCGGTTCCTGAACGAGAGGCACTCGAGGCTCCCGCCGCCCAGGTCGTAGACGTGGAAGTCGCGAAGGCCGGCCAGGGCGGGGTCCGTCATGAGTCCCCGGCCTATACCGTCGGCCTCCTCGGTCCCCGAGAGGATCCGCAGGGATAGGCCCGTCTCCCCTAGGACCCGGTCCCTGAAGGCCGCCCCGTTGGCGGCGTCGCGGACCGCGCTCGTCGCGACCGCGTCATACTTCTCGGCCCCCAGACGCCGCGCGTCCCCCACGAGTTCGCCTATGGCCGCGATGCCGCGCTCCATGCCCTGCTCGGAAAGGCTCGGCTCCGCCGAGCCGATCCCGGTCCCGATCCTCGCCTCGAGCGTCTTTGAGAGGACCTCGGTGATCCCGCCGGCCGGGAGACCGTCGGCCACCAGGAGCTTGATCGAGTTGCTACCGACGTCGACGACGGCTGCGCGCATGGGGGTAGGCCTAGAGTTTGAAATCTGCGGGCGCGATCAGCAGCGTGAACTCGCCCTTCGTGCTCGCCTTGGAGAGGCGCTCCCGCACGTCGGAGGCGGCGCCGACCCAGAAGGTCTCGTGGACCTTGCTGACCTCCTTGGCGACGCAGACGACCCGCTCGGGCCCGAGCGCCGAGACCACGTCATCCATCGCCTTCAGGATCCTGTGGCAGCTCTCGTAGAGGGCGACCGTATAGGGGAAGTCCCGGTGCCCCTCGTAGAATGAAAGGCGGGCCGAGGTCTTCGGGGGGAGGAACCCGGCGAAGAGGACGCCGTTTGTCGGAAGCCCGCTTGCCGACAAGACCGCCGCGAAGGCGACCGGGCCCGGCACGGGGACCACGGGAAGCGAGCGCCTGCGGCAGGCCCGGACGATCCTGAAGCCCGGGTCGCTAAGTCCCGGGGTGCCGGCGTCCGAGGCGAGCGCCACGGACTTTCCCGAGGCAATGATGTCGGCAAGGCGCTCGGCGGCCTCGACCTCATTGTGCTCGTGGTACGAGACCAGCTCGCGCGAGACCCCGATCCGCCCGAGCAGGACCCCGGTCGTCCGGGTGTCCTCGCACGCGACCAGGTCCACGGAGCCCAGTATGGCGCGCGCCCGGTCGGAGAGGTCGGAGAGGTTTCCTATCGGCGTCGCGACGACGTAGAGGTGGCCCGGCTGGGCCGTGAGCGACGGGTTCGTCGTCTCTACACTCAATGCACTTGGCTGCCGCTGCCGCTCATGCCCGGGATCTGTCCCTCCCAGTCCGCCGGCTGGTTCCAGGGAATGGAGGAGGCCACGGGCGAATCCGAGGCGCAGCCGGCAAGAAGGGCGCCAAGGGCGACCAGGAGCACTGCCGCCGCGCGTTTCATGGGCGTATTCATTCTTGGAAGGGAAATTAGGCTCTGTGCGGCCGGATGCAAGTCGGCTGTGATCAAATGAAGTAGGTCGATTCGAACCAAGGCTTTCTGGGATTGTGTCGGACCGAGCCGTTGGCGGACAGGTGCTCGAGGATCTTGAAGGCAAGCTCGGCGTCGCCCCCGGCCTTTCCGGCAAGGGACTCGGCCGTGAACTCCTTGCCCGGCTCCGCCTTCAGGGCCGCCACAAGGCGCAGCTGGAGAGCGATGACCCCCGTCGCGGCCTTCTTGCCCGCCTCGACGCCCGGCTGGTCATAGGCGTTGATCGAGATCAGGGAGGCGTAGAGGCCGACGACCCGCTCGTAGAGCGCGATCAGCATGCCGAGGGAGCGGGGGGACACGTCGGGAAGGGTGAGCGTGATCGACCAGCGGTCCTTCTCGCTCAGGGCGTCCCGGGTCCCGAGGAAGAACCCGTGGAGGTAGTCGCCGGCCGTGATCCCGGGCTCCACCTCGTCGCCCTTCCTGTCCCGGTCCTTGAGGACGTCGATGAAGGTCACGAAGAAGTTCTTCACGCCTTCCCTGAGCTGCTGCACGTACGCATGCTGGTCGGTGGAGCCCTTGTTGCCGTAGACGGCGATGCCCTGGTTAACGACGCGGCCCTGGAGGTCGCACTCCTTCCCGAGGGATTCCATGACGAGCTGCTGCAGGTAGCGCGAGAAGAGGAGGAGCCGGTCCCGGTACGGGAGGACCACCATGTCCTTTGCTCCCCGCCCGTCGGTCGCAAAGTACCACATGAGCGCCAGGAGCGCCGCGGGGTTCTCGGCCGTCCGTGTCGTCCGCGTGAGGACATCCATGGCGGACGCGCCGTTCAGCATCGCGTCGATGTCAAGGCCCTGGAGCGCGGCCGGCAGGAGTCCCACGGCGCAGAGTTCGCTCGTGCGGCCCCCGACCCAGTCCCACATGGGGAAGCGGGCGATCCAGCCCTCCCTCTGCGCGGTCTGGTCCAGCTTGGAGCCTGCGCCGGTTACGGCGACAAAGTGCTTCGCAAAGGGGATGCCGGCCGCGGTGAACGCGGCGGCCGCGGCGAGCTGGCCGTTTCGGGTCTCTGCGGTGCCCCCCGACTTTGAGATCGTGACCACGAGGGTCTGCTTCAGGTTTGCCCCGATCTCGGCGAGCACCAGGTCCATCCCGTCGGGATCGGTGTTGTCAAAGAAATGGACCTTCATCCGGTCGCTCCCCGGCTGGCCCAGGGCGTGGCTCACGAGCTGGGGCCCCAGGGCCGAGCCGCCGATCCCGATCACCAGGAGGTGCGTGAACTTGCCCCCGGTGCCCGCGATCGCCCCGGCGTGCACCCGGGATGCGAAGACCTTGATCGAGGCCAGTGTCGAGCCGATCTCCTCGGTGATCTCGTGCGTGGGGGCGAGGTGTGGCGCCCTGAGCCAGTAGTGGCCCACCATTCGCTTCTCGCTCGGGTTGGCGATCGCGCCCTTCTCGAGGGCTGCCATCTGCTTGAACGCCTTCTGGGCCGCGGGCTCCATGGAGGCCAGGTAGCCGTCGGGAAAGGGGATGCGGCTTATGTCGAGTGCGAAGCCGAGCGAGTCGTACTGGCTGCGGTAAAGCTTGAAGCGGTTCCAGGTCATTTTGGGTTGTATTTGTCGGTTACGGCTCCCTCGGAGGCCGAGGTCACCAGGCGTGCGTACTTGGCGAGCGCTCCCCGGGTCTCCTTGGGCTTCTTCGGGCGCCACGCCTTAAGGCGGCCCTTGATCTCCTTTGCTGACAGTCCGAGCGAGAGGGTGTTCCCGATGGCGTCGATCGTGATCGGGTCCCCGTTTTTGATGATCCCGATCGGGCCGCCAACGGCCGCCTCGGGCGTGATGTGCCCGACGACGAACCCATGGCTTCCCCCGGAGAACCTGCCGTCGGTTATAAGGCCCACGTCCTTGCCGAGGCCCTTGCCCATGACGGCGCTCGTGGGAGCGAGCATTTCGCGCATGCCGGGCCCGCCGACCGGGCCCTCGTTGCGGATCACGATCACGTGCCCGGCCTTCACGCGGCCGTCCAGGATGGCCGCGAGCGCCGTCTCCTCGGACTCGAACACGATCGCCTTGCCGGAGAACGTGAGCCCCTCCTTGCCGGTGATCTTCGCCACCGCGCCCCCCGGCGCCAGGTTCCCGTAGAGGATGCGCAGGTGGCTGTCCGGCTTGATGGGGTTGTTGAAGGGGCGGATCACGTCCTGGTCGGGCGGGTAGGGGGCCACGCCCTTCAGGTTCTCGGCCACCGTGCGGCCGGTGACGGTCAGGCAGTCCCCGTGGATCAGGCCCTGGTCCAGAAGCACCTTCATGAGCGGCGGCAGGCCGCCGATCCGCACCAGGTGCGAGACACCGTACTTGCCGGAGGGCTTCAGGTCGGCCAGGACGGGCACCTTCTTGCCGATCCGGGTGAAGTCGTCGATCGAGAGGCGGACGTTGGCCGAGTGCGCGATCGCCAACAGGTGAAGGACCGCGTTCGTGGAGCCGCCAAGGGCAATCACCA
>Ga0302157_10000314_pt1 | contig 63819 bp, 45 predicted proteins | sample I_Bog_N3_3_FD_193502 | JGI IMG/M metagenome (GOLD analysis project Ga0302157, IMG submission 193502) | Peat permafrost microbial communities from Stordalen Mire near Abisko, Sweden - I_Bog_N3_3 | ecosystem: Environmental > Terrestrial > Soil > Wetlands > Peat | place: Sweden: Abisko, Stordalen... | reverse complement strand
CTCGGCGGCCTGGTCGACGGCGAACCGGTCCTGAAAGGCCAGGTGGTTCGCGTGGTGACCACCGGCGGCGGCGGCTGGGGCGACCCGCTGCAGCGCGAACTGCCGCTGGTGTTGCGCGACGTCGTCGAGGGCAGGGTCTCGCTTGGCGGCGCGGAAGCCGATTATGGCGTTGTCTTTGCCGAAAAGGGCGCCACCGGCCAGGCCGTGATTGACGAGGCGGCAACGCGGCAGCGCCGGGCCGCGATGGCCGCCGCGCAAAATACCGCGCCTGGCATGATTGACCGCGGCGAGGGCTATGAAAAGATGCTGCGCGGCAAACATCGGCCGCGGATGCGATGAACGCTAGTACAACCATCGTCGTTCCGAGCCTGCGCCTCAAGTCGGCTATCGCCGACTGAAGGCGCATCCTCAGATGTGCAATTGCACATCGGGGAATCGGGGAATGACGAAAGATCGGTTTCTTGGAATCGATGGTCCAGAACTGATAGAAAACACCGACAACGGAGTTTCCGCCCATGGCGATCGAAGTGGCGAAGGTCGAACTAAAGACCGTCCAGGATGCGAGCGGCCTGGAAGGGTTGATCGCAGCCGGCAGGTTGGGTGCCGACGAGGTCATCGCGGTGATCGGCAAGACCGAGGGCAATGGCGGCGTCAACGATTTCACCCGCATTCTGGCCGACCAGGCCTTCCGGCGGGTCTTGCTCAAGCGCGGCAAGCGCTCCGAGGCCGAGATCCACAACGTGCCGATGGTGTGGTCCGGCGGCTGTGATGGTGTCATCACGCCCCATGCCACGATCTTCGCCCGCAACGGCAAGACCGGTCCGGCCGACAAGTCGCGCCTGGTGATCGGCACGGCGCTGAGCGCGGAATTGCTGCCGGAGGACATCGGGCGTCCGGCGATGGTCCAGAAGGTCGCCGACGCCGTCAGGGCGGCGATGCAGGACGCCGGAATTTCCGATCCGAAGGATGTGCATTATGTCCAGACCAAGACGCCGCTCTTGACCATCGAGTCGGTGCGCGACGCCGAATCGCGCCACCAGACCCTGGCGTGCGAGGTTCACGATTCCATGGGCGTCTCCAACGGCACCACCGCGCTCGGCATTGCGGTGGCGCTGGGCGAGCTGCCGATGCCGAAGGCCGAGCAGATCTGCCGGGATCTCGGTCTCTATTCGTCGGTCGCGTCCTGTTCCTCGGGCGTGGAACTGACCCAGGCGCAGATTGTGCTGCTGGGCAACAAGGCCGGCGCCGGCGGCCGCTACCGCATCGGCCATTCGGTGATGCGCGACGCGCTCGATATCGACGGCATCTACGATTCAATTCGCGATGCCGGGCTGGAGCTGCCGGAACGGCCGCGATCGGAAGACCTCAAAGGCCGCGTCGTCAATTGCTTCATGAAATGCGAGGCCGACCGCAGCGGCCTGCTGCGCGGGCGGCGGCAGATCATGCTCGACGATTCCGACGTCCATCACCACCGTCATTCCAAGGCAGCGGTGGGTGGCGTGGCGGCGCTGGCGATCGGCGATCCCGCGGTGTTCGTGTCGGTGGATGCCATGCATCAGGGCCCGCACGGCGGCGGTCCGGTGATCGCGATCGTCGAACTGGACGAGTGAAACCGGCACGTTCCTTGCTCGGAATATAGGCCGCAGGGTCGAGAAGCGGCCCGCACGCTGGACCACAGGAGCGCTCGATGAAATCACTGAAGCTTGCGATCCTCGCCTCCGCGGCGCTGGCGCTGGGCGCTGCCGCTTCGGACCGGGCGGTGGCACAGGACAAGGTTTCGGTCGGCGTATTCCCGCTCAGTTCATCGCTGCCGTATTTCGTGGCGCTGGAGCGGGGGTTCTTCAAGGAGCAGAACATCGAACCCGAAATGACAAAACTGATGGGCGGTCCGCCGAACGTCGCGGCGATGATGACCAACCAGATCGAGGTATCGGCGGTTCTGGTGACGCTCGAAGGATTGAACGCCAATGTGAAGAAGCCGGGCGTGGCGATGTACATCGCGCTCAACAGCCAGACCAAGATTTTCAAGATGGAACAATTCGTGGTCCGCAACGGCTTCAAGGCCGAGACCATCGCGGACTTGAAGGGCGCCAGGCTGATGTCGGCGCCGGGGCCCGCCAACCTCAACACCGCCAAGGCCATCCTGGCCAAAAACGGTCTGAAGGAGGGCGATTACACCATCGACCAGCTCGATATGAGCCAGCACATCAATGCCATGACCGCGGGTACCTTCGACGGCGGCTACACGCTGGAGCCGAACGCATCGATGATGATCAAGGCCGGGGTCGCGCGCTCGCTCGAGGCCGGTGTGATTTCAAAGTACATCCTCGGCGATGAGACTGCCGACGCCTATGCCGCCGGTTGCGCGATGACCAGCGATTTTATTCAAAAGCGGCCGGAAGTCGCAAAACGCTTCGCCGCGGCATGGGGCAAGGCGATCGATTTCATCAACCAGAACCCGGACCAGGCGCGGCAATATCTCGCCAAAAACACCTTCACGCCCGACAACGTCGTCGACATGGTGTCGATGCTGGGATACGTGATGGCCGGCGACATGAGCCCCAAACAGATTGGCGATCTGCAGAAACTGGCTGACTTCGGCCATTCGATCGGGTGGTCCCCGAAAAGCTCGACGTCACCAAAGTCCTGCAGAAATTCTGAGATGCCCGTGGCAGGAGCACAGCCCGCAGCGAAGACGGCCGTGCCGGGCAAGGTTCAGGATGCGGCGCGGCGGACCGCGCCGCATGTCACCATACGCGGATTGAGCAAGCGCTTTTCCGATGCCACGATCTACGACAATTTCGATTTCGACATTCCGCGCGGCAAACTGATCTCGGTGTTCGGACCGAATGGCTGCGGCAAGAGCACGCTGATCAACATGATCGCGGGGCTGGTCGCCGCCGACTCCGGCGAGATCCTGTTTGACGGCCGGCCGCTCAACCACATCAAATTCGGCTACGTGTTCCAGAATTACCGCGAGGCGATGTTTCCCTGGTTGCGCGCCTTCGAAAATATCGCCTACCCGCTCAAGGCGATGGGGGTGCCGAAGGCCGAGCGCATCGTCCGGGTCGAGAGGATCGTCGCCAATCTCAACGTCAAGATCGACCTCAGGCTCTACCCCTACCAGATGTCCGGCGGCCAGCAGCAGCTGATTTCGATCATGCGCGCGCTGGTGGTCGACCCCGAAATCCTGTTCCTCGATGAGCCGTTTTCCGCGCTGGATTACGAAATGACGCTGTTCATGCGCGAGCAGCTGCAGCGGGTGTTCGTCGAGACCGGGACCACCACGGTGCTGGTGTCGCACGATCTGGAGGAAGCGGTATATCTGTCGGACCGCATCCTGCTGCTGTCGCGGCATCCGGCGCGCGCGGTCGAATTCGTGCATTACGACGCAGCGCGGCCGCGCACCGACCGGACTCTGTCGGAGGCCGAATTCATCAGTACCAAGGCGCACTGCCTCGAGGTGTTTCAACGGGAGGTGCGCAAGGCATGAGACGCTTCGAGGTCTTGCTGCCGTTTGTCGGGGTCGCCGTGCTGCTGGCGGTGTGGTCGCTGACGGTGTGGGCCCGGGTGGTCGATCCGGTGCTGCTGCCGTCGCCGCTGGCGACGTTCCGGGCGATGTGGATCGGGATGACCAGCGGCAAGCTTGGCGTGGACTTCCTCAAGACAGTGGAGCGCACGATCTATTCGACCGCGATCGCCGCCGTGATTGCGATCCCGCTCGGCATCCTCCTTGGTTCATCGGAAAAGCTCTACCGCTCGGTCGAATTCCTGATCGACTTCTTTCGCTCGACGCCGGCCTCGGCGATGTTTCCGCTGTTCCTGGTGCTGTTCGGGGTCGGCGACCGCACCAAGATATCGGTCGCCGCGTTCGGCGCCGCGCTGGTGATCCTGTTCAATGTCGCCTACGGCGTGATCAACGCGCGCAAGACGCGGATACTGGCTGCCAGGGTGATGGGCGCCTCCCGCATCAGGGTGCTATGGGATGTGATGCTGCTGGAATCGCTGCCGCAGACCTTTGTCGGCCTGCGCAACGGCGTGTCGCTGGCGCTGGTCATTGTCGTGGTGGCCGAGATGTTCATCGGTTCGACCGATGGGCTCGGCCAGCGCGTGTTCGAGGCCCAGCAATTGTTCGACATGCCCGACATGTATGCGGCGATCTTTGCCGCCGGCGCGCTCGGCTATGGTCTCAATCTTTTTTTCCTCACGATCGAGCGCCGCTTTGTGCACTGGTCGGGCAAGTGACGGGATTTGACATGACCGAGAGCCTGAGCCGCAAGACGGCTACCGAACTGGCATCGCTGATCGCCGGCAAAAAGGTCAGTCCGGTCGAGGTGCTCGACGCCCATCTCGCCACCATTGCGCGGGTCAATCCCCCACTCAATGCCATCGTCACGCTGGTGGCCGAAGCCGCGCGCGCTTTGGCCAGAGATGCTGAGGCCGCCGTGATGCGCGGCGAGGTGCTGGGGGCGCTGCACGGGCTGCCGGTCGCGATCAAGGACGTGACGCCGACCGCCGGCATCCGCACCACCTACGGATCGCCGCTGTTTGCCGATAACGTGCCGAGCGAAGACGCCGAAGCGGTGCGGCGCCTGAAGGCGGCCGGCGCCATCGTGCTCGGCAAGACCAATACGCCGGAATTCGCCGCCGGCGCCAACACCTTCAACGACGTGTTCGGCGTCACCCGCAATCCCTGGAATCCGGCGCTCAGTCCGGCGGGTTCCTCCGGCGGATCGGCGGTGGCGGTTGCGACCGGCATGGTGCCGCTGGCGCAGGGCACCGATTTCGGCTGCTCGATCCGTATGCCGGCGTCGTTCTGCGGCATTGTCGGCATCCGGCCGACACCGGGACTGACGCCGAACGCGCCGATGCCGCTGGCCTGGGACCCCGGTCAGGTGCATGGACCGCTGGCGCGCACCGCCGAGGACGCCGCGCTGATGCTGGACGCGCTGGTCGGCTTCAGCCGGATGTCGCCGATTTCGGTGGCGCCGCCATGGCCGAGCGCACGGGCCATCGTCGCCAAGGCCAACGACGCCAAAGGCCTGCGCATTGCCTATGTTTCCGATATCGCCGGCATCGGCGTCGAGCCCGAGATCGACGACATCTGCCGGGCGGCCGCGCTGTCGCTGCGCGATGCCGGCGCCAGTGTGGAGGAGATCGCGTTCGACGTCTCCGACGGCAAGTCGCCCTATCAGGCATGGCGCGGGCTGTGGATGGTCGGGCAGCAATTTGCCAATCTCGATCGGCTCGAAGCCTTCGGCGTCAACCTCAAGGGCAACGTCAAGGCTGGACTGAAAGTGACCGCGCTGGATTTTGCCGCGTCCGAACAGAAGCGGCAGCTGCTGTTCCAGCGTTTTGCCAAATTCTTTGGGAGTTACGACCTCCTGATCACGCCGCAATCGCCGGTAAAGCAGTTTCCGGTGGAGATGAATTTTCCGACCCTGATCAACGGCAAAAAGCTCGACAATTACACCGACTGGATCGCCGGCTCGTTCCTGATCACGCTGATGAGCCTGCCCGGCGGCAGCGTGCCGGCCGGCCTGACCAGCGACGGCTTGCCGGTCGGCATCCAGATTGTCGCCCCGCGCTTCGAGGAGCCGCTGATCCTGTCGGTCATGAAGATCGTGCAGCAGACCCACCCGATCGGCTGGCCGACTCACGGGTGAGCATCTGGTGAGAAAGGCTGATATTGTCGTTGGTGGCGAGCCACAAAACGACGTCATTGCGAGCGCAGCGAAGCAATCCATCGCTACCAAACAAGGAGTGTATTGCTTCGTCGCATCCGCCTTCGCCCGAAGGCGGGCTTCGGCGGACAAGAGGGCTCCTCGCAATGACGGCAGAGGACACTAGCCTGCCGCCATCCGTGCCGCGAATGCTGCCAGCGAGGTTGGCGGACGGCCGAGCAGCCAGCCCAGCACATTGGGATTGCCCATGAGGCCGTCGCGCGCATAGGCGCAAAACATTTTTGTCAATGTCTGCCGCGCTGTGTCGTCCATGCCGGCGGCGCGGGCGCGCCGGTCCCAGACTTCGATGGGTTCGGCTTCGGCGCGGACGATCCTGTTCAGGGCCCGGCCGAATGTCGCGGCGATCTCGATCTGGCTGAGCGGCGGCGTCCCGACCAGTTCGTAGGTTGCGCCAGCGTGGCCGTCCGCCGTCAGCACCAGGGCGGCGGCTTTGGCGACGTCGTCGAGATCGACCAGGCTGAGCCGGGTTTCTATCGGATAGGGCACGCGAAAGATGCCGTCGCCAACCATGCGATCCCATTCGGCAAGGCTGTTCTGCATATAAGCGGTCGGCTGCAGAATGGTAAAATCCAGCCCAGAGCCGAACAGCATTTCCTCGACCCGCAGCTTGTTCCAGTGATGCGGCATCGCCTCGATCTGCGGATGCAGCACGGAGTGATAGACGAGGCGGGCAACACCTGTGTTGTTCATCGCGCCGATCAGCGCACTGGCAAAAGCCGTTTCGTGCGGACTGACATTCGGACAGATGTGATAGACCGCCGCTACGCCGCTGGTGGCGCGGGCAAGCGCGCGTGGATCATCCATCTCGCCGGCAACGACGTCCTTGACGCCGATGCTCCGCAGGGCGGCCTCATGCGCCGGGCTTCGCACAAACGCCCGCACCGGCGCGCCGCGCGCGACGATCGCCTTGAGAACGGCGTTGCCGGTCTTGCCGCCGGCACCGGTGACCAGGATCATGCGTGACACCCGATCTGCCTCTAGCACTTCGCGTTCCGGGTCAGCTCGAACAGCCGGCTCGGGCTCAGCGGAATTTCCTTTAGTTCGACGCCTTTGGCTTTCAGATCGAGCGCGTCCTCGATCGCCTGTGCAAACAGCGGCCCGACCGGAATGGCACCGGCTTCGCCGGCGCCCTTGATGCCCAGGGGATTGAGCGGCGACGTCGTCACGGTGTGGGCGAGCTGCATCCGCGGCACCTCCAGCGCGGTCGGCAACAGATAGTCCGCCAGCGAGGCGTTCAAAAGCTGGCCCTGGTCGTCGAACACCAGTTTTTCGTAGAACGCGTTGCCGATGCCTTGGGCGACGCCGCCATGGATCTGGCCGGCCAGGATCATCGGGTTGATCACGGTGCCGCAGTCATGCACCACGACATATCTGATGATCTTCAGCTCAAACGTCTGCGGGTTCATTTCGATGATCATGGCGTGGACGCCGTTGGCGGTGGCGCCCATCGGAGGCCCGAAATACTGGGTCGATTCCAGGCCGGGCTCGGTGCCGGGTTTTACCGCGCCGCGCATTGGATTGGCGCGGCTGGCGAGTTCGCCCAGCTTGACGAATTTTTCGGGGATGCCGACGATCGAAACCTTGCCGCCCTCGATCACCAGGTCTTCTTCGGCGCATTCGAACAGATCGCTAGCAAGCTTCAGCGCCTTCTTCCGTACCACCTTGGAGGCTTCGTTGACGGCGTTGCCCGCCACCACCGCGCCGCGGCTGGCAAAAGTGCCGGCGCCCCAATAGAACTGGTCGGTATCGCCGGTGACGACATCGACATCTGACACGGCAACGCCGAGTTGCTCCGCGGCGATCTGGGCAAAGACCGTAAAATGTCCCTGGCCCTGGGTCCCGATCCCGGTTGCGACGCTGACCTTGCCGTTGGATTGCACCTGAACCTTGGCGCCTTCGTAGGGGCCGATCCCGGTGCCCTCGACATAGCAGGCGAGGCCGATGCCGAGATGGCGGCATTGCAGGCGCGCCGCTGCCTGTTCCTGCTTGAACGCCGCGTAGCCGATCGCCTCCATTGCCATGTCGAGCACCGGCTCGTAATTGCCGCTGTCATATTCCAGCGCGCTGAAATCCTGGTAGATGATCTCGTTCTTGTAAGGGAATGCATCGGGCGGAATCAGATTGCGCCGCCGGATTTCGGCCGGGTCGATCTGCAATTCATGCGCGGCGAAGTCGAGCAGGCGCTCCATCACGAACACGCCATGCTGGCGTCCGGCGCCGCGATAGGGCGTGACGATCGGCAGGTTGGTGAACACCTGGGTGAAAGTGCTGTCATAGGCCGGCACCACATAGGGGCCGAGCAGGGTGCACTGGCTGTTGATCGGCACGGTCAGGCCGTAGGGGTCGTAGGCACCGCCGTCGTGCAGGAACACATCTTTGATGCCGAGGATGCGGCCATCGCGGCTGACCGCCATTTCCGCGTCATGGATCTGCCCGCGCTCATGGGTGGTGGCGAAAAAATGCTCCAGCCGGTCCTCGATCCATTTCACCGGCCGGTTCAACCGCATCGATACCCATGGCAGCAGCACTTCCTCGGGATAAAACATCATGATCTTGGGCCCGAAGCCGCCGCCGACGAAGGGCGCGATCACCCGCACCTGCCGTTCGTTGAGCCCGAGCATGGCGGCCAGCCCGTTGCGGACGAACACCGGCGCCTGGGTGGTGTCCCAGATCGTCATCTGGCTGGCGCGGGCATCCCATTGCGCAACCACGCCGCGGGTTTCGATCGGCGAGGAGATGCCGTGTTCGTAGAAAAACCGGCGCTTGAGGATGTGGTCGGCCTTGGCCGCCGCGGCCGCGTAATTACCCTTGGTCTGCCGGACATGCGCCGAGACGTTGGAGCCGACATCGTCGTGAACCAGCGCCGATCCGGCGGCGAGGCCTTTTTCCAGGTCGACCACGACCGCAAGCGGCTCGAGCTCGACGTCGATATCGTCGAGCGCGTCCTCGGCGATATAGCGGCTCTCGGCGATCACGATGACCAGGGGTTCGCCGACATGGCGAACCTTGTCCCTGGCGAGCGGGACCTGGGTCCGCTGATGGAACACGATGCCGGCAATCGGCGGCGGTGGCACCAGCAGCGGACCCGGCCGCCAGTAGTCGCCGAGGTCGCCGGCGACGAAGGCTGCGACCACGCCGGGACGCTGCAGTGCCTTGGCGACGTCGATCTTCAGGATCCGCGCATGCGCCACCTGGCTGCGCAGCAAGGCTGCGTGCAGCATGCCCGGCAATTCGACGTCATCGACGAACAGCGCCTGTCCGGTCAGAAGCTTGCGGTCTTCGTTGCGTTTGACGGGCTCGCCGAAGCTGCGGGTTGACATCCGGTCAGCCCCGCATTCGTTCGGCGGCGGTCATGACGGCGTCGACGATGTTCTGGTAGCCGGTACAGCGGCACAGATTGCCGGACAACGCCTCGCGGATCTCGTCTTCGCTCGGCGAGCGGTTTTCGTCGAGAAACGCCGTCATGGTCATCAGAATGCCCGGCGTGCAGTAGCCGCATTGCAGGCCGTGATGGTCGTGCATCGCCTGTTGCAGCGGATGATATTCGCCGGCCTCGTTGGCAAGGCCCTCGACGGTCGAAATCTCGTGATGGTTGGCCTGCACCGCCAGCATCAGGCAGGAGCGCACCGGCGCACCGTCGAGCAGCACCGTGCAGGCGCCGCACACCCCATGCTCGCAGCCGACATGGGTGCCGGCCAGCGACAGATCGTGGCGCAGGAAGTCGCTCAGAAGCAGCCGCGATTCGACGCGGCGCTGATATTTTGTGCCGTTGACCGAGAGCGTGACGTCGTGAAGATCAATGTCCATTGCGGGCCCGCTGATACGCCGTCTGCAAGGCGCGCTCGGTCAGAACGCCGGCGACATGGCGCTGATAGTCCGCGGTGGCGTGAACGCTGCCGGCCGGATCGATCATGGCCTGAACCGATGCCGCGACCTCGCGGACAGTTTTCTCGGTCAGCGGCTGCCCGACGAGAATTTCAGCCGCGGCGCTGGCATCGACCGGGGTCTCGCCGACCCCGCAAAACGACAGCCTGACGTCGCTGCATTGGCTGGCATCGTCAAGCCCGATCATCGCGGCGACGCCGACAATGGCGAAATCGCCGCGCCGCCGCGCGATCTCCATGAAGCAGGCGCCGCTGCGCGGCTTCGGCAAGTCCAGTTCGACCTCCACCAGCATCTCGTCGGACTTGAGATCGGTGGTCAGCGCGCCTGCGAAGAACGCCGGTGCTTCGATCCATCGCTCGCATGTCGCCGACTGCACGCGGAACCGGGCCGCCAGGGCCAGGGTGATGGCGGGAAGCTCCGAGGCCGGATCGGCGTGCGCCAGATTGCCGCCGAACGTGCCGCGGTTGCGGATCTGTGGATGGGCGATATGCGGCAGCGCCTCGCCGATTAACGGAAAGGCGCGCGTAAAACTCGCATCGCGCTGCAGCACCCGGTAGCGCGTCAGCGCGCCGACCCGGGTCGCCGTGGCATCGGGGCGAATCCCGGCGAGGCTCTCGATGCCGTTGATGTCGATCAGGACCTCGGGCCGCGCCAGCCGGAAATTCATCGCCGGCATCAGGCTTTGTCCGCCGGCCAGGAATTTCGCGTCGTCGCCGTGTTCGGCCTTGAGCGCGAGCGCGTGCTCCAGGGAAGTGGCGGCCAGGTATTTGAAGGGAGCAGGCTTCATGGCGCTCGCGTGCAATGCGGTGTGGCGCGTTGGTGCGCGACGCCGCGTTGAAAGTATGAGGCGCCCCCCCGCGCAAGTCAAAAAATCGGGGTGTTTTTTTGCCATCTGAAAATCCGATGGAGGCATGTTTGACCCCGATGGTTGTTCTTGCCCATTAATATCTCCGCATGCGCAAACATTGAGCGCGCCATTTGCAGCGGTGTTTGTCAGTATTTGTCCATGCCGTTGCAAATGTCGAAGTCATTGAAGCTGGACAGTTCGGGCGCTACGCTGCAACCGGACGGCGAGACGCCGTTGGTCACCGTGATCGAACCGGCAGGCATGAACAAGACAGCGGACGCCAAGCTTGAACCTGTTGCTTCGCCGCAGCGCCTCGCGGTCGATGTCAGCCATGTTTCGCTGACGTTCGAGACCGCCGACGGCAAGGTCGATGCGCTGTCCGATGTCAGCCTGCAGATCGCCGACGGTGAATTCGTTTCCTTCATCGGTCCCTCCGGCTGCGGCAAGACCACGATGCTGCGGGTGATCGCCGACCTGCAGCAGCCGACCTCCGGCACGCTTCTCGTCAATGGCATGAGCGCGGAACAGGCGCGTCTCGGGCGCCGATACGGCTATGTGTTTCAGGCGCCGGCGCTGTTTCCGTGGCGCACCATCGAGAAGAACCTGAAGCTGCCGCTCGAGATCATGGGTTTTTCCGATAGCGAGCAAAGGCTGCGCGCCGCGCGCTATCTGGCGCTGGTCAACCTGACCGGCTTCGAGCGTAAATTCCCCTGGCAATTGTCCGGCGGCATGCAGCAGCGGGTTTCGATCGCGCGCGCCCTGTCGTTTGATCCGGCGCTGCTGCTGATGGACGAGCCGTTCGGCGCGCTCGACGAAATCGTCCGCGACCATCTCAACGAGCAGCTGCTGCAATTGTGGGACAAGACCGGCAAGACCGTGCTGTTCGTCACCCATTCGATCCCGGAAGCGGTGTTCCTGTCGACCAAAATCGTGGTGATGTCACCGCGCCCGGGGCGGATCATCGACATCATCGATTGCAATTTTCCGCGCGAGCGTACCCTGGAAATTCGCGAGACCCCGGAATTTCTCAAGATCGCCCAGCGGGTGCGGGTGGGCCTTCGGGCGGGGCATTCCTATGACGAGTAGCGCGCTCACCCTGCCGATCGGGCGATCGCTGCGGCAGCATCCGCTGCTGGCGCGCTACGCGCCGATCGCGACGGTAGTGCTGGCGCTGATTGCGATCTGGTATGTCGCCGCCGTCCTGATGAACCTTGCGTTGGTGCGCGGCGGCTTCGAGCGCGAGGAGACGCCGTATACCGTGTCGGAACTGATCGCGGGCACCATGAGCGCCGAGCGTCCATTGCTGCCGGCGCCGCATCAGGTGATCGCGGCCTTTGTCGATTCGGTGTTCGGCTATCCGCCCAATGCGCCGCGGAGCCTGGTCTATCATTCCGGCGTCACGCTTTCGGCGACGCTGCTCGGATTTTTACTCGGCGCGATGCTCGGCATCGCCCTGGCGCTGATGATCGTGCATAGCCGGGTGCTGGAGAAAAGCCTGCTGCCCTGGATCATCTGCTCTCAGATGGTGCCGATCCTGGCGCTGGCGCCGATCTTCATCGTGGTGCTCGGCGCCATCGGATTGCAGGGCCTGCTGCCGAAATCGATCATCTCGGCCTATCTGTGCTTCTTCCCGATCACCATCGGGATGGTGAAGGGTTTTACCGCGCCGGATCCGATGCAGCTCGACCTGATGCGGACATGGTCGGCGACGCCGCGGCAGGTGCTTTCAAAACTGCGCTGGCCGTCGGCGGTGCCCTATCTGTTTGCCGGCCTCAAGGTCGCCGTCACCATCTCGCTGATCGGCGCCATCGTCGCCGAACTGCCGACCGGCGCCGAGGCCGGCCTCGGCGCCAGGCTATTGGCGGGCTCCTATTACGGACAGACCATCCAGATCTGGTCCGCGCTGCTAGCGTCGGCCATTCTCGCATCGGGCCTGATCGGCCTGGTGGGCCTGGCGGAGCGCGGCGTCGCGCGGCAGATGGGGACACGGCCTTGAACCCGGCCAGGCTCAGACTGGGATTTATTCTGGCCACCGCCGGCATGTTGCTGGCGCTGGTGTTGCCGCTTTCAACCGGAGCGGCCGCGACCCTGCCGGCACGGCCCATTCTGTTCGCCTTGACGCTGGCGGCTGCGGTGTTGTTCGCGGTCGCCGCCTGGACCGGCGGATGGCGGGCGATTGCGCCGGGCTTCGCCGGTGCGCTCGGGGGTGCCGCGACCACGCTGGCCTTGCTGCGCGATCCCGCCATCGCCGGCTCGGCGGCCGCGGGCTTCTGGGTCATGATGCTGGCAGTCTGGCTCGGCGCCGCGCTCTGCGTGATTGAGCTTGCGACCATGGGTCCCCGCCGCGGGGCGGCGCGCCGGACCCTCAATTTGGCGATCCCGCTGCTGTTCGGCGCGGCGGTGTTTTACCTCTGGGAAGTGCTGGTGCGCGGCTTTGGGGTTTCCCCCGTGATCATGCCGCCGCCGAGTGCTGCCGCGGCGCGGTTCTTCGCATCCTTGCCGACGCTGTTCCAAGACTTCGTCCAGACTTTCGTGCGCGGCGTGCTGATCGGCTACGCCATCGGCTGCAGCGCGGGCCTGTTGGTGGCGATCGTCGCGCAGCGCTTTGCGTTTCTCGGGCGCGGACTGCTGCCGCTCGGAAATTTCTTCTCGGCGCTGCCGCTGGTCGGGGTCGCGCCGATCATGGTGATGTGGTTCGGCTTCGACTGGCCCTCGAAAGCCGCCGTGGTGGCGCTGGTGACCTTCTTCCCGATGCTGGTCAATACGCTGGCCGGTCTCTCCGCATCCGGACATATGGAACGCGACCTGATGCGGTCCTATGGCGCCGATCATCGGCAGACCCTGACCAAGCTCTATCTGCCGGCGGCGTTGCCGTTCATTTTCAACGCGTTGAAGATCAACGCCACGCTGGCGCTGATCGGCGCCATCGTCGCCGAATTCTTCGGGACGCCGACCCAAGGCATCGGCTTTCGCATCTCGACGGAAGCGGGGCGCATGGCGATCGACATGGTGTGGGCGGAAATCGCGCTGGCCGCGATCGCCGGAATGGCTTTCTACGGACTTGTCGCGCTCGCCGAGCGCGCGACCACTTTTTGGCACCCATCCTATCGAACCTGACTCGGCGGGTTCTCAAAGCTTCGGAGTATCGAATGAAGAAACTAGTGGCACTCGCAGCAGGCATGACAATGGGTTTGTCGTTCGCGACTGCGCAAGCGGCAGACACGGTCACCATCCAGCTCAAATGGGTCACGCAGGCCCAGTTCGCCGGTTACATCGTGGCCAAGGAGAAGGGGTTTTATAAGGACGTAGGTTTAGACGTCACCATCAAGCCGGGCGGCCCGGATGTGGCGCCCCCGCAGGTGATTGCCGGCGGCGGCGCCGATGTCGTGGTCGACTGGATGCCGTCGGCATTGGCGTCGCGCGAAAAGGGCGTGCCGCTGGTCAACATTTCGCAGACCTTCAAGAAGTCCGGACTGGAACTGACCTGCCGCGCCGATACCGGCATCAAGAAACCTGCCGACTTCAAGGGCAAGACCATCGGCATCTGGTACGGCGGCAACGAGTATCCGTTCCTGTCCTGGATGTCGAAGCTCGGCTACAAGACCGACGGTTCGGCCGACGGCATCAAGATCATCAAGCAGGGTTTCAACGTCGATCCGATCCTGCAGAAGCAGGCCGACTGCGTTTCGACCATGGCCTACAACGAATATTGGCAGGTGATCGACGGCGGCTACAAGCCGAGCCAGCTCGTGGTCTTCAAGTATGAGGATGAAGGCGTCGCGACGCTGGAGGACGGACTCTATGTGCTGGAGAAGAACCTCAAGGACCCGGCCTTCGTGACCAAGATGGCGAAATTCGTCAAGGCTTCGATGAAGGGCTGGGACTACGCCAAGAGCCACCCGGACGAGGCCGTGAAAATCATCCTCGCCGGCGACTCGACCGGCGCCAAGACCGAAAAGGACCAGAAGCGGATGATGACGGAAATCGCCAAGCTGCTCGGCGCCTCCGACGGCAAGCTAGACGTCAAGGATTACGACCGCACGGTGGCGACGCTGATGTCGGGCGGATCCGATCCGGTCATCACCAAGAAGCCGGAAGGCGCCTATTCCTTCGTGGTCTACGACGCGATGAAGTAGCCAGGCGCACAACAGGATATCGACGGGCGGCCGGTGTGATCCGGCCGCCCGTCGGGCGACCAGGATTTGCTTTCAATATTCGCCGTTCACAGCCCGTGAAGAGGTCGATAGTCGAGAGCTGACCGCAGCAAAGTTGGCGTTCGATTGCATCCCGACAACCGAAATAACACCTATTACGTGATCGTGACGCGCCGCGGCGAGGGCGCAACGCCGTTCGGCTGGGAGATCCAGCGACGGCGCAAGGCGATGGGCGTGAAGGTTTGCGGCTCCGGCTACCGCTCCTATCGGGCGGCGCACGACGCCGGAACCAAGGCGCTGGTGAGATTCCTTGATGATCTTTTCAATGAGGGCCGGGCGGACGGTTGCGCGTGACGCGCGGGCGCCGTTTCAACTCGACGCCATCATGCTGTAGTGTGCCGCGACCGGCGAACATGGAAGGTGGCCCGCGATGCTGTCGAAGTTTGAACGTTATCCCCTGACCTTCGGTCCCAGCCCGATCGAGAAGCTGTCGCGGCTATCCGCGCATCTCGGCGGCGATGTCGAGATCTTCGCCAAGCGGGAAGACTGCAATTCCGGCCTTGCCTTCGGCGGCAACAAGCTGCGCAAGCTCGAATACATCGTGCCCGACGCGATTGCCAGCAATGCGGACACGCTGGTCTCGATCGGCGGGGTGCAGTCCAACCACACCCGGATGGTGGCGGCGGTGGCCGCCAAGATCGGGATGAAGTGCCGGCTGATCCAGGAGAGCTGGGTGCCGCACGAGGACGCGGTCTACGACCGGGTCGGCAACATCATGCTGTCGCGCATCATGGGCGCGGAAATTCAACTGGTCGACGAAGGTTTCGACATCGGCATCCGCGAGAGCTGGACCGCGGCGCTGGCCGACGTCAAGGCGAGGGGTGGCAAGCCCTACGCGATCCCGGCCGGTGCCTCCGTGCACAAGTTCGGCGGCCTCGGCTATGTCGGATTTGCCGAGGAGGTGCGGGCGCAGGAGAAGGCCATGGCGGTGAAGTTCGACTTCATCATCGTCTGCACCGTCACCGGCTCGACCCATGCCGGCATGGTGGTCGGCTTCGCCGCCGACGGCCGGCAACGCCAGGTGATCGGCATCGACGCCTCGGCTACCCTGGCGCAGACCAAGGCCCAGGTGCTCGACATCGCCCGCAATACCTCGGACCTGGTCGGCGGCAAGGACATCACCGCCGACGATATCGTGCTGAAGGAGGACTACGCCTATCCGGTCTATGGCGTGCCATCGAAGGAGACGATCGAGGCGATCCGGCTGTCGGCGCGGCTGGAGGGGATGATCACCGACCCGGTCTACGAGGGCAAATCGATGCAGGGCATGATCGACCTGGTGCAGAAGGGATTTTTCCCGAAGGGATCAAAAGTGCTCTACGCCCATCTCGGCGGTGCCCCCGCGCTCAACGGCTACAGCTATACGTTTCGCAATGGGTGAGTTGAACCGCGCGTTGACCGGCCATCCTCTTGTGCAAACTATCAGCGGGTCGTCCCTGCGCATGCAGGGACCCATACGGCGCGGAATCTCGTTTCGGCACTGGGGCAGAGGCCTCTTTCACTTTCGAGGCCGGGGGTGATGGGTCCCTGCGTGCGCGCGCAGCGACGACCCGCCGAGAGTTCGTGCGAGGCCACGACCGCATCAATGCGCGGTTCAATTCCCCATATGCGATAGGCCTGCCGCGCGCGGGGCGACGTTAAGCGCCGCCCTGCTGCTTACACATGCACTGCGCTGCGGACGCGGCCGGCGTTGCCGAACACCCGCAGGTAACGCTCGGCTTCGGCGAGATTGCCGGTGGCTTTCTCCGGATTGTCGGAAAGCTTTACCGCGGGCCGGCCGTCGACCGAAGTTACCTTGCAGACGATCGAGATCGGATCGAGATCGACCGAGCCGTCCGGTGAGCAGCCGACGAAATCATTGGTGAGGTTGGTGCCCCAGCCGAAACTGATCCTGACCCGGCCGGCAAAATGACGGTAGGTCTCCTCGATCGACTCGACATCCATGCCGTCGGAAAAGACCAGCAGCTTCTCGCGGGGATCGCGGCCCTTCTGCTTCCACCATTTGATGATTTCCTCGCCGGCCGCGATCGGCGGCGCGCTGTCCGGCCGAAACCCGGTCCAGTCGGCGACCCAGTCGGGCGCATCCCTGAGGAACGAGGTGGTGCCGAAGGCGTCGGGCAGCGCGATCAGCAGATTGCCGCCATAGGTGTGGCGCCACTGGTCGAGGATGCGGTAGGGCGCCCAGCGCAATTCGGTGTCGTCGTTGGCCAAGGCGGCCGCCACCATCGGCAGTTCATGCGCATTGGTCCCGATCGCTTCGAGATCGTTGTCCATCGCCAGCAGCACGTTGGAGGTGCCGGTGAAGGACGGTCCGAGACCTTCCTTGACGGCCTCGACGCACCAGCGCTGCCACAGGAAGCCGTGACGCCGCCGGGTGCCGAAATCCGAAAGCCGCAAGTCCTCGAGCCGGCGCAGCCGCTCGACCTTGGTCCACAGCTTGGCCTTGGCGCGGGCATAGAGCACGTCGAGGGCAAAGCGGCCTTGTCCCTTGGTGACCTGGCGCGAGCGCAACTCGTTGAGAATGGCCAGCGCCGGGATTTCCCACATCGTGGTGTGGGTCCACAGGCCGTGGAAATGCAGTTCGTACTGGCCGTCGACCTTGCGCAGCTCATATTCCGGAAGCCGGAACGTCGAAAGCCAGTTGATGAAGTCTGGCGAGAACATCTGGGTCTTGCCGTAGAAGGTATTGCCGGCGAGCCAGATCAGCTCCTTCTTGCCGAAGCGGATGGTGCGGGCGTGATCGAGCTGGGCGCGAAGTTCGCCCTCGTCGATGACCTCGGCAAGACGGACATGGCGGCTGCGATTGATGACCGAAAAGGTGGTGCGCTGGGCCGGGTAGAATTCCCGGATCATCTGCAGCATCAATAGCTTGTAGAAGTCCGTATCGAGCAGGCTGCGCACGATCGGGTCGAGCCGCCAGCCGTGATTGTAGGTCCGGGACGCAATGTCTGTGACTGCCATGGTGGAACTGTATCGTGCCGGAAGCCTCGCAACCAGTCGCTTTCGGGCTTTGCCAGCTGGATCAGGACGATGTCCGGACCCGGGCGATGGCCTCGCTCAGCCCGGTCCAGGCCGGCTTGTCCGGCGCGAAGCGCTGCCGAAGATAGGATACGAGCTCGGCGACCTGCTCGGCGGTCAGGCTGTCCTTGAAGCCCGGCATGTAGCCGAGATCGCTGGACGCCGGCTCGGCGATGCCATGCAGGATCAGCTGGATCAGATTGTCCGGCGTGGCGCTGTGCAGATTGCTGTTCAGCGCCAGCGACGGCCGGCTGCCGAACAGGGCGGGGCCGCCGACTTCATGGCAGACCGCGCAGGCGCCCTGGTAGAGACGGGCGCCGGTCGGGGAAGCCGAAACCACCCGCCTTGCGGTCAGGCTTTCAAGCCTGGCGGCCCGTTTTTCCTGCTCCGGGCGAGCCGCCGGGCTGGGATTGAACGAGCCGAGGTACACTGCCATGGCGCGAATGTCCTGGTCGGGCAGGCTGGCAAGCTCCTTGACGACCGGCGCCATCGGGCCGGCCGCGACCCCGTGAAAGCGGGATTCGCCTGTTCGTAAATAGGCGTACAGCTCGTCCTCGTTCCAGGGGATCGGCGCCTGTGACAGCGAGGTCAGCGGCGGAGCTTCCCAGCCCTCGGCCAGACCGCCGGCCAGATAGGCATTGGCCTTTTCCGCTCCCAGCGCGTTGCGCGGCGAATGGCAGGCGCCGCAATGGCCGAGGCCTTCGACCAGATAGGCGCCGCGATTCCAGCTCTCCGATTGCGAGGCATCGGCCTGGAACGGTTTGGCGGAATGGAACAGCGCGTTCCATGCCGCCATCAGCGGGCGCAGGTTGAACGGAAAGCCGAGCCTGGTTTTCGGGGTGTCGGCGCGCAGTGGCGGCTGCGCCATCAGGTAGGCATAGAGCGCCTGCAGGTCGGCGTCGGAGGCGGCCGCAAAATGCGGATAGGGAAATGCCGGATAGAGCTGGCGGCCGTCGCGGTGAATTCCCTCGCGCATGGCGCGCTCGAAGGCGGGATAGGACCAGGCGCCGATGCCGGTCTCGGGATCGGGCGTGATGTTGGTGCTGTAGACGGTGCCGAACGGCGTCGCGATGGCGCGGCCGCCGGCGTTGACGGCGCCGTTCAAGGCGGTGTGGCACACCGCGCAGTCGCCAAGCGCGGCCAGTTGCCGGCCGCGGGCGATGGTGGCGGCCGAATAGACCGACGGATCCGGCGGCGCGATCGGCGCGATCGCGCGCCCCGGCAGCACGGCCGCAGCCATGCCGACCACGGCGGTGGCCAGCGCCGCGACGCTTGCCCACGCGCCGCGCCGCCGCGCAAATGGATTTTTCTGCAGGCGGGCCGGGGCCGGTTGGCCGGCTGCCGGTGCCGGCGGGATGTGCCGGATCGCATGTTCGCCGCGCAATCCCGCCAGGATGCGCTCGGGCGTGAACGGCAATTCGCGAAACCGAACGCCGGTGGCGTCGAAGATGGCGTTGGCGATCGCCGCGGCGCTCGGCACCGAGGCGGATTCGCCGACCCCGAGCGGCGGCTGGTCCTGCCGCGGCAGCATCACCACGTCGATGGCCGGGATGTCCGGAAAGCCGATGATCGGATAGCCGCCCCATTCGCGGCTGGCCACCGAGTTGCGGTCGAACGCCACCTCTTCCATCAGCGCGCGGCTGGTCGACTGGATGACGTTGCCATGGATCTGGTGGCGCACCCCCTCGGGGTTGATCATCAGCCCGGAATCCTGGCCGGCGACCACGCGGGTCACGCTGACGTCGCCGGTCGCGGTGTTGACGGCGACGTCGGTGATCCAGGCCGACCACGCCGCGCCATAGCCCGGAAACTGGCTGTGCACATACAGCGCATAGGCAAAGCCGCGGCCGCGCACGATATCGTTCTCGGCGACCTTTGGCTGCCGGACCGGGCGCGGGGTCCAGCCGGCGCGCTCGGCGACGGCATGCACGAGGTCGATCGCCCTGTTGTCCCGGAGATAGCGCAACCGGTATTCGATCGGGTCGACACCGGCTTCGGCGGCGAGTTCGTCGATATAGGATTCATGCGCAAAGGTGTTCGGCAAGGCCGAGACGCCGCGCAGCCAGGAAGCGCGCACGATCGGCGGCATGTCGTGCGCCACCACGCGCATGTCGTCGTAGTCGTAAGGCGGGATCGCGGTGCGGTCGCCCATCTGCGAGATGTCGGCGACCGGCGCGATCGTTCCGGTCAGCAGCAGCGCGAGAGTGGGCGCGGCGTTGGACGGATAGCGGGTGGCAAAGTCGTAAGCGGCAACGCTGCCGTCGGCGCGCAGCCCGCCCTTGATGTCCATCAGTTGCGCAGTGCCCTTGGGCTCCCAGGCGTGCTCCTGCTCGCGGGTCAGTTGCACCCGGACCGGCCGGCCGACCGCGCGCGACAGCAGTACCGCGTCGGCGGAGACGTCGTCGGCGCAGTTGCGGCCGTAGCAGCCGGCGGCTTCCATCCGGATCACGTCGATGTCGCGCTCCGGCCGCTGCAGCAGCCGGGCGAGGTCGGCGCGCAGCAGATGCGGATTTTGCGTGCCGGACCAAACCCGCACCTGACCGTCCCCGACATCGGCTACGCTGCAGGACGGGCCGATCGAGCCGTGCATCTGGTACGGCCAGGTGTAGGTCCGCGGCATTGGCGTGGCGGCGGCGGCGAGGGCGGCGTCGACGTCGCCCTTGTCGACCAGCGTTCGCGGCGTCGACGGATTGGCGCGCAGCGCGGTGGCGATATCGCCGAGTTCGGGCAGCCTCGGCACCGGCTTCCAGCTCACCTTCAGCTGAGCGGCGGCCTTGACCGCGTTTTCCTCGCGCTCGGCGACGACGCCGATGAAATCCCTATTCGTCACCACCGCGACCAGCCCCGGAATGTCGCGGACCGAGGCCTCGTCGACCGCGATCAGGCTCGTGCCGACAAAAGCTCCCGCGTCGACGCCGGCGTAGGGCGGCCGCACCACGCGGCCATGCAGCATGCCGGGCACGCGCATGTCGTGAACATAGACCGCCTCGCCGGTGGCCTTGGCGGCGAGATCGACGCGCGGGGTCGACTGCCCGACGATCCTGTACGAATCGACCGGCTTGAGCGGCACCTCGTCCGCAAGCTCGAGCCGGATGGTCTCGCCTTCGATCAATTCGCCGTAAGTGACGCTGCGGTTGTCGCCGCCGCGGATCAGGCCGTCGTCGACGGCAAGCTCCGCCACGGCAAGCTCGAGCCGTTCGGCGGCGCGCGCGATCAGGAACTGGCGCGCCTGCGCCGCCGCCTTGCGCAGCGGCACCGCGGCGACCTGGATGGTCTCGCTGGCAATGGTGGCGCCCTGATTGGGAACCCGCGCGGTATCGCCCAGCACCACCGCGACGCGGGCAAAGGACACGTCGAGCTCCTCGGCGACGATCTGGCCGAGCGCGGTCCGGATCCCGGTGCCGAGATCGACATGACCGTTGAACGCGGTAATGGATCCGTCGGCCGATATCTCGATGAAGGTTTCGAAGCCGGTGCCGGCGCCGACGGCGCGAACCACCGACAAGGATCCGGGCCGGCGTGCGGGATCGGGCTCGGGCATCAATTGCCGACCCCGGCGCTTTCAGCTGCCCGCATCACCGCACGCAGGATTTCGACATGCGCGCCGCAGCGGCACAGATGATAGCGCAGCGCTTGCCTTGCCTCGGTCTCGGAAGGATGGGGATTTTGCCGAAGCAGCACCTTTGTGGCCATGATCATGCCGTTGAGGCAGTAGCCGCATTGCGCGGCCTGTTCGCGAATAAAAGCCTGCTGCACCGGATCGGGATGCTCGCGCGAGCCGAGCCCCTCGAGCGTGACGATCTCGCGCCCGGCGCAGCCGCCGATCGGGATCACGCAGGAACGTGCCGCCATGCCGTCGATGATCACGCTGCAGGCGCCGCATTCGCCGAGCCCGCAGCCATATTTCGGTCCGTTCAATTCCAGATCGTTGCGCAGCACGTAGAGCAGCGCGGTATCCGGGGCGGCGTCGACGTCATGGATCCTGCCGTTGACTGTCAGGCGGATCGTGGTCTGCGTCATGCTGCCGGTACCCCGTGGCCGAAACTTTCGAAAACGTCGCGCCGAGCGCTTCGCGAAGATACCGTTTGCATACAAACGTGCAAGGCTGCCGTCCGCCCGCTTCAGGGTTGCCCGCTTTATGAACAGACTCGCCGGGCAGACTGGACTTATATTCGGCAACCGCGTTTTTCGCTCGTACGGCCGCTTGACAGCTTTCCGAACCGCGCGCAACATTCGTTCGTACACGAACAAACTGCGCGGGCGGCGAAAGTGGCGAAATTCCGCAACGCCGGCCGAAGCGAGCATGGCGATCGATCTCTCATGATCCATCGTTCGTCATTCCGGGATGCGTCTTCGGTCGGCGATAGCCGACGTGAGGCGCAGGCCCGGAATCCATACTCCCGGTGGGGGTTATGGATTCCGGGCTCGCGCAAGGGCGCGCCCCGGAATGACGCTTATTGTTGATGAGCCGTTCTTCCGTTTGACGCCGGCCTGCGAGCTCTTTGATGCTGACTGATGCGACCGCCGACAAGATCCGCTGCGATGCCTGCCCTGTCATGTGCTACATCAAGCCGGGGGCGGCGGGGGCCTGCGACCGCTATGCCAACCACGATGGCGAACTGGTGCGGGTCGATCCCCATATCGTGCTGCAGCGCACGGTGTCGCATGGCGGACGGCTGGTGCCGTTCCAGGCGGTCGGCGACTGGGATGGCAAGATCGTCCACGAGCCCGATGTCTTCGTCACCGCGATCGGCGCCGGCACCACCTATCCCGACTACAAGCCGGCGCCCTTCATCGTGTCCTCGGAGATCGACGGCATCGACATGGTCACGGTGGTGACCGAAGGCATCTTCAGCTATTGCGGCGTCAAGGTGAAGATCGACACCGACCGCTATCTCGGTCCGGAGACCGCGGCCGTGCGGGCGCAGGGCGAGGCCATCGGCCACGTCACGACAAGCGAATACGGCTCGCAGATGCTGTCGCTGGGCGGCGTGCACCATCTGACCGGCGGCTCCAAGAAGGAAGGCCGCGTCACCTGCGATGCGCTGATGGACCTGAGCAACTGCAAGCCGGTCGAACTCACCATCGATGGCGGCGCGACGGTCGTCGTGCAGGCCGGCCATCCGCCCATTGTCAACGGCGTCGCCGAGGAGCGGATGCGGGTCGGCTGCGGCTCGGCGACCATCGGCATGTTCGCCAAGCAGTGGCACGGCAAGGTCGACGAGGTCGTGGTGGTGGATGACCACATCACCGGCGTGCTCAGCGAACACCAGGCCGGCAAGCTGCTGGATATCGCCGATAGCGGGATCAAGATGAAGGGGCGGCGCTCGACCCCGGGCCGCTATTTCCAGGTGGCCGAGCCCGGCACCGGCTGGGGCGGCACCATGATTTCCGATCCGCTCTCGGTGCTGGGCCCGTTCGACCCCAGGACGGCGCGTCCCGGCATGACCCTGCTGATGGTCTCGACCACGGGCGAGCACGCGGCCTATTACGTGCTCGACGGAAGCCTGAAACCGGTCGAACGGCCGATGCCGGCCGAGCTCAGGCAATCGGTCGAACGGATCCAGGAAAACTGCGAACCGGCGCTGTGCACCGTGCTGTTCATGGGCGGGGCGGGCGGATCGTTGCGGGCCGGCGTCACCGACAACCCGGTGCGCCTGACCCGGTCGGTCAAGGACGCGCTGACGCGGGTGACCAGCGGCGGCGCCCCGGTCTATGTCTGGCCGGGCGGCGGCATCACCTTCATGGTCGACGTCACGCGCTTGCCGGCGGGCGCGTTCGGCTACGTGCCGACGCCGGCGCTGGTGGCGCCGATCGAGTTCACCTTGCGGCTGTCGGACTATGCGGCGCTGGGCGGTCACATGGATCATGTGCGCCCGTTGGCGTCGCTGAAGGACCATACCGAGATCCGTCCAAGGCCGACGCCCTCCGGATCGGGACCGCGCCCATGACGCGCACACCGCAGATCGGCTTTCTGCCGGACGGCCGGCGGCTGCATCTGCAGGACGGCCCGATCGACCTGATCGTCGAGGCCCACGGCAGCGGGAATCAGGTGCGCACCGCCTATCGGGCCGCCATGCAGCGATTTGCAGGTCTGCTCGATGAACTCTGCGCGGAATTGCCGGCGTTGCGCCGCGCGGCCGATTCCAGGGCCTGCGCGCTGCGGGGTGTGGTGGCGCGCCGCATGCATGAAGCGGTGGCGCCGTTTGCCGATGACGAGTTCATCACGCCGATGGCGGCGGTGGCCGGCGCGGTCGCGGAAGAGATTCTCGGCGCGATGGTCGAAAGCGCACCGCTCGATCGCGCCTATGTCAACAATGGCGGCGACATCGCCCTGCACCTGGCGGATGGCGAGCATTTCACGGTCGGTCTGGTCGACCGGCCGGACCGGCAGGGCCTGCTGCGAACCGCGCTCATCGCGGCCGAGGATCCGGCACGGGGGATCGCAACCAGCGGACGCCATGGACGCAGCTTCTCGCTCGGCATCGCCGATGCCGTCACGGTACTGGCGCGGACCGCCTCGCTGGCCGATGCCGCCGCCACCGTGATCGCCAATGCCGTCGATCTGCCCGGACATCCCGGCGTGGTGCGCTGCCCGGCGCAGGACCTGCAGCCGGACAGCGACCTCGGCCCGCGTCTCGTCACCTGCGATGTCGCCGATTTGTCGGCCCGTGCGATCGAGACGGCACTCGAAGCCGGCTGCCGCCGGGCCCGCGAATTGCTGGCCGCGGGATTGATCGACGGCGCCGCGCTCTGCCTGCAGGGCGAGACGGTTGTGGTCGCCGCAGGCGGCATCGCGGCGTTCGCGCCGGGCCGGGCGTTGCGCAACCGTACGGGTGTGGAGGCCATGCATGGCTGAGATCGACATACAAATCGCTGAAGCCGGAAAACGGGACGCAAAGCCATGAGCGCCTTCATTCGCAAGATTGTCACGGTGGTCGAGGAGACGCTGACGGAGATGGGCCGGGCCGTGGCGCCGCCGACCCGGCGCGCGGCGGCGATTGCCGTGATCGAGAATCCCTTTGCCGGCCGCTATGTCGAGGATCTGGCGCCGCTGATCGCGATCGGCGAGGAACTCGGCGAATTGCTCGCGGCCCGGGCGGTTGCGGCGCTCGGCATCGACGGCGCCAGGGCGCAAAGCTACGGCAAGGCCGCCGCGGTCGGCGAGAACGGCGAGCTCGAACATGCCGCCGCGATCCTGCATCCGAAGATGGGCGCGCCGGTGCGCAGGATCCTGGGCAAGGGGGCGGCGCTGATTCCGTCGTCCAAGAAGCGCGGCGGGATGGGAACCATCCTCAACATCCCGCTCGGCCACAAGGACGCGGCCTTCGTGCGCAGCCATTTCGACGGCATGGAAGTCATGATCAACGATGCGCCGCGCGCCAACGAGATCATGGTGGCGCTCGCGGTCACCGACAGCGGCCGGCCGCTGCCGCGGGTCGGAGGCCTCACAATTGCAGAGATCAGGGGTGACGACGGTTTGCGATAAGGGTTTCTTCAACATCGGAGGGTAACGGGATGCAACGGACTAAACTTCTGCTGGCTGCGGCTCTGGGCGTCGCGCTGACCGGCATGGCCAGCGCCGCCATGGCGCAGAGCGAAATCAAGATCGGCGAAATCAACAGCTACTCGCTGCTGCCCGCCTTTACCGAACCCTACCGCAAGGGCTGGCAGCTCGCGGTCGAGGAAATCAACGCCGCGGGCGGCATCAACGGCAAGAAGCTGGTGGTCATCTCCAAGGACGACGGCGGCAAGCCGGCGGACGCGCTGACCGCCGCCAACGAACTGGTGTCGAGCGAAAACGTGGCGATGCTGACCGGCACCTTCCTGTCCAATATCGGCCTCGCCGTCAGCGATTTCGCCAAGCAGAAGAAGGTGTTCTTTCTGGCGGCCGAGCCGCTGACCGACGCCATCACCTGGTCCAAGGGCAATCGCTACACGTTCCGGCTGCGCCCCTCCAACTACATGCAGGCGGCGATGCTGGTGGAGGAGGCAGCCAAGCTGCCGGCCAAGCGCTGGGCGACGATCGCGCCGAATTATGAATACGGCCAGTCCGCGGTGGCGGTGTTCAAGAAGCTGATGTCGGAGAAGCGCCCCGACATCCAGTGGGTCGACGAGCAGTGGCCGCCGCAGGGCAAGATCGACGCGGGTCCGGTGGTGCAGGCGCTGGCCGAAGCCAGGCCGGAGGCCATTCTCAACGTCACCTTCGGCGCCGATCTGGTGAAATTCGTGCGCGAAGGCAATACCCGCGGCCTGTTCAAGGATCGCGCGGTGGTCAGCTTCCTCACCGGCGAGCCGGAATATCTCGATCCCCTGAAGGATGAAACCCCCGAAGGCTGGATCGTCACCGGCTATCCCTGGTACAGCATCACGACGCCGGAGCACGACGCGTTCCTGAAAGCCTATCAGGCCAAATACAACGACTATCCGCGGCTCGGCTCGATCGTCGGCTACCAGACCATCAAGTCGGCCGCGGCGATCCTCGCCAAGGCCAATTCAGTCGATCCGGAAAAGCTGATCGCGGCGGCGGAGGGATTGTCGGTGCCGTCACCGTTCGGCGAGATCACCTTCCGCAAGATCGATCATCAGTCGACGCTGGGTGCCTTCGTCGGCAAGACCGCGCTCAAGGACGGCAAGGGCGTCATGGTGGATTCGGTCTATCGCAAGGGCGGGGACTATCTGCCGAGCGACGCCGAAGTCGAGAAACTGCGGCCCAAGGAGTGAGGCTTCGCCTGACCCTCCCCTGGAGGGGGAGGGTCGCCCGCGCTCGGCGATGCGTGGCATCGTCCGGTGCAAGCGGGGTGGGGTGATTTGTTCATCCGCGCCGCCACCCCGTCTCGCATCTCGCTTCGCGCGATGCGAGCCGACCCTCCCGCTGCAGGGGAGGGTAAGAAAAAGAGATGCGGCGTAAGTCGTGCGCCCGCTCCGATCCATCTCGACGCGTGCTTCCCTCGCCCGGACCCTGAATGGCCTTTTATTTCGTCCAGTTCCTGACCGGACTTGCCAGCGCGGCGTCGCTGTTTCTGGTGGCGTCCGGGCTGTCGATCATCTTCGGGGTGACCCGGATCGTCAATTTCGCTCACGGCGCGTTCTACATGCTCGGCGCCTACATGGCGTTCACGCTGACCGAGCGGTTTTCCGGCGCGCTCGGTTTCTGGGGCGGCATCGTCGCCGCGGCGCTGGTGGTGGCGGCGGTGGGCGTACTGGTCGAGATGGTGCTGCTGCGGCGGATCTATCATGCCCCCGAATTGTTTCAGCTGCTGGCGACCTTCGGCCTCACCTTGATGGTCGAGGACCTCGTGGTGCTGATCTGGGGACCGAACGACCTGCTCGGCCGCCGTGCGCCGGGATTTCGCGGCGCGGTGGATTTTTTCGGCCAGAACATTCCGACCTATGAGCTGTTCCTGATCGCGCTCGGCCCTGTCGTGCTCGGCGCGCTCTGGCTGTTGTTCCAGCGCACCCGCTGGGGCGTTCTGGTGCGTGCCGCGACCCAGGACCGCGACATGGTGGCAGCGCTCGGCGTCAATCAGAAATGGCTGTTCACCAGCGTGTTCGCGGTCGGCGTCTTTCTCGCCGCGCTCGGCGGCGCGCTGCAGATTCCGCGCGACGCGGTCAACCATGCGATGGACCTGCGCATCATCGTCGACGTGTTCGTGGTGGTGGTGATCGGCGGGCTCGGCAGCATCATCGGGGCGTTCGTCGCCGCCGTGCTGGTGTCGGAGCTGAACGCGTTCGGAATCCTGGTGTTTCCGAAAATATCCATCATCCTGGTGTTCGCGGTGATGGCGCTGGTGCTGATCGTGCGGCCCTGGGGCCTGTTCGGAAAGCCGCAGGCCGGTGCGCGCCGCACCCCCGGGCTGACGGTCACCCCGTGGCGGCCGCTGACCTCGAACGAACGGCTGGCGGCGCTCGCGGCGCTGGCGCTGGCCGCGGCGCTGCCGCTGATCGGCGGCAACTACGCCCTGACCGTCGGTTCGGAAATCGCGATCTTCGTGATCTTCGCCGCCAGCCTGCATTTCCTGATGTCGGTCGGCGGCCTCGCCTCGTTCGGCCATGCCGCCTATTTCGGGCTCGGCGCCTATGGCGTGGCGCTGCTCGCCAAGCTCGCCGGGCTGCCGATGATCGGCTGCCTGCTGCTCGGCCCGCTGCTCGGCCTTCTCGGCGCCGCGCTGTTCGGGTTCTTCGCGGTGCAGCTGTCCGGGGTTTATTTCGCGATGCTGACGCTGGCATTCGCGCAGATCGTCTGGTCGATCGCGTTCCAGTGGGTCGCGGTGACCGGCGGCGACAACGGCATCCTCGGGGTCTGGCCGGAGCCATGGGCGGCGGGTGCGGCGCATTTCTACTGGCTGTCGCTCGGTATCGCCGCCCTTGCGGTGGCTTGCCTGCGCATCATCGTGTTCTCGCCGTTCGGCTATGCCCTGCGGGCGACCCGCGATTCGCCGCTGCGCGGCGAGGCGATCGGGATTGACGGAAAGCGCGTGCAATGGACCGCCTTCGTGATCGCCGGCACCGTGGCGGGCGTCGCCGGCGCGCTGTTCGCCTACCTCAAGGGCAGCGTGTTTCCCGACAGCCTCGGCATCTCGCTGTCGGTCGACGCGCTGGTCATGGTGCTGCTCGGCGGCGTCGAGACGGTGTCCGGGGCGGTGGTCGGCGCCATCGTCTACAAGGCGCTCAGCATCTGGCTGGTGAGCCAGACCGACTGGTCCAAGCTGGTGCTGGGCGGCGTCATCGTGCTGATCGTGGTGGCGTTTCCCAAGGGCATCGTCGGCATCCTGGAGACGCTGCGCCATCGCCGCCGGTCCGCACTGCCAAAACCGCTCGCGCCGGGGATGGAGAGCGCCGGATGAGCAACCCGCCCGCGCTGCTGTCGGTCGAGGACCTGAGCAAATCCTATGGCGGCGTCCATGCGGTGCGCGGCGTCAGCTTCGCGCTGCAGGCCGGTGAAATCCTGGCGCTGATCGGCCCCAACGGCGCCGGCAAGAGCACCTGCTTCGACATGCTCAACGGACAAAACGTCCCCGACAGCGGCCGGATCCATCTGCGCGGCCAGGACACGTCGGGCAGCAAGCCGCGCGCGATCTGGCGGCTCGGGGTGGGTCGCACCTTCCAGATCACCGCGACATTTGCCACCATGACGGTGCGCGAGAATGTCCAGGTCGCGCTGGCGTCGTATCAAGGGCAACTGTTCAATCCCTTTGCCTCGATGCCGAGGTTCGCGCCGGCCGAGGCCGGCCGCCTGCTCGAACTGGTCGGCATGGGCGGCTATGCCGAGCGGCCCTGCGGCGAACTCGCCTATGGCGACCTCAAGCGGCTGGAGTTGGCCATTGCGCTCGCCAACCAGCCGAAACTCCTGCTGATGGACGAGCCGACCGCCGGCATGGCGCCGCGCGAGCGCATCGAGCTGATGCGGCTCACCGCGCGGATCGCCCGCGAGCAGGCGATCGGCGTGCTGTTCACCGAGCACGACATGGACGTGGTGTTCGAGCATGCCGACCGCATCCTGGTGCTCAACCGCGGCAGCCTGATCGCGCAAGGCTCGCCGGAACAGGTGCGGCGCGACCCGCAGGTCCGCGCCATCTATCTCGGCGAGGGCCTGCTCTACGACGCCCGCCACCGCGACGGAGCGGGCGCATGAAGCTCAGCGTCGAAAACCTCAACAGTCATTACGGCCCGGCGCATATCCTGTTCGATATCGCGCTTCAGGTCGGCGAGGGCGAGGTGGTGGCGCTGCTCGGCCGCAACGGCGCCGGCAAATCCACCACCTTCCGCTCCATCGTCGGCCTGGTGGCGCAGCGCACCGGACGCATCGTGTTCGAGGGCAGGGACGTCTCGGAGCAGCCGACCTACGCCATCGTGCGCGGCGGGCTCGGTTACGTGCCGGAAGAGCGGCGCATCTTCACCGATCTCACAGTCGAGGAAAACCTCGAGGTCGGCCGCCAGCCGGTGCGGCCCAACGCGCCGCACTGGACCAGGGAAAAGCTGTTCGCGCTGTTTCCCAATCTGGCCGAGATGCGCCACCGCGCCGGCGGCCGCATGAGCGGCGGCGAGCAGCAGATGCTGACCATCGCCCGCACCTTGATGGGAAACCCGTCGCTGGTGCTGCTCGACGAGCCGTCGGAAGGACTGTCGCCGAAGATCGTGGAGCAGATGGTGGAGGCGATCCTGGCGATGAAGCAGGCCGGCGTCAGCCTGCTGGTGTCGGAGCAAAATCTGCATTTTGCCAGATTGATCTCGGACCGCGCCTATATCATCGAGCGCGGCCGGATCTGCTTTGCCGGCAGCATGCGCGAGCTCGACGCGCGTCCGGACATTCGCGACGCGCATCTGGCGCTGTGACGACGGGCTGAGCGATCAACGGGGGCGGGGACGGATATGGCCAGGAGTGTTTCGGCAAAACGCAACGCCAGGCCGGCGCGGCCGGCCTATGTTCTGGACGAGCAGATCGGCTTCATCCTGCGCCAGGTCTGGCAGCGCCACGCCGCCATCTTCGCCCGCGAGATCGGGATCAACCTGACGCCGACGCAATGGGCGGCGCTGTCGAAACTGACCGAGACCGGACCGTGCTCGCAGAACCAGCTCGGGCGGCTGACCGCGATGGATGTCGCCACCATCAAGGGCGTGATCGACCGCCTCACCGCCCGCGGCCTGACCGAGACCTGCGCCGATCCCGAAGACGGCCGCCGCCTGCTGGTCAGCCTGACCCGCGCCGGCCAGCAGACCGCCGAAAAGGCCGCTCCCCGTGCGCTGGAGATCACCCGGCAGACGCTGGCGCCGCTGGATGCCGGAGAGCGCGAGACGCTGCTGGCGCTGCTGGGGAAATTGAGGTGAAGCCAATGGCAGGCGTGAACGGCAAACCCCTATAAAACGCTTGCGCTACACGCAAGGGTGGTGAATACTTTCAAGGTAGACGGTCGCGTTACCGATGCAGGTCTGATATTGGCAGGCCAGCGGTGATCCGTCGGGGCGTGAGCAAGTTTTTTGCCGCCGCAGATCAGGACACGGCCGAGAACTGGAATCGTGAATGCGTTGAACCGCGGTGATGGACCCGGTTGCGACAGGGTCGCTTGCAGAGCTGCGCGGGCGAATTGCCGCGCTCCTCTTCAAGCGCTCATCTGGCCTGCGGGCGATGAATTGTGAATCCTGCAAGGCTCGGGAAGCGCGCGGCGGATCCTGAACGGCAGGCACGGCGCGCACCCGCAAGCGAGGCTTGCGCCTGGATTTCGAGGAGGGGCGCATGGAAGATGATCAGCGCGTCGTGCGGCTGACCGAGCTTGCGGCGCAGCGCGGCGATACGCCCATCGACCCTGCCAATCCGTTGAGTCTTGTCCGCGCCGCTTGCGCGGATATGGTGCATCGGCTGCCGCCCGACTGTCGTCCGACCCTGGTGCTGCTTGAAGCAAACGATCTGGCCGGCGGGCTGCTGGAAACCCTGTTCGGTTTTCCGCGCCAGGCTACCGCCGCTGCCGCCAGCCAGCTGGCCGGCAAGATCGATGCGTGGGCCAGGCAAGGCCCGCTCATGCTCGCCGTCTGCATGTCTCAACCCTCGCTCGAGAGCTGGGATCGGCCGGAATGGCCCGATTCCGTTCACATCAAGGAAAACGAGTTCTTCATCCGCCTGGCGGAAAATTACCGCCTCGCCATCGTCATCGGGGGCATTGACGTCCACCGCGCCGACGAGCGGGCATTGATCACCGCCCGCGTTCACCGGGTCCTGGACACGGCGTTGGGACATCGGCGCGCCGGCGACTGGAACAGCCGTCGCGACGAACTGCGCGGCGACGTGGCGACGCTTTGTCGCCGAACCGCCGCGGTGCTGGGCAAGTCGCTGTTTGCGCTTCATTTCGGTTCGGGGAGCGGCGACTGCCACGGCCGATTTCTGCAAGTTCTCGCCCGCCTCGATCAGTTCGGCAAGCGCCCGGTCGCGGAGATCCAGCGCGGGATCGCGCTCGATCTCGCCAACAAGGATGTTCTCGCGCCCTATACCGACGGCTCCTACGGATTGCGCCGGGCGCTCAAGGATGCGGTTCAGCGCGGCGACCGCGAGCATTTTGCGCTGGTCGGCCATTTGCAGGCCTATGACTTCTTTCGCGATTGCGCCCGCTGGCTCGGGGATGGCGTATTTCCATGGGCGCGGGAGTGGCGCCGGCCGCGTCAACAAGGCGACGGAAATCGCGCGCCTGAGCCGGACGCTCCGTTCAGGGCCTTGTTCATCGACGAAAACCTAGACCCGCCCAACGCGGACGATGACCGCGAAACGCCGCGCCTTCGCGCGCGCATATCCGAGATTTTTTCGCCGCTGTTCGGCGAGCGACGATTGGAGCTGTACGCGATCCACAGCCCCGACGGCGTGCTGCCAAACAGGGAGGAGCATTCGGCCATCGGCGACAGCATCGTCGAAATCGACCGGTTCTTCGAGCACATGCTTCCGCAACGAACCCAGCGCGTCGACAACTGGCGCCTCGACGGCGATGGCGGCGTCGGCCCGCAATGGACGTTTTCGAGCCTTCCTCAGCAAAGATCGCTCCGCGACTACGAGGTCATTTTTTGCGAAATCGACTATCGCAGCCGGTTCGCCGGTCCGCAGGTCGTGCAAAAACTGGCCTCGTACCTGGAGCGGACCGCGTCGCGCGACGGCCAATCGACGGTGCCGGCGCTGATCGTGCTCTCCCACATGGACAACATCGGACATGTGCAACAGTGCTTGAACCTCGGCGCACACTCGTTCGTCAACAAGGAGCGGCTTTACCAGATTCCGTCACGGCTGAAGCGGGCGGTCGAGGACGTTCAGGCTGTCGGTGAGAGCGGCACCGTGATGCGGCGCGAGCGATCCGGCCAGCATTCGAACTTCCGCACGCTGTACTCCTTGCGCCCGGATCGTACCGCGCATCTGCGAAACGAGAACTTCAAGCAGCTCGTGGTCGGAGGCTGGCCGCGGGAACGCACCGAGCCGCGCGCGGCCGGAGAACGGAGCGGCGGCGGATCCATCACGCCGGGAGACCGTCGCGACAGGCCGGTCTGGGATGGCCAGGACAGGGACTGGATCCATCGTCTGCCCAAGGCGGATCTGCACTGTCATTTTGGAACGTCGATCGGCTTGCCGACGATCGAGGCGCTGGCCTTCAACACCTGCGGGCATCTGTTCGACAACTGGACCGGCGCAGCCGGGGATCGCGAACTGTTGTCTGCGCCGATCCGGGTCGTGCTCGACGACATCTGCAAGATCGTGCTGGGCGCCGCGGCGGCGCGACAGCGGGACGGCTGCAGTCGTCCCCCCGCGGTCGACTATTTCCGTGCCATGGAGCGCACGCTTGAGCGCGAGCCCGCTGACCGGATTCCCGATGATCCCTACGATGCCGTTGTCAGGACCCTGATGGACAAGCGGCGGCCGCCGATCAAGGGCCACATGATCGTCGCACTGCTGGTCGCGGTCAGCGCAAGGCTGCGCGACGGCAGGCGCGCGGGGATCGACGGCGTATTGCGATCGTGGGATTACTTCACCGAGCTGGCGCGCTGGTGCGAAGCGAGCGCAGACACCGCCGATGCCGAGGCTCAGCGCGAGGGGCGCGCGTCCTGGCCGACGTGGATCCGTGATTTCGTCATCCCGGCCGCACGCCTGGGCGGGGCGGCGGCGCGGACATTGCGGGAATCGATCGGCCCGCTCCCTGCGGACGACAGGTCAATTTTCGTGCGGATCCAGAAATCCGATGCCGATCCGGGGATGTGTGCGGAATTCTGGAACAAGTGGCATCGCAACATCGGCGTCCGGGTCAACGCCACCCGGGAGGTGATCGACGATTTCCTGCAGGAGGCGTCAGCCGATTCTCCGCAGGGCTCGGGGATGCGCGGTCTTTTCAGCGACGACGCCTGTACGTTCGTGCCGACCCTGAGCGACCTCGTGGTCCTGCCGCTCTACCCGTCCCGCGAGGATCACCGCTTGCTCCGCTACCTCTGGGGTTGCGGCCTTCTGGGCGCGGAACATCTGCAGTACCCGGAGAACATCATTCTGGCGGCGCACGATCTGGTGCGCCAGAATGTCGACGACAACGTGGTCTATACCGAGCTGCGCTGCGAGACGCCCGGCTATACGCGCGCCGGCCTGAGCGCCGAGATGGCAACCGACCTGCTGTGCGCCAGCTTCGACCTGGCCGAGGCCTTCGAGCGGAAATTCAAGCGCCGGTCCTTCGTTCGCACCAACATCCTGCTTGCGGCCAAGCGTCACAAGTCGGACCACGAGATCGAGCGGGTGGTATCCCTGCTGGCCGGCTACCTGACCCGGCATTCCGCGCCGAGGCCCTTGCAGGACAAGACCGAGGTGCCGTCATGGTGGCAGCGTACGCGGGTTGTCGGTTTCGACCTGTCGGGCGACGAGTCGAAGAATTCGGACGGCCTCAGGCGCCAGATCAGCCGCCTGATCGAGCTCTCCTCACCGATTACGATCCACGCCGGCGAGGCCGAAAGCGCCGAGAGCATCTGGCGGGCCGTCTATGAATACCACGCCCGCCGCATCGGACACGGACTGCGGCTGCGCGAACGTCGGCAGCTGCTGCAATTCTGCATCAATGAAGGCATCTGCATGGAATTGTGCCCGATCAGCAACTGCTTTACGGCCGACTTTGTCCAGATCAACCGGGAGGACAAGCTCTCGGAGAAATACAAGTACGATCCGCACCGGATCGAGCATTATCCATTGCGTCATTTCATGGAGAGCGGGCTTGAGGTCTGCGTCAACACCGACAACCGCTCGCTGCACGGCGCCTATGGGCGCTCCCTGACCGACGAGTTTCTCTGGGCGGCGCGGCTATCCGGAGGCTTTACGCGGTGGGAGGTTCTCAGGCTGATCAAGGCCGGGTTCAAACATGCCTTCATCGACAAGAGCGACGCGCAGGAGCTGATCCAGGCGGTCGAGAGCTGGATGTTCGCACAGGTCGCCAACGCGCCCGGGCTGGACTGGCATCCCGGGCAAAGTCCGCCACGCAGGGCTGTCGGGCCGGTGCCCGCAGAACCTAATCGCTCCGTTGCCGGAGAAAATCCCGCAGTTTAGCCAGGGCGATGCTTCGCATCGACAGGGCATTTTTCTGTTCGGAGGTCATTTCCGCGAAGGTCCTGGACTGGCCGTCCGGAATGAAGATCGGGTCGTAGCCGAATCCATTGCTGCCCCGGATCTCCCGGCTCACCGTCCCATGTATGATCCCTTCGAACAGCTCTACGTCGGGACCTTCGCAATAGGCGATGCAGGTCGATACCGACGCGCGCCGGTCTTCACTGTCGCGCAGCAGGCGCAAGACGCCCTGCGGCCCGATGGTGTCCAGGAACCAGACCACCAGCGCGCCCGGCAGGCCTCCCAGGGCGGCGATATTCATTCCCGTGTCATCGACCACGACGGGAACGCCAAGCGCCCGATACGCGGCGAAAGCCTTCTCGCGGGCGACCTCGGCGACGCTGAGGGACTGGATTTCCTTGATGTCGAGACACGCCCATTCGACGGGGGCGCCGATCAATGCCGAAATCTCTTCCGCCTTGTTCGAATTTCCGGTCACCACGGTAATCTTCTTCATGGCGTTTCCTTCTGCGGGCTTCAACAGGCCACCGGAGCACCAAGCACGGTCGCCGGCGGGCACGACCTGATTGCCGAAATCCACAGCGAGGAGATCGAGTCGCCGCGCCGGTTCACCAGGGCTTTCCCGATTCCCGGCGAACCGCCGGCAGGGACTACCGGACGTCCCCGAGCAACCTGCCATACCCCTTGATGCTGAAGCGCACGCCTGCGGTCCGCAGCGCGTTCCACATCATGGCCGAAGCGGCTGAGACGACCGGCTTGCCGAGGTCGTCTTCCAGCGGTTGCAGGGCGTCAAGCGTCGGCATTCCGACGCCGCTCAGAAAGACCGCATCGGCGTCGGGATGATCGACCTGCCGGGCGATTGCATAGGCCCGCTCGCTATTCTCCTCGTAGATGTTCCGGACGTCAGCCAGGTGGCCCGAACTGACAACCTCGATGTTGCATCTTTCGAGGTGCTGCCTGCCGAGCGAGGTCATCTCCGCGGAATAGGGCGTGGCATAGGCGATCCGGCGAACCCCGAGATGCGCGAAGGCCGCGAGCACGCTGCCAAAGGCGGTGATGAAGTGGGCGCCGCCGGCGGCTTCCATCTGCGCCACGAGTTCGGCTTCCCGCGCCTGTCCCAGCGTATAGCTGGTCGCGGTGTGCGCCATCACGATGACGCGCGGCGACACCATGGCGAGCAACCGGACGCAGGCCGGAATGCTCGCAACCTGGCTGAGATTGCGCTCTTGCTGGCCGCTGTGCGTCCCGGCCGGACCGTCCGCGCTCATCCGGGTGAAATGCAGCGTCACGCCGGGCGGCGCCAGCTCCATCATTTCCGGTTCGACCGTCGGATTGCCCGGCGGAACCAGAAATCCCAGGCGTGCCCGCCATCCCTTCATGCTGTGCTCCAGGTGCCATCGAACTGCCTCGGCAACATCGTCAAATCGTTTTCGTGCGTCAACCGAACAAGGTTGCGCGCCCCGCAAGGCCGTCCTCGGCCACGCCGTGGCACAGGACCGCAAACCGGCCGAAACCATTCCCATTCGGCGTCAGTTCACCGCGACGGGCGGATTGCAAATTGCGTGGCGACTGCCGTGCCGCCGATTTCGCCGACGCAGCGAAAGGGCGTCGCATGACCGCTCAAGGCCCCCGTCCCGGCGGTAATCGGCTACTTTGCATGGGGTTGTTTTCGATATTTTGGCGCGGAGGGCGGGCGGGGGGCGAAGCTGCAGGCCATCAAGCAGCGGGCAGCCGAAGACGTCTCCGTCGTTTCCTGGAATAAGGCTTGACTTTTTTCCAGAAATTGTTCATGTTATGTTCCGTTTTTCCCACTCGGAAGAGCGTCGCTTCAGGGACGTTCGAGCTTGCGGGGAGCGTCAGCCACGAAGCAATCCAACCTCCGGCAGGGATGGCTTTGTCGCAACGGGCGCGCATTCGCGCGGCCGTTGGCTCCTCGCAATGACGGCCTGAAATGAGTTCAGGGCTGTTTGACAAGTGAATCTGTCGTGTGAAGACGCGCCACACCCCGGCCGTCATCGCCCGGCTTTGAGCGGGCGACCCGGCAATCGCTGGCGTCGGCGATTCGATCGAAGGCCGCGGCATGCCGGATCCCCCGGTCAAGCCTGCGGATGACGGTTTTGCCTAATGCCCGACGATCTCCGGCACCCGGGTGGCGGGTGGGGTGTTGCGGCTGCGCTGGGTGCGCACGATGCCGTCGATGATGGTCATGCCGATGCCGGGCAGATCGCCGAGCTGCACGCTGTGGAGAATGTCGCGGCCGGCGGAATGCTGCGCCCGATCCATGATCACGAAATCGGCCGCGCGGCCGACCTCGATGATGCCGCAGTCCAGCGCCCGCATCCGCGCGGTGTTGCCGGTGGCGAAGCAGAACGCGATTTCCGCCGGCACGTCGCCGAGCGACGACAGCAGCGACACCATGCGCAGGATGCCGAGCGGCTGCACGCCGGAGCCGGCCGGCGCGTCGGTGCCGAGGATGACGCGACCGAGATCGCCCATCTCGCGCGCCATCCGCAAGGTGTAGAGCGCGGCGCGCTCGTTGCCATTGTGCACCAGTTCGAGCCCGCGCTTGCAGCCCTCGCAGATGCAGCGGATCTGGCTGTCGGGCAGCGCGGTATGGCCGCCATTGACGTGGCCGATCACGTCGGTGTCGGCTTCCAGCACCACGTCCTTGTCGATCAGGCCGGAGCCGGGAATCGACGGACCGCCGGTGTGGATGGTGCTCTGGATGCCGTATTTTCGCGCCCACGCCACCATCTTGCGCGCGGTCGGCCCATCCTTGACGCCGCCGAGCCCGACCTCGCCCAGCAATTTTACGCCCGCGGCGGCCAATTCCTTGAAATCCTCCTCGACCATGCCGGGCTCGATCACCGGTGCGCCGGCATGGACCTTGACCCCGCCGGGACGGAAATTGTCGAAGGCGCGCTGCGCGAAGATCGCCATCGCCTTGACGCCGACGATGTCGCGCGGCCGGCCCGGCATGTGGACCTCGCCGGCGGAAATCATGGTGGTGACGCCGCCGTTGAGAAAACTGTCGATCCAGCCGGTCTGGTTCTGCCGCGGCGTCCAGTCACCGGCGACGGGGTGGACGTGGCTGTCGATCAGGCCGGGCGTGACCGCGGTGCCGTGGGCGTCGATGATGGTGGTGGCGCCGGCGGTGTCGATATCGGCGGCGCGGCCGATCGCGGTGATGCGGCCGTTTTCGGCGAGGACGGTGTCGGCGTCGAGGATCGGCTGCTCCAGCCTGCCGCTCAAGAGCAGGCCGATATTGCGGATCACCAGCCGGGTCGGCAAGGCGGCCTGGGGTTCGTCGTGGGCCATGGATTAGTCCTTTTCGCTCAATGCCTTCGGCTCGCGGGCCCGGCGATCTGAGCCCGGCTTGACGGCGGGATCAAGCGGGATTATTCATTTGTACACGAATGAACGTGTACGAATGAATTTGACGGGGCAACCGGCGGTTTCGGCCGGCCCCCGCTGCGGGACCGGCGCGCGATGAGCAACTTCAATCTGGAAAGCGTCCTCACCGTCCATCACTGGACCGACACGCTGTTCAGCTTCACCACCACGCGGGATTCCTCGTTCCGGTTTCGCAACGGCGAGTTCACCATGATCGGGCTCAGGGTCGGCGAGAAGCCGCTGCTGCGCGCCTACAGCGTCGCCAGCGCCAATTACGAGGACCGGCTCGAATTCTTCTCGATCAAGGTACCGGACGGCCCCCTGACCTCGCGGCTGCAGCACCTGAAGCAGGGCGATGAGGTCATGGTCAGCCGCAAGGCGACCGGCACGCTGGTGATCGACAATCTCAGGGACGGCCGCAATCTCTATCTGATCGGTACCGGCACCGGGCTGGCGCCGTTCCTGAGCGTGATCAAGGATCCGGAGACCTACGAACGCTTCGACAAGGTGGTGCTGCTGCATGGCTGCCGCCGCGTCGCCGAACTGGCCTATGGCGAGATGATCACCACGCAGCTGCCGCGGGACGAACTGATCGGCGAACGGGTGCGCAACCAGCTGATCTACTATCCGACCGTGACCCGCGACCCGTTCCGCAATCGCGGCCGGATCACCGACCTGATCCATTCCGGCAAGCTGTTCAGCGATGCCGGCCTGGCCCCGCTCGAGGCTGAACGGGATCGCGTGATGATCTGCGGCAGTCCGGCGCTGGTGCACGACACGCGGGAATTGCTGCTCGGCAAGGATTTCGTCGAAGGCAATCACGGCGAGCCCGGCCAGTTCGTGGTCGAGAAGGCGTTCGTCGAACGCTGACGCGCGCCGCCGCCCGCTTCGCGGCAGATAGGCGGCAGCCCTGCCTGGCGCGCTCAGGCTTTCAAAACCGCCGCGGTTTGCGATAAGACGGCAGCGGCCGCCCATCGGGAACGGTCACCGCGCACTGCTTCCGCATCGCAACCGCTCCGGAGATGACCATGAGGTCGCTGCTTCCACTTGCCAAATACCTGTTGCTGGTGCTGGCCCTGGCTGGTCCGGGCGCCTGGGCGCAGGAGGAAGCCGCACCCAACCACCGCCCGGTCAAGGAAGTGGCCAATCTGCGCATCGCGGTCGGCACCCAGGGTAATCTGCCGCTCTATGCCACCGCCAATTGGTCAAACCCGCTGCCGGACATCACGCGCGCGGTTCTGGTGCTGCACGGCCGGCTGCGCAACGCCAACGACTATTTCCGGTCGGCCAAGACCGCGCAGGCCGCGGCGGGGCAGGTCGGCGCTGCGACCCTGATGATCGTTCCGCAATTTCTCGCCGATGTCGATGTCGACGCCTTCCATCTGCCGGCCGACACGCTGCGCTGGACGCTCGAGGGATGGGAAGGCGGCGATCCGGCCACCGCGCCGGCGCCGGCCAGCTCGTTCGACGCGCTGGACGCCATCCTCGCCCGGCTGGCCGACCGGCGGCTGTTTCCGAACCTCACGCAGGTGGTGGTCGCCGGCCATTCCGGCGGAGGCCAGGTCGTGCAGCGCTATGCCATCGCCGGCAAGGGCGAACTGGCGCTGACGCAGCAGGGCGTCGGCGTGCGCTACGTGGTCGCCAATCCGTCATCCTATGCGTATTTCAGCGCCGAGCGGCCGGAGCCGGCGATTGCCGCATCGTGCAGCGGATACAACCACTGGAAATACGGCATGGAGGCCCGCCCGCCCTATCTGGCCGATCCGAGCGTCGCCGCCCTGGAGAAGACCTATGTCGCGCGCCGGGTGATCTATCTGCTGGGCACGCTGGACACCAATCCGGATCATCCGGCGCTGGACAAGAGCTGCATGGCCGAGGCGCAAGGGCCCTACCGCTACGCCCGCGGTCATTTTTACGTGGCCACCATGCAGGGCCGCGACGGCGGAACGCCGAACCACAGCCTGTGGGACGTTCCGGGCGTCGGCCACAGCGGCAACAAGATGCTGACCTCGCCCTGCGGCCTGAAGGCCCTGTTCGACCTGCCGGGATGCGGATAGGGAACCGGCAGGCCTTGAAACCGGTTAGCCGGTCCGGGATCGGTGCCGGATATCCGGAATCCAAGGCTCGGCCCGCTCGCGCTTGAGCGGACGGCCGGTGTTTCCTATGTTGCACGGCAACGGGCGCCCCGCTTCGCGCCTGAAGCAACAGCCCCAGGGAGACTTTGATGAATCTTTCAGACCTCAACAAGGTGGCCCGGGCCATGGTGGCGCCGGGCAAGGGGCTTCTTGCCGCCGACGAATCCACCGGCACCATCAAGAAGCGGTTCGACGCCATCAAGGTCGAATCCACCGAGGAAACCCGTCGCGACTATCGCGAGATGCTGTTTCGCAGCAAGGAGGCGATGTCGAATTGCATCTCCGGGGTCATCCTCTACGACGAAACCATCTGGCAAAAGGCTGCCGATGGCACGCCGCTGGTCAAGCTGATCGAACAGGCCGGCGCCATTCCCGGCATCAAGGTCGATGAGGGGACGCAGCCGCTGCCGAACTGCCCGGGTGAGCTCATCACCGCCGGCCTCGACCAGCTCGGCGCCCGCCTTGCCAATTACTACAAGCAGGGCGCGCGGTTCGCGAAATGGCGCGCGGTGATCGATATCGGCAAGGACATTCCGAGCATGACCGCGATCCATGTCAACGCCCATGCGCTGGCGCGCTATGCGGCGCTGTGCCAGGAGGCACAGATCGTTCCGATCGTCGAACCCGAAGTGCTGATGGACGGCGATCACGACATCGACCGCTGCTACGACGTCACCATGCGGGTGCTCAACAAGACGTTCCAGGAACTGCGGATCCAGCGCGTCGCGCTGGAAGGCATGATCCTGAAGCCGAACATGGCGATTTCAGGCAAGAAATGCCCGAAGCAGGCCCCGGTCGAGGAGGTCGCCGAAAAGACCATCCGGCTGCTGAAGAGCTGCGTGCCGGCGGCGGTCCCGGGCATCGCGTTCCTGTCGGGCGGCCAGTCCGACGAGGAAGCCACCGCGCATCTCGACGCCATGAACCGGATCGGCGGCCTGCCGTGGCCGCTGACCTTCTCCTACGGCCGTGCGCTGCAGGCGGCGCCGCAACAGGCCTGGTCGGGCAAACCGGAAAACGTCGCCGCCGGACAGCAGGCCTTCAGCCACCGGGCGCGGATGAATTCGCTGGCCAGCAAGGGCGAGTGGCGTTCCGATCTGGAGAAGCAGGCCGCCTAGTCACACGCGGCGGCCGGCTCCGCCAGTCCAGTGATGCGCATTTCGCGGATCTGACCATGGAAGGGCGCGTGGTCTCGCGCGCTCACGCTGCTCTTGCGACCGCAAAATCCGGCCACCATCTGATCGTCCAGAGGATTTGGCCATGCTGGATTTTACCCGAGACAGCGGTGACGCCACGCCGCCGCCGACCCGCTTCGAACGACCCGCTGCGGCCGGCGATGCCGCGCTGCTCGACGCCTATTCCAATGCGGTGATCGATATTGCCGAGCGGATCGGCCCCGCCGTGGTGCGGGTGGAAACCGGCTCGAAAGCCCCGGACTCGCGCGAGCGCGGCGGCCTCGGCTCCGGCATCGTGATTTCGCCGGACGGCCTGGTGCTGACCAACAGCCATGTGGTGGGCGCCTCCAAGCAGATCAGGCTGCGCGACCATGAGGGCATCGTCACCGAGGCGCGCGTGCTCGGCGTCGATCCGGATACCGACCTTGCGCTGCTGCGCGCCGACGGCGCGCGGGACCTGCACTATGCGGCGCTCGGCAACTCGAAGAACCTGCGCCGCGGCCAGCTGGTGATCGCGATCGGCAATCCCCTGGGCTTTGAATCGACCGTCACCGCCGGGGTGGTCTCCGCGCTCGGCCGTTCGATCCGTTCGGCCAACGGCCGCACCATCGAAGACGTGATCCAGACCGACGCCGCGCTCAATCCCGGCAACTCCGGAGGACCGCTGGTATCGTCCGCGGCCGAAGTGATCGGCATCAACACCGCGATCATCAGCGGCGCGCAGGGCATCTGCTTTGCGGTCGCCAGCAACACCGCGCAGTTCGTGCTGTCGGAGATCATTCGCCATGGCTATGTGCGGCGCGCCTATATCGGCGTGTCGGGGCAGAGCGCGCCGATTCCCAGGCGCCATGCAGTGCTGGCGGGAGTCGAGCACAAGATGGGCGCGCTGCTGGCCCAGATCGAGCCGGACGGGCCGGCGGCGCAGGCCGGGCTGTTGCCGGGCGACGTCGTCATCCGCCTCGATGGCGTCGATATCAACGGCGTCGACGACCTGATCCGGGTGCTCGATCGCGACCGGATCGATCGCAAGCTGGAAATGGATGTGCTGCGGATGGGCCGGCTGCGCGGCATCGACATTCATCCGGTCGAGCGCAAGCCGGCGGCCCGGCAGGGATCGACCCGGCCCGGGCGGTGATCCATCATCAGGAAAAAATCAGGCGGCCGATCGATTCGGCCGCCTTTGCCGTGCAAGGTTGCAATGGATTACTGGCAGAGGTGCCGGCGGCCGTCCTCGCCGCGGAACCAGGTGCCGGGCTGGCAGACAAAGCCGTTGATGGCGGCGTAGGGCGCCGGGGCATAACCGCCATTGCCGTAACCGTAGCTGCCGTCGTCATAGGCGTAGGAATCGCCGTAATAGCCGGGACCGTAGCCATAACCGTAAGCACCGCCGAGCGCTGCGCCGGCGATGACTCCGGCGGCAATGCCGGGGCCAAAACCATGGCCACCGCCGTGGAAGCCGCCGCCGCGAGCTCCGCCGCCCGCGAAGTGCGCGCCGCCAGCATGGCCGCCGCCGCCATGTGAGCCTCGTGCAAGCGCCGGGGACGCCGCCGCCAGCACCACTGCCAGACAGGCAGCGCCGACCGTTACGAATTTTTTCATGACCGTTATTCCTGATGGGTTGATGAGTGTGTCGCGGAGCCAACAGCTCAGCGTGGCTTATGTTCCGTGGCGGCTTTGACGCGGTGAGGCTATTGCCCGCCCAGGCCTGACCGGACCAACCCGTCCAGCCTTCAATTGGCCGGAAATGCCTCAAAACCTGTATAAAATGAGGCAAGGCCGGGTTGCGGCACCGACCGGCCCGGACGGGGTGGACGGCCGGGCGCAGCAACAAAGCTGTGCAGATCGCCGCATGCGCGGTTTTCCAGGCTGGAATTCGAAATACTGTCCGTGACGCGAATCAACTTTAGAAGGAGCCAAAATGGCAGTGCAGATGACAAAGTCGCAGCTGATCGAAAAGATCGCCGGCGAGACCGAAGTAGCGAAGAAGGACGTCAAGGGCGTGCTGGAGACGCTTGCAACCGTCGGCTATAAAGAGCTGAAGAAATCCGGCGTCTTCCTGGTTCCGGGATTTGCCAAGTTCGTCGTGATCAAGAAGCCCGCCACCAAGGCGCGGCAGGGCACCAATCCATTCAATGGAGAGCCGATGACGTTCAAGGCCAAGCCGGCCCGGAAGATCGTCAGGGCGCGGCCGGTCAAGGCGGCAAAAGACGCGGTATAGAATGTCAAAAGGCCCCTCGCGGGGCCTTTTGCATAAAGGGACGCCCGGTCAAGATGACTTGGCGCCTGCCGGCACTCTCCGTCTTGGCGCGGTGCGGGCCGCACGGGCGGTCTTGCCTGCGTCAATGCTGCGCCGGGCCTGCGACGAGCTTGGTTGCGCGCCTGGGGTTTGACGTCGCCGTCGCATCCGACGCGACGGCGTTTGCTCGCAGCCGGGACATGCTGGACGGGATAATTGACCGCGTTTATGATCGGCGGTCCCCGGACGGTGCCGCCATGCGCGTCGACAATCGCTTGATCCGGTGCGTCCTGGTAGCGGTCGCCGCCGCGTTCCTGGGCTGGCCATCGGGAGCCTTCGCGCAACGGGCGCTCGAGCGTCAATGCCTGACCCAGGGCAGCCCCGGCCTGATCGAGGCCTGTACGGCGCTGATCGACAGGCGGCGGGGAAACCTTGCCGAATACTACGCTAGCCGCGGCGCGGCCCGGCTCGACAGGAAGGACTGCGACGGGGCGCTCGCCGATTTCGACGCCGCGGTGCGGTTGCGGCCCCACGATCCGAACAATCATGGCGGGCGCGGCCTGGTGTTCTACTCCTGCAAGGCCGATTTCGCCCAGGCCGCTGCCGCCTTCAGCGAGGTGATCCGGCTGTCGCCGCGCGATGCGGCGGCCTACGACATCCGCGCCAATGCGAAAAAATTCCTTGGCGATCTCGACGGCGCGATATCGGACGATTCGATGGCGATCGGCCTCGATCCCGGCGTCGCCATGTATTACGGCAACCGGGCCATCGCCTGGAGCGAAAAGGGCGATGCGCCGCGGGCGCTGGCGGACTTCAACCGCGACGTGGAAATGGAGCCCAACGTCGCCGCGGCATTCAACAATCGCGGTCATTTTTTCCTCGAGCGCAAGGACATCGAGCAGGCCATCGGGGATTTCACCGAGGCGATCCGGCTCGATCCAAAATATTCCAAGGCCTATGCCAACCGCAGCGACGCATGGCGCCTGAAAGGCGACCTCGACCGCTCGCTTGCCGATGTCGACCAGGCGATCGAACTGGATCCGCGCGACCCGCTGAACTACGCGCGCCGGGCCGATACGCTGCGCTACCGCGGCGACTATGCCCAGTCGCTGGCCGAGTACGACCGGGCGCTCGCGATCATGCCTGACTACATTCCCGCCTTCACCGGGCGTGGCCTGACCTATGAGCGCATCGGCGACGCCGGCGCGGCGCGGGCCGAGTTTGCCAGGGCGCTGGCATCGCGCAGCTACCTGGCCAATCTCGACTACTCGAAATCCTCGCTGGAGACGGCACGCGCGCGCATCGCCGCGCTGGATTCCGGCGCGCCGCTGCCGGTGATCGCGCCGGCGCCGAGGCGGGCGGAATCGGCGACGTCGATACCGACACCGACCGTTGCCGCGCCGGCGGTTGAGCCCGCCGCGGCACGCGCGACCTCGGCCAGCCAGGGCCGCCGCATCGCGCTGGTGATCGGCAACTCGGCCTATCGAAGCGCGAACGAGCTCAACAATCCGCAGAAGGACGCGCGTGCCGTCGGGCGTTCGCTGCAGAACATCGGGTTCGCCGATGTCACCATCGTCATCGACGCCACCCGCGAGAAGCTGCAGCAGGCGCTGCGCGCATTTTCCGACGACGCGCGCAACGCCGACTGGGCCATGGTCTACTATGCCGGCCATGGAGTAGAATTGAATGGCATCGATTACCTGATCCCGGTCGACGCCAGGATCGCTTCGGAAAGCGACGCGCCGTCGCAGGCGATCGCGCTCACCGACGTCACCGCCGCCATCGCAGGCGCCCGCAAGCTGAAGCTGGTATTGCTCGATGCCTGCCGCGACAATCCGTTCGAGGCGCCTGCGTCGACGCCATCAAAGCCGGATGTCGTTGCATCCACCTCGGGTTCGGGCGGCGAAGCCGGGACCCGTTCGTTGAGCCAGAGCCTCGGCAAGGCCCGCGGCCTCGCGCCGGTCAGGCCCGATGACGGCACGCTGGTGTTCTTTGCGGCCAAGGAAGGCCAGGCCGCGCTGGACGGCGATGGCGGCAACTCGCCGTTCGCGGTGGCGGTGGTGCAGCGGCTGGCGACGCCGGGGGTCGAGATCAGCAAGCTGTTCCGACTGGTCCGTGACGACGTGATGGAGGCGACCGCCGGGCGCCAGGAACCCTTTCTCTACGGTTCCTTGCCGGGTCGAGAGGATTTCTATTTTGTTGCCGCCAGATGACTTGCGGCGGCGCGGCGCCGCCATCCCGCACGCAAAAGCCCCTGTGTCAAAGCCATTCAAGATAAAAACCTCGACCCTTGACATGGAATCTGTTTGTGGCTCCGTTCTGCATGGAGCCCGAAACCGGGTGCCGGAACCTAGCGATGCAAAGCGGGCATTCAACCGTCAGTCGGCGCGATCTGCTGTCCCTGATCGGAGCGGTTTCAGGCAGCGCGGCGATGTATCATGCGATGACCAGCCTCGGCCTTGCATCCGACTCCGGATACAAGGGCCCGATCCGGCTCGACGGCGATCCGAAGGGGGCTTCGGTCCTCATCCTCGGCGCCGGGCTTGCCGGCATGACGGCGGCGCTGGAATTGCGCAAGGCCGGATACAATGTCCGGGTTCTGGAGTTCAACAGCCGCGCGGGCGGCCGCAACTGGACGCTGCGGGGCGGCGATTGCTTCACCGAGCTCGGCGGCTTCAAACAGACCTGCGAATTCGAACCGGGCCTCTACATCAATCCCGGGCCGTGGCGGATTCCGTACCACCACCGCGCGGTTCTCGATTACTGCAAGCGCCTGGGCGTCGCGCTCGAGCCCTTCGTCCAGCTCAATCACAACGCGCTGCTGCATTCGAGCCGGGCGTTCGGCGGCGTTCCGCAGCGCATCGGCGTGATCAAGACCGATTTCCAGGGGCAGATTTCCGAATTGCTCGCCAAGGCGACGCAGCAGGGCAGGCTTGACGAGGCGGTCTCGAAGGAGGATCGCGAGATCCTGCTGCAGGCGCTGAGATCATGGGGCGCGCTCGACGGCGACTACGGCTACAAGGCAAATGTCATTTCCGGGGAGTTTCGCGGTTACGCCAAACATCCGGGCGGCGGCCTCGGCGCCGCGCCGGTTCCCGGCGAGCCGATCGGACTGTCTGACATCCTCAGCTCCCGGCTCTGGCGGCATCTGCAGAATTTTGCGTTGCATACGTTCCAGACCACGATGTTCCAGCCGGTCGGCGGCATGGATATGATCGGCAAGGCTTTTGCCAGGGAGCTCGGCGACATCATCCGCTACGACGCCAAGGTGACCCGGATCCAGCAGGACAATGGCGGCGTCACCGTCACCTACACCGACCTCAAGTCTGCGGCGGCGCCGCAACAACTCACGGCGGATTGGTGCGTCTGCACGATTCCGCTCTCGATCCTGAGCCAGCTTGCCATCGATGTCAGTGACCGCATGAAGGCGGCCATTGACGCCGTGCCCTATGCGGCATCGGTCAAGATCGGCTTGCAGTTCAAGCGCCGCTTCTGGGAAGAGGACGAGGCGATCTACGGCGGCATGAGTTACACTGACCTGCCGATCCGGCAAATCGCCTATCCCAATACTGGCTTCAACCGCACCGGCAAAGGCGTGCTTCTGGGGGCTTATATCTTTGGCGGGGCCAATGCCTACGAGTTCACGGCGATGCCGCCGGCCGACCGGATTGCCCGCGCCGTCGAATTCGGCGCCAGCCTGCATCCGCAATACCGCGCCGAGTTCGAGAATGGCATCGCCGTGGCGTGGCATCGCATGCCGTTCACGCTGGGCTGCGCCGGCGACTGGTCCGATCAGGCAAGGGCGGAGCATTACGACGACCTCTGCCAGATCGACGGCAGGATCGTGCTGGCCGGCGAGCACGCGTCATACATTCCGGCATGGCAGGAGGGCGCCATTCTGTCATCGCTCGATGCCATCACCCGGCTGCATGAACGCGTGGTCAAGACCTGAAGGCAATGTTGACGATGCGGATTGCTTGGATGGTGTCCGGATGAGGCAGGGAAGTTCGAAGCCTGGTGCCGCCATCGCCGCGATGATCCCGGCGGCGCTTTTGCTGGCATCGTTTGCAGCGCATGGGCAAGGCACCGGAGCGCCGGCGTCCGTCCCGGCGTTGAGCGGGGGCTACAGGTTCCGTGAAACGGGCGGCGAGGAATTGTTCGTCAATGCCTGTCAGGGCTGCCACATGGCCGACGGCAAAGGGGCCGCCGGTGCGGGGATCTACCCGTCGCTGGCCGGCAACAGCCATCTCGAGGCTGCCTTCTATCCGGTCGAAATTGTGGTCCACGGTCAGCGGGGAATGCCGGCCCTCGGGGCGATGATGAGCGACGATCAGGTGGCGGCGGTGGTCAATTATCTGCGCAGCCATTTCGGCAATTCCTATCGCGATGCCGTGACGGCCGAGGATGTCAGAACCGTGCGCCGCTGACAAAGCCTCGCGGCTGCCCGCCGGAGCCGATGCTGTCCGGAACGAGCGCTTGCCAACAAAGCGCTGACCTGTCTGAATTCGGTTCCACGATCGGCCGTTTTGGGGAGCGCAACGATGTTTCGACTTATCCGGCGGACAGGCCTGGCACCGCGGCGGCGGCCGGGGATTGCCGTCTCCGCGACCCTGGCCGCGATGCTTGCGGCCGCGCCGGGCGTGGCCGCCGAGGGGTTGAGCCCGCAGCAGCAACTGGCCTTCGACATCTACAAGGAACTGATCGAGATCAATACGGTGACCGCCACCGGTGACACCGCGCGTGCGGCCGAGGCGATGGCGGCCCGGCTGCGCGCGGCGGGTTTTGCCGAGGCCGACATTCACGTGTTCTCGCCGGCGCCGCACAAGGGCAATCTGGTCGCCCGCCTGCACGGCAGCGGCGCGCGCAGACCGATTCTTCTGCTGGCGCATCTCGACGTCGTGCCGGCCAACCGCGAGGACTGGTCGGTCGATCCGTTCAAGCTGACCGAAAAGGACGGCTATTTCTATGCCCGCGGCAGCGGCGACGACAAGTATATGGCGGCCGCCTTCGTCAACAACTTGATTCGCTACCGGCAGGAAGGCTACAAGCCCGATCGCGATATCATCGTGGCGCTGGAGACCGACGAGGAGATCCTCGACCGCGACGGCCTCGGGATCCAGTGGCTGCTCAAAAACCATCGCGACCTGATCGATGCCGAGTTCGCGCTGAACGAGGGCGGCGGCGTCGGGCTGAAGGACGGCAAGCCGATCAGGAACAGCGTGCAGACCAGCGAGAAAGTCTCGGTAAGCTACCGGCTCGACGTGAAGAACCGCGGCGGCCACAGCTCGGTTCCGACCAGGGACAATGCGATCTATCGGCTGGCGGAAGGCCTGGTGCGCCTCTCCAAATTCAATTTTCCGCTGAAGCTCAACGAGACCACGCGCGCCTATTTCGAGCGCACCGCGCAATTCGAGGGCGAGCAGACCGCCGCCGACATGCGCACGGTTTTATCCGAGCGGCCGGATCCGGCCGCGCTGTCGTTTGTCCGGCTGGCGGCCAATCCGGTCTATAACGCGCAACTGCGCACCACCTGCGTCGCCACCATGCTGGAGGGCGGCCATGCGATCAATGCCTTGCCGCAGCTGGCGAGCGCCAAGGTCAATTGCCGGGTGATGCCCGGTGAGCCCGTCGACGAAATCAAGGCGACCCTGGAGCAGGTGCTGGCGGACGACCAGATTGCGGTCACGCAGCTCGATCAGCCGGTGTTGAGCGCGCCGTCGGTGCTGCACGAGGAAATCATGGGATCGATCGAGAAACTGTCGCAGCAGTTCTGGCCCGGTGCGGTGGTGCTTCCGACCATGAGTGCGGGAGCCACCGACGGCAGCTACCTGCGAAACGCCGGCATCCCGACCTACGGCCACTCCGGGCTGGCCGGCGACATCTACGACATCCGCGCCCACGGCAAGGACGAACGGATTCTCGTGAAGTCGTTCTACCAAGGCGAGGACTATCTCTACCGCCTGGTGAAAGCGCTGTCCGGCGGCTGATCCCGAATTTCGATTTTGCCATTCTGCGAGTGCAGCGTTCCAAAGTTCGAATCATTTCGGTCCGCAGCAACGATCAACAGCATTTGTCATTCCGGGCCTGCACTCCGCCCGGCTATCGCCGGCGGAGCACATCCCGGAATGACAAAGGATTGCTTCCGGTGGGTTCGGCTCTGCGGAATCGCTGTGCTTAATTTAGGTCTTTCGACCATAGTTGAGCAATCCGCCGCTGGCCTTGGGTGGGTGCGCGCGCAGGCCCTCTTCATTCGGCTCGGTGCCCCAGCCGGGCCGGTCCGGAATCACCAGATGGCCGTCTTCGATATCCGGCAGATGGGTGAACAGCTCATGGTCCCAGGCCAGGCGGTCGACATCGGTCTCCATGATGCGCAGGTTCGGCACCGCCGCGCAGAAATGCGCGTTCATCATGGTGCAGAGATGGCCGTAGAAATTGTGCGGCGCGACGTTGACCTCGAATGCCTCGGCGGCGGCGGCGATCTTCATCGACTGCCACACCCCGTTCCATGGCGTATCGATGATCGCGACATCGATCGCCTGTTCGCGGAAATAGGGCAGGAACTCGCGCAGCCCGAGCAGCGTCTCGCAGGATGAAACCGGGTGCGGGCTCTGCCGCCTGATATAACCGAGTGCCTCGGGATTGAAGCTGTCGATCTCGATCCAGAACATGTCGAGGTCGGCAATCTCGCGCAGGATCCTGAGATAGCCTTCGGTCTTGGCGTTGAAATTGAGGTCGAGCAGGATGTCGATGTCGGGGCCGGCGCCGTCGCGGATGGCTTCCAGATGCATGCGCAGGTCGCGCAATACCTTGCGGTCGACGTTGATTTCCGGCTCGAATGGCGAACCGAAACCGGGCCGCCAGCCCTGCGGCTTGCCGGCGTCGTAAGTGAAGATATTGGTCTTCAGCGCGGTGAATTTCCTGCTCCGGACTTCGCTTCCGATCGCCTTCACGCCATCGAGATCGGTGATCGGGGGCTTGTACCAGGTCGGATGATTGATGCGCCAGGTGGCGCAATGCGACCAGTAGACGCGAATCCGGTCGCGGATCTTGCCGCCGAGCAGTTCGTAGCAGGGCACTCCGAGCAGTTTTGCCTTGGCGTCGAGCAGGGCGTTTTCCAGCGCGCCGATCGCTTGCGCCACCACGCCGCCGGCGGCGGGGCGGGTCGCGGCGAAGAGCTCCGCATAGATCCTTTCGTGCGCAAAGGCATTCTGCCCGACCACGCGGGCCGAGAGGCGCTGGATCGCTGCGCCGACGCCCGGGGAGCCGAAGCCTTCGTCAAATTCGCTCCAGCCGACCGCGCCGTCCTCGGTGGCAAGCTTGACGAAATGGTAGTTTCTCCAGCCGGCGTCGCAAGCCAGGATCTCCACGCTTCGCACCTTCGAGCCCGCAGTCATGGCGTCCCTCCGCAGTTTTTTGCCGATGGTCGCGGCCATCGGAAGCCGTATGGAATGAGGTGGCGCCGGGCGACGACGGCGAACCGTCATCGACAGCGATGCCAGGCTCCGTCATGTCCAAGAAAGGATCCCGACGCGGCGTCGTAGGAGCGATGCCGGTGCGCGCAAGCGGTTTGATCGGACGGAGGTGCGCCGGTGGCCAGCGCGGAGGTGCGGTAGGGCGTAAAGCCGAATATGCCGGTGGCGCTGATCGCCGCGCCGGCCGGATTGGCGGCAAAATCACCGGGAAAGAACCCGTTGGTCGGAAAGTCGCGGGGGTCGTCGCGGCCGTCATAGTACCAGGCGGTGTAAGGCCGCACGTCCCGGTTGGGCCCGTCCTGCGCCAGCAGCGGCGCTGCCGCCATCGTCGCCAGGACGGCTCCGGTCGCTATCAGAAGGCTTGGCTTGCGCATCGCAGACTCACCAGTTGCAACATGACCGTGGCCGGTTGGCTTCCCATTCGCCTTTCCAGCCCTCCAATTTGCCGCGCCGGAATTGCAGATAGAGCCCGTCCTTGCGATCCGACAAGGCGGCGCCTTTGACATCGGGCAAAGCGAGGTACATTTCGTTGCCAGGGCGGCCCCGGACATAGATCAGCGTGGTGCCCAAGGCCAGCGAGGCCTCCTCCGCGTCCATCCCGAACGACAGCGGCGTATTGTTCGGCACGGCGGTAACGACCTGCTGCGCCGGCACCGGCGAAAGCCCGGCGCCTGCCATCGTCAGCATCAGGACCGCCGCGGCGCCAAACACCAACCTCGTCATGGCAGAGCCCTTCACGGTTGCACCTCCACCGAGGCCAGCTTGCCGTCCGGTGTCCATCCGCCGCCCAGTGCCTGGAACAGGCTGCTGGCAGCCAGCAACCGGGACAGCCGAACCTGCACCAGGGTGTTTTCCGCGGTGAACAGGGTTTGCTCGGTCTGCAGGACGGTCAGCAGATTGACCGTGCCGCCGCGGTATTGGGTTTCCGACACATCGAAGGCCTTCCGGGAGGCATTCACCACATCGGTCTGCAGCTTCTCCTGCCGGGTGGTTTGCGCCAGCGCCACCAGCGCTTCCTCGACATTGGCGAAGGCGGAAAGCACCGCCAGGCGATAGGCCTGCAGATACTGGAGTTGCACGCCCTTGGCCTGCTTCAGTTGGCTCTCCAGCAGGAAGCCGTCGAAAATCGGCTGGGTCAGCCCCGCGGTCAGGGTGTAGAACCAGGCGCCCGGACCGAACAGCGACGCCAGCGCCGCGCTTTGCACGCCGGTCGCGGCGGTCAGCTGTATTTGCGGGAAGAATGCGGCGCGCGCCACTTCGACACTGAAGTTGGAGGAGGCGAGCTGCGCTTCCGCCTGACGTATGTCGGGCCTTTGGTAGAGCAGTTCCGAGGGCAGGCCCGCGGTCACCCGCGGCACGGTGATCTGCGTCATGCTGCCGCCCCTGACGTGGAAATTCGCCGGCGCGCGCGCCACCAGCACGGAGAGCGCGGCCATATTCTGCCGCAGCGTCACCTCAAGCGGCGGAATCGCGGCGCGTTGGGTCGCCACCAGTGCTTCCTGCTGTGACAGATCGAGCTGCGAGGCGGTTCCGCCGGCGAACTGCTGCTTGATCAGATCAAGGATGCGCTCGGCGGCGGCGAGATCGCGTCGCGCGACGCGCAACTGGTCCTGGGCGGCCAAAATCTGGAAGTAGGTGTTGGCCACGGTCACGATCTGCGTGAGCGTCACCACCTCGCGATTGTAGCGGGCCACGGAGGCATTTTCCTCGGCCGCGGCAAGCGCGGCGCGGTTCTTGCCCCAGAAGTCGACCATATAGCTCGCGGTAAGGCCGAGGCTGTACTGCGTGACCGTGCCGGCTCCGCCCCCGCTCACGACCGTGGTTCCGGCAGGCCCTGCGCTCGACGCTGCGGACGCCCCGTGATCCAGTTCAGCCGATCCCGTGCCGGTGACCGACGGCAACAAGGCCGCTCCGGATACCCCGACCTGCGCGTCAGCCTGGACGATCTGGGCAACGGCCACCGCGATGCTGAGATTGTAGACCTGGGCCGCCTGCATCAGCGCCGTCAGTTCGCTGGAGCGGAACCCCTGCCACCAGTCCAGCGCCGGAACCGCAGCGTCGGGTGCACTGCGGGGCGCCTCGCGATAGGCCGTCGGCACATCGAGACCAAGTTCGGGCCGTTCGCTGCCGAGGATGCAGCCAGACAGCCCGGGGCCCAGCAGCAGCGCGGTGAGCGCGGAGGCGATACGGATCCGGCCGCCGGATCCTGCGCCGCGGGAAGATGACTTCGACGCAACCTTACTCATGCGGCACCGGCTCAAACTGCGATTTCGGCGGATTATCGCCTCGCGCCGGGAAAAAGCCAACGCTTCGACCCCCGGCATCATCCGCGCGGCGTCGAGGGGGCTGAACCGTCATGGGCGCACCTGCTGACATCTATTCGCCTGGTTGCAGCGCGGCATCGGGCGCCAGCGGAGCGGCGCCGCCGTCCCTGAGGCGTTGGCTCCAGGAACGGAGCCGGTCCATATACAGGTAGATCACCGGCGTCGAATAGAGCGTCAGCAATTGACTGAGGATAAGTCCTCCGACAATGGCGATCCCGAGCGGTCGTCGGAGCTCGCCGCCGTCGCCCATGCCGATGGCCAGCGGAAGCGCGCCGAGCATTGCGGCCATGGTCGTCATCATGATCGGCCTGAAGCGGAGCAGGCAGGCCTCGTGAATCGCGTCAAGTGCGCTCAGTCCGCGTGATCTCTCCGCTTCGAGCGCAAAATCGATCATCATGATGGCGTTCTTCTTGACGATTCCGATCAGCAGGATGACGCCGATCAGCGCCATGATGCTGAATTCGGTCTTGAATGCCATCAAGGCCAGCAGCGCGCCGACGCCGGCCGACGGCAGGGTCGACAGGATCGTCAGCGGGTGAACATAGCTTTCATACAGCACGCCGAGCACGATGTAGATCGTCACCAACGCCGCCAGGATGAGATAGGGCTGGTTGCTGAGCGAATCCTGGAACGCCTTGGCATTGCCCTGGAAGGTGCCGCGAATGGTGGCGGGCACTCCGATCCGGTTCATGGCGGCCTCGACCCTGGCGACCGCCGTGCTGAGCGACACATTGGGCGGCAGATTGAACGAAATGGTGTTGGCGACCAGCAGGCCCTGGTGATTGACGGCGAGCGGGGTCGCGCCCTGGGTGAAATGCGAGACCGTCGACAGTGGAATCATGGATTCCTGGCCGGTGCTGACCGCCGAACCGGTCGAGGACGATCCCTTGCCGGTGGCGCCGATCGAATTGGTCGCGAGATTTCGCGCAGCTTCGGCGTTGGCGGAGTTGATCGGCTGTCCGGTCGCAACCACCGTTCCCGCCACCGCATTGGTCGCCTGCGAGCCGCCGACCGAGCCACCCGAAGTGCTGACATAGACGTCCTTCAGCGTCTCCGGATTTTGCCAGAAGCGCGGCGCCACCTCCATGATCACATGATACTGGTTGCGGGCAACATAGATGGTCGAAACCTGGCGCTGGCCGAACGCGTCATACAGCGTGTTGTCGATCTGACTGACGGTAATTCCCAATTGCGCGGCGGCGTCGCGGTCAATCACCAGATTGGATTCGAGACCCTTGTTCTGCTGGTCGCTGTTGACGTCGGCGAGATCAGGATCGGTCTGCATAGCCGCCAGGATCCTGGGTGTCCATTCATTGAGTTCCTCGAACGTGGGGCCCTGCAGGGTGAATTGATACTGGGCATTGCTGGCCCGGCCTCCGATGCGAATATCCTGCACCGCCTGCAGGAACAAGGTTGCGCCGGGAACAACCGCCATTTCCCGCCGCAACCGTCCAATCACCTGATCGACTGACAACTTTCGTTCGCCAAGCGGTTTCAGCGACACGAACATGAAACCGGAATTCGTTTGACCGCCGCCGGTGAACCCGACGGCGACCTCGACGGCGGGATCCTGCTTGATGATGGTAACGAACTGCGTCAGCTTCTGCTGCATCAGCTGGAACGAAATGCTCTGATCGGCCTGAATTATGCCGATCATCCGCCCGGTGTCCTGTTGCGGGAAAAAGCCCTTCGGAATGATGATATACAGGTAGACATTTAGACCTAGCACCACGGCGAGGATCGATATGATGGACAACGGATGCCGAAATGCGACGTCCAAGGTTCGCCGATAGAAACTCAGCATCCCGTCGAAGAAGCGCTCGCTTGCCTGATAAAGCCGCCCATGGCCACGGCCGGAATCATGGCGCAGCAGCACGGCGCACATCATCGGCGTGGTCGCCAGTGAAATCGCCAGCGAGATCATGATCGCGATCGAAATCGTCACCGCAAATTCACGGAACAGCCGGCCGACGATGCCACCCATCAGCAGGATCGGAATGAACACGGCGATCAGCGAGATGCTCATCGACAGCACGGTGAAGCCGACCTCGCTGGCTCCCTTCAGCGCCGCTTGCAGCGGCGACAGCCCGTTCTCGATGTGGCGGGTGATGTTCTCGAGCACGACGATGGCATCGTCGACCACAAAGCCGGTCGCGACCGTGAGCGCCATCAGCGACAGATTGTCGAGGCTGTAGCCCATCAAATACATGGCGGCGAACGTCGCGATCAGCGATACCGACACCGCCACCACCGGCACCAGCGTTGCCCGCAGGTTGCGCAGGAATGCGAACACCACGACGATCACCAGCAATACGGCCAGGATCAGGGTCCGCTCGACATCGCGCAGCGAGGTGCGGATCGTGGTGGAACGATCTACCGCCAAGCCGATGTCGATGGCCGGGGATATCGAGGCCCTCAGTTGCGGCATCATTCCCTTCACCAGATCGACCGTCGAGATGATGTTGGCGCCCGGCTGCCGGTAGAGGATGATCAGGACGGCGGGCTTGCCGTTGGCAAGCCCGGCATTACGGAGGTTTTCGACCGAGTCGGTGACCTCGCCGACGTCCGAGAGGTGTACCGCGGCGCCATTCCGATAGGCGACGATCAGCGATTGGTAGTCGACGGCCTTGTTGGCCTGGTCGTTGGCGTAGATCTGAAAACGCTGATCGCCGACGTCGATGCCGCCCTTGGGGCTGTGCGCATTGGCGCTCGACAGCGCGGCCCGCACGTCCTCGAGGCCGATGCCGTATTTGTAGAGCGCCTGTGGAATCAGCTCGGCGCGCACCGCGGGCAGCGAACTGCCGCCGACCACGACTTCACCGATACCGTCGACCTGCGACAGTTTCTGCGCCAGCACGGTCGATGCCGCGTCATAAAGATCGCCGCGCGTCATAGTGTCCGACGTCAAGGTCAGGATCAGGATCGGCGCGTCGGCGGGATTGACCTTGCGGTAGGTCGGGTTGGCCCGCAGGCTGGTCGGAAGATCGGCATGGGCCGCATTGATGGCCGCCTGCACGTCGCGCGCCGCACCATTGATGTCGCGGTTGAGCCCGAACTGCAGGGTGATGCGCGTCGAGCCCACCGTACTGGAGGAAGTCATCTCGGTGACGTCGGCGATCTGGCCGAGATGACGCTCGAGCGGGCTGGCGACCGTGGTGGCGACGTCCTGCGGGCTGGCGCCGGGCAGCGTCGCCTGGACTGAAATGGTCGGGAAATCCACCTGCGGCAGCGGCGAGACCGGCAGCTTGAAAAATGCCACCGCGCCCGCCGCGGCAAGCCCGAAGGTCAGCAACGTGGTTGCGACCGGCCGGCGAATGAAGGGGGTTGAGGGGCCCATGGCTCAGGTCAATTCGCTGGCTTGGCCGGCCTCGCCCGTTCCTCCGGCAAACCGCGCCGCCAGGCGGTCGAACCAGAGATAGATCACCGGCGTCGTGAACAGCGTCAGCAACTGACTGACCAGCAGGCCGCCGACGATGGAAATGCCGAGCGGATGCCGCAGTTCGGAGCCTGCACCGGTCCCCAGCATCAGCGGCAATGCGCCGAGGACCGCAGCCATCGTCGTCATCAGGATCGGCCGGAACCGCAGCAGGCAAGCCTGGTAGATGGCCTCCCGCGGCGGCTTGCCCTCGTTGCGCTCGGCGTCCAGCGCAAAGTCGATCATCATGATCGCGTTTTTCTTCACGATGCCGATCAGGAGGATGATGCCGATGATGGCGACGATCGTCAGGTCGTCGCCGGCTGCCATCAGTGCCAGCAGCGCGCCGATGCCGGCCGACGGCAGCGTCGAAAGAATCGTGAGCGGGTGGATGAAGCTCTCATAGAGCACACCCAGCACGATATAGACGGTGACGATCGCCGCCAGGATCAGGAACAGCTGATTTGAAAGCGACGACTGGAACGCCAGTGCGGCGCCCTGGAAGCTGCTGATCACGCCGAGCGGCAGGCCGATGTCGATCTGCGCCTGCTTGATCGCCGTCACCGCGTCGCCGAGCGAGGCGCCCGGCGCCAGGTTGAAGGAGATGGTGGATGCCGGAAACTGCCCGAGATGCGAGATCTGAAGCGGCGCGGTCTCCTCGCGCATCTTGGCCATCACCGAAAGCGGCACCGGCGTGCTGCCGACCGAGGACGGCAGATAGATCGAGGAGAGCGACTGCAGCGAGGTTTGCAGGCTGGGATCGGCTTCGAGGATGACCCGGTACTGGTTCGAATTGGTGAAGATCGTCGAGACGATGCGCTGGCCGTAGGAGTCGTACAGGGCGTTGTCTATCGTGGCCGGAGTGATGCCGAAACGGGCGGCCTGATCGCGGTCGATCTCGACGTAAACCGACAGCCCCTGATTGGAGACGTCGCTGGCGACATCGGCCAGTTGCGGAAGCTGCGCCAGCCTGTCGACCAGCTTGGGCGTCCATTCGGCAAGCTGAACGGGATCGGCATCCTGCAGGATGAACTGGTACTGCGTCCGGCTGACGGTACCCTCGATCGTCAGGTCCTGCACCGGTTGCATATAGAGGGTGACGCCGGTCAGAGATGCCGTACTGTTCTTGATGCGCTGCATCACCGTGCTGATGTCGGATTTGCGCTGATCGCGCGATTTGAGGTTGATCAGGATTCGGCCGCTGTTCAGCGTGGTGTTGGTTCCATCGACGCCGATAAAGGAAGAAAGACTCTCGACGTCGGGATCCTTGAGAATGGCGCTGGCGAGCTGCTGTTGCCGCTCCGCCATCGCGGCATAGGAGACCGACTGGGGCGCTTCGGATATCGCCTGAATGACGCCGGTGTCCTGCAGCGGAAAGAATCCCTTTGGAATCACGACGTAGAGCACGGCGGTCAGCGCGAACGTGCCCAGGGCGATAAACAGCACGAATGTCTGGCGATCGAGCACCCAATTGAGCGCGCGCCCATACACCGCGATGATCCGGTCGAAGCCTTCGCGGCTGTAGCGCTGGAACGCATTCTCGTGGGACGTGGTTTCGGCCTTGAGCAGCTTGGCGCAGGCCATGGGCACCAGTGTCAGCGACACCACGGCGGAAATCAGGATGGTGACCGACAGCGTGATGGCGAATTCCCGAAACAGCCGGCCGACCACGTCTCCCATGAACAGCAGGGGAATCAGCACGGCGATCAGCGACACCGTGAGCGAGATGATGGTGAAGCCGATCTGTTCGGAGCCGCGCAGGGCGGCCTGCAACGGCGTGTCGCCCTCTTCGAGGTAACGCGAGATGTTTTCGATGACGACGATGGCGTCATCGACCACGAAGCCGGTGGCGATGGTCAGGGCCATCAGCGAGAGATTGTTGAGGCTGAAGCCGAACAGATACATGGCGCCGAGCGTGCCGACCAGCGACAGCGGCACCGAAAGGCTGGGGATCAGGGTCGCCCGCGTGTTGCGCAGGAACACGAAGATCACCAGCACCACCAGGATGACGGCGAGAGTCAGTTCATATTCCACATCCTCCACCGAGGCGCGGATCGTCACGGTCCGGTCGGTGAGGACGTTCAGATCGATTGCAGCCGGAAGCGAAGCCTGCAGTTGCGGCAACAGCGCCTTGATGCCCTCCACCACCGAGATCACGTTGGCGCCGGGCTGCCGCTGGATGTTCAGGATGATGGCCGGCACCTCGTTCATCCAGGCGCCGAGCTTGTCGTTCTGGGCGCCATCGACGACGTCGCCGACGTCGCTGAGCCGAACCGGCGAGCCGTTCTTGTAGGCCACGATCAGCGATTTGTAGTCGCTGGCGTTGCGGATCTGGTCGTTGGCATTGATGGTATAGGCGCGCATCGCGCCGTCGAAGTTTCCCTTCGGCACGTTGATATTGGCGTTGCCGAGCGTGGTGCGCAGATCGTCGATGTTCAGGCCGTAGGCGGCAAGCTTGCGGATATCGGCCCGGATCCGCACCGCCGGCCTTTGACCGCCGCTGATGCTGACCAGTCCGACGCCGGGAAGCTGCGAGATCTTCTGCGCCAGCCTTGTATCGGCGAAATCCTCCACCTGCGTCAGCGGGATGGTTTTCGAGGTCAACCCCAGCGTCAGGATCGGCGCGTCGGCCGGGTTGACCTTGGCGTAGATCGGCGGCGCCGGAAGGTCGGAGGGCAAGAGGTTGCCCGCGGCATTGATGGCGGCCTGTACCTCCTGCTCGGCGACATCGAGGGAGATAGTCAGGCCGAACTGCAGCGTGATGACCGAAGCCCCGGCCGAGCTTACCGAACTCATCTGGTTCAGATTGGGCATCTGGCCAAACTGCACTTCCAGCGGGGCCGTGACCGACGAGGTCATGACATCGGGACTGGCCCCGGGATAGAACGTCTGCACCTGGATGGTCGGATAATCCACTTCCGGCAAGGCGGCGACCGGCAGGAATCTGAACGCCAGCATACCGGACAGCATGATGGCGATCATCAGCAGGGTGGTTGCCACGGGCCGCAGAATAAACGGCTGCGACGGGCTCATTGCTTTTGCCCGTTGTCCGGTCGGCGCTTCTGGCCGCCGGGCTTGTCGGCGGACGCCGGTGGCGTGGCGGCGTTGGCTTCCGCGCGTATGTTGACCTTGGCGCCTTCACGCAGCTTGTCGGCGCCGTCGATGACGATGCGATCGCCTGGCGCGAGCCCGGAGCGAACTTCCACGCGTTCGCCCTCGGTCACCCCGAGCACCACCTTGCGGACGGAAACGGTGTTGTCTGCATTGACGAGATAGACAAAGGTGCCCGGAACGCCGCGCTGAATGCCCGCGGTCGACATCGTCGTCACGTCCTTGTGGGTGTCAACCAGCAGCCGGATGTTCACGAACTGGTTCGGGTAAAGCGTTTTCGCGTCATTGGCGAACTGCGCCCGCGCCTTGATGGTTCCGGTGGTGGGGTCGATCTGGCTGTCGAAGGTCAGCAAGATGCCGTCGGCGATCTTGCTGGCGCCGCTGCGATCATAGGCGGCGGCCGGCAACGTCGCGCCGCCCTGCATTCGCTTTAAAACGGTCTGCAGATTGTCTTCCGGCAGCGTGAACAGCACGCTGATCGGCTGCAGCTGCGTGATCACGACGAGACCATTGGTGTCGCCCGGTGTCACGTAGTTGCCCTGGTCGACCTGGCGCAAGCCGACGCGGCCGTCCAGCGGCGAAACGATCCGGCAATATTGCAGGTTGACTTCGGCGGCCTTGACCGCGGCGCGGTCGGCTTCCACCGTGCCCTGGTCCTGCGCCACCAGGGCGACCTGGGTGTCGAGGGTCTGATGCGGCACCGCATTCTGCGCGGCGAGTGCCTGATAGCGGGTGAGGTCGACCTGAGCGCCCTTCAGTAGCGCTTCATCGCGCGCCAGATTGCCCTTGGCCTGGGCCAGCGCGGCCTCGTAGGGCCGCGAGTCGATCTCCGCGAGCAGGTCGCCTTTCTTGACGTCGTCGCCTTCCTTGAAATCGATCTTCTGCAGATAACCGCTGATCTGGGTCCTGATCGTGACGGTGGCCAGCGAAGTTACCGTGCCGAGCGCATTGAGGTTGATTCCGATATCGCCCTTGGCAACGGTCTCGGGCACGATTGACATCGGCGCGGCATTCCGCCCGCCGCCCGCCGGCTGGGGTGCGCCGCCTTGCCGGGTCCACCAGATCGCGCCCGCGAGGACCAGAACGGCCAGAACGGATAGCCAGACCATGCGTCGGCGCGGCCTGCGCGTCTTGATCGGCGGAGCGCCGACCAGGGGGGCTTCCTTCAATGATTTGATCGGCTGGTTCATGAACGTCCCATCGCTGAACTCCCGTTGCTCTGCAGGTCTCTTTTTGTATGACCTGTCGAGGCGCGAATTGGTTCAAGCCAACGGTGACGGGTCGGCCATTGTAGGCGTTTTAGACAGTGATCCGCAACTGCCGGTCGGGCGGCGGAACTTGGCAGCGGCATGGGCGCGAACTCGAATCTTGGGGATGCCCTGGGGCTTCCGGATCGCCGCATTTGAACGTTTCCGGGCAGGGTTGTCGTGTTAACAATCGGAAAGACTGGGTTCGCACCAAATAAGGCAAGGATTTTATTCGGGCCAGGCGGAGGCCGCCAGCGCATCCCCGTTTCGTTGGCAAAGATGCTGGCCGAGCGATGCCCAAAAAGCACAATTTCCGCCGTCGCCGACGGTTTCAGACGCTCCGGGGGCGCCCCCGGGACCGTGTCGCTGTGCCGGGGGGATGCTGCGGCGTGGGAAAACGCGAGCACGTCGGTCTGACGCCCCTTGCGACGCTGACGCGGATGGTCTCGGTCGGAGCCGTCGCCGCCTCTGCCTGGCGACCAGAGCGCCCTTCGGATTACGGGCCTCGGTGCGGGCGTTGGACATCGCTTGTCTCTCAAGGATTTTCGTCATTCGCAGCGCAGCGGTAATACTTCAAGGGTTTGGAAAATAAGACTGGCCGGCGGGTCGATAAAAGTTGAACTTGAGCCGCCTGAGCGTGGCGCCTGGTCGAACAGGCCATGATATCGCGCAATTGGGGCTGGTGTTGGATTTCGCACGTGGCTTTTTGTTCTGGATAACTTTTTCATCGCTTTAAAAGCATTCCGCAATGGGGTTGGGGACGTGGTGAATACGAGATTTCAATTCCTGACTTCCGGCCTGGCATTGCTGCTGGAATGCGCTGCGCTATTATTGCCGCCAACCCGCGCGGCGGCGCAGACCGCCGCCACGATCGAGATCGTTCCGAACCTGCCGCACAATGGCGCGGTTGCCGCCGTCACCTTTTCGCGCGACGGCAGCCGCTTCGCGTCCGGCAGTCGCGACCACACCATCAAGCTGTGGGACACTGCCACGGGAAGGCTGCTGCGAACCCTGCAAGGGCATCTGGACTCGGTGTCTTCGGTCGCATTCTCGCGCGACGGCAGCCGCCTGATATCCGGCAGTTACGATAACACCATCAAACTCTGGGACACTGCGACCGGACGACTGCTGCGGACCTTCGAGGGGCACGCGAGCGCGGTTGCAGCGGTTGCGTTTTCTCCGGATGAAAAACTCATCGTATCGGGCAGCTGGGACCACTCGCTCAGGCTGTGGGACCCGACCTCCGGTCGGGTCATACGCAGCTTCCAGGGCCATACCCAAAGCGTAACGTCAGCTGCATTTTCACCGAACGGGAGCCTCCTGCTGTCGGGCAGCGATGATCACACCGTCAAATTATGGAACGTCGCGACCGGACGTCCGGTACGGACGTTCTCGGGACATGCCGACGAAGTATTGTCGGTGGCGTTTTCGCCCGACGCGACGCGCATCATTTCCACGGCCAAGGACGCTAAGCTAAAACTGTGGGATGTGGCCACGGGTCGCGTCGTTCAAACCTTTGCCGCCGATTCGAATCCGCAGTTTTCGGTTGCGGTTTCGCGCGATGGAAAACGTCTGCTGACCGGAAGCCTAGATAGTACGGTCAGGCTCTGGGATGTCGCCAGCGGACGGCTGCTGCACAAATTTCTCGGGCACACCGACGGAGCGGTGCTTTCGGTCGTTTTTTCACCTGACGACACGCTTGCCCTGTCGGGAGGCTTCGACTGGACCGTGCGGCTGTGGGATGTCGCTACCGGGCAACCATTGCGCCCGATTGGATCGACCCCGAACAGCCTGCTCGCGGTCGCCTATTCAACCGACGGCACCCGGATACTGTCTGGGGGGTGGGAAAGCTTTTTCACGATGTGGGACGCGGCGACCGGAGAGCAGCTTCGCTGCTTCAAGGGTCATTCGGCCGCCGTCAAATCGGTAGCGTTTTCGTGGGACGGCAGCCGGGTCCTTTCCGGAAGCATGGATAAAACCATCAAGCTCTGGGATGCGGCGACCGGAGAGCTTTTGCGCACCTTCCAGGGAAACTCTTTTGGGATTGCTTCGGTGGCGATGTCGCGCGACGGCACCCGCATCGTATCCGGAAGCCTGGACAATACGGTAGACCTTTGGGACGCGACGACCGGCCAGCGGCTGCGAACCTTCGTTGGCGACCGCAATGCCATCCTCGTTTCGGTTGCGTTGTCTGCCGACGGCTCCCGCGTCCTGGCGGGTAGCAATGACAGCAAATTCAATCTCTGGGATGCTGCCACGGGTGCTCTTTTGCGCAGTTTTGACGCGCACACGGCCGGTCTCACCTCCGTGGTTTTCTCACCAGACGGTACCCGTCTGCTGTCCACCGGCGGAATTGGTTTTGAGTTATGGGAATCTTCAACTGGCGATCTTTTGCGCACGTTCAGCGGTTCCCCGTCGATCGTTGAATCGGTGGCATTCTCGCCCGACGGCTCGCGTCTGCTATCCGGCGGGGCGGATCGAGATCTGAAAATCTGGGATGCCAGGGATGGACGGTTGCTGGGCTCCCTTCAAGGACACCAAAATACG
>Ga0302157_10000313_pt1 | contig 63841 bp, 60 predicted proteins | sample I_Bog_N3_3_FD_193502 | JGI IMG/M metagenome (GOLD analysis project Ga0302157, IMG submission 193502) | Peat permafrost microbial communities from Stordalen Mire near Abisko, Sweden - I_Bog_N3_3 | ecosystem: Environmental > Terrestrial > Soil > Wetlands > Peat | place: Sweden: Abisko, Stordalen... | reverse complement strand
AATCCCGCGCTCGGCTGGCGCGCGATCCGGCTCGGGCTCGACCGGCCCGGCCTGCTGCGCGGCCAGATCCGCGCGCTGCTGCGCGCCGGCGGCGGCCGCGCGCTGCGCATCATGTTTCCGATGATTACCGAGGTCGCCGAATTCGACCTCGCCAAGGGCATCGTCGAGCGCGAGCTGACCTATCTGCGCCAGCACGGCCACGCCTTGCCGGAACGCATCGACGTCGGCACCATGGTGGAAGTGCCGGCGCTGCTGTATCAGCTCGACGAACTGCTCAAGAAGGTCGATTTCGTCTCGGTGGGATCCAACGATTTGTTCCAGTTCCTGTTCGCGGTCGACCGCGGCAATGCCAAGGTCTCGGAGCGGTTCGACACCATGTCGGCGCCGATCCTGCGGGCGTTGCGCGACATCGTGCGGAAGGCCAATGCGGCGAAGAAATCCGCCTCGCTGTGCGGCGAGATGGCCTCCAAACCGCTCGGCGCGCTGGCGTTGATCGCACTGGGCTACCGCTCGCTGTCGCTGTCGGCCACCGGGCACGGCCCGGTCAAGGCGATGATCCTCGAGCTCGACGCCCGAAAGGCCGAGGCGGTGATGGCGCCGCTGCTCGACGCGCCGTCCGGCAGCGTGTCGATCCGGCAGAAGCTGACGGAATTCGCCGAAGCCGAGGGGCTTTCATTGTGAGCCGGCGCAACAATCACCAGATAGTTCACGCCCCTCGTTGCGGACGAGGCGACGACCGAGCCGCGGTGCCGTGCATAAGCCATGCTGCCTGAAGCCAAATTTGACGATCTGCTGGCGCACCACGCCTCGCTGGAATCCCAGCTGCTGGGCCAGGTGAGTTCCGAGAATTACGTGCGGATGACGCGCGAGCTTGCCGAGCTCAATCCGCTGATCGAGGCGGTGAAGGCCTATCGCGCCACCAATGCCGAGATCGCCGGCATCGATGCCCTGATCGCCGATCCGGCCACCGAGCCGGACATGCGCGGCATGGCGCAGGCCGAGCGCGAAACCCTGGCCGCGCGCTCGATCGAGCTGGCGCAGCAGATCCGCGTGGCGCTGCTGCCCAAGGACGCCATGGACGATCGCAATGTGGTGCTGGAGATCCGCGCCGGCACCGGCGGCGACGAGGCGGCGTTGTTCGCCGGGGACCTGTTCCGGATGTACGAGCGCTTCGCCGCCCTGCAGGGCTGGAAGGTCGAGGTGATCTCCGCCAGCGAAGGCACCATGGGCGGCTTCAAGGAAATCATCGCCGAAGTGCGCGGCCGCGGCGCCTTCGCCAAGCTGAAATTCGAATCCGGCGTGCACCGGGTGCAGCGGGTGCCCGATACCGAAACCCAGGGACGGATTCACACTTCGGCGGCGACGGTGGCGGTGTTGCCGGAGGTCGAGGAGGTCGATGTCGACATCAAGAGCGACGATCTCAGGATCGAGACCATGCGCTCGCAGGGCGCCGGCGGCCAGCACGTCAACAAGACCGAATCCGCGATCCGCATCACCCACATTCCGACCGGCATCGTCGTCAGCATGCAGGACAGCCGTTCGCAGCACAAGAACCGCGCCTCGGCGATGAACATCCTGCGCTCGCGCATCTACGACGCCGAGCGCCAGCGCATCGACGCGGCGCGTTCGGCGGACCGCCGCGAGAAGGTCGGCTCGGGCGACCGCTCCGAACGCATCCGCACCTATAATTTTCCGCAAGGACGCGTCACCGATCATCGCATCAACCTCACGCTCTACAAGCTGCCGCAGGTGATCGCGGGCGAAGCCCTCGGCGAACTGGTCGATGCGCTGACGACGGAACATCAGGCCGCCCAGCTCGCCGCGCAGGGTGCGGCGGCGTGAGCGCCGCGTGAGCGATGGCTTGGGCGGACAGACCGTCGAGGCGGCGCGGCGCGCCCTGGCGGCGCGGTTTCGCGCCGGCGCGATCGATTCGGCCGAACTCGACGCGCGGATGCTGCTCGGCGCGGTGCTCGGCCTCGACCTCACCGGCCTGATCGCGGCGGCGCGGCGGCTCCTCACCGCGGCCGAGGCGGCGCGGCTGGAGGATTCTGCGCGCCGTCGCCTCGCCGGCGAGCCGGTCGCGCGCCTGGTCGGCCGCAAGGAATTCTGGGGGCTGCCTTTGCGGCTCTCGGCCGCCACCCTGGTGCCAAGGCCCGACACCGAAACGGTGGTCGAACTGGCGCTGGAACTCGCCCTGGAGATTCGACGCGGCGCCGGCGATCCCACGCGCCGGCTGTGCATTGCCGATCTCGGCACTGGCTCCGGCGCGATCCTGCTGGCGCTGTTGTCCGAACTGCCGGACGCGGACGGCTACGGCACCGACGTCAGCGTGGCCGCGTTGCGAACCGCCCGCGCCAATGCCGCCGATCTCGGACTGGCCGATCGCGCCGCGTTCATTGCCTGCGACTATGCGGCCGCGCTGGCGGGCACCTTCGACCTGATCGTGTCAAACCCGCCCTATATCCGTTCCGCGGCGATTCCCGGCCTTGCCGTCGAGGTGCGCGATCACGACCCGCTTGGCGCGCTGGACGGCGGCACCGACGGATTGGACGCCTACCGCGCCCTGATTCCGCAGGCGGCGCGGCTATTGGCGCAACGGGGCGCCCTCATCGTGGAGGCGGGGCAAGGCCAGAGCGGCGATATCCAGGAATTGATGACGGCGGCAGGGTTAACGCCGGAACGGCCGCCGAAATCCGATCTGGCGGGGATCCCGCGGGCGGTCGCGGGCCGCAAACTGCTGCCTGCAGCCTGATAAAGAATGCAAAAAACCACTTGGAATATTCCCCGGGAGCGACTACGTTCCGATTACAACATCGGTCCAGGGTTGCTGGCCCCGTAGATACTCCGAAGGGATATTGCGGGTGGAGGCCAGAGTTCTCAAAGCGAGAGCCCGCCCCGAGTGAAAGGTTCCAAAACGCAGGTCAAATTGAGCGCGATGGCTGAGAGAGCTGCGCTGCTTCCGACCGCAAAGCGAACGAAAGCCTGATATTGCGCTTGAAAACTCACGCGAGAAACCTGTGCTTGTCCTGGTGGGCTGATGCTTGGCAGACCGACCTCGGCAGGCAGGATAATTTGATGCGGCCGGCGGCGTAGCCCGGCTGTTGGGGAGCGCGTCTTTGTTGACCGCGACGTACGGCAGAAATCTGTGCGGAGTAGAATTTCACCCGATTCGGTGCGCGTGACGCATGCCGGACCGGGCGAACGTAGCACGACAATCCCAAGACGATAACTTTCAGGGCTGGAATAAAGGCACGACATGAGAAACGGTCAGAACAATAACAAGCGGATGCGTAACCGGAACAACAACAATAACAACAATAACAACAACAACCGCCGCGGCCAGAACCCGATGACCCGGGTTTTTGAGTCCAACGGACCCGACATCAAGATTCGCGGCACCGCGTCCCACGTCGCGGAAAAATACGTGCAGCTGGCGCGCGACGCGCGCAGCTCCGGTGATCCGGTCGCCGCCGAGAACTACTATCAGCATGCCGAGCATTATTTCCGCCTGATCGCAGCCGCCCAGGAGCAGTTCCGTCAGAACCAGCCGCAGCCGCGTACCGAGAACGAAATGCCCTCGGAGGACGGCGACGACGAGAGCGAAAGCTTCTCGAATTTCGGCCAGGAGCCCGGCTTCGTGCCGGTGCAGCCGCAGCCGTTCGTGCCGCGCGACAACAATCCACATCCGCGCGACCATCAGCGCGACAGTCAGCCCTATCAGCCGCGCGAGCAGCATCAGCCCCGCGAACACAATCGCGATCATCGCCCCCAGCCGCAGTTCCAGCCGCAACCGCAACCGCAGCCGCAGCCGCAGCCGGTGATCGCGGACAGCGTCAGCGTCGATCGGCTGCCGTCGTTCATCACCGGGCCGCAGCCGCAGATCAGTGGTGGCCCGGGCGGTTTCGAGGGCAATGGCGGCGAACGCTTTCCGCCGCGGCGGCGCCGCCGGCCGCATGGCCCGCGCCCCGACGGCATCGCCGCCCCGGCGGCGCCGGGCGACGATTTCAATCCGGGCAACGAGTAGGCTCGCGGATTCCTGGCTTCGTAGGGTGGGCAGAGCTGCCGGGTCGCGCGAATGCGCGAGCCGATGGCGCGCCCGCCATTGACGACGTGAATAGCGAATGGAAAGAGCTTTGAGCGACAGTCCGCTTTCCTATTTGGCTACTCGCAATTCGCCATGGTGGGCACGGCGCGAGATGAGCTTTTGCCCATCCTACGGAAGAAAATCATCCCGTTGCAGCGACGACGGCACCAGCACCGGCTGCAGCGCCGGAATCAGCCGCGTACGTTCGCGGTGCGCCGGGATCGCGCGGTAGACCTGCTTGGTGGCTTCCACGATATGGACGCCGGCGAACGGCAGCGACAGCGCGGCACCGATGCGCTCCCACGCCATGGCGGAGCGCAAAAACCAGCCGCCCGCCACCGGCGGCATGAACAGCGCCTCGCCCCAGGCCGTCGGCGTGAACCATGTCTGTCGCAGCAATTGCGTGATCTGCGAGCGCGAATAGGGCCGGCCGTGGCCGAACGGCGTGGTGTCGGTGCGGGTCCACACCCCGCGTCGGTTCGGAATCACCGCCATCAACCGGCCGGAGGGCGCCAGCACCCGCCATACCTCGCGCAGCAATCCTTCGGGGTCGTCGGACATTTCCAGCGCATGCACCATCAGGATGCGGTCGACGGCGGCGTCCGGCAGCGGCAGCGAAAATTCGTCGACCAATGTCGCCAGCGCCGGCCGCGCGGTCGGCCATTTCAGCACGCCCTGCGCCGCCGGCATGAAGGCGATGCAGCGCTCGCTGTCCTCGCGAAACAGGCCGAGATAGGGCGTGGGGTAGCCGAGGCCGAGCACCCGCTGGCCCTGCGCGTTGGGCCAGCGGGCGTGAATGCCGCGATTGATCAGCCGCCGCGCCACGATGCCGAGGCGGCGCGAATAGAAATCCCGGAGATCGATGACATCGAGGGTCATGAATTTAATCTAACACGTTGCGGCCGGCTCCGGCGCGCCGAATATGACATTGCCGGACCAGCCCTGAGACCATATCTCCCGGGCCTGCACCGCTGTGCTAGCGTGCCCCCGATCGATCATGGAGATATCATGGCTGCCGAAATTCGCTTGTTTCCCTGCCTCACCGACAATTTCGGTTACCTGATCCACGACCCTGCCACAAAGGCCACCGCTTCGATCGACGCGCCGGAAGCCGCACCGATCATCGCTGCGCTGGCGCGCGAGGGCTGGACGCTGACCGATATCCTGATCACCCATCACCACGGCGACCATGTCGGCGGCGTTGCCGAGCTGAAGCAGAAATACGGCTGTCGCGTGGTCGCGCCCCACGACAAGTCCGCGGCCATCGCCAATGTCGATCTGCGGGTCGCCCAGGGCGACGTGGTCAAGGTCGGGAGCCTGCTGGCGCGGGTGCTGGAGACGCCGGGCCATACGCTGGATCATGTCAGCTATGTGTTCGACGCCGAGAAAGCATTGTTTGCGGCCGACACGCTGTTCTCGATCGGCTGCGGACGGGTATTCGAAGGCAACTATCCGATGATGTGGGAATCGCTGCTGAAGCTGCGCGCGCTGCCCGACGACTTCAGGCTCTATTGCGGCCACGAATACACCGCCGCCAACGTCAAATTCGCGCTGACCGTCGAGCCCGACAATGCGGCGCTGAGGGCCCGCGCCGACGAGGTGGCGCGGCTGCGCGCCGCCAACCAGCCGACGATCCCGACGCTATTGGCCGACGAAAAGAAGGCCAATGTGTTCCTGCGCGCCGACGAGCCCTCGGTGGCGGCCAGCGTGCGGATGAAGGGCAAGAACGCGGCCGAGGTGTTCGGCGAATTGCGCGAACGCAAGAACAAGTCCTGATGGCTGGCACGCCGACCGCGGCCGACGTCATCGCCCGGCTCGGGCTGCAGCCGCACCCCGAGGGCGGGCATTACCGCGAGACCTTTCGCGACGGTCGCCTCGACGCGAGCGGTCGCGCGCTGTCGACCGCGATCTATTTCCTGCTGGCGCGCCATCAGCGTTCGCACTGGCATCGCATCGACGCGGCGGAGGTCTGGCATTATTATGCCGGCAGCGCGTTGCGCTTGCAGATCGCCGATCGGCGCTGCCGGCGCAGCATCAGCCTCGGCGCCGATCTGGCCGCGGGCGAAGTGCCGCAGGCCGTCGTCCCGGCGCAGGCGTGGCAGGCGGCCGAGAGCACCGGCGACTGGACGCTGGTCGGATGCACGGTGGCGCCGGGTTTCGAATTTTCGTCTTTCGAGCTGGCGGCACCGGGCTGGGCGCCACCGGACTGATTCGGGCATCGGGGCCGGACCGGCAACCCTCACGGCAACCCTTTGCTCAGGCCGATCGCCGCGCCAACATATCCTTTGCCGCGATCAGCCCGCCGCCGCCGATCAAGGCCGCGGCGATCGCGATGTTCGCGCTCGGCTGCGCATATCCCGCCATCGTCAGGAACCCGGTCGAGAGCAGCGGCGTCGCATAGGATGCAGCACCCAGGACGCGGATATCGCCGCGCTTCATTCCGACGTCCCAGGCATAGAACGCCGCCCCCACCGGACCTGTGCCGAGCGCTGCGATCGCCAGCCATTGCGGCGTGCTGTCGGGCCAGACCGTGACCTCGACGATGGCATGCACCAGGCCCGCAAGCAGCGCGGTCGCGAGGCAAAAACCCGCCACCGCATCGGTCGGCACCGATTTCAGCCGGCGCGACATCACCGAATAGGCCGCCCAGACGAAGGCGGCGACGAAGGCCGCAATCAACCCGGGCGGCTGGCCGGGCGCGAAACCGCCGCTGAAATCGCCGGCCAGCAGCAGCACCGTGCCGGCGAGACCGAGCAGGGCTCCGATGACGTGGTGCGGCGCCAGCCGCTCGCCCGGCAGCAGCGACGAGAACAGCACGATCAAGAGCGGCCAGAGATAGTTCAGCAGGCCGGCTTCGGCCGGCGGCGCAAGGCGCAGCGCCAGGAAGTACAGCGCGTGATAACCGAACAGCCCGCCCACGCCCACCATCCAGGCAGCCGGCGGCTGCCGCAAGGCACGGACCGCATCCGGGCGTCCGATCCACGTCAGGAATCCGACCAGCGCGCCGATCGCGAATGTCATCGCCGCCAGTTGAAACGCCGGAATTTTTCCGGTCGCCACCGTCATCACCGCCAGCAGCGACCACATCAGGATCGCGGTCAGTCCGATCAGGGTGGCGCGACGTGACGTCATGGATCCATCATTGCGAGCCGGCGGCTCCGCGCCAGGGCGCGGCCGGGGCCAGGCCCCGCGAAGCGACCCGTCTATCCTTTCGCGACAGCCGGGTTGCTTCGTCGCAACGGCTTCCCGCCAAGCCGGACAGCAACCGTCAAGCGTGGTACTGCCCGCCGTTCACGGTGAGGGTCGATCCGGTGATGAACCCGGCATCGTCGGCGGCGAGGAAGACGACGCTGCGCGCGATTTCTTCCGGTTCGCCAAGACGATTGAGCGGGATCAGCGGCAGGATGCTCTTCTCCAGCACTTCCTTCGGTACCGCCTGCACCATTTCTGTATTGATGTAGCCTGGGCAGATCACGTTCACGGTGATGCCGGCCTTGGCGTTTTCCAGCGCCAGCGCCTTGGTGAAGCCGATGTCGCCGGCCTTGGCCGCCGAATAGTTGACCTGGCCGAACTGGCCCTTCTGGCCGTTGACCGAGGAGATGTTGACGATGCGGCCGAATTTGCGGGCGCGCATGCCCTCAATCACCTGGCGCGTCATGTTGAACAGCGAGCCGAGATTGGTGTTGATCACGGCATTCCACTGCTCGAGCGTCATCTTGTGGAACGCGCCGTCCCGGGTGATGCCGGCATTGTTGATCAGCACATCGACCGGGCCGAGTTCGGCCTCGACCTGCTTGACGCCGGCGGCACAGGCGTCGAACGAACTGACGTCCCATTTATAGACGGGAATGCCGGTCTCGGCCTTGAATTTTTCCGCCGCCGCGTCGTTGCCGGCATAGCACGCCGCCACCTTGTAGCCCGCCGCCTTCAGGGCCCGGCTGATCGCCGCGCCGATGCCTCGCGTTCCCCCCGTCACCAATGCAACACGTGCCATGTCGAAACCTCCCTGGAATTTTTTATGTAAGCCGGAGTTATCCCGGTCGTTGGACGCGCTTCAAGAAAGAAATGCCCGGCATCACGCCGGGCATTTGCTTTTTAGCAGCATGCGTCGAAGTTGACAGACGATCTTTTCATCACGAAACGCACCCCATTTGATCAGTCGCGTGCGATGCACATGGCGATGCCCATGCCGCCGCCGATGCACAGAGTGGCGAGGCCCTTCTTGGCATCGCGCTTCTGCATTTCATGCAGCAGCGTCACCAGCACGCGCGCGCCGGACGCGCCGACCGGATGGCCGATCGCGATCGCGCCGCCATTGACGTTGACCTTGGAGGTATCCCAGCCGAGGTCCTTGTTGACGGCGCAGGCCTGCGCCGCGAAAGCTTCGTTGGCCTCGATCAGATCGAGGTCGCCGATGTTCCAGCCGGCCTTTTTCAGCGCGGCGCGCGAGGCCGGGATCGGGCCGGTGCCCATGATCTTCGGATCGACGCCGGCCTGGCCCCATGACACGATGCGCCCGAGCACGGTGCGGCCCTCCTTGGCCGCCTGCCTGGCGGTCATCAGCACCACCGCGGCGGCGCCGTCATTGATGCCGGAGGCGCTGCCGGCGGTGACGGTGCCGTCCTTTTCGAAAGCCGGCTTCAGCTTCCCCATCGCTTCCAGGGTGGCGCCATGACGCGGATATTCGTCGGCATCGACGACGATGTCGCCCTTGCGGGACTTGATGGTGACCGGAACGATCTCGTCCTTGAACTTGCCCGCCTTCTGCGCGGCCTCGGCCTTGTTCTGCGAGCCGACGGCGAACTCGTCCTGCTGGGCGCGGGTGATCTGATATTGCCGGGCGACGTTCTCGGCGGTGTTGCCCATGTGGTAGCCGTTGAAGGCATCCCACAATCCGTCCTTGATCATGGTGTCGATGAATTCGACCGGCCCCATCTTGACGCCGCCGCGCAGATATTGCGCGTGCGGGGCCATGCTCATGGATTCCTGGCCGCCGGCGACGACGATTTCGGAATCGCCGTTCAGCAGCGCCTGGTAGCCCAGCGCCACCGTGCGCAGGCCCGAGCCGCATAGTTGATTGACGCCCCAGGCCGGGCTTTCCACCGGGATGCCGGCGGCGATCGAGGCCTGGCGGGCCGGGTTCTGGCCCTGCGCCGCGGTCAGGATCTGGCCCATGATGACCTCCGAAACCCGCGCCGGCTCGATGCCGGCGCGCTCCAGCGCGGCCTTGATGGCGATGGCGCCAAGATCGTGGGCCGGCATGGTGGCGAATGCGCCGTTGAAACTGCCTACCGGGGTGCGGGCGGCGCTGACGATGACGACATCGTCTGACATGGACATCTCCTGGGCTTGAGGTCTGGGATGGCGGGCGGCCGGATGGCGGGCCTGTCTCGACCCCATCCTGTTAACCTCGGCAGGAAGTGTCAATCGGCCAGAGGAGGAATTCGTGCCGCGGCGCACTCAAATTGCCCCCCTTGGCACTTTCCTGAGCCGTCACTATGCTTTGGAATTAACCGTGCTGCACAAAACGGTAGCCGAACCCTATTGAAAATGCTTACTTTGCTGCGATGCGTTGCTCGTCCGCCCTTCGGCGAAGCCGTCGGGTTCCTTGTCCTCGGTGTGTATGTGTGAGCCCCATGGCCAAAACCGACCAGCCCACCACGATCAAGAAATATGCGAATCGACGGCTCTATAATACCGGCACCAGCACCTATGTGACGCTCGAGGATCTCGCAGCGATGGTGAAGGAGGGCGAGGACTTCCTGGTCTATGACGCCAAGACCGGCGACGACATCACCCGCTCGGTGCTGGCGCAGATCATCTTCGAACAGGAAAACAAGGCCGGCCAGAACCTGCTGCCGACCACCTTCCTGCGCCAGCTGATCAGGTTCTATGGCGACAGCATGCAGATGGTGGTTCCGCGCTATCTCGAGCAATCCATCGATACCTTGACCCGCGAGCAGGAAAAATTCCGCAAGCAGCTCACCACCACCTTCAGCATGACGCCGTTCGCGCCGCTGGAGGAGCATGTTCGCCGCAACATGGAAATGTTCGAGCGGACATTCTCGATGTTCAAGCCGTTCGCAGCGCCCCGCACCGGAGCCGCCGCCGAGCCGGAAAAGACGCCGGAGCCGGCTGCGGAAGAAGACAACATCGACGAGCTTCGCCGTCAGATGAAGGACATGCAGGAGCGCCTCGAGCGGATGTCGAAAGAACCCAAGAAGGAAGAGTGAGCGCGTTCCCGGAAAGCTGCACCGCTCCCGGGACCGGCGCGGGTCAGCCCGCCGCCGGCAGCGCTGCTCCAGCCGGCGCTTCCCAGGGCCGTTGCGAGGAGGCGAGCCCGATCAGGCGGCCCTGGATGTAGTCGCAGCCCCAGTCGCGCAGCATGGCCGCCGATTCGTCGTCCTGAACCCATTCCGCAACCGTCTTGATTTCCAGCCGCCGCGCCAGGTCGATCAGCGTCTGCACGAAGGCGCGATCGTCGGCCGAGCGCGCGATGTTCTGCACGAAGGCGCCATCGATCTTGACGATGTCGACGCCGAGCTTGCGCAGGTTGCGGAACGAGGTGTAGCCGGCGCCGAAGTCGTCGATCGCGATCCGGCTGCCGAAGTTCTTCAGCCGGGTGACGAAGCCACGCAGGTCGTCGATATCCTGGATGGCGACGGTTTCGGTGATTTCCACGATCAGCCGCTCGGCCACGCCGGGATGCGCCCGCATCAGCGATTCGATCGAAGCCCACCAGTCCGGATCCATCGTGGTATCGGGCGAGATGTTGAGGCTGAGCTGCACGTTCGGCGCGCCGGCAAGTTCGGCCACCACGAGTTCGAGCACGCGGTGATCGACCAGCCGGATCAGGCCGAGCTTTTCCGCGACCGGCACGATGTCGGGCGCCAGCAGCATCTGCCCGTCGTCCTGCTCCATGCGGATCAGGCATTCAAAGAATGCCGGCCGGCGCGAGCGCGCCTCCACCACCGGCTCGAACGCCATCACGATCCGGCGTTCGTTGAGGGCGGTGACGATCTCGTCGGTAACGCGGATATTGACGCGGCGCTGGGCGTCGCGCTCGACGTTCGGGCGCCATAGCGAGAACGAGCCGGCGCGGCGGCGCTTGGCCATCTCGAGCGTTTCCTGGGCGCGGTTGATCGCCTCGTCGGCATTGCGCGCGTAACGCGGCACGCTGACCGCACCGATCGACGCCGTCACCGCGACCGGACCGGATTTGGTCGGCACCACCTCGTCGCGAACGCCGGCCAGAAACCGCTCGGCGGCGACGTTCATGTCCTCGACGGTGCAGTTCCGCAGGATCAATCCGAATTTGTTGCCGGAAAAGCGGCCGAGCACGTCGCCGCCGCGCAGCCGCGCCCGGATCCGCCTTGCCGCCTCGCAGATCACCGCATCCGCCACATCGAAGCCGAAGGCGTCGTTGATCCGCGACAGGTGATCGATGCCGATCAGCATGAAGGCGCAGGACGAGCGGAAGCGCACCGCTTCCTCGACCGCCTCGGCCAGCGCCGCGACGAGATGGGTCCGGTTGAGCTCGCCGGTCAAGGGATCATGCCGCGACAGCCGCAGCAGCTGCTCGTCGCGGGCGTGGCGTTCGTTGTTGATGCGGACAATTCCCTGCGCGCGCGCCGGCCTGCCGTCGGCGCCGGCGAACCAGCAGCCGGATTCCTCGATCCACAGCACCGGAGCGGAGGTGCTGGTCCGCACCCCGTATTCCACCCGGTACGGCACCCCCTCGCCGCCGTGGGATGACGGCGAATGCCCAAGCGCGTCCGACCTTGCCGAACGCACCGGCTCGATCAGCTTGGAAAATTCCGCACCGCTGGCCAGCGCCGCCGCCGGGATATCGGCAAACACCGCATTCGCCTGATCGCTCCAGACGATGGCGTCGGTAACGATGTCCCAGACGAAGGCCGCCTGGCCGAGCGAAGCCAGGATGGTGGAAACTTGCGGAACCGCGGATGCCAAAATCGCCTCGTTTCGGGACACTGCAGGTTGATTCTCGGCCGCTAGAATAGTGCCTGTTTTGCCGCTGACCAGCGCCTATTCCACAAAGGCAGGTCCGGCTTTGCGATCAGAATAGGCGCAAGTCGTTAAGGGAATGCGCTTTTCTCGGCATCGCGCCGGCTCCGCGCGGCCCGATGATGGGCTGCCCGCTGTCCATCAATGATCCGGCAACCACGTCTTGCGGCCGCGCGGAACCTTCCCCGCCGCTGCGGCATGACCCTTGCGAGGGGAGAATCAAGGGAGACCAGGCGTCCCGAAACGGCACCATCCAGCGGAAGTCGGTTTGCAATGTTACATACCGGTCGACCAGAGCAGCAGACAATCGAGATCGACGATGGGGTGGTGTCGGACACCGGGCCCGCCTGCGTTGCGCTGGTGCCGATGGTTACCGCCGCGCATTGGTCGCAGATCCCCCGCCATCAATTGACCCGCTCGAACTCGACCTTTGTGACCCATCTGATCGCATCCGCCGAGCAGGTCCCGCAGGCGCGCAGCCTGCGGCGGGCAATGCTCGCCGATGCGCAGTCGGCCTACAGCGCCAACCAGCACCGGGCCCACGGCGCCGGCATCCGGGCGCGGCAAACCATCTGAGCCGGCGGCTAGGCCTGCGGCGGCCGCGGCGAACCCTCGGCAGGCTGCAGTGGCGGCGGAGGGGGCTCCGGTGACGCTGCACTCGACGGTCCCGGGACGGCGGGATGCACAAGCGCCGGTTCGGGGTGGTCCATCAGCACGGATTCGGCGACCGCGGCCGCGGCCGGGACCGATGGCACAGGTGCCGGATCAGGCTGGACAAGCGGCGCTGCGGCGGTGCTGGTGACGCCGCGCCTGGAGACCGCAGCGGTCGGCGCCGCCGGCGTCCCGCGCCTCGCCCGCAACGCAATGCCCGACAGGAAATCCGAAAACGCCAGCATGGCCAGCAGGAAATAGCTCGAGGTGCCGAACCGCGGCCACAGCAGGAATTCGGCGAGCGCGCCGCCGGACACGATCAGCGACAGCAGGTGATCGGTGAGGTATTTGGCGCCGGGACGCGCGCCCTTGATGACCTCGAGCAGCAACATCAGGATGCCGAGCGCCAGCAGCATGTCGCTCAGCGTCAGCGGCCATTCGGCGCCGGACATCAAGGTCAGCTTCACAAGCGGCTCGGCAAAGGAAACGCCGGGCATCAGGAAGACGATGATGTTGTAGATCGCCAGCGGAATCAGAAGAAGCGGAAAACCGACCATGGACATCGGCGAGGCCTTCTTTTCAGGAGAGGAACGGGGCGGTCCCGGACGAACCCATCGGGCTCGCGGCAGGAAAACCTCTTATCTCACCCGTTGGCCGAATTCAGGCATGGGTTGCCTCAGGCTGGATCCCGGCCCTGGGTCGGCGCGCCGACTCCTGGTCCGCAGGGCACGGGTTCGGGCCTCTCGCGCCGCGATCAGGATTCCTTCTTGGCCTTCAGAACCTGCCGGCCCTTGTACATGCCGGTCTTCAAATCGAGGTGATGCGGACGGCGCAATTCGCCGGAATCCTTGTCCTCGGCGTAGGTCGGCTTCTTCAGCGCGTCCGCCGAGCGTCGCATGCCACGCCGCGAGGGCGATGTTTTTCTTCGGGGAACGGCCATATCGATATCCTCTAGGGGTGTTGTCGGAGGCATCGTCCGTGGCCGGACGGCTCAGCGCTTGCGGCGCGAGCTGAAATGCCGATAAGGCCGCGCTTATAGAGGATGGGGTCGTGCAAAGCTAGGTTGAAAATACGGCAAAATGGCTCAAAAGCCGCGATTTTCCCTCCAGCAGGGCTGCGCTCCCGCGACCTGGGCCCGGGCCATATAGGTCCCGGCCAGGCGGCGTACCCCGGGAGCGGGATTGCGGGCGCTGCGCTTTACCGGATTCGGCAGAATCGCTGCCAGCAGGGCGGCTTCGCGCGGCGACAACACCGAGGCCGGATGGCCGAAGGCATAGGCGGAGCCGGCTTCCGCGCCGAACTGGCCGGACGGCCCGAGTTCGGCGATGTTGAGATAGATTTCCAGCACCCGCTGCTTTGGCAGCACCAGATCGATCCACAGCGCGAGCGGCAGCTCCAGCGCCTTGCGGACCACGCTGCGGCCCGGCCACAGGAACAGGTTCTTCGCGACCTGCTGGGTGATGGTGGAGCCGCCGCGGGTCACCTCGCCGTCCTCTGCGTCATCGATCACGTCGCGCAGCGCATCCCAGTCGATGCCGTGATGAATGCAGAATTTCGCATCCTCGGAAGCCACCACCGAGCTCGGCAGCGCCGGCGCAATGGCGGCGATATCGATCCATTGCCGCGACACCGGTGCGCCGGTCAGCCAGCGCCACGCCATCAATGTCGAGACCGGATGGCCGACGCGGTACAGCGGCGCCAGCAGATAGGGCAGCAGCAGCACGGCCAGCAACATCAGCAGCAGATTTCGGGCGATGCGCAAGATTCGAGGTTTCTGGTTCTGCGCGGTTTCCGCACCAGCGCGGTCCCGGACCCGATCCGGGGATGGCTGCCGGCTTTGCGAACAGACGCGCAACTTGTTGTCGTCGAGCATGTTCCTGACGCGACCGGATTCCACCCGGCCGAAAAATGCGCTGCGCAGCAGGCATCGGCGGACGAGCGAACCGGCAATCGCACGATATCTTCACGATATTCCGGCTTTTTCCAGCCGTTTCAAGGCGGGTCGGGCCGCGCTGCGGAATTGACGAAGCCGGTGCCATAACCGATTGTCCGGCCGACTCGATTGGGAGCTGTTTTTGATGACGACCGGCACTGCACCATCCGACTTTACGACACGACTGGACCAGACCGCGGAGGACAGCGAGGCCCTGCTGGCCAGGCTGTTGTCCGACACGCCGCTGCCCGACGAGATCGCGCGGCCGAAACGGCTGATCGAGGCGATGCGCTATTCGAGCCTCGGCGGCGGCAAGCGGCTGCGGCCGTTTCTGGTGGTGGAAAGCGCCGCCATGTTCGGCGTCGGCCGCGAGGCCGCGCTGCTGGCCGGCGCCGCGCTGGAATGCATCCACTGCTATTCGCTGATTCATGACGACCTGCCCGCGATGGACAACAGCGACCTGCGCCGCGGCCGCCCCACCCTGCACAAGGCCTTTGACGACGCTACCGCGATCCTCGCCGGCGACGCCCTGCTGACACTCGCCTTCGACATCATTACCCGCGACGAGATCCATCCCGAGGCCGGCGTGCGTCTCGCCTTGACCCGGGCGCTGGCGCGGGCCTCCGGGGTCGGCGGCATGGCGGGCGGCCAGATGCTCGACCTCGCCGGCGAGGGCCGGTTCGGCGGCCGCGAGCCGGTCGACGTCGCCCGCCTGCAGCAGATGAAGACCGGCGCGCTGTTGCGCTATGGCTGCATCGCGGGCGCGATCCTCGGGCAATCCTCGCCGACGCAATACCAGGCGCTCGACGATTACGGCCGCGCGCTCGGCGAAGCCTTCCAGATCGCCGACGACCTGCTCGACGTCGAAGGCGACGCCACCGCGCTCGGCAAACAGACCGGCCAGGACGCCGCCCTCGGCAAGACCACTTTCGTCACCCAGCTCGGCATCGATGGCGCCAAGCGGCGGGTGCGCGATCTGCTGGCGCGCGCCGACACCGCGCTTGCGAGCTTCGGCGCCAAGGGCGAGGTGCTGCGCGCTGCCGCGCGGTTCGTTGCCGAACGCAAGAACTGAAGGCCAAGATGCTCGGCAGGGAATTCGAGGAATATCTTCTTCGATTCAGGAAAATGCCGAAGCCGGTCCGCGTCGTCTATGCGCGGCCGCGCACCTTCTTTTCGATCGCGATTGGCGTCGTCGCGTTCTTTCTGCTGCCGGGCTCGCTGCGGCTGGTGACGCGGCTGCTGATCGGCTGGGACAGCTTCATCGCGCTCTATCTGGTGCTGGTATACATCATGATGATGCGCTGCGGGCTTGGCCATATCCGGCGCAACGCGGTGCTGCAGGACGATGGCCGCTTTCTGATTCTGCTGGTGACGGCGCTCGGCGCATTCGCCAGCATCGCCGCGATCGTGTTCGAGCTCGGCGGCGGGGCTCACGACGCCGCGGCATTGTCGCTGGCGACCGTGACCATCGCGCTGTCATGGGCGGCGGTGCACAGCAGTTTCGCGCTGCATTACGCCCATGATTATTACCGCGGCGTCAAACCAGGGGGCCTGCAGTTTCCCAGCGGCGACCAGCAGGATCATGCCGACTATTGGGACTTTGTGTATTTCTCGTTCGTGATCGGCATGACCGCCCAGGTCTCCGACGTCGGCATCACCGACAAGACCATCCGCCGCACCGCCACCGTGCACGGCATCATCTCCTTTATCTACAATACCGCGCTGGTCGCCTTGATGGTCAATATCGCCGCCAGCGCCATCTGAACGGGCCGCGGGCGGGACCGATACGGCGGATCGGAATTTTCGCGTCAGCGGCCCGCCGGCATCGCCGCCGATCGCAGCAGCTGGCCAGCATCCGGGCCCGGCGCCGGTTTGATGATCGCCGGCGGCGGCGGCCGCACCACGCGCCGTTCGAGATCTTCACGGTTCTGGGTTTCGACGAATTTCACCGCGAAGCCGTCGGGCAAGTGCCGGACGACACGTCCGATGCAGGCTCCGACCGCCAGCGGCATGCCGATTTCCGGCTGCAGCTCGGCCGAGACCGCAGCGCCCGACACCGACATGTCGATGACGAAGCAGCTCGAGGTGCTGCCGTCGGCAAAGGTCAGCGACGAACGCGGATTTGCCGGGATGATGCGGGCCTGCTTCCGGCTGTCGGGGAGCCCGGGGTTCTTCTGCTTCTTTTCCAGCCAGGTCAGCTTGCTGGCGAATTTCTCCCGCATCGACGAGGTCATCTCGAGTTCGAGCAGGAAGCCGCCGGGAACGGTATCGCTGATGACGCCGTCGAGATTGCCGAAATCGCCGAAATAGGGTGTCAGCCGGTCGCCGAGCTTGCCGACCACGGGCACCGCGACCATCATCCGGAACGGTGAAACCCGGCTGGTCCGGCACGGGAAGGTGCGCGGCTTGCCCTGCGCGTCAAACCACTTCGCAAGCGTGTAGCGCCCGCTCACCGCGATGTTGACGGCCCGCTGCTTGAGAAAATCCTGGACCGACACGTGCTTTCACTCTCGCCAAGTTCACGCCGCGCTTGATCTATATGGCTTTTATGCGCTGGAAGTTTGCACAACCATAACGTCAAGATTTAATTCCCGTCATGGTTAGGAAATGGTTTCAGTCTCGCGCTCGCCGCCCGAGTTGCCGCCGCCAGCGGCCAAGTTTATGATCTGCGATGGCTTGGCAGGAACCGGCGGCGACGCGCCGCCGGCAATCGAGGCAGGAGCACACCATGGGTCATGACCGGTCCACCGTCGAAGCCGTGGTGCAACATTATTTCGATGCCCTCTACGAGGGCGATGCCGACAAGCTCGGCGCGATTTTTCACCCCTCGGCGGACCTGCGCTGGCTGGAAAAGGGCGAACTGCAGGTTCTCGGCGTGCCGGATTGGCTCGATCGGGTGCGCAAGCGGCCGTCCGCCAAGGCCGAGGGCCTGCCGCGCGAGGATTTCGTCGTTACGGTCGACCACTCGGATCCGTCCACCGCCTTCATCAAGCTCCGCTGCCAGTTGCCGCCGCGCTACTTCACCGACTACCTGGTGGCGATGAAGCTCACCGACGGCTGGCAGATCGTCTCAAAATCCTACCGCTACGACATGCGGAGCTAGCCACCGCGGTCCCGCGCCATTGACGCCGCGCCCGGACGGGGCAAACTGACCCGGCCCAGGAAGGCAGAGCGTGGAAGCCGAGTTCCAGATATTCCTGATTTTGCTGGCGGTGCTGGCGGGCACCGCGCTGCTGGCGCGGCGGATCAATGTCGCCCCGGCGATCCTGCTGCTGCTGACCGGCATCGTGCTGGCCTTCGTGCCGGGCGTGCCCTCGCTGGAACTGCCGCCGGAACTGGTGCTGCTGGTGGTGTTGCCGCCGCTGATCTATTCGGCCAGCGTCGCCATGAGCTGGCGCGAGTTCAGGTCCAACCTGCGGCCGATCATACTGCTGTCGGTCGGCTGCGTGATCTTCACGGCCTGCGCGGTCGCCGCCGCGACGCATTACCTGATAGGACTGCCCTGGAACGTCGGCTTCCTGCTCGGCGCCATTGTCGCGCCGCCGGACGTGGTGGCGCCGCTGGCGATCGCCCGCAAGCTCGGCATGCCGCGACGGATCCTGGTGGTCCTGGAGGGCGAGGGGCTGGCGAACGACGCCACCGCGCTGATCCTGTATCGCTTCGCGGTGGTGGCGATTTCGACCGGCATGTTTTCGCTGCCGAAAGCGGCCGCCACCTTTGGCGCCATCGTGGCCGGCGAGATCCTGTTCGGGGCGGCGGTGGGCTGGCTCAGCCTGCGGGCGCGCCACCGCGCGCGCGACCCCCAGATCGAAATCACGCTGTCGCTGATCACGCCCTACGTCGCCTACTGGGTTCCGGAGCATTTCGGCGGCTCCGGCGTGATCTCCACCGTCGCCTGCGGGCTCTATATGAGCTGGAACGGGCCGCTATTGATCTCGTCGGCGACCCGGCTGCAGGGCATCTTTTTCTGGGACCTCGTGATCTATCTGATCGAGGGCCTGTTGTTCCTGCTGACCGGCTTCCAGATGCGGTCGCTATGGGAGAAATCCAAGGCGTTTCCGCTGCAGGACATCCTGTTTTCCACCGCGCTGGTCGCGGTGATCGTGATCGTGGCGCGCTTTGCCTGGGTCTATCCCGCAACCTACCTGCCGCGGCTGTTTAGCAAACGGCTGCGCGCGCGCGACCCGGTGCCCTCGTGGCGCACGGTGTTCGTGATCGCGTTCACCGGGGTGCGCGGCGCGGTATCGCTGGCCGCGGCGCTGGCGCTGCCGTTCGCGCTCCCCGGCGGCGAGGGTTTTCCGTACCGTGATCTTATTGTGTTCGTCAGCTTCGGGGTGATTTTCATCACCCTGGTCGGACTTGGACTGGGGCTGCCGCCGGTGGTCCGCTGGCTCGGGGTCGCTCAGGCCGGCCGCGACGAATATATCGCCGAGCACGAGTCGGAAATCGCGGCGCGGCGCCAGGCGCTCGACGCGGCGCTGAAGTCGCTCGACGCCATCACCGACGACCGCGAATTGTCCGATGAGGTGGTCAAGCTGCTGCGCGCGCGGCACGAGATCCGCGCCAACCAGCTGCCGGATTCGCTCGATCCCGATGCCCATGACGTCTCCGCGGCCGGCACCGAGCTGACGCGGGAACTGATTTCGACGGAGCGCAAGTTCATCCATGCGCTGCTGCGTGACGGCGGGATCACCGACGAGATCCGGCGGCGGATCGAGCGTGACCTCGACCTCGAGGAAGCCAGCCTCGCCAACCGCGAATATCGAAAGATTCCGCTGTAAGGGAGGAATTCGCCCGCTACTCCGCCGCCGCACTGCGCGGCCGCCCGACGAACCCCGCCGTATCGCCGAACCGCTCGACCATCACCGCGGCCAGATCCTTGGCCTTGTCGGTGACGCAGGCGCCGGAGCGCACGGCGTAGCGATGCGGGTGCGCGAGCTGGGCCGGCGGCTCGCCCTGCTGCAGCGCGCGGGCGCTTTCCATCACCAGCTTGCGGAAATGCAGGATGCCGAGATCGGTCGGGCCGAGATGTTCGCGGCTGCGGTCGGCGATCGGGCCCTGGCTGTCCTGCACCGCCGCGTCCTGCTCCGACACCCCCTGGATCCCGGTGTAGCTGCTGGTCTTCTGCAGCTTGCGGTCGATCAGATAGTCGTTGGCCTTGTTGCGCAGCGGCACATAGTTCCCGTCGACCACGGCCATCACGCCGTTGCCGTTGGCGTAGCCGTCGCGCTCTTCCTGGGTCAACGGCCGTTCCGGATTCCAGGCATAGGTGAAGATCCAGCAATTGGTATCGGTGACGGGGACAAAACTCTGGCCGAAAATGTTCTGCCCCGGCATCGAGCTCGGCGCATAGGCATGCACCGGCATCAGGAACTGGGCGATGCGCCAGTAGATATCGTCGCTGCCGGTAAGCCTTCCGCCCGCGATCGTCAGGCCGGCCTCATGCGGGCTGATTCGTATCACCGGGCGCGGATCCTCGGCGATCCAGCGCATCTGGTCGGAGTTCATGCGGGCCAGCGGATTGACGAAGTGCTTCTTGATGTCGAGGATTTCGTTCTCTTGCTTGTCGAAGCTCAGATGCGCGAATGTGAAATGCGCGGTGTCGATCGAGCCTTCGAGCGCCTGCACCCAGTTGCAGTCCTGCCACTTCTTGGTGACGTAGCGGTGCGAAGCCGGCAGCAGCGCCATTTCGAGGTCGGGCAGTTCGGGCAAGGCTGCCGCCGGGCCCATATAGGCCCAGATCATGTCGCCCCATTCGCGCACCGGGTAGGACTTGATGCGGATCAGGTCCTTGGCGTTGAGATCGGGATAGGATGTCGGCATGTCGACGCAGCGGCCGTCGGTGTCGAACTTCCAGCCGTGATAGACGCAGCGGATGCCGCATTCCTCGTTGCGGCCGAGCCACAGATTGGCGCCGCGGTGCGGGCAATATTGATCGACCACCCCGACCACGCCGCGGCTGTCGCGGAAGGCCAGCAATTCCTCGCCCATCACCACGATCTTCTTGGGCGGCCCGTCGGCTTCCGGCAATTCCTCCGACAGCAGCACCGGCAGCCAGAACCGGCGCAGCAACTCGCCCATCGGCGTGCCGGGTCCGCTTTCGGTCAGGAATCGATTGTCCTCGGCGCGGAGCATGGGGTCCTCCGGATCGTTGTTGCTTTTGACCGAGCTTGGCGCAGCCGGCGCGGGGCGTCAACGCCGGCCCCGCCGGGCTAAATCACCGTTGCGGCCCGCCGTCACACCGGCCGCTCGCCCTTTACCGTGACCCGCGTGCCGGCGCGGGTGTGCGGCCAGTAGTCCCACATCGCGCGGTGCTGGGTGCAGCGATTGTCCCAGAACGCGATCGCATTCTCGCTCCAGCGGAAGCGGCACTGGAACAGCGGGTTTTCCGCGTGCTGGTAGAGATAGCCGAGCATCGCGTCGCTCTCGTCCCGGGGTATGCCGACGATGTGGCGGGTAAAGCCGCGGTTGACGTAGAGCGCCTTCCTGCCCGTCACCGGATGGGTGCGCAGCACCGGGTGCTCGGCACTGGGATAGGACGGCCGGTCGGCGACACCATAATTGGCGTAGAGCCCGCGATAGGTCGATTCGCCGTCATGCAGCGCGATGGCGCCTTCGAGATAGCCCTTCATCCGGTCCGACAGCGATTCGCAGGCCGCATACATGTTGGCGAACAAAGTGTCGCCGCCGCGCGGCGGGCACTGCCGGATGTAGAGGATCGAGCCCATCGGCGGCTCGAGGTCGCAGGACACGTCGGTGTGCCAGCCCTCGCCATTGGCGCGCGGCGAATCCCTGTCGGCATAGATCTTCATCAGGGCCGGATCGTCGCCCTCATGGGGGGCGGCGGGATGGATGTGCAATTCGCCGAACTTGCGCCCGAAGGCGAGATGCTGCTGCGGGGTGATGTGCTGGTCGCGGAAGAAGATCACGAGATTTTCGGCCAGCGCGCGGTGGATTTCGTCGATCTGGCGGTTGGAGCGCGCGTCGTCGGAAACCAGCTTGCCGATATCGACCCCGGAAATTTCCGCGCCGATGATCGGGGTGAGCTTTTCGACGGCAATGGTCTCGTAGGGTTCTTCCTCGCCGGCGATGTGGCGATAGCGCGGACCTTGTTTGCCGGCGAGCGAACTCATGAGGCGTCTCCTGCGGGAATGTTTAGGCGCATCGTAACCCGGATAGTCCCTCCGGTCACCTCCGCGGCCCCCGCAAGCATCCGCCGCGTCCGCCGGGGCCACCCCCCGGGCCATCCTGGTCCGGTCGCCGGCTGCGGTGAATAGCGCCGGATCTGGCCAGCCCCCGGCCGGGCCTCGCCTGCTTGAATCGCCTCGGCGTCGCCCTCTCTTCCTGCGTTCGGTCATCGCAGACGTCGATTTGAAGTTGTATTGATGACGGTTGGCTCTATGATCGACACGGAAACGGCGAGCCTCCGCGATGGATCCGCAGATTTCGAAGACCGCAGGCATTGAGCTGCTCAGGAAGCGAATTGACGAAGTCGCCGATCTGGAGCGCGACGCCATCAACCGCGGCGCCGTCGCCGCTGCGCGCAAGAAAGATGATTTCTACCTGCGTTGCCAGCTTCTCGACGGCGATATCCGGCATGCGATCGACCTGACATTCGGCTCCGACCGCGTGGAATCCGGATTTTACCGCGAAGGCCTGCCGGAATTTGCCGTCATTTACGAGGCCTATATCAAGTCGGGATTCCTAATCGAAGACGCCGAACATATTTCGTCTGCGATCAACCTTTTCGAATCTCCCCGCGTGCCGCTGATCGAGTTTTTTGGCGACAATTTCTTGGTTGCGAGACGCAAGCTCAATCATGCCGTCAAGCGACTGGAGGAAAGCATGGCTGCCGATCGCTCCCCCGACTCACCGCAAGCCGTCCGGGCGATGGATGCGGACATCGCCGGAAGTCCGCTGCGCCGGGCATTCATCGTTCACGGGCATGACGATGCCGCTCGCCATGCGGTCGCTCGATTCCTGGAACGCAGCGGCTTTGAAGTCATCATTTTGCAGGAAAGAGCCAATGAGGGACGGACCGTCATCGAGAAATTCGAGCTCAATTCGGATGTCGGGTTTGCCGTCATCCTGATGACACCGGACGATGTCGGCGGCAAGGACGCCGGCAAATTGCGGGCCCGCGCCCGCCAGAACGTGGTGTTTGAACTCGGCTACTTTATCGGCCGCCTTGGCCGCAAACGCGTGATGGCGCTGCGCAAGGGCGACATCGAATTTCCGTCCGACTTTCTCGGCGTGGTCTGCGAGCCCATCGATGAACATGGGGGGTGGAAACTGCGGCTGGCGAACGAACTCGTCAGCGCAGGCTTCGAAATCGACTGGAAAAAGGCGATGAGCTAATCGGCGCCCCCGCCGCACTACTCCGCCGCGGTCACCGTCGCGGCGGGCACCGCCGTGCCCGCGCCGTAGCGCTGGTCGATATAGTCGATCACCATGGCCTTGAAATCGGTGGCGATGTTGGGACCGCGCAGGGTCTTGAACTTCTTGCCGTCGACGAATACCGGCGCCGCCGGGGTTTCGCCGGTGCCGGGCAGCGAGATGCCGATATCGGCGTGCTTGGATTCGCCGGGACCGTTGACGATGCAGCCCATGATGGCGACGTTGAGCGATTCGACCCCGGGATAGCGCGACTTCCAGCTCGGCATCTCGTCGCGGATGAAATCCTGGATCGAGCGCGCCAGTTCCTGGAAGGTGGTCGAGGTGGTGCGGCCGCAGCCCGGGCAGGCCGCCACCAGCGGCACGAAGGTGCGGAAGCCCATGGTCTGCAGCAGTTCCTGCGCGACCTGCACTTCCAGCGTGCGGTCGCCGCCGGGTTCCGGGGTCAGCGAAATCCGGATGGTGTCGCCGATGCCGTCCTGCAGCAGGATGCCGAGCGCCGCGGACGAGGCCACGATGCCCTTCGATCCCATGCCGGCCTCGGTGAGGCCGAGATGGATCGCATAATCCGAACGCGCCGCCAGTTCCCGGTAGACCGCGATCAGGTCCTGCACCGCCGACACCTTCGCCGACAGGATCATGCGGTTCTTCGGCAGCCCGATTTCTTCCGCGCGCGCCGCCGACAGCAGCGCCGACTGAACCATTGCCTCCCGCGTCACCGCGCGGGCATCCATCGGCTCGGGGGATTTGGCGTTGTCTTCCATCAGCCGGGTCAGCAGTTCCTGGTCGAGCGAACCCCAATTGGCGCCGATCCGCACCGTCTTGTTGTTCTTGATCGCGATCTCGACGATGTCGGTGAACTGGCTGTCGCGCTTGTTCTTGAAGCCGACATTGCCGGGATTGATGCGGTATTTGTCCAGCGCCTCGGCGCAGGCCGGATGCTCGGCCAGCAGCTTGTGGCCGATATAATGGAAATCGCCGATCAACGGCGTGGTGATGCCGCGCTTGCGCAGGGCATCGCGGATATGCGGCACCGCGGCGGCAGCCTCGTCGCGGTCGACGGTAATGCGCACCAGTTCGGAACCGGCCCGCGCCAGCGCGGCGATCTGCGCCACGGTGCCGGCGATATCGGCGGTGTCGGTATTGGTCATCGACTGCACCACGATCGGCGCGCCCCCGCCGACGGCGACATTGCCGACCATGACCTGCGTGGTGGTGTGCCGGGCCTTGGGTCCGGCGACGTCGTTCTGCAGCGGTTTTTCCAGTTTGTTCATGGGGTCCCAAATATCAGGTTTTGGTGACATTCAGCAATGGATCAATCGGCGCCGGAACCCCCGGGGCCGGCCGGTTGACCAGATAAAGCCCGGCAATCACCAGCAGGGCCGCGGCGCCGAACACCGGGGTCAGGGTGTCATGCATGATGAAATAGCTAGCCACCACGCCAAACAAAGGGGTGATGAAGGTGAATGCCGACAATTTGCTGGCGGAATAGGTCCGGACCAGCCCAAACCACAGCAGGAAGGTCAATCCGACCACCCAGACCGCCTGGTAGGCCATCAGCGACAGCGCCAGCGGGCCGGGAACCCGGCGGAGGGTTTCGCCCGAAATCCACGCCGCCAGCCCGAGAATCGGGATCGACAGCGCCACCTGGTAGCCCAGCGCCTTTTCGGGGGGCGCCCGCAGCAGCGGCGTCGCCTTCACGATCAGCGTGGTCGCCGCCCACATGGCGGCGCCGCCGACGATCAGGAGGTCGCCGAGCAGCACGCTGGCATCGACATCGGGCTGCGGAACGCCGATCGCCAGCGCCACGCCGGCAAAACTCAGCGCCAGCCCGCCCCATTGCCACGGGCGCAGCCGCTCGCCGAGAAACTGATAGGAGCCGAGGGCGACAAAAAACGGCGCGGTGTAGAGCAGCACCACCGCGCGCGCCGCCGATGTCAGCAGCAGGCCGCGGTAGATCATGACGAATTCGAGCCCGAACAGCACGCCCGCGAAAAGGCCGGCGCCCAGCGTGCCGTCGCGCGCGAACAGCTTCACGCCACGCAGCCGCGCGATCAGCAGCAGCACCGGCAATGCGCCGGCGGAACGGATGGTGGCCTGCAGCATCGGCGGAATATCGGGCAGCGCGAGCTTGACCGCGATCTGGTTGAAGCCCCAGCTCAGGCACAGCATCAGCATCAGGGCGGCGGCGCCCGGGCTGAGCGGGCGCCCGGCCGAGGGCAATGTTTGATCTGGCGGCATGGATCCTCGTGGCCGGCTTGTCGCCGTGTTATTTCTGGCAGTGCGCGCAGGTGCCGGTGATTTCGACGACGGACAGTTTTGGCGCAAAGCCGGTGGCGCGCGCCGCGGCGTTGAGCCCCTGGGCCGCCGGCGCCGCCGCGATTTCGCCGACCGAGCCGCAGGCGTCGCAGATCAGGAACGCCACCATCGCCGCCGCGTCATGGTCGTGGGCGCAGGCCAGATAGGCGTTGCGGCTTTCGATGCGGTGAACCAGGCCGTTCTCCATCAGGAAATCCAGCGCCCGGTACACCGTGATCGGCGCCGGCCGCGGCATCGATTTCGCAAGCGCGTCGATCACCTCGTAGGCGCCGAGCGGACGGTGGCTGGACAGCAGCGCCTGCAGCACCTGGCGCCGGATCGGGGTGAATTTCTGCGCCCGCTGCTGGCAGACCCGTTCGGCATGGACGATCGCGTCCGCGGTGCAGCGGCCGTGATCGTGATCGGGCGCGGGAAATGTCGGCTTGGCCAGGGTCATCGCGGCAGGGTGTAGCATTTTGGCGGACAATCCCAAACCCCGTGCCGGCCTGGGCCCCGCCCGGAACCCGAGCCATGTGCAGCCCGCGGGTCAGCCTTTCGCCAACGCGCCATGCGGTATTCATAAGCTAGCTTATAATATCGCATGCTTATGGAGGCGGCCGGGCGCTTCCTCCCGGGGCTTGGACCGGGGTGGCCGAAGGGGCCGCTTTTTTCACGAATATTGAACACGATGTGCCCTATGCCCCGCAGTTCGGTCGACATGAATTTCCTGTTCACGCTGGGCGAATTGCAGCGGCTGGTGCGGCTTTATGCCGACAAGCAGGCCGCCCGCTTCGGCATTACCCGCGCGCAATGGGCGGTGCTGGCCAAGGTGGAACGCACCGAGGGCCTGAAACAGTCGGAACTCGCCGAACAGATGGAAATGCAGCCGATCACGCTGACCCGGCTGATCGACCGGCTCTGCGACAATGGCTGGATCGAGCGCCGCGGCGACGAGACCGACCGCCGCGTCAACCGGCTCTATCTGCGCAAGGCGGCCCGTCCGCTGCTCGGCAAACTGAGCGGGCTGCGCTCCGAGCTGACGGCGGCGGCGCTCGAAGGCATCAATCCGGCCGACGCCCACCGCCTGCTCACCCAATTGGAAGCGATCAAGGAAAACGTCCGCCATGCGATCCAGAATCCGGCAGGCGAACCGCCACGGAAGGAACCGCGCTATGGCTGATCCGGTACTGAAATTCCCGCCCGAACAGAAGGGCGAACCGTCGCGCACGCCGCCGGCAAAAATGGCCGCCCAGCCGCGCCGCCGATTGATGGCCGGCCTGCGGCGTTACCGTCGCGTGCTGCTGCTGGTGGTGCTGCCGCTGGCCGCGCTGCTCGGCGGGCTCGTATTCTATCTCGACGGCGGCCGCTACGTGACTACCGACGACGCCTATGTCGGCGCCCAGAAGGTTCTGATCACGCCGGACATCTCCGGCAAGATCGAAAAGGTGGTCGTGGTCGAGGGACAGCGCGTCAAGCAGGGCGACGTGCTGTTCGAGATCGATCCGGTGCCGTTCCAGCTCGCGGTGCAGCAGGCCCGGGCCACGCTCGAGCAGGCCCGCACCACCTGGGACAATCTGAAGGCCAACATCAGGATTTACGATGACATGGCCGAGCTGATGCGCAAGGGCGTCGACCTCAAGCAGCACGATGTCGACCGCAAATCGACGCTTGCCAAGAGCAATTTCGGCTCCCAGCTCGACCTCGACAATTCGTCGACCGCTCTGGTGACCGCGCAGGCGGAGCTCGAATTCGTCAAGCAGCAGACCTCCAGCGCCAAGACCCAGTTGCTCGGCAATCCCGACCTGCCGCTGGAGCAGTTCCCGCCCTATGTGCTGGCCAAGGCCGCCCTGGACCAGGCCGAGCGCAACCTCGACCACACCGAGATGCGCGCGCCGATCGACGGCATTGCGACCCAGGTCGACCAGATCCAGCTCGGCCGCTTCGTGGTGGCCGGCACGCCGGTATTCAGCGTCATCGACACCGCGAAACCCTGGGTCGATGCCAATCTGAAGGAATCCGATTTCACCTACGTCGCGGTCGGCCAGACCGTCGCCATCGACGTCGATGCCTTTCCCGACCATGCCTTCAAGGGCACCATCGGCTCATTGAGCCCCGGCACCGGGGCGCAGTTCTCGATCCTGCCGCCGCAGAACGCCACCGGCAATTTCGTCAAGGTGGTGCAGCGGGTGCCGGTACGAATCTATTTCGACAGCAACGACAAGTTCGTCCGCAAGCTGAAGGCCGGCATGAGCGCCTATACCACGATCGACACCGGCCATCGCCGCTCGCTCGCCGCGCTGTTCGGCTTTTCGCCGGCGGTGGCGGAGCAGGACTAGCCGGCCATGACCACGATGGCCGCCTCGCCGATCGCCGTTCCCGGCCTGCGCCGCAACATGGTGACGATCTGCGCCATGACCGCGACCATCATGCAGGCGCTGGACACCACCATCGCCAATGTCGCGCTGCCCTACATGCAGGGCAGCCTGTCGGCGTCGCAGGACCAGATCAACTGGGTGCTGACCTCCTATATCGTCGCCGCCGCGATCATGACCGCGCCGGTCGGCTGGATCGCCAACCGGTTCGGCCGCAAGCGCATCTTCATCCTGTGCTCCGGCGGCTTCACCGTCGCCTCGGTGATGTGCGGGGTAGCGCAGGACATCAACCAGATGGTGCTGTTCCGCCTGCTGCAGGGCGTGTTCGGCGCCGCGCTGGTGCCCTTGTCGCAGGCGGTGATGCTGGATTCCTACGCGCTGCACGAGCGCGCCAAGGCGATGTCGATCTGGGGCATGGGCGTGATGATGGGCCCGATCATGGGGCCCTCGCTCGGCGCCTGGCTGACCGAGACCTATTCCTGGCACTGGGTGTTCTTCGTCAACATCCCGTTCGGCATCTTCACCGTGCTCGGCCTGCTGGTGTTCATGGACGAGACCCGCAAGGACCTGTCGATGCGCTTCGACTGGTTCGGGTTCGCCGCCCTGGCGATCGGCATCGGCAGCCTGCAGGTCGCGCTCGACCGCGGCGAGCAGCAGGGCTGGCTCGAATCCAACGAGATCATCGGCGAGTTGATCGTCGCGCTCGTCGGGTTCTACTATTTCTTCGCCCATTCGCTCACCACCGCCAAGCCGTTCATCCAGTTCGCGATCTTCAAGGACAAGAATTTCATCGGCGGCTGCGTGTTCATGGCGGTGATGGGCCTGGTGCTGTTCTCGACGATGGCGGTGTCCTCGCCGTTCCTGCAGAACGTGATCGGCTATCCCATCATCACCGCCGGCCTGCTGCTGGCGACGCGCGGCTGCGGCACCTTCGTGGCCATGATGCTGGTCGGCCGCCTGATGCGCTATGCCGAGGCGCGCACCCTGATCATTTCCGGCCTCAGCCTGACCTGCCTGTCGCTGTTCTACATGACCGGCTGGACCGATCAGACCGACGTCCAGAGCATCGTCGTCGTCAGCATCGTGCAGGGCTTCGGCTTCGGCCTGGTGTTCGTGCCGCTCTCGACGGTGGCGTTCCTGACGCTGCCCAACCACCTGCGCACCGACGGCACCTCGATGCTGACCCTGATGCGCAACGTCGCAAGCTCGATCGGCATTTCCATCATGATCGCGCAGCTGACCGAAGGCGGACGGCGGGTCTACGCGGTGCTGAACGAAAACATCACCCCGTTCAACCACGCCATGCAGATGCCCAACGTGCGCGGCATCATCGACATGTCGACCGATACCGGCCGCGCCATGATGGACGTGATGGTCGGCATCCAGGCGCAGATCATCGCGTTCTCGCAGGACTACCAGATGGTGATGCTGTTTACGCTGTGCGTGATCCCGCTGGCGATCATGATCGGCTCGACCAAGGCCGCATTGCGCAAGCAGGCGGTGGCGCCGGAACACGCGGTGATCGAGTAGCGGCGCGCCAGCTGCGTCGCGCGACCTCGCCCGGCAAAAAAGCGGGCGAGGTTGAGCAGCGGCCGCTCAGATGTCGAAAAATGCCGTCTCGTCGTCGCCCTGCAGGCGGATGTCGAAACGATAGACCGCGTTGCCCGAGCCGGGCTGGCGCGCCGCGATCAGGGTGCCGCGGCGGTCGGCGGGCACCAGCGCCAGCACCGGATCGGCGGCGTTCAGTGCCTCGCCGTCGAAATAGATCCGGCTATAGAGCTGCAGCAGCATGCCGCGCGCGAAGATCGCCAGCAACAGGTGCGGCGCCTGCGGCTTGCCGTCGGGATCCGGCACCGAGCCCGGCCGGATGGTGTCGAAGCCGTATTCGCCGTTCGGATCGGTGCCGCAGCGGCCAAAACCCTTGAACGAGGAATTGGGCAGGGCCCGCTTGTCCTGCGGGTCGCTGAAGCGGCCCTGCGCATCGGCCTGCCAGATCTCCAGCATGCAATCCGGAACCGGCTGGCCGTCGCCGTCGAACACCCGGCCCTCGACCCGGATCCGCTCGCCGGAGGCGTCGGGGGTCACGAGGTTGCTGGAGAAGGCGTCGTTCCAGTCATATTTGCCGGTCGGCGTCAGCCCGTATTTGAAGAACGGGCCGACGGTCTGCGACGGCGTGATGCCTTTTACGCTGCTCTGCTGCACTATTTTGTCTCCATCGGCGTGGCGTTGCGGCCGCGCAGCACAATGTTGAAGCGGTAGCACAGCGCCCATTCCGGCTGGGTGTTTTCCAGGTCGAAAGCCGACACCATGCGCATCCGCGCGTTTTCGTCCGGCACCGAATTGAAGATCGGGTCGAATTCGAACAGGGGGTCGCCGGGAAAATACATCTGGGTCACCAGCCGCGAAATGAAGGCATGGCCGAACACCGAGAAATGGATGTGGGCCGGCCGCCAGGCGTTGTGATGGTTGCCCCACGGATAGGCGCCGGGCTTGACGGTGACGAAGCGGTAATAGCCCGCGGCATCGGTCTTGGCGCGGCCGGCGCCGGTGAAATTCGGATCGAGCGGCGCCGGATGCTGGTCGACCACATGGATGTAGCGGCCGCAGGCATTGGCCTGCCAGAGCTCGACCAGCGCATGCGGCACGCCGCGGCCGTCCTCATCCAGCACATGGCCGTGGACGATGATGCGCTCGCCGAGCGGTTCGCCCTTGTGCTGGGTGGTGAGGTCGGAATCGTTCTCGCGCACCGTCTCGTGGCCGTAGACCGGCCCGGTCAATTCCGACAGCGTGTGGCGCATCAGGATCAGCGGCTTCTGCGGCGACCGCTTGATCGTGCTGCGGTAGGCCGGCGACAACCGCGCCGGATGCGCCGCATTGCTCGCGATGGGATAGCTGAGTGTCATCTTGTTATCCTGTGTTGCAGTGCCTCATGGTGAGGAGGCGGTTCTCGGCGCCGTCCCGAACCATGAAGGGTTCACAATTCATCCTTCGAGACGCGGCCAAGCCGGCCGCGCCTCAGGATGAGGGCCATCCTCAGTTCAGCTTCTCGATCGCCATCGCCACGCCTTGGCCGACGCCGACGCACATGGTGGCCAGCGCGCGCTTGCCGCCGCGCTTCTCCATGCCGTGCACCGCGGTCATCGCCAGCCGCGCGCCGCTCATGCCGAGGGGATGGCCGAGCGCGATGGCGCCGCCATGCGGGTTGACGAAATCGGCGTCGTCCGCGACGCCGAGCTGGCGCAAACAGGCGATGCCCTGCGAGGCAAAGGCTTCGTTGAGCTCGATCAGATCGAAATCGCTGATCTTCAGCCCCAGCCGCTCCATCAGCTTGCGCGTCGCCGGCACCGGGCCGATGCCCATGATGCGCGGCGGCACCGCGGCCGAGGCAAGGCCGAGAATCCGCGCCCGCGGCGTCAGGCCGTGCTTCTTCACCGCCGCCTCGGAAGCCAGGATCATCGCGGCCGCGCCGTCATTGACGCCGGACGCATTGCCGGCGGTGACCGTGCCGGGATTGCGCACGATCGGCTTCAGCCTGGCGAGGCCCTCGAGCGTGGTTTCGGGGCGCGGATGTTCGTCCCTGTCGACGCTGGTCGGACCGGCCTTGCCGCCGGGCACCGCGACGGCGGTGATCTCCTCGGCAAAATAGCCCGACGCGATCGCCTGCCCGGCGCGCTGCTGCGAACGGATCGCGAAGGCGTCCTGATCGGCGCGCGACACCTGGAATTCCTCGGCGACGTTCTCGCCGGTCTCCGGCATCGCGTCGACGCCGTATTGCGCCTTCATCAGCGGATTGATGAAGCGCCAGCCGATGGTGGTGTCGTAGATCTCGGCCGAACGCGAAAACGCTTCCGACGCCTTGCCCATCACGAACGGCGCCCTTGTCATCGATTCGACCCCGCCGGCGATGGCGAAATCGATCTCGCCGGCGCGGATCGCGCGCCCGGCGGCGCCGACGGCATCGAGCCCGGAAGCGCACAGCCGGTTGAGCGTGAGCCCGGGAACCGTTTCCGGCAGGCCCGCCAGCAACAGCGCCATCCGCGCGACGTTGCGGTTGTCCTCGCCGGCCTGGTTGGCGCAGCCGAAATAGACCTCATCGACCGCGGACCAGTCGAGCCCGGGATGCCGTGCCATCAGGGCCTTGATCGGGGCGGCGGCCAGATCGTCGGCGCGCACCTTGGCCAGCGAACCGCCGAAGCGGCCGATCGGGGTCCGGACGGCATCGCAAACAAACACATCACCCATCGAATCTCTCCCGAAAAGCCGCACCGCGCTGGATCGTGCTGAATTGACGCGAGTTTTAAGAGCGGCCACGCGGCAGGTCAATTGATCGGTTGGCTGCAGCGCTGCGTTGGCGCGAGGTCGGTCATGCCGATACGTCCGGGGTCGCACGGGATCAGGCGCGGCGGAGGTGGAAAACCCGATTCACCGCGGCAAACCGATAGGACCCGGCGGCAAAATTTTGTAGTTTGCCGCCACAATGACGATCCAGCAGCCTTTTCCGCAAGCATCCGACGCCACCCCGGCCGCCGAGGCGGCGCGCGTCACGCCGATGATGGAGCAATACCTCGAGATCAAGGCCGCCCATCCCGGGCTGCTGCTGTTCTACCGGATGGGCGACTTCTACGAACTGTTCTTCGAGGATGCCGAAATCGCCTCCAGGACGCTCGGCATCGTGCTGACGAAACGCGGCAAGCATCAGGGCCTGGACATCCCGATGTGCGGCGTCCCGGTGGAGCGCTCCGAGGACTATCTGCACCGGCTGATCGCGGCAGGCCATCGCGTCGCGGTCTGCGAGCAGACCGAGGATCCGGCCGCGGCGCGGGCCCGCGGCAACAAGAGCGTGGTGCGCCGCGGCGTGGTGCGTCTGGTGACGCCGGGCACGCTGACCGAAGACACCCTGCTCGACGCCAGGGCCAACAATTACCTGCTGGCGATCGCGCGGGGCCGCGCCTCGGCGGGAGCCGACCGCATCGGGCTGGCCTGGATCGACATTTCGACCGCGGAATTCATCGTCACCGAATGCGCGGCCGGCGAGCTCGCGGCGACGCTTTCGCGCATCAACCCCCATGAAGTGATCGTCACCGACGCGCTGTATGGCGATCCCGATCTCGGAGCCCTGCTGCGGCAATTGCCGGCGGTGACGCCCTTGACCCGCGACGTGTTCGACAGCTCGACCGCGGAACGGCGGCTGTGCGATTATTTCGCCGTCGCCACCATGGACGGCCTCAGCGCGATGTCGCGGCTGGAGGCGACCGCCGCTGCCGCCGCGGTCACCTATATCGACCGCACCCAGGTCGGCCGGCGCCCGCCGCTGGCGCCGCCGGCGCGGGAAGCCGCCGGCACCACCATGGCGATCGATCCCGCCACCCGCGCCAATCTCGAGCTGACGCGCACGCTGGCCGGCGAACGCCGGGGATCGCTGCTCGACGCCATCGATTGCAGCGTCACCGCGGCCGGCTCGCGCCTGCTGGCCCAGCGGCTGGCGGCGCCGCTCACCGACAGCGCCGCGATCGCCCGGCGGCTCGACGGCATCGCGGCCTTCGTCGCCGACCCGGCCGCGCGCGACGACATTCGCAGCACGCTGCGCGCCGCCCCCGACATGTCGCGCGCCCTGGCGCGATTGTCGGTGGGACGCGGCGGCCCGCGCGACCTCGCCGGCCTGCGCGACGGCATCGTGGCCGCCGACGCCGCGCTGGCGCGGCTGGCCCGGCTCGAGGATCCGCCGGCGGAGGTGCTGGCGGTGATGGCGGCGCTGCGCCGGCCGTCGCGCCAGCTCGCGGAGGAATTCGAGCGCGCGCTGGCCGAACAGCTGCCGCTGATCAAGCGCGACGGCGGCTTCGTGCGCGAAGGCTATGAAACCGTCCTCGACGAGACCCGCAGCCTGCGCGACGCCTCGCGGCTGGTGGTCGCCGCGATGCAGGCGCGCTATGCCGAGCTGACCGGCGTCAAGGGCCTCAAGATCCGCCACAACAACGTGCTCGGCTATTTCGTCGAGGTCACGGCGCAGCATGGCGACAGGCTGATGACGCCGCCGCTCAATGCGAGCTTCATCCACCGCCAGACCCTGGCCGGCCAGACCCGCTTCACCACGGCCGAACTCGGCGAGATCGAGGCCAGGATCGCCAATGCCGGCGATCGCGCGCTCGGGCTGGAACTGGAAATCTTCGAGCGATTGAGCGCGATGGCCGCCGAGGCCAGCGACGACCTGCGCGCCGCCGCGCACGCCTTCGCGCGGCTCGACGTCGCCACCGCGCTGGCGAAACTCGCGGTCGACGACAATTATGTCCGGCCCGAGGTCGATGCATCGCTCGGCTTCTCGATCGAGGGGGGCCGCCATCCGGTGGTCGAACAGGCGCTGAAGCGCGACGGCCATCCGTTCATCGCCAACAACTGCGACCTGTCGCCCCCGCAAGCGGGGGCGGGCAAGGCCGGGGCTGGGCAGATCTGGCTGATCACCGGCCCCAACATGGCGGGCAAATCGACCTTCCTGCGGCAGAATGCGCTGATCGCGCTGATGGCGCAGACCGGCTGCTTCGTGCCGGCGAAGCGGGCGCGGATCGGGATCGTGGACCGGCTGTTTTCGCGGGTCGGCGCCGCCGACGACCTGGCCCGCGGCCGCTCCACCTTCATGGTGGAGATGGTGGAAACCGCGGTGATTCTCAACCAGGCCAGCGAACGATCGCTGGTGATCCTCGACGAGATCGGCCGCGGCACCGCGACGTTCGACGGCCTGTCGATCGCCTGGGCGGCGATCGAGCACCTGCACGAGAGCAATCGCTGCCGCGCGCTGTTTGCGACCCATTACCACGAACTCACCGCGCTGTCGGCCAAGCTGCCGCGGATGTTCAACGTCACGGTGCGGGTCAAGGAATGGCAGGGCGACGTGGTGTTCCTGCATGAAGTGCTGCCGGGCTCGGGCGACCGCTCCTACGGCATCCAGGTGGCAAAGCTCGCCGGCCTGCCGGCGCCGGTGATCGCGCGGGCGAAATCGGTGCTGGCCAAGCTGGAGGCGCAGGATCGCGGCCAGACGGCGCGGGCGCTCGCCGACGACCTGCCGCTGTTCGCGGTGCCGTCGCGCGCCGCTGCCGAACCGGCGCCGCCGAGCGAGGCCGAACGGCTGGTCGAGGCGGTGAAGGCGCTGGATCCGGACGAAATGTCGCCGCGCGACGCGCTGGAGGCGCTGTATGCGTTGAAGGCGAAATTGCCCAGGCCATAGCTAGCGCGCCAGCCGTCGTCGCCCGTTCCACCACAGAGCGAGATTCCAGCTCACGGCGCTCGCCAGCGCCAGGCTGAGCCCGATCGCCGAGCCGAAGCGCAGCGCCGCGACATGCAGCACCGCGATCGCGACGCCGAGCCCCATCAGGCCCCAGCCGCTGTTGGCGATCACCGCCGCGGTCGGCCGGCCGCCGATCCGCGGATGCAGGATCAGCATCATGCTGGTGAACACCACCGGAAACAGCGCGATCATGCCGCTGATATCGGGGCCGACCCAGCCCGACAGCGTGACGACACTCGCCACCAGGGCCGCGACCAGCGCCGCCCGCAGCGGGATATCGTACCAGCGCCGGGTGATCGGCGGCATCTTGACGTGGCGGAAGCGCCGCAGCAGCGGCAGGCAGATCGCGAACGCCACCGCATTGGCCAGCAGCCCGCCGGCGAGCGTCCAGTGCACGCTTCGCACCAGCGCCGCCAGCGCGATCCAGACCGCAACCGCCGCCGACCAGCTGACCGCGGCACTGCGGCGTTGCGCCAGCACCACATAGACGAGGCCGAGAACGATGGTCGCGGCATTGACCGGCAGGCTTGCGAGCGCGCCTTCGGCGATGAACGCCGGGCCGTGATCGAGCGCGAGAAACACGTAAGAGGGCCCTGCCGAAATCGGCAAGGTGGCGACCAGCGCGCCGATCACCGGCCCCGAGCGCTCGGTGACGACGGAGGCCGTCACCACGAACGCGGCGGTCACCGCCATGCGCAGCGCCAGCGTCAGGATGAAAGCGAGGTCGGGGGACATGGGGGCTTCTCTTACCCTCCCCCTCCAGGGGAGTGTGAAGAGAGAATCACGCCCTTTGCATCGTCACCGAGACCTTCGGGCCGTGCTTGATGGTCTGGTAGACCACGCAATAGCGCTCGGTGAGTTTCAGCAGCAGGTCGAGCTTGTCCTGTGGCGCCGGCGTATCGACGTCGAAACGCAGGCGGATCTCGGCAAACCCGACCGGCGTCTCCTTGTCCACGCCGAGCGTGCCGCGGAAATCGAGATCGCCCTCGGCGGTCACGCTGGCCGCCGTCAGCGGCAGCTCGAGCGCGGTCGCGACCGATTTCAGGGTCACCCCGGCGCAGGCGACCAGCGCCTCGAGCAGCATGTCGCCGGAGCATAATTCAAGCCCGGAACCCCCGGTGGCCGGATGCAGGCCGGCGATCGCCAAGGCGCGGCCGGTCTCGACCTTGCAGGCGATGCCCTCGTTCTCGAGCGAGCCCCTGGCGGTCAGCGTGATCATCGCCGACTTCGGATCGGTCCTGTAGCGCTCCTTGATCGGGGCCTGGGTGGCGCGGAGTTCGGCGGCGTCCATGAGTTCCTCCAGAAGATTGAGCTTGTTCGGAACAGCCTATGGTCGGATGTAATGAAAGACGGCGCCGATGTCATCACCACATCGCTTCGCCGGCGCCGGTCTTGATGTCGGTGTCGGGCACCTTCCGGTCGAGCGAGCGATCCAGCGCGGTGAGCACGCGGCGCTTGAAATTGTCGAACAGCGGCGAATGGCGGTCGCGCGGCCGCGCCAGGTCGATCCTGATCTGCTCGAACAGGGGGCCCGGCAGCGGCCGCATCACCAGCATGCGGTCGGCCAGTACCACCGCTTCGTCGACGTCATGGGTGACCAGCACCAGGGTCGGCCTGCTATCGGCCCACAGGTCGAGCAGATGGTCCTGCAGATCCCGCCGCGTAAACGCATCGAGCGCGGAGAACGGCTCGTCGAGCAGCAGCACTTCCGGCTGCGGCACCAGCGCGCGGGCGATCGCCACCCGCTGGGCCTGGCCGCCGGACAGTTCGCGCGGCTAGGCAGCGGCCTTGTCGGCGAGGCCGACCCGCGCCAGCGCGGCCGCGACCTTGTCGCGGCGCATGCCGGCCGGCAGATCGGCGAGGCCGAACCGGATATTGTCGGCCACACTGAGCCACGGCAGCAGCCGCGGCTCCTAGAAGATGATGCCGATTTTCGCGTGCGGCGCCGAGATGACGAGGTCATCGAGGGTCACGGTGCCTGACGTGGCCCGGTCGAGGCCGGCGATCGCGCGCAACAGCGTCGACTTGCCGCAGCCGGAGCCACCGATGATGGCGACGATTTCGCCGAGCCGGATCTCGGCGGAAAAGCGCTGCAGCGCGTTGACGCCGTTGGGATAGGTCTTTGACAGCCGATCCAGCACCAGCATCAGGCGGCTCCGCTTTGGCGGCCGAAGCCGTCCTGCCAGCGCAACAGCGGCGCCGCGCCGGTCTCGATCAGCCAGTCAGTGGTCTTGCCGAGAATGGCGAAGATGACGATCGCCGCCAGGATCTGCGCCGGCTTGCCGAGCTGCTGGCCGTCGATCAGGAGATAACCGAGCCCCTCGGAGGCGCCCATGAATTCGGCCGCGACCACGAACATCCAGCGCAACCCGAGACCGACCCGCAGCGCCACGACATAGGCCGGCAGCACCGCCGGCAACAGGATGCGCCGGATCATCGCCGGTCCGCTGAGGCGGAAGATGCGGCCGACCTCGACGATCTTGCGATCGACCGACAGGATCGCACCCGTCACGCCGAGATAGATCGGGAAAAACACCCCGGCCGCGATCAGCGCGATTTTCGAGGTTTCGAAAATGCCGAGCCACAGGATGAACAGCGGCACCCAGGCAATCGACGGAATCGCGCAGCGCCTGCACAGTGGGGTCGAGCAGCGGGCGCGCCAGCCCCCAATAGCCCGAGATGGCGCCGAGCAAGGTGCCAGCGATCACGCCGAAGCCGAACCCGGCGCCGACGCGCAGCAAGGTCGCCGTGATATGGCGCGCCAGGTCGCCGGTGCGCGCCAGTTCGACAATGGTGGCAAAAATCCGGCTCGGCGGCGGCACCAGCCGTCTGTTGGACAGGCCGAACCGGACCATCAGCTCCCACGCCAGTGACAGTCCGAGCGGCAGCAACAGCCCCAGCGCCGGCCGCGCCCAGCGCCCGCAGCCGCGCCGATGGCGCGGGCGTCGCCATCGCGTCGGCAGGTTCGAGCGCGGGCAGTTCGACGGTCATGGCCATAGCAAGAACGCGTCGCGCCCGGGATTGCAAGATGCCGAATGCGGTCGCACCTGCGAATCGCCGGAGCGCCTGAATTCGTCATGCCCGAACAGGTTTTTCATTACTGACCGTGGAGATTTGAGGCCCATTATTCGGCAATCGGACCGGTATCATGACCCTCCCTCAAAGTTACCATGTTGATGCCGAAAGGCGGCCCGCGAACGGACTCCTTCGGTTTTGAGGGTCAACGCGCAGCTGGAGCCATCGCGTACGAGCCGCATGGCACCGCGACGGAGCCGCGTGCCTTCACGCAACTCTTTGCCAATGGCGAGCTCTGGGCGGTAACCACTGAGACGTTTGTTCACTAACGGTTGGATGTCGTGATTCCCAGGACGAATGTTGAGAACATCTTTGGGCGGATGCTGGAGAATTTCGCTGGGCTGAGCAAACGCCCCAAAGCAGATTGACGAGCTGCGGCGCTAGACTGCCAAGAGGTGAGTGGCGTCGTTAAGACTTGGGGGGCCGGTCACGGGTTCTAAAATCTAAACGGCTTCCTACGTACCCGATACGAAAGGGGAACACCCCCTTGACGCGGCCCTCCATATTGGATATAGGTATTACCTAATAGGTAATAGTTAGTATAAAAAAATTATTACTAAATGGGTACCATATGGAGATTCAAGCCAAGGGTAAGCTCAAAGCGGCGCTCGAAAGCGAAGCGGCATGTCAGAAGCAATATGGACGAGACATGACAAAGAAGATCATGCTGCGCCTGAGTGAGCTGCGTGCCGCCGTGTCGCTGGCGGACTTCTGGCCGCCGATGTCTGGGCCTGAACGTTGCCATGAGTTGAAAGGAGAACTTGCGGGCACCTTTTCGATCGATCTGAAACAGCCCTATCGACTGCTATTCGTGCCAATCGAAGAGAATGCCCCGAGGGACCGCTCCGATGAGCAAAAGCGGTGGGCATCGATAACAAAGATCGAAATCGTAGAAATTGAGGATACCCATGGATAGCGATCAGCAAGCTACTCTGCTCCAGCCGACGGCTGTCCCGCACCCTGGCGATGTCGTGGCGGACTATCTTGAATTTAAAGGATGGGCGCAGCGCGATCTGGCGCGGCGTACAGGCCTCACGCCAAAGACCATCAGCGAGATTTGTAATGGAAAGGCGCCGGTTACGGCGCCGACGGCGCTTGCCTTGGAGAAGGTACTTCAGCGCCCCGCTCATTTTTGGCTCAACCTTCAGCGTCAATTCGACGAAGCTGAGGCGAGACACTTCGAACTCGCCCAGTCCGCTCAATGGTCGGACTGGGCTCGCAAATTCCCTCTGAAGGAGATGCGGAAGCTCCGCTTTTTGAAGCCGGGGCAGTCTGAAGTAGATGCCTTGCTTCACTTCCTCGGCGTCTCATCTCCTGCAAGCTGGGATGCTGTGTGGAGCGCTTCCCGTGTGGCGTATCGACAAACCCGAAAATTCGCGACCAGCGTCGAAGCAGTCTCCGCGTGGGTCCGCGAAACGGAGCTTGTGGCAGCAGAACTTCAGACGGCGGATTTCAATGAGCACTTACTCCGCGCGTCGATCGAAGAATTGAGGCGCCTGACCAGAACACGGGCCAATGAGGTCATGGAACCTATCCAGAAGATTTGCGCGGCGGCGGGGGTTGCTGTGGTCTGGGTTCCAGAGCTGCCTCACTGTGCGATCAGCGGCTGTGCGCGATGGCTCTCCGACAGGAAAGCCCTCATTGCTTTGACGCTTCGGTACAAAACTGACGATCAGATGTGGTTCACGTTTTTTCACGAAGTAGGCCACGTCCTTCTTCATAAACGGAAACGATCGTTCGTCCTGGACAACGCAGCTGATAATCTTTCGGATCAGGTCGTTGATCCTGAAATGCAACAGTATGAGAGCGAGGCCAATCAGTTTGCCGCCGACACCCTGATTCCACCTGTCGCTCTGGGCGAGTTTGTGCGGAAGAAAAGCTTTACGAACGAAGACATTCACGACTTTGCGGAAGCGATCGGAATCGGTCCGGGTATCGTTGTCGGTCGATTGCAGTATGAGCGCCTATTGGCGCGTCATCAAGGGAACGCCCTCAAGCAAAAGCTCGATTGGCAGCTTGCTGAGGATGATGACCAGACTTGGAGGCAATGATGATTGGAAAAATCTTCATAACTAGCAGCGGCTATGATCCGCAGCTTGGTAAGCATGTAAAAGACCCTTACCTCGGACCAAAGGCGAGCCTCGGAGCTTGTCGTCCTGATGTCAGGCGCCAAGTCAAAGAAGGGGACCATTTGTTCGTGATATCCGGCAAGCTTCCCAACGTGCGCCAATTCGTGATGGGTGGTTTCGAAGTTGCGCAGAAAATAGACGCCGTGCAGGCGTACGAACAGTTTCCTGATCAGCGCCTTCGAATGCGTGACGACGGTCAACTGACTGGAAACGTCATCGTCGATGCGAGCGGCGCACAGCACGAACTCGACACCCATGATCCGGCGACGTTTGCCAAGCGCACCCCCAATTATGTCGTGGGCACCGATTGCATTTCCTTGGTCGATCCAGCGGAGATCGCACTCGGTCGCGAGCAAACGCTCGATGTGCTTCGGGAAATCTTCAAGAAGAACGGCGGATCGCCATTTGAGATCGTCGGCCATTACGGTTCAAAGCTGACTGAAGACCAGGTCACTAAGCTGCGTGAATGGTTGCTTTCGCTGAAGAAAATGACCAAAGCGGCCTAAGATTTTCTAACGAAGGTGCGGCCATGAGACAGCTTGATATGTTCAGCACGTCGAAGAAGGCGTCGTTAAAGCAGGCGAGTAGTTGCGATATTACGCCTGTCGGAAAACGGCGCGATGGTGGCACGCGATACTGGTGCCTTTCGCACAAAGCCGATGCCACCGCCAAGTATGGTCGGCCCGCGATGGCCTGCCGTGCGGCGCATCTTCCGCCGATTTTGCCTCATGAGGTTCTCGATCTTGATCTCGACCAATATCCCGGCGGAGTGGGCCTATGGGGTGCTGTTCCACCCGTCTATGATACGACTCGCCTTCCCTTGGATTTTGGAATCCATGTTCACGCGCGGAGGGATTCCAACGGGGACAAAGACATAGACGCTACCTATCGGGCAGTCAGGCTGATTGGCCATCAACTCCCGACGGAAGGCTTGCTGATTTCTGAAATCGACGCCGTGTACTATATGGTCAGCAGCGTATTCGGACTCGATATGCGTGACATCCGGTGCACCTATTGTGGATATCCGCATCTCGATAAAGACTGGTTCAGCATCCACCCGCACCGCCGTCATCTGTGCGCAGGTTGCGGCAAGAATTTTCGCGATTCTGTTGTTGGGATCGGAAATCCTATTCGTGCAACACAAGAAAACTTAAGGCTGCTCCCGCGAAAGCCTGTTCGAGCCGCAAAGGTTCTCTCGCTCCAGCAGAGCGATTATCCCGGTGGCATACAAGTCTGGGGCTCGAACGCCGCGATCATTTGGTCCTCTGAGAAGGCGAAGGAAGAAGGTATTCATGTGCATGCATACAAGGCAGACGGCGAAATGGCCAACCCTGACGACACCTTCTCGGCCGTGAAAGTAGATGGTGTGAGATTGGACCCCGCCATGGTCCGTACACTGATGGCGCAAAACTCGTTGCCGCATCTCGAAGCGCGTGTCGTTCCCCTGAAGTGCAGCCGTTGTGACGGAATGGAATTCAGCTGTGGCGAGCAAGCCTTTACTCCGGTCGTCGGTCGTATTTGCTCGAAATGCCAGGGCGAACTCAGTGGGCCAACTCGATTGCGACGCACAATAGGAAATCCGTTGATAGCTATGCTGGAGCAATTGTCGGCAAGTGCACCGCGCCCGCCGCAGAAGCATGCCACGGGCCTGCTGTCAGAAACGCTATGAGTCCGCATCGTACTCGACTTCCGGTCGCGGTCAAAGCCCGGCTGGTTTTGACCGCGTCCGACATTTGCTGACCGTGGAGTTATGAAGCCTCGATAGCTACTTCCTTCATAAATCACTTACCTCGGTCAAAACTCAGGCTTGTCCCGGGCATGACGCAGAACAATTAACGATCAATTGGTCGGCAGCGGAACCTGATCGTCGATCAGGCCATCGAGCGCGGCCCGGACGTCGACCTTGGCGTCGATCACGCCGGCCTGCTGCAGCGCCAGGCCGGCGGCGAGGATCGACTCGCGTTGCGGTGCGCCGATCCGGCTGTAGGTCAGATCGGTGCGCTCGTGGAGCTGCTTGTCGACCACCGCGTCGGGCAGTTTGGTGATGGCGACGAAGGTCCGTTTCAGATCGTCGGCATTGGCAGCGAATATTTGCGCGCCTCCTCATAGACCGCGAGCACGCGGCGAACCACGTCCGGATAATCCTTCAGGAACTGCTCGCGCACATTGAGGATGCCCCAGGTATTGGCGGCCGGATTCCTGAAGAACAGCCTGGCGCCGTCCTCGATTTCCGCACTTGCCATCATCGGATCGAGGCCCGCCCAGGCATCGACATCGCCACGGATCAGCGCGGTCTTGCCGTCGGCGTGCTGCAGCAGCACCGGGGTAATGTCCTTTTCGCTCAAGCCGGCATCGAGCAGCGCGCGCACCAGGAAGATGTGCGGATCGGTGCCGCGGGTTACCGCCACGCGCTTGCCCTTGAGGTCGGCGACATTGGCGATCCTGGAGTCCCCGGTCGTCACCAGCGCGGTCCATTCCGGGCGCGAATATACAGAGATCGACTTGATCGGGTTGCCGTTGATCCTAGCGACCAGCGCCGCGGAACCCGCGGTCGAGCCGAAATCGATCGATCCGGCATTGAGGAATTCGCGCCTTGTTGGAACCGGCCGATTGCACCCAGACGATGCCGATGCCGTCCTTGGCGAATTCCTTTTCCACCAGGCCCTTCTCTTTGAGGATCATCGACACCGGATTGTAGGTCGCCCAGTCGATATGGATTTCCTTGGGCGCGTCGGCCGCACGGGCGCCGCCGGGGGAGAGCGCCGAAACCGCGATCAACGCCATCGCCATCAAACTGCACCGCAAAATCCTCAGCATCGTCGATGCCTCCATCGTCGTGGAAATGATCAAACCAGATTGCCGGCGACGGTCAACGCGACCGCGCCGGCGCCGCCAGCGAGCTTTAAAACACCATTTTATTTCAATGAGTTAAGACGACACGTCAATGAGAAAATAGATCCGGCGAAAGCCGCGCGCCGAGCACAGCCTTGCCGCAAGCCGGCGCCGGACGGCATGGACCTGCTATGATCCCGCGAATGTTCCGTGACAGCGTCCGCGCCGTCCGATATCCGGGTAGGTCATGGACAGTGTTTTGTTAGCCGCCCGCCCCGAGGCCGACCAGCGTTTCGATACCGCGCGGATCACCGCCGCGGTCGATGCGCTCGCCGCCAAACATGCCGGACGCGAGGACGTGTTTCGCGCCGCCGTGGCCCAGCTGTTGAAGGCCGAGATGATCGAGGCCCGCGCGGTCGCGCAGGCGGTGCTGTTGAAGGATCGTCACGGCCGGCGCTGCGCCGAGCGATTGTGTGTCGTCCAGGACGAGATCATCCGTATCCTGTTCGCCGCCGCCACCCGCCATCTCTATCATTCGCCGATTCCTTCCGGCGCCGAACGCATGGCCGTGGTCGCCACCGGCGGCTACGGCCGCGGGCTGATGGCGCCGGAATCCGACATCGATCTGCTGTTCATCCTGCCCTACAAGCAGACCGCGTGGGGCGAACAGGTCGCCGAGGCCATCCTGTATTGCCTGTGGGACATGGGGCTGAAGGTCGGTCACGCGACCCGTTCGGTCGATGAATCGATCCGGCAGGCGCGCGGCGACATGACCATCCGCACCGCGATCCTGGAGACCCGGTTCCTGACCGGCGACCGGCCGCTCTATGACGAGCTGGTGGCGCGGTTCGACCGCGAGGTGGTGCAGGGCACCGCCGCCGAATTCGTCACCGCCAAGCTCGCCGAGCGCGAAGAGCGCCACCGCCGCGCCGGGCAGTCGCGCTATCTGGTCGAACCCAATGTCAAGGACGGCAAGGGCGGCTTGCGCGACCTGCATACGCTGTTCTGGATCGCGAAATATGTCTACCGCGTGCGCGAGACCGACGAGCTGCTGGAACGCGGCGTGTTCGACGCGCAGGAATACCGCACCTTCCGCCGCTGCGCCGACTTCCTGTGGTCGGTGCGCTGCAATATCCATTTCTTCAGCGGCCGCGCCGAAGAGCGGCTGTCGTTCGACATCCAGCGCGAGATCGCGATCCGGCTCGGCTACACCTCGCATCCCGGCATGCAGGACGTCGAGCGCTTCATGAAACACTATTTCCTGGTCGCCAAGGATGTCGGCGATCTCACCGCGATCCTGTGCGCCAAGCTGGAAGACCAGCAGGCCAAGCCGGCGCCGGTACTCAGCCGCATGATGGCGCGGCTGCGGCCGAGCACGATCCGGCGTCGGGTGCCCGACAGCGACGATTTCATCATCGACAACAACCGCATCAATCTCGCCGCCCCCGACGTGTTCCGGCATGACCCGGTCAACCTGATCCGGATTTTTCGCCTCGCCCAGAAGAACAACCTGGCCTTCCACCCGGACGCGATGCGCACCGTGACGCGATCGCTGAAGCTGATCAACACCCAGCTGCGCGACGATCCGGAAGCCAACCGGCTGTTCATGGAAATCCTGACTTCGAACGACGCGGAAATCGTGCTGCGGCGCATGAACGAGACCGGCGTGCTCGGCCATTTCATTCGCGCCTTCGGCAAGATCGTGTCGATGATGCAGTTCAACATGTACCACCACTACACCGTCGACGAGCACCTGTTGCGCTGCGTCGGCTACCTGCAGGACATCGAACGCGGCGGCAACGAGGAATTCGCCGTCGGCAGCGACCTGATGCGCAAGATCCGGCCCGAGCACCGCGCGGTGATCTACATCACCACGCTGCTGCACGACATCGCCAAGGGCCGCCTGGAGGATCATTCGATCGCCGGCGCCAAGGTGGCGCGGCGGCTGTGCCCGCGGCTCGGATTCAACGCCGCCGACACCGAACTGGTGGCCTGGCTGATCGAACAGCACCTGACCATGTCGACGGTGGCGCAGTCGCGCGACCTGTCGGACCGCAAGACCATCGAGAATTTCGCCGCGGTGGTGCAATCCGTCGAACAGATGAAGCTTTTGACGATCCTGACCACCGCCGACATCAGGGGCGTCGGTCCCGGGGTCTGGAACGGCTGGAAGGCGCAGCTGCTGCGCACGCTGTATTACGAGACCGAGCCGGTGCTGACCGGCGGCTTCTCGGAGGTCAATCGCGCCCAGCGCATCAAGGTGGCGCAGGCGGAATTCCGCGCGGCGTTCACCGAATGGCCGGAGCAGGAACTCAATGCCTATCTGGCGCGGCATTATCCGGCGTACTGGCTCAAGGTCGAACTGCCGCGCAAGATCCGCCATGCCCGCTTCCTGCGCGCCAGCGAACAGGCCGGCCACAAGCTCGCCATCAATGTCGGTTTCGACGAGGCCCGCGGCGTCACCGAACTGACCATCCTGGCGGTGGATCATCCCTGGCTGCTGTCGATCATCGCCGGCGCCTGCGCCTCGGCGGGCGGCAACATCGTCGATGCGCAGATCTACACCACCACCGACGGCCGCGCGCTCGACACCATCGCGATCTCCAGGGAATACGACCGCGACGAGGACGAGGGCCGGCGCGCGACGCGGATCGGCGAGATGATCGAGGACGTGCTGGAAGGCAAATTGCGGCTGCCCGAAGTGGTGGCGCGGCGCGCCGCCGGACGCGGCAAGGCGCGCCCGTTCGTGGTCGAGCCGGAAGTGACCATCAACAACCAGTGGTCGGACCGCTACACGGTGATCGAGGTGTCCGGCCTCGACCGCCCGGGCCTGCTGTACGAGCTGACCACCGCGATCTCGAAGCTCAACCTCAACATCGCCTCCGCCCATGTCGCGACCTTCGGCGAGCGCGCCCGCGACGTGTTCTATGTCACCGACCTGCTCGGCGCCCAGATCAACGCGCCGACCCGGCAGGCCGCGATCAAGAGCGCGCTGACCCACCTGCTCGCCAGCAGCGACGTGGCGGCGCAGCCGGCGGCGTGAACGGAAAAGGGTGAGTTGATCGGCGACAGGAGTCGACACATGCCCGTCCGGGCTCGGGGGAGCGCAACATGATCTGGATCGCCGATCTATTGGTGGCGCTGGTGGCCGTGCTGCATGCCTGTTTTCTGGTGCTGGAGATGTTTCTCTGGACCAGGCCGATCGGGCTGAAGACGTTTCACAACTCGATCGAGAAAGCCAGGGACTCCCAGGTACTGGCCGCCAACCAGGGATTGTACAACGGCTTTCTCGCGGCAGGTCTGGTCTGGGGACTGGCCGAGGGCCATGCAGCCTTCGCATTCCAGATCAAGCTGTTCTTCTTGCTGTGCGTGATGGTGGCCGGGATCTACGGCGCCGCGACCGTCAGCGGCCGGATTCTGCTGGTTCAGGCCGCGCCTGCCGCGATCGCGCTGATTCTGCTCTGGCTGGCGTGACATCGTTCACCTTGCCGGCCGGCATCGCCTTGCATTGCCCCATCCGTTCCTCCAGTATCCCGCGATGGCGACCGCCAAGGCCTTGAAAAGACCAGCGGATCAGACCGTCGGCTCAATCACGCATATGAGGGAAGCAACAGCATGAGGAACGGCATTTTTCATCTTGTCACCGCCACGGCGCTCGCGGTCGCGCTGTCGGCAACGTCAGCCAGCGCGCAAAAGAAATACGACACCGGCGCGACCGACACCGAGATCAAGATCGGCCAGACCGTGCCGTTCTCCGGGCCGGCTTCCCCTTACGCCAGCATCGGCAAGGCCCAGGCCGCCTACTTCAAGATGATCAACGACGCGGGCGGGATCAACGGCCGCAAGATCAACCTGATCCAGTATGACGATGCCTACAGCCCGCCCAAGGCCGTCGAGCAGGTGCGCAAGCTGGTGGAGAGCGACGAGGTCCTGCTGACCTTCCAGATCATCGGCACGCCCTCCAACGCCGCGGTGCAGAAGTACCTCAACCAGAAAAAGATACCGCAGCTGTTCGCCGCCACCGGCGCCTCCAAATTCACCGATCCGAAGAACTTCCCCTGGACGCTGGGCTTCAACCCCAACTACTTCGTCGAAGGCCGGATCTATGGCCAGTACATTCTGAAGCAGCATCCGAACGCCAAGGTCGGTATCCTCTATCAGAATGACGACCTCGGAAAAGACTATCTGAACGGCATCAAGGCCGGTCTCGGCGACAAGGCGGCGGCGATGATCGTGGCCGAGGCTTCCTACGAAGTGTCCGATCCGACCATCGATTCGCAGGTGCTCAAGATCAAGGATTCCGGCGCCGATCTGTTCTTCAGCGCGTCGACGCCGAAACAGGCCGCGCAGGCGATCAAGAAGATCGCCGAGCTCGGCTGGCATCCGGTCCACATCGTCGACATCAACGCAACGTCCGTCGGCGCCGTGCTGCAGCCTGCGGGCCTGGAGGCTTCCAAGGGCCTGATCAGCACCAATTACGGCAAGGATCCGCTCGATCCGACCTGGAAGGACGATGCCGGAATGAAGAAGTATTTCGACTTCATGGCGAAATATTATCCCGAGGGCGACAAGAACTCCAACTTCAACACCTACGGCTACAGCACCGCGCAGCTGATGGTTCATGTCCTCAGGCAGTGCGGCGACGACCTGACCCGGGCCAACGTGCTGAAGCAGGCCACCAACCTGAAGAACGTCAAGCTCGATCTGGCGCTGCCCGGCATCCTCGCCAACACCACGCCCGACGACTACCGGGTCAACCGGCAGCTGCAGATGATGAAGTTCAACGGCGAACGCTGGGAACTGTTCGGCCCGATCATCGAGGACACCGGCGCCGCCGGCTGACGTCGGCGCGAAGTCGGTCCTGAGCATCTGCCGGCGCCGTGCATCCACAGCGTCGGCAGATGACTTTTCAAAGCCGGCCAGGGCGCTCTCGCCCGGTAGGGTTAAGAGTGGCTGAATCCTATAACTATGAGGCACTTGCGGACCCGTCGCGAGGCCAGCATTAATCATCGCTTAACGCGGTTTTAAACCCCGCTCGCTAGGCTGCCGTATCGGGCGGCGTGAGCGTTTGCGTATGGCGTGGGGACGGAAGAAGGGCGGCGGACGCCGGGAGCCGCAGTTCGGGCTCGCCGCATCGCTGTCGGAATTGCGCCTCGGCCCGCAGGATCGGCTCGCCGCCGCCGACGACAAGCCGAAAAAAACCCGCAAGGCCCGTGACGCCGACGGCGACGGCGACGACGAGCCTCCGCGCGAGCGCAAGCCGCGCGCCAGCCGGGCCGGCAAAAAGCGCAAGTCCAGGGCGCGCGCCGGTTCGTTGCTTTACCGGCTGACTTACTGGGGCGCGGTGCTCGGCCTGTGGGCGGTGATCGCGCTGGTCGGCCTGATGGTCTGGGTCGGCGCGCATCTGCCCCCGATCCAGGCGCTGGAGATTCCGAAGCGCCCGCCGACCATCGAGATCGTCGGTCTCGACGGCAGCGTGCTGGCGACGCGCGGCGAAATGGCCGGCGCCAATGTCGCGCTGAAGGATTTGCCGCCCTATCTGCCGCAGGCGTTCATCGCCATCGAGGACCGCCGCTTCTATTCGCATTACGGCGTCGATCCGCTCGGCATCGCGCGCGCGGCGGTCGCCAACCTGCTGCACCGCGGCGTTTCGCAGGGCGGCTCGACGCTCACCCAGCAGCTCGCCAAGAACCTGTTTCTGACCCAGGAGCGCACGCTGCAGCGGAAACTGCAGGAGGTCGAGCTGGCGCTGTGGCTGGAGCGCAAGCATTCCAAGACCGAAATTCTCGAGCTCTACCTCAACCGTGTGTATTTCGGTTCCGGCGCCTATGGCGTCGAGGCGGCCGCGCAGCGCTATTTCGGCAAATCCGCCAGGAACGTCACGCTGGCGGAGGCGGCGATGCTGGCGGGCCTGGTCAAATCGCCGTCGCGGCTGGCGCCGAACCGCAATCCCGAGGGCGCCGAAAAGCGCGCCGAGATCGTGCTTGCCGCCATGGCGGACGCCAAATTCATCAGCGAAGCGCAGGCGCAGGCGTCGATCGGCCATCCCTCCTACACCTTCAAGCCGGCCGGCGCCGGCACCGTCAATTATGTCGCCGACTGGATCGGTGAAGTGCTCGACGACCTGATCGGCCAGATCGAAGTGAATATCGTGGTCGAGACCACCATCGATCCGAAACTGCAGGCGGTGGCCGAGGCCGCCGTGATCGACGAACTGGCGGCGAAAAGCGTGAAGTTCAACGTCAGCCAGGGCGCGCTGGTGGCGATGACTCCCGACGGCGCGGTGCGCGCCATGGTCGGCGGCCGCAATTACGCCGAGAGCCAGTACAACCGCGCGGTGACGGCCAAGCGCCAGCCGGGCTCGGCGTTCAAGCCCTTCGTCTATCTGACCGCGATCGAAGCCGGCCTGACGCCGGAGACGATCCGGCAGGACGCGCCGCTCGACGTCAAGGGCTGGAAACCGGAAAACTACAGCCACGAATATTTCGGCCCGGTGACGCTGACGCAGGCGCTGGCGATGTCGCTCAACACCGTTGCGGTGCGGCTCGGCCTGGAAGTCGGCGCCAAGAACGTGGTGCGCACCGCGCACCGGCTCGGAATTTCCTCGAAGCTCGAGGCCAATGCCTCGATCGCATTGGGCACTTCAGAAGTCTCGCTGACCGAACTGGTCGGTGCCTATGCGCCGTTCGCCAATGGCGGCTTCGGCGTCTCCCCGCATGTCGTGCTGAAAATCCGCACCGCCGAGGGCAAGGTGCTGTACACGCGGCCCGCCGACCAGCTCGGCCAGGTGATCGAACCGCGCAATGTCGCCATGATGAACAGCATGATGCAGGAAACCCTGCTCTCCGGCACCGCGCACAAGGCGGAGCTTCCGGGCTGGATGGCCGCCGGCAAGACCGGCACCAGCCAGGATTTCCGCGACGCCTGGTTCATCGGCTACACGGCCAATCTCGTCACCGGCGTCTGGCTCGGCAATGATGACAATTCGCCGACCAGGAAGGCCACCGGCGGCGGCCTGCCGGTCGAGGTCTGGACCCGCTTCATGAAAGTTGCCCATCAGGGCGTCCCGGTTGTGGCATTGCCGGGCTCGCAGCCAGCCGGCCTGATCTCGAACCTCGCCCAGGCCGCTTCACAAGTCAGCGCACCGGCTCCCACTGCGCCCGCGTCCGCCGGTAGCGCGGGCCGGCCGGCGCCGATCCGCACCTCGGTGCGCCCGGAAGCGGCCGGCGGCCTCGACGGCTGGCTGATACAAAGGCTGTTCGGGCGATAGCTGGACTTGAATTGCGCGGGAGCCACGCTGCTGATCCGGGCTCAGCGCAACAGCGTCGTGGTTTGGTCGCGGCTTGCGGCACGGCGCCAAAGGCGCCGCTCCGCGTCCATGACACGCGCGACAAAAGCGGCTCAGTCCTCGACCCCGTACCGGTGCAGATCGTTGCCGCAGGTGTCGAGCCAGGTCTTGGCCCGCCCGACGTGGCCGCAGACTTTTTCGACCACCTTCCAGAACCGCGCCGAATGGTTCATTTCGACGAGATGCGCCACTTCATGGGCGGCGAGATAGTCCAGCACATAGGGCGGTGCCAGGATCAGCCGCCAGGAGAACGACAACGACCCGGCCGAGGTGCAGGAACCCCAACGGCTCGACTGATCGCGGATCGACAGCCGCTTCACCTTGACGCCGAGCGCCTGGGCATAGCCGAGCGCGGCCTTGCTGAGCTCGCGGCGTGCCTCGCGCTTGAGGTAATCGTGCACCCGCCGTTCGATATGTTCCGCAGCGCCCGCGACGCAGAGAATCCGCTCGCCGCTGTCGCGGGTTTCGGTCCACACCGTGCCGCGGATGCCGGCGCGATGCACGATCCGGTGCGGAACACCGCGCAGCGGCAGCACGGTTCCCGGATTGAAGGGCGCTGCCTTTGGCAGGCGGCCGAGCCTTGCTGCGATCCAGCCGCCGTGACGCTGCGCGAAGTCCTTGGCCTCGGCGAGGGTGCCGCGCGGCGGCATGGTCAGGATCGCTTCGCGGTCGCTGGGATGGATGCGCAGGGTGTAGCGCCGCGCGCGGCGATGCCGGCGCAGCCTGATCGAATAGATTTGGGAGCCGTGCTTGACCAGAAGAGTCGAAGGTTCGGCGGGCCGCCGATAAAGAAGGGCGCGAGTGGCCATGTCTGAAATTCCGGGCATCAGGAGTTCGCCCGGATTCTGCCATATCCGCCGCCATTGAAATCGCTCGGCGCAAAAACAAATCATTTGCCCAATATACAGGGGCTGGCCGGCTACGCTGCCTCTATAGGATGGGGCTGCACCAAAATATTTGGCCCGAAAAAGGCTCCAGACCGGCCGGTTAAAGAGTGATTTTAAACTCACTTCTTCAGGGAGTCGCTGAATCCGGGTTTCTTCCGCTTAATTCAGGGGCTTACCTGCGGTCGAATCACCGCGCCATTCGCGCTCGCGCATCGGCACATGCGAAATCCGATGCGAAGTGCGCGGTTATTCAGCCGCCGTCACCAGCGTCGGCTTCACCGGCTTCAGATTCGCCGACGACAGCATGAAATCGGAGATGCGCGGCACGATTTCCGATTTGAAGCGGGAACCGTTGAAGACGCCGTAGTGGCCGACACCCTTTTGCACGTAGTGTACGCGGCGATCGTCTGGAATCGAACGGCACAGCCCGTGCGTGGCCTCGGTTTGCCCGAGACCCGAAATGTCGTCGTTCTCGCCTTCCACCGTCATCAGCGCCACCCGGGTGATCTTGGCCGGATCGACCAGCCTGCCGCGATGGGTCATCTCGCCCTTGGGCAAAGCGTGCTTGACGAACACGGTATCGACGGTCTGCAGATAATATTCCGCGCTGAGATCCATCACGGCGAGGTATTCGTCGTAGAAATCGCGGTGCTTGTCGACCAGATCGCCGTCGCCCTTCACCAGGTTCTTGAACAGTTCCTTGTGGGCGTCCATGTGGCGGTCGAGGTTCATGCTGATGAAGCCGTTGAGCTGCAGGAAGCCCGGATAGACGTCGCGCATCACGCCCGGATGCGGGAACGGCACCTTGGTGATGACGTGGCTGCGGAACCAGTCGATGCCGCGCTCGGCGGCGAGATTGTTGACGGCGGTCGGATTGCGGCGGGTATCGATCGGACCGCCCATCAGCGTCATCGAGACCGGGACGAACGGATCGTGCTCGGCCTCCATGATGGAAACCGCCGCCACCACCGGCACCGAGGGCTGGCACACCGCGACGACATGCATGTTGCCGCCGAGCATGTGCAGCATCTCGATCAGGTAATCGACATAGTCGTCGAGGTCGAAGCGGCCCTCGGTCAGCGGCACCATCCGGGCATCCGACCAATCGGTGATGTAGACCTCATGGGTCGGCAGAAAGGCCTCGACGGTGCCGCGCAGCAGCGTCGCATAGTGACCGGACATCGGCGCCACGATCAGCACCCGCGGCTGCGGCGCACGCAACGGCCGGGTCAGCTTGCGATCGAAATACAACAGCCGGCAGAACGGCTTTTCCCACACCACGCGAATCTCGATCGGGGTGCGGACGCCGTTGACCTCGGTGTCGTCGAGGCCCCATTCGGGCTTGCCGTAGCGGCGCGTGGTGCGCTCGAACACTTCGCAGCCGGCGGCGATGGATTTGCCGAGCTCGGTGTGCGACCACGGATTGAGCGGATTCTGAAACAGGATCTTGGTGGCATCGGTGACGGCGCGCGCCGGATTGAGCGACGCCTGCGCCATCTCGTACATCCAGTACATCGGCGTCGTCAGCGCCGGACTGCCTTCGGCCACCAGTGGCGGTGCACCGCCAAATTCACCAATCGGCATTTAGTCCTCAAGTCTCTTTTGCATCGCAGCATAGTGCCCAATGCGTAATAATGCGTCAATGCGCAGTTGGGTATATGTACGCATTAACTACGCGGCCGAAACGCCGAAGATCCCTCAAATCCGTGGCATTGGCCGGTTATTCCCCGCCCTGGATCAGCGAGCCGGCCCGGCGCGCACTCTGCAAAAGCGCAAGAAATATCGCAAATGACGCAATAAACAGCAGCCCATTGATCAGCAGCGCCTCGACCATCAGGTCGGCGCGAAACACATGGTCGGTCAGCAGCGCCCGCATCCCCTCGAACACATAGGTCGGCGGCAGCGACCAGGCGACGTATTGCAGCCAATGCGGCAGCACCGACACCGGATAATAGATGCAGGCCAGCGGCAACAGGCCGAACATCATGGTCCAGACGATGCTTTCGGCGCCGAGGCCGTTGCGCAGCACCAGCCCGGAGACGAAGATCCCGATCGACCAGCTGGTGAAGATCAGATTGCAGAAGAACGCGATCAGCGGCAGCCCGAAGCCGTAGAGGTTGAAATCGAAAAAGATCATCGCCAGCAGCGTCATCGGGATGACCCCGATCGCCAGCCGGATCAGGCTCATCACCATCAGCGCGATCAGGAACTCGATCGGCCGCAACGGGCTCATCATCAGGTTGCCGAGATTGCGCGCCCACATTTCCTCCAGGAACGAGATCGAAAAGCCGAGCTGCCCGCGAAACAGGATGTCCCACAGGATCACCGCGCCGATCAGGGTGCCGCCGGCTCGGGCGAAGAACCCGGCATTCTGCGAGATGTAACTCTGCAGGAATCCCCAGGTGATGATCTGCAGCGCCGGCCAATAGATCAGCTCCAGCAGCCGCGGCCAGGACGACATCAATAGATACCAGTAGCGCAGGATCATCGCGGCGATGCGATGCGGCGCGATGCCTCCGATCAGGACCGGCCCGCTCATGGCGCGGCTTCCTGGGGCCGGCCGCGGGCGACGTCGAGAAACACCTGTTCCAGCGTGGTCCGGTTGTAGCGCGCCATGATGTTGTCCGGGCTGTCGTCGTCCTCGATGCGGCCGCGCTTCATGATGATGACGCGGTCGCACAGCCGCTCCACTTCCAGCATGTTGTGCGACGCCAGCAGGATGGTGGCGCCGTGGGTCCTGCGATAATCTTCCAGATGCTGCCGGATCCAGTCGGCGGTGTCGGGATCGAGCGACGCCGTCGGCTCGTCCAGCAGCAGCAGTTCGGGCTGGTTGATCAGCGCTTTGGCCAGCGCCACCCGGGTCTTCTGCCCGGCGGAAAGCTTGCCGTTGGCGCGGTCGAGGAAATCGCCGAGATCGAGATCGGCGGCGAGCTGCGCGATGCGTTCGCGCAGATCCGCCACGGCGTAGAGGCGGCCGAAGATCGTGAGGTTCTGCCGGACCGTAAGCCGCATCGGCATGTCGACATAGGGACTTTCGAAATTCATCCGCCCGAGCACCTCGGCGCTCTGGCCGGGCATCGAAGCGCCCAGCACCTGGATGCGTCCGGAGCTCGGCAGCACCAGCCCCATGATCATGGCGATGGTCGTGGTCTTGCCGGCGCCGTTGCCGCCGAGCAATCCGGTGATGCTGCCGCGCGCAATCCGGAACGAGACATTATCGACCGCGCGGGTGGTCCTGTAGAGCTTGACCAGATCGGCAACCTCGATCGCCGCCGATCCGGCCGGACCGGTCGCGGGCAATGGGATCGATGCTGCGTCATTGCGGGCCATGCGGGCCGTTCATTGGGCCATCGCGGCGGCCAGCGCAAGACTTTGGCAGCTGTCCGGGGTCCGGTCAGGTCTCGCGCGACGGACCGGTTTGTGATCGGCAAAGCGCGCGGCTAAGCTCGTGCCATGACCGACGGGGCCGCCTCCGATTTTCGCCATCCGCGCCGCTATGTCCGTCTGGATACCATCCTGCGGCTGCGCTGGCTCGCCGTGCTCGGCCAGCTGGCGGCGATCTTCATCGTGGTGCAGGGCCTCGAATTCGACGTCGAGGTCACCCCCTGCCTCACCATCATCAGCTTCTCCGCGCTGCTCAACCTCGCACTGCAGGTCGCCTTCAACCCGATGCAGCGGCTGGAGCCGGCCTATGCGGCGGCGCTGCTGGCATTCAACATCCTGGAGCTGGCCGGACTGCTGTTCTTTACCGGTGGGCTGGAGAACCCGTTTTCGTTCCTGTTTCTCGCCCCGGTCCTGATTTCGGCGACGGCGCTGCCGATACGGCTGACCATCGCGCTCGGCGTCCTGGCGGTGGCCTGTGCCTCGGTGCTGGTGTTTTTCCATCTGCCGCTGCCGTGGGACGGCGACGAGCCGCTGGAATTGCCGCCGATCTACCTGTTCGGGGTCTGGCTCTCGATCGCGGTCGCGATTGGCGTCACCAGTCTCTACGCGTTCCAGGTCGCCGAGGAGGCCCGCAAGCTTGCCGACGCGCTGGCCGCCACCGAGCTGGTGCTGACCCGCGAACAGCATCTCACCCAGCTCGACGGTCTGGCCGCCGCCGCCGCCCACGAGCTCGGAACCCCGCTGTCGACGATCTTCCTGATTTCGCGCGAGCTGGAGCGCGCCGTCCCCGACGACAGCCCGTTCGCCGGCGACCTCAAGACCTTGCGCGAGCAGGCGCAGCGCTGCCGCGACATTCTGGCCAAGATCACCCAGCTGTCCTCGACCGGCGCGCCGTTCGACCGCATGCCGCTGTCGACCCTGATCGAGGAGATCGTGGCGCCGCATCGCGACTTCGGCGTCGCCATCAGGGTGCGGATCGCGGTGGCGGCCAGCCGCGAGCCGGCGGCGACGCGAAATCCCGCGATCCTCTACGGAATCGGCAACATCCTCGAAAACGCCGTGGATTTCGCCCGGGCCGCGGTCGAGGTCAACGCCTGGTGGAATACCGAGACCGTCGAGATCGTGATTTCCGACGACGGGCCGGGGATCGCACCCGACCTCTTGAAGCGCATCGGCGAGCCCTACCTGTCGCGGCGGCGCGGCGCCGACGAGGCTCCGGGCGAGCACCACGGTCTCGGCCTCGGGGTGTTCATCGCCCGCACCTTGCTGGAGCGCACCGGCGCCAAGGTCACCTTCACCAACCGGACCTTTCCGGACCACGGCGCCGTGGTCCACATCGCCTGGCCGCGCAGCCGGTTCGAGACCAGCGAAATAGCCCCCGAGCCGTCGGCCTAGATACGCTTTCGGCCGTCCGGACCGCTCCGGGTGACTTGAGGCGGCCTTGGCAGTCCCTTGCGGCCACGCCATATGTCGGATGTTGGACGTCCGCCACCGGGGAACCGAAACGTGAACACCATCGCCGAACTGACTGACCACGCCGATCGCTCGCTGCTGATCGTGGAGGACGACAAGCCGTTTCTGGAGCGGCTGTCGCGCGCGATGGAAACCCGCGGTTTCACCGTGACATCCTGCGACAGCGTGACCGACGGCCTGGCGCAGATCAGCCGGGCGGCGCCGGCCTTTGCCGTGGTGGATCTGCGGCTCGGCGACGGCAATGGCCTGGACGTGGTGTCGGCGCTGAAGCGCAAGCGTCCCGACGCGCGCGCGATCGTGCTGACCGGGTACGGCAACATCGCCACCGCCGTGACCGCGGTGAAGATGGGCGCGGTGGACTATCTTTCCAAACCTGCCGACGCCGACGATGTCGTCGCCGCCCTGCTCGCCAGCGGCACCGAGAAGTCGGAGCTGCCGCACAACCCGATGTCGGCGGACCGGGTGCGCTGGGAACACATCCAGCGCATCTACGAGATGTGCAACCGCAATGTCTCGGAAACCGCGCGGCGGCTGAACATGCATCGCCGCACCCTGCAGCGCATCCTGGCCAAGCGCGCGCCGCGGTAACCCGCTGCTGGGTTCGGGGCAAAAGCCCTTCTGCCGATCAAAACCACATCGATTTCTGGCGCCGTCCGGGCTCGGCGGATGGCTGTCATGTTATGTTGTCGTGCGAAAGTCAGGTCATTGGCGGGTCGCTGACGTGTTCAAACCGCCGGTTTCGACGCAAGTTTTCGGCGGTTGATCGAGGGGTCGCGGATGTTGATTCAGAAACTCAGGCTGCAGCGGGGCTGGTCCCAGGAGCAATTGGCCGATCTGAGCGGCTTGAGCGTTCGCACCATCCAACGCCTCGAACGAGGACAAACCGCCAGCGTCGAATCCCTGAAGGCGCTGGGGGCTGCCTTCGAGATGGATTTCTCTGATTTGAAGGAGCCGGAAATGGATACGCCGATGAGCCCGACCATGAGCCAAAGCGTCCGCGCCGATGAAGCCCTGGCGCTGGCGCATGTCCGCAAGATCAAGGGATTTTACATCCACCTTGTTCTCTACTGCATCGTTATCGGTTTTCTTGCGGTGGTGAACCTCGTGACCTATCGCCACTATCTCTGGTTCATCTGGCCCGCGCTGGGCTGGGGCATCGGCATCCTGGCCCACGGAATGCGCGTGTTCGACCGGGTTCCGTTTCTCAATGGCGATTGGGAGCGCCGGCAGGTCGAGAAACATCTCGGACGAAAGCTCTGAGTCCGTCCGCCGGGCTGCGCCCTAGAATTCGCCGTGGCCCTGCGGATCGACCAGCCGGTTGATCCGCTGCGCCGCGGCGATGGCGAACCGCACCGTCATCAGCTTGCGGGTCGGCGCCGGCAGCCGATGCTCCGGCGCCTCGCGGTGCAGGTGCGCGCCATAGCCGTCGGCGACGATCAGGCCGGTGTCGGGCGGGAAAATCCCGCCTGGCAGATCCTGCGTGAAGGCAAACAGCAGCCGGTCGCAATGGGTCCGGTAGTCCGGCCATTTCTGGTCGGCGCGCAGATCCTCGATCGATGATTTGATTTCGACGATCCAGATCTCGCCGCGCGCGTTCAGCGCCACCAGGTCGGCGCGCCGTCCCGACGGCAGCGGCAATTCGCTGATGCAGGCGAACCCCAGCGAGCGCAACAACCGCGCGGTGCCGCGCGCGATCGACAGCGCCGTCTCCGACTGGCGGCGGTCGGGCGCGGGCACGAGACTGATCTGGCGGGCTTGCGGTTCCATGGCCGGCAGCCTACCCGATTCCCGGGATCGCGGAAATCGCGGCCCGGTCGACGGGCGCGCCGCAGCGGCGCGTAGCCGCCTTCCGCGATGCCGTGGCCATCCGCCATCACGCAGTTTCCACTTGGCGAGCGGTCAAAAATCGGCATTGTCCGGACATGGCACAGCAAAGCGAAGACCCGACCGAGGCCGAACGGGCCCAGGCCAAAGCCGGCGCCGTCATCATCCCGGTGACGCCGTTCGAGCAGAACTGCACCCTGATCTGGTGCGAGGCCAGCAGAAAGGCCGTGGTGATCGACCCCGGCGGCGAGGTCGCGAAAATCCAGGCCGCGATCGGCAAGGCCAGGGTCACGGTCGAGAAGATCTGGCTGACCCATGGCCACATCGACCATGTCGGCGGCGCCGCCGAGTTGCGCGATGCCTTGAAGGTGCCGATCGAAGGTCCGCACATCGCCGACAAGTTCCTGCTCGACAATGTGGTGACCAGCGGCGCCCGCTTCGGCATGACCGGGGTGCGTGATTTCGCGCCGGACCGCTGGCTCGACGAAGGCGACCGGGTCGCGGTCGGATCCCTGACCTTCGAGATCCTGCATTGCCCCGGCCATTCGCCGGGCAGCGTGGTGTTTTTCAGCCGCGAGATGCGCTTTGCCCATGTCGGCGACGTGCTGTTCAACGGCTCGGTCGGGCGCAGCGACATTCCCGGCGGCGACCACGCCACCCTGATCAAATCGATTACCGCCAAGCTGCTGCCGCTCGGCGACGATGTCGGATTCATCTGCGGCCACGGCCCCGGCTCCAGCATCGGCCAGGAACGCCTGACCAATCCGTTTCTCACCGGTGGGGCGTAGCTTCGGCAAGGCAGGCCGGTGGCCGCGTGGAAACATCCAAACAGATGACGCGATGTTCCAAAAGACGAAATTATCGACTTCGAGCCAACCAAGAAATTCGGCCACCTTTTGCGGGCTCGTTGATCGAATGCTCGATCAGTTCGAAACCGGCGTCCGCCAGTAAAGTCTGATATTCGGACGCATCGAGGCTTGCATGGTACAGGGGATCGCCTCGATAGGAGCCGACTGCCTCGCCATGATCAAAGCCGGCATTGAACATCAGAATGGTGGCTGATGCCGCGTGCAGGGCGAATATCCTAAACATCGTTTGTTGGTCCTGGTGCCGGAGATGGAAGAAGCTGTCCCAAGCCAGGATCCCTTGAAATCGCCGACCAAGCGCCAAAGATCGCATATCGCCTACGATCCATTCCTGATCCGGCATCCTGGTTCGGCATAGCGAGATGAGGGTCGAAGAACTGTCCACGCCGGTGACGCGAAAACCATGGGCAACCATGTGAAGCGCAACGGGCGAGCCACCCCCACAGCCAAGATCAAGAACTGTCGCGCCCAATGGAAGGAAACTGAGGAAGCGCTCGATACAGGGTTTATCTATCCAACCGGCGGCACGGCGGTCGGCATCCCATGACAGCGCGTGGCGCTCGTAATGGTCTACGATCCGGTTTGCGGCGTCTTCCATCGACACCTCCGTGCCGTGCGGGAAAAATCAACAGTACACTCGATTGACGGTTCCTAAATGTCTCTGGTGGGTCCGAAAGCGGGACAAAAATCCAGCGCATCGGCGGCCCGCTCATCCCGCCCGGTCCTGCGCGGCTAGCCCGACACCATGGCGCGGACGCGCCGGGACAGGTTGCCGAGATCGAACGGCTTGGTGATCATTTCCATGCCCGGCTGCAGGAAGCCGTCGGCCATCGCGACGCTCTCGGCGTAGCCGGTGATGAAGAGAATCTTCAGCTCGGGCCGGGTCTCGCGCGCCTGGTCGGCGAGCTGGCGGCCGTTCATGCCGGGCAGCCCGACATCGGTGACCAAGAGGTCGATCCGCCCGTTGCCACGCAGGCTGCGCAGGCCCGACGGTCCATCGACCGCCGCCAGCGTCCGGTAGCCCTGTTCCTGCAGCATCTCGACGATGATGCCGCGCACCACCGGCTCGTCCTCGACCACCAGCACGGTCTCGCCGCTGGCGGCGTGTTCGGCCGCGGCGACGTCCGATGCGCGCGCGGCGGCGGCTTCGCCATCATGGCGCGGCAGGTAGATCCGCACCGACGTTCCCCGCCCCAGCCTGCTGTCGATGATCACATGGCCGTTGGACTGCCGGGCAAATCCATAGATCATCGAAAGCCCGAGCCCGGTGCCCTGCCCGATCGGCTTGGTGGTGAAGAACGGATCGAAGGCGCGCGCCGCCACCTCCGCGCTCATGCCGGTCCCGGTATCGGTGACATCGATATGGATATAGTCCCCCGGCGCCAGCGCGGGGGCGTCGGCGCCGACGCCATCAAGCCGGGCGTTCGCGGTGGTGATCGTGATCCTGCCGCCCGCGGGCATGGCATCGCGGGCGTTGATGGCCAGATTGAGCAGCGCGCTCTCCAGCTGATTGGGGTCGCACAGCGTCCCCCACAGATCGTCGGCCGCCACGATCTCCAGCTCGATGGCCTCGCCGATGGTCCGGCGCAGCAGGTCCTCCAGCGACACCAGCAGCCGGTTGGCATCGACGCTTTCCGGGTTCAGCGGCTGGCGCCGCGCAAAGGCCAGCAGGCGATGGGTGAGCGCCGCGGCGCGGTTCGCCGACGTCATCGCCGCGTCGATGTAGCGCGCGACGTTCTCGGTGCGTCCCTGGTCGAGGCGGGTCTGCAGCAGGTCCAGCGAACCGACGATCCCCGTCAGCAGATTGTTGAAGTCATGGGCGATGCCGCCGGTCAACTGTCCGACCGCTTCCATCTTCTGGGACTGCAGCAGGGCCTCCTCGGCGGCTTTCAGCCGTTCGGCCGCCGCCTTCTCCGCGGTGACGTCGCGGGCCACCGCGTAGATGCGATCCTGGTCCGGCACCCCGGTCCAGGACAGCCAGCGGTAGGAGCCGTCCTGGTGCCGGAAACGGCTTTCGAACCTGACGGTCAGCTTGCGCTCGACCAAATCATCGACCTGCGCCCGCACCCGCCCGGCGTCATCGGGATGCACCAGCCATTGCGAGCTGCGGTCCAGCAGTTCGGCCTCGCTCCAGCCCAGCGTCCTGGTCCAGGCCGGATTGACCGTTCGCCAGATGCCGTGGCGATCGGCCACCAGCAGCAGATCCTGCGACACGTTCCAGATCCGGTCGCGCTCCCTGGTTTTTTCTTCGACGCGCTCTGCCAGCGTCGCATTCAGCTCCGCGAGCTGGTCGGCCAGCTTGCGGAATCGCTCCTCGCTTTGCCGCAGCGCCTGCTCGGCCGTCACCTGCTCGGTGACATCGGCGTGGGCGCCGACCAGCCGGACCGCCCTGCCGTTCTCGTCGCGCTCGATGGTGGACCTGACCGAGATCCAGCGCACCTCGCCGTCGCTCGGGCGTATGATGCGGTACCGCACGGTATATTCGCGGACCTTGCCGGCGATGGCATCGCGAAATTTTTTTTCGGTGGCTTCGCGATCCTCGGGATGGATGCGGCGCACCCAGTCCTCGTGGGATTCGTTGGCCGCGTCCGGCGGCAGCCCGTGAATCAGCAGGTATTCCGGCGAGCGGCGATTGCGGAAACCGGTCCTCAGATCGACCTCGAGGCCGCCGATCCGGCCGATCTGCTGCACCCGCGCCAGTTCGGCCTCGCGTTCGCGCAGCGCCGCCGCGGCAAGGTAGTCCCTGGTCACGTCGCGGCAAACCACCAGCACGCCGCCGACGCCATTGTCATCGTCGATCGGGCTGTAGCCGTAGGTCCAGTAGACCTGCTCGAGCCGGCCGTGGCGGGTGACCGGGACCAACTGGTTCTCGTGCCAGGTCGCGCCCCCGCCGCTCATCACCTGCTCGATCTCGGGGCCGATGATGTGCCAGATTTCGGCCCAGCACTCCCGTCCGCCCTGGCCGAGCGCGCCCGGGTGGCGCTCGGGTCCCATGGTCTGCCGATAGGCGTCATTGTAGAATTGAACGAGCTTCGGGCCCCACCAGATGAACATCGGGTGGTTGGTATTGAGCACCAGCCGCACCGCCGTCCGCAAACTCTGCGGCCAGCTTTCCGGCGGGCCGAGCGCGGTCGTCGACCAGTCATGCGCCCGCATCAACGCGCCCATTTCCCCGCCGCCGGCAAGAAAATCCGCAAATGTCGGGTTCTGCAGCTTCAGCATCAGGAAACGACCGGGTGGCGGGTTCAGCCCACAACTAGCAGCCGGAACTTAACCGCGGGTCACAATCCTGAAAAGCTCGCCACACGACATATGGCTTGCAAAATAATCTTCATCGCCGGGAACAAAATGGCGGCGGCGGGCCGCGGCTATTTCATCAGGCCGGCCGCCGTGAGCGCGCGGGTGATGACCGCGCTGACGTCGATGCCGCGACGCCGCGGCTGCGGCTGCGGTTCGGGCTGGCGGCCGATGCCGACGAGCGGCCGCAGCACCGCGGCGAGATCCGGTGTCCGCGCCAGCGCCGGGACCGGCTTGCCGGATTCCCTGGCAGGCTCCGAAGCCTGCTTCGCAGCTTGCTTCGCGGCTTGCTTCGCGGCTTCCTTGGGCTGGGTGATCCATTCGGTCAGGCCGAAGAAACTCGAGATGTGATAGGAGGAAGAAATTCCGGCCTCGATCAGAAACGCGCCCTGGGCGCCATAGCGCTCGTCATTGTCGCCGACGCCCAGCGGGGTGCCGTGGGCCATGTCGGTGATGGTGTAGGATTCGACCACGGTCTCGCCGTCCGCATTCCACCAGACCTGGTGCGGATAGCCGTCGACGGTGCCGACCGACATCGGCGCCGCCGGCAATTGATGCACGTCGAGCCACTGCTTGACGATCTCGTTGGCATTGGCGGGATTGACGGTGCGGTCGGCGCTGCCGTGCCAGACCGACACTTTCGGCCACGGTCCCCGATGACCGGAGGCGCTGCGCACCAGATCTCCCAGTTCGCCGGCCGGGCGGGGCGGCGACTGGAACATGCCGTTGAGCGCTTCGCGCACATTGGTCGCCACGCCGAACGGCAGTCCGGCGATGACGGCACCGGCGGCGAAGATCTCCGGATAGGTCGCGAGCATCACCGAGGTCATTGCGCCGCCGGCGGAAAGCCCGGTGACGAAGACGCGCTGCGGATCGATGCCGGCATCGCCGACCATCCGGTCGATCATCTGGCGGATCGAACAGGCTTCGCCGCTGTCGCGCGCGGTGTCTTCCGGGTTGAACCAGTTGAAGCAGGTGTTGGCGTTGTTGGACGAGCGCTGCTCGGGCATCAGCAGGGCAAAGCCATAGCGTTCGGCCAGGGTGGACCAGCCGGCGCCTAAATCATAGCCAGCCGCGGTCTGGCCGCATCCATGCAGGACGACGACCAGCGCGGGCCCGGGCTGCAGCCGGTCCGGAACGAACGAAAACATCTTCAGATCGCCCGGATTGGAGCCGAAACCGGTGATTTCGGCGAGCGGGCTGCGGCCGCCGGGCCGCAGATTCCAGGCGAAATCTCCTCCGAACCCGTTGAGTCCGGGCAGTTTGTGCAGACGCCGAAGGAATTCGACATTTTGGGCGAGGGACACCGGCAGCTCCTTGGCAGGGGATCGTTCAACTCAGCCCTGACCAGATAGTTGCTGCACTGCAAAATAAAAAGACCGTGTGCTGTCAATCCACCGGATTGTGACGGCCGGCGCCGAACCTGAGCGGGTGGCGCGACGCCTCCATGACAACAATGTGGCGCAGGCCGGAAGCGCCGGCGCAAACCCCTGCGGGCCCGGGCGTGAGCGCGATTGCGCACTGCCCGCGGCACCCCCACCCCCGACCCCTCCCAGCAGGGGGGAGCGGAGGGAAGGCCGCTCGCAGCTAATTTTGATGAAACAACGTTGGCCGATATTGCAGGGAACGGTCGCTGCGTTTCTGTTGCGGCGCCTGCTTCTCCCCTCCCCCTTGCGGTGAGGGGAGGGAAGGC
>Ga0302157_10000312_pt1 | contig 63909 bp, 36 predicted proteins | sample I_Bog_N3_3_FD_193502 | JGI IMG/M metagenome (GOLD analysis project Ga0302157, IMG submission 193502) | Peat permafrost microbial communities from Stordalen Mire near Abisko, Sweden - I_Bog_N3_3 | ecosystem: Environmental > Terrestrial > Soil > Wetlands > Peat | place: Sweden: Abisko, Stordalen... | reverse complement strand
ACGAACATCTTTTTCTGGGGGCGGGACTGGGTACGCTGATTGGCGCGATCCTGGCCCTGACCGGGGCCGGCGGCGGCATTCTCGCGGTGCCGTTGCTGGTATTCGGGCTGGGTTTGTCGATGGTCGAGGCAGCGCCCATCGGCTTGCTCGCAGTGGGTCTGGCGGCGGGCGTCGGTGCCTTGCTCGGTTTGCGCCAGGGTATCGTGCGTTATCGGGCAGCGGCCTATATCGCCGGAGTCGGCGTGCTGCTGACGCCCCTGGGCTTGTGGCTCGCCCATCATCTGCCCAACGAGCCGCTGGCACTGGGGTTTGCCGTGGTGATGGTCTATGCCTGCGGGCGGATCTTTCTCAAGGCGCGCAAGGAATTGCAGCACGGGCATCCGGCGCCGCGACCGGGCTTCCAGCCGTGCGTGCTGAATCCGTTGCAAGGCCGGTTACGCTGGACCCTGCCCTGCGCCCGGGCGCTGACCGTTACCGGGATGCTCTCGGGATTGCTGTCGGGGCTGCTCGGGGTCGGTGGCGGTTTTGTCATCATTCCGGCGTTGACCCGTTATACCAATCTGGACAGCAAGAGCATCGTCGCCACGTCCCTGGCGGTGATTGCGCTGGTGTCGCTGGGCAGTGTGGTCACGGCCACGTTGTCCGGGGTAATGCACTGGTCGCTGGGCGGACCGTTTGCGGCGGGGGCGGTGCTCGGGTTGGTGCTGGGGCGCCAGGTTGCCGGGCATCTGGCCGGACCCCGATTGCAGCAACTGTTCGCGCTGGTCGGGGTGATCGCGGCGGCGCTGCTGGCAGTGGGGGCACTGGGTCTTTCGTTCTGAGCAGACAACCTCCAGGGTCAACACAAACGGTATTTTTATTCCGCCGGCAACTTGCGGAACCCCACCGCCAAACGGTTCCAGCTGTTGATAGTGTTGATCGCCAGGGTCAAATCGACCATTTCCTTCGGACTGAACTCGGCGCTCAGCAACGCATAATCCTCATCCGGCGCATGGGTCTGGGAAATCTGCGTCAGCGCCTCGGTCCAGGCGATCGCAGCCCGTTCACGCGCGGTGAAGAACGGCGTTTCACGCCAGACCGACAGACAGTGCAAGCGCCGTTCGGTCTCACCCAGCTTGCGCGCATCGGTGGTGTGCATGTCGACGCAAAAGGCACAGCCATTGATCTGCGAAGAACGCAGTTTGACCAGTTCGACCAGCGACGGCTCCAAAGGCAGTTTGCTCACCGCGCTTTCAAGGGCCAGCATGGCTTTGATGGCATCGGGCGAAGCGCTGTAGAAATCGACACGAGGTTGCATGGTGTTGCTCCTGGCAAGTGGGGAATGACGCTAAGGTAAGCCCCGTCGGCCGCAGGACAAATAGCCAATTCCGGCAAAGATCGGGATGCCAATCCCGACGTGTCGAAGCCCCCGCCGGCAGGCTAGACTGCGCCCATCGGCGCGAATCCGCCCCGCCCTCTCCAGCCGAGCCGCGACATGGAATTGCACATCACCCTCAGCGGCAGCCGCGATCTGGCCAAACAGATCACCGAACAACTGCGCGAGGCCATTACCCTGGGCACCCTGGCCGCCGGCACACGCCTGCCGCCGACCCGGCTGCTCGCCGAACAGCTGGGGGTGTCGCGCAAGACCGTCGCCGATGCCTACAGCCACCTCACCTACGACAACCTGCTGGTCGGACGGGTCGGCGCCGGCACCTTCGTCAACCGCCACGTGCCCCACGCCACACAGCCGATCCAGGCCAATGAACTGGCCGGGGCCGCGGTGATCCAGCATTGGCGCGACGCAGCCATGCCGATGCATCACCCGACCCATACCCTGCGCTACGACTACCTCGGCGGAGCCACCGGCAAGCATCAGTTTCCCGAGGAAGAATGGCGCCGCTGCATGCTGTTCGCCTTGCGCCAGGGCGCGCAGTCCCGAGGTTTGTACGGCCAGCCGGAAGGCTTGCCGATGCTCCGTGAAGCCATTGCCCGGCATATCGGTTTCTCCCGTGGCGTGCGCTGCAACAGTGACGACCTGCTGGTGACCAATGGCGCGCAACAGGCCCTCGACCTGATCGCCCGGGTGCTGGTGGAACCGGGTTGCACGGTGGTGGTGGAAGACCCCGGCTACCCGCCGGCGCGCCTGCTGTTTGCCGCCCAGGGCGCACGGGTGGTGGGGGTTGCGGTGGACGACCAGGGCCTGCGGGTGGACCTGATTCCCGAAGGCACACGACTGATCTATGTCACCCCGGCGCACCAGTTCCCCCTCGGCATGCCCATGAGCCCGGCGCGCCGTCTGGCCCTGCTGGAACGGGCGCGGGAACTCGGGGCGATCATCATCGAGGACGACTACGACTGCGAGTTCCGCTACGAAGGCCGTCCCACCGACTGCCTGCAAAGTCTCGACCGCCATGGCCTGGTGGCCTATGTCGGGACCTTCTCCAAGAGCCTGCTGCCGGAGTTGCGCCTGGGCTACTTGGTGGCCCCGCCCAGCCTGCTCAAGGCGCTGATCTGCGCCAAGCAACTGACCGACTGGCACACCGCGACCCTGATCCAGTGGGCCCTGGCCAAGTTCATCCTCGACGGCTACCTGCTCAAGCATATCCGCCGCTGCCATGCCGCCTACGCCAGCCGCCGCGAGCAACTGATCGAACGCCTGGACGGCGACCTGGCGCCCTGGTTCGAACGCGTTCACTCCACCGCCGGCTTCCATCTGGCGATCCTCGCCAAGGGCCCGCAGGACATCCCGCTGCTGATCGAACTGGCGAAACAGGCCGAAATCGGCCTGTACCCGCTGGCCCCCTTCTACTACACCGCCGCGCCCCGCAACGGCCTGCTGATGGGCTACGGCTGCATCGAGACCCTGGATATCCAGCCATCGCTGGACCGGCTACGGGAACTGCTCAAACAGATGGCCTGAACCGACCGGCCCGGGCTCGCGCCATATATTTTGCCTACGACACAAACCTGTAGGAGCAGGGCTTGTCGGATCGCCGCGAAGGCATCCTGAAGGACACCTCAAACTCCGCGACTGATCACCCCCTCAAGTCCGACTACGCAACCACTGCATAAACCCGCGCTTCTCCGCCGGTTTGGGCACTTCGCGGGTGAAGTTCTGCACCGCGCTCAAGCGTCGGTCGAGCAGGCTTTTCATCGCCTCGCCGATATCGTGCCGGGCTTCCAGGCACGGCTTGAGGTACTCGTTTTCAATGCGATACAGCACGCAGTCGGTCTTGGCGGTGAAGTCCGCCACCACCGCCATGTCGGCCAGCACCCCGGCCTCGCCGATCACCTCGCCCGGCCCCATGCGCCCGGCCTCCAGCGGCACCCCGCCGCGCAACAGCGTCACCGAGACCACACCGGACTCGATGATGAACAGGTGATCGCTGACCTCGCCGCGGGCCATGATCTCGCTGCCGGCACGGAACATCTGCGCCTGCATGTTCTCGCTGAACGTGTCCTTCTCCTCCGAACGCAAGGTGGAGAAAATCGAAGAGCTTTCCAACAACCTTCGCGGCCGCGATAAATTCACCGGCGCGGCACTCTCGCCACTCGACAGCAGGCTCACCCCCGAAGCGCGCAAGTGTCGGAACGCCAGGTCGTAGAGCTGATTGCGCACCTCGCGCTTCTCGCCCATGGACACCACAAAACCGTTGATTTCGTATTCGGCGCCCTCGGCGCTGGAGCTTTTCAACGTCACGCAGGGCGCCGGGGTCGCCAGCAAGGCGCGACAGCCGAGCATCGCGCGCTCCAGGGCATCGATCACCACCTGGGGCCGGGAATGCGGGCTGACCTGGACACTGATGGACAGGCCATGCATATCGCTGGGCCGGCTGAAGTTGACGATCTTGGCCCTGGCCGCCAGGGAGTTGGGCACCACCGCCATGCTGCCCTGGGAGGTCTGCAAGCGCGTGGCACGCCAGTCGATATCGACGACCCGGCCTTCGGTACCGTCGATGGCCACCCAGTCGTCGACCTGATAAGGCTTGGTGGCGTTCAGGACAATCCCGGAAAACACGTCGCTGAGGGTGCTCTGCAAGGCCAGGCCGACAATGATCGCCAGGGCCCCGGACGTCGCCAGCACGCCCTTGACCGGCAGGTCGAGGACATAGGCCGCCGCCGCGACAATGGCGATCAGGAAAATGATCGCCCCGAGCACATCCTGGACCAGCCGTCCGGCATGCCCGACCCGCTGCATCATCACCGTGCCGAGCAGCACCGTCAGGGTCCGCGCGCCGAACAGCCACCAGCCGATCTGCAGGCCGGTGGCCGCCAGGTGCCGGGGAATGTCATCCGGCCAGGGCGCGGTCTGCAACGGGTTCATGCCTTCGTTGAACAGCAGCAGGCTGAACAGCGAGAACACCGTCAAGCGCACCGCCAGTTTCCAGGTATCGCTCTTGCTGCCCATCAGGTGCCACAACACCAGATCGATCACGATCAGCAGAAAAGCGCAGGACAGGGGATGTTCAGACAACAGGTCAAGCATCGAGCCACTCCATGAAAAGAAACCGTCGGCGACGCGAAGATCGCACAGAACGGCTTCATGGAGTTATAGCTTTATATTCGCGGTGGCGGGCGGCCCTCGGCGAACGAGGACCGCCTGGCGTCGTCAGTCGTGCATCTGCCCGAAGCGCCCGGCCTGGAAGTCGGCAAAGGCCTGGTGGATCTCGGCTTCGCTGTTCATCACAAAGGGGCCGTGGCCGACAATCGGCTCGTCGATCGGCTCGCCGCTGAGCAACAGCACCACGGCACCGCTATCGGCGTGCAACGACACTTCGCGACCGGCCCGCTCGAAGATCACCAACTGCCCCGGTTGCGCCAGTTGCTCGCCATTGACCTGCACGCTGCCACGCAGGACCACCAGCACCGTGCTGCGACCTTCATGCAGGTCCAGCGCCAGGGTTTTCCCGCCGTTCAGGCGGATATCCCAGACATCCATCGGCGTGAAGGTCCGCGCCGGCCCGCGCTGGCCATCGAACTCACCGGCGATCAGGCGCAGGCTGCCGGCCTGGTCCTTGAGGGCAATCCTCGGAATATCGTTGTCGAGAATGCCCTGGTAACCGGCCGGAGCCGACTTGTCCCGGGCCGGCAGGTTGACCCACAGCTGGACCATTTCCAGCCGGCCGCCACGTTTGGCGAAGGCTTCGGAATGAAACTCCTCGTGGATGATCCCCGCGGCGGCGGTCATCCATTGCACGTCGCCCGGGCCGATCACGCCGCCGGCACCGGTGGAGTCGCGGTGCTCCACTTCACCGTCATAGACGATGGTCACGGTTTCAAAACCGCGATGGGGATGCTGGCCGACGCCGCGACGCTGGGTGGTCGGGGTGAAATCGGCAGGGCCGGCGTGGTCCAGCATCAGGAACGGGCTGATGTGCTGGCCCAGGTTGTCATAGGAAAACAGCGTGCGCACCGGGAAGCCGTCGCCGACCCAATGGCCCCTGGGGCTGGTGTAGAGACCAAGAATCTTTTTCATGGGTACCTCCATCAATATGGGGCACAGCTTAGATTCAACTGTTTTTTGGCGCTAGACGGTAAAAAACAGCTTCATCGTTCCACCATTGGAACGATCATTCACGGGGTCGGAGGGTGCTGGATTAATTTATATTTCGGACATAATATGGAACAAAATATTACACACGTAATTTTTTGTATTGATCAGGAGCCGCCCATGCAGACCCCGAACCGCGACGTCACGCTCGCCCAATGGATCGCCGAGGAACAGGCCATGCGCGAACGCCTGCAAGGCCCCGGCAGCCTGACCCTGGCCGAGGTCAGCCAACTGACGCCGGCCGAATTCTTCAATGGCATCGGCAACGGCGAACTGCCCTCGCCTCCCATCGGCAGCTTGCTGGACTTTATTCCCATCGAATGGTCCGAGGGCCACTTCGTGTTCCAGGGCACCCCGGACACCCGTCATTACAACCCGCTGGGCAGCGTCCATGGCGGTTATGCCGCGACCCTGCTCGACTCGTGCATGGGCTGCGCCATTCACACCCGCCTGCAAAAGGGCCAGGGCTACACCACCCTGGACCTGCGCATCAGCTATGTACGTGCCCTGACCGGCAGCAGCGGGCCGATCCGTGCCGAGGGCAAGATCGTCCACCTCGGGCGCTCCACTGCCCTGGCCGAAGGGCGGATCTATGACGTCGACGGCCGGCTTTATGCCACCGGTTCCACCACTTGCATGATTCTCCAACCCCGCGGCTGAGCAACCGCCGCGTCCCTTGTTCCCAGCCCCAGGAGTTTCGCCATGACCTCCATCGTGATCGCCGGTTACGCCCGTTCCCCCTTTCATTTCGCGAAAAAAGGCGCGCTGATCGATATCCGTCCCGACGACCTCGCCGCCCAGGTGCTGCGCGGCCTGGTGGACAAGCTCGGCCTCGATCCCGCCGAACTCGAAGACCTGGTCATGGGCTGCGCCTACCCGGAAGCCGAGCAAGGCATGAATATCGCCCGCATCGCCAGTTTCCGCGCCGGTTTCCCCAACAGCCTCGGCGGCGCGACGATCAACCGCTTCTGCGGCTCGTCCATGAGCGCCGTGCACTACGCCGCCGGGCAGATCCTCCTGGGGGCCGGCGACGCCTTCCTCTGCGCCGGGGTGGAATCCATGACCCGGGTGCCCATGGGCGGTTTCAATATCTCGCCGAACCCGACGCTGATGCGCGACCACCCCGAGGTGTACATGCCCATGGGCTACACCGCCGAAGAAGTCGCACGGCGCTACGATATCGGTCGTGCCGAGCAGGAAAGCCTGGCCGTCGAGTCCCATGCCAAGGCCAGCAAGGCTCGCGAGCTGGGGCGCCTGGCAGACGAAATCATTGCCATCCAGACCGAGAACGGCTGGGTCAGGGAGGATGGTTGCATTCGCCCGGGCACCAGCCTGGAAGGTCTGGGCGGGTTGAAACCGGCGTTCGACGGCAGCGTCACCGCCGGCACCGCCTCGCCCCTGACCGACGGTAGCGCCGCCGTGCTGGTGTGCAGCGAAACCTTCGCCCGCGAGCGCGGCTTGTCGATCCTGGCGCGAATCAGGGCAGTCGCGGTGGCCGGCTGCCCGCCGGAAATCATGGGCATGGGCCCGGTCCACGCGACCCGCAAGGTGCTGCAACGAGCCGGTTTGCAGATCGGCGATATCGACCTGGTGGAAATCAACGAAGCCTTTGCCAGCCAGTCCCTGGCCTGCCTGCGGGAACTTGACCTGGATCGCGGCCGGATCAACCTCGACGGCGGCGCCCTGGCCATCGGTCATCCCCTGGGAGCCACCGGCGTGCGCATCACCGGCAAGGCCGCCGCCCTGCTGCAACGCACCGGCGGGCGCTACGCCATTGCCACGCAATGCATCGCTGGCGGCCAGGGCATCGCGACGTTGCTGGAGGCCATCGAGGACTGACCTGACACTCCGCCCATTCGTGCGCATTGGTAAAGAGTCCTTTTCCCCACCCCTACTTTTTCTCAAAGATCGGGATGGGGATACTCCTGCTCATTCCCACTGTCACTTCAGGAGTCACCCATGTCTGTTCCCGCCTTCGGCCTTGGTACCTTCCGCCTGCAAGGCCAGGTTGTCATCGACTCGGTCAGCACTGGCCTCGAGCTGGGCTACCGGGCCGTCGATACCGCGCAGATCTACGAAAACGAGGCCGAGGTCGGCCAGGCCATTGCCGCCAGCGGCATCCCCCGTGACGAGCTGTTCATTACCAGCAAGATCTGGATCGCCAACCTCGGCAAGGACGCCTTGATCCCCAGCCTCAAGGAAAGCCTGCGCAAACTGCAGACCGACTACCTGGACCTGACCCTGATCCACTGGCCATCGCCAGAAGACCAGGTACCGGTCGCCGAATTCATGGGCGCGTTGCTGGAGGCCAAGCAACTGGGCCTGACCCGGCAGATCGGCGTGTCCAACTTCACCGTCGAGCTGATGCAGCAGGCGATTGCCGCCGTCGGCGCCGATCAGATCGCCACCCACCAGATCGAATTGCACCCCTACCTGCAGAACCGCAAGGTGGTGGCAGCGGCCCAGGACCAGGGCATCCAGATCACTTCCTACATGACCCTGGCCTATGGGGAAGTGTTGAAGGACCCGGTCATCCGCCAGATCGCCGAGCAGCATCAGGCGACCCCGGCACAGGTGACCCTGGCCTGGGCCATGCAGTTGGGTTATGCGGTGATTCCGTCGTCGACCAGGCGCGAGAACCTGGCGAGCAACCTCAAGGCCCGGGACCTGCGTTTGAGTGATGAAGAGATGGCGAAGATCGCCGGCCTCGAACGCGCCCACCGCCTGACCAGCCCGGCGGGCCTGGCGCCGCAGTGGGATTGACGGCAAATCACTAGATCAACTGGTTGCGTTTGGCGAACTCTGCCAGCGCCACCACCGACTTCAGATTGAGCTTGTCGATCAAACGGGTCTTGTAGGTGCTGACCGTCTTGTCGCTGAGCAGCATCAGTTCGCTGATGTCCTTGTTCTTCATCCCCCGGGCGAGGTAGCGCAGGATACTCAGCTCGCGGTTGCTCAGGCTGTCGATCAGCACCGGCTCCGACACGCTGGCGCCTTGCCCTTGGGTGTGCCCTTCCAGGCGCGGAAAGAAGCTCTTGTTGAGCATCACCGCCTGGATCGCCAGGCGCAGCTCGATCAATTCGGCGGTCTTGGAGATATAACCCATGGCCCCGGCCCGCATGCAGCGCTCGGAATAGAACTCCGGCGCCTGTTCGGTGAGCACCACCAGCTTGCTCGGCAGGTGCAGGTCGGTCAGCCGCTTGATCGCTTCCAGGCCATCGAGCCGGGGGATATTGAGGTCCATCACAATCAGGTCCGGCGACAGCTCCCGCGCCAACTGCACCGCATCGACGCCGTTATCGGCCTCGGCGACGACCTTGAACCCCTCCTTTTCCAGCAAGACCTTGATGGCCATGCGAATGAACGGGTGATCGTCAACTATCAGGGCTGTGCGCATTACAAATCCTCAAGAAGTACGCCAGCCACTGCTTGAGACGGGAACGTGCTTGTATCGAAAAAAGACAGGGAAATAGCGAAATACAGTATAGGAAAAATCTCAATTTTTGCTGTGGCTGAAAGATGCAGGTGCGGCCATTCCGGCCCATGGATGTCAGGTTCAGAACATGAGGGCTGAACAAGGTCGGCCACTTTAGCGAGAGGTCTCGGGAGCATCTGTAGGGAAAATCCCAAGATACCCGTCACTTCCAGGAAGCTTGCACGGATCCGGCCGCGGCAGGCAGCGACTGGGCGCTGCCCGCGAGGAGGTTCTCAGTCGGTGGTACTCGGGCTCCAGAACGCCTGCTGGACCATGCTTGAGGTCGACAGCCGCGCCACCAGCGCATCGAGTTCGTCGCCGTCCACCGAGGTGATTGCCAGGGTCGCTTCGATTTCCACTTCTTCGTCGCCGAAAGGCCTTACCTCGACGTCGCTAGCCGGGTAGTTGCTGCGCTCCAGTTCCTTTTCCAGCAACGACAGGACGGTCTTCTGCTGGGCCCGCCGGACAATCAGGTAGAGGATATAAGTGACCTCCGCCGAGACCACGTCCAGCGGCTGGCGGTTGATATAGTTGACGATCGGCCGCAGCAAGGTGTTCGCCGCGAGGACGAACAAGGTCCCCAGCAGGGCTTCGAGGATCAGGTCGGCACCGGCGCAGGCGCCGACCGCCGCCGAGGCCCAGAGGGTCGCGGCGGTGTTCAGGCCACGGACATTGCCCTCCTCGCGCATGATCACCCCGGCGCCGAGAAAACCGATGCCGGAGACCACGTAGGCGACCACCCGCACCGCCCCTTCGGCGCCCCCCAGGCGGTTGGCCATATCGACAAAGATCGCCGCCCCCACCGCCACCAGTACGTTGGTGCGCAAGCCGGCGGTGCGTTGGCGGTACTGGCGTTCAAAACCGATCAGGCCACCGAGGATAAAGGCGGCGCTGAGGCTGACGAAGGTATCGACCAGGGAATCGAGATTGATGTTGTTCAGGGCTTGCATGAAAGCTCTCGTGTCTGCACGGGGTGGCGCAGGCATAGCACATCCAGGCGAACGGAATGATGTCAGCGCGCAGGCCTCAGCTCGCTTCCCACTGACGCATCCGCACGCGGCAGTGCTTCATCGCATTGACGATGTGCTTTTCCACCAGGCTGCGGGAGATTCCCAGGCGTTCGGCGATCTCCGGGTGGGACAGGCCCTCGATCTTGCGCAAGGTGAAGCTGTCGCGACACGGCTCCGGCAGCTCCGCCAGGGCCCGCTGCAACATGTCCAGGCGCAGGCCATGGTCCAGGGAGATTTGCGGCGACGGGCTGAAAAACCGCTCATCGTTGTCGAGCACGTCCAGGGATTCGTTCTGGCGTACGGTATTGCGCCGGTGCTCATCGATCACCAGGTTCATCGCCGTGCGATAGAGGAAGGCTCGCGGCTGCCCTATCGGGGTCTCGCTCGAACGCTCGAGCACCCGCAGGTAGGCATCGTGCACAACGTCTTCGGCCGCCTGGCGATTGCCCAGCCGGGCATTGAGGAAACACACCAGCTCGCGGTAGTAGCTTTCCAACCTGACTCCTGTCCGCACACCCGGCGGGACTGTCCTTGAGCATGATCGGCAGCGTCCGGCTCGGGACCTCATGATAATGGCTGTTTGAAGCAGGCGTAATTTATAATAATTCTCATATAGATTCCAATCCTCCATTAGCCACCCGACGCAAATACCTCGAAAAGTCCACGGTCCGGACTTAAATTCGCGCGCCGACCTCTCGTCTATCTTGCAGCTCCCGTGTTTGTCGCCCGGCGACAACGAGCGCCGCGGCGCCCCCCTGTGCCCGCCGCGTCGTCACGGATCGACTTTCCATCGGCTGGAACCCTGCATGAACCGTCCCCGACGCACCCGCCGCGCCCTGCTTGTCACGCTTTGCCTGATCCCCGTCGTCGCCCTGGCCGCCTGGCAGATCCTGCCACCGGGGCTTGATCGCTTCGCCACGGTCACGGTCACCCGCGGCGACATCGAAAGCAGCGTCACCGCCCTCGGCACCCTGCATCCGCGTCGTTACGTCGACGTCGGGGCCCAGGCCTCCGGGCAGATCCACAAGATCCACGTCGAAATCGGCGACCAGGTCAAGGAAGGCCAGTTGCTGGTGGAGATCGATCCGTCCACCCAGCAGGCCAAGCTCGATGCCGGGCGCTACTCGATTGAAAACCTCAAGGCCCAGTTGCAGGAACAACGCGCGCTCCACGACCTGGCGCGGCAGAAGTACCAGCGCCAGCAGCAACTCAGCGCCGGCGGTGCCACCCGCAGCGAGGATGTGCAGGCGGCCGAGGCCGAGCTGCGCACCACCCAGGCGCGTATCGACATGTTCCGCGCGCAGATTCTCCAGGCCCAGGCCAGCCTGCGCAGCGACGAAGCGGAGCTGGGCTATACGCGCATCTATGCACCCATGAGCGGTACCGTGGTCGCCCTCGATGCCCGTGAAGGCCAGACCCTCAACGCCCAGCAACAGACGCCGCTGATCCTGCGCATCGCCCGGCTGTCACCGATGACGGTCTGGGCGGAAGTCTCGGAAGCCGATATCGGCCACGTCAAAGCCGGCATGCACGCCTATTTCACCACCTTGAGCGGTGGCAGCCGGCGCTGGACCAGCACGGTCCGGCAGATTCTCCCGGTACCGCCCAAGCCCCTGGAAGCCGGGAGCCAGAGCAGCGGCAGTGCCAGCAGCAGTAGCAAAAGCGGCAGCTCGCGGGTGGTGCTCTATACCGTGCTGCTGGATGTCGACAACGCCGACCAGGCGCTGATGGCGGACATGACCACCCAGGTGTTCTTCGTCGCCGACCAGGCGCAGAACGTCCTCACCGCGCCGATCGCCGCCCTGCAAGGCGACTCGCGGGCACAGTTGCAGACCGCCCGGGTGGTCAGCAGCAACGGCGATATCCAGACGCGTCAGGTGCGTACCGGCATGAGTGACCGGCTACGGGTGCAGATCCTCGACGGGCTGGCCGAGGGCGACCATCTGCTGATCGGCCCCGCGACCGGCAGTGGAGGCTGAATGCAAACGCCACTGATCGACCTGCAGGACATCCGCAAGGCCTATGGCGGCGGCGACAGCCCCGAGGTGCAGGTGCTGCGCGGTATCGACCTGAGGATCCATGCCGGCGAATTCGTCGCCATCGTCGGTGCCTCCGGCTCGGGTAAATCAACCCTGATGAATATCCTCGGCTGCCTCGACCGGCCGACCTCCGGGCGCTACCTGTTCGCCGGTGAAAACGTCGCCGAACTCGACAGCGATGCCCTCGCCTGGCTACGCCGCGAGGCCTTCGGCTTCGTGTTCCAGGGCTATCACCTGATTCCTTCCGGCTCGGCCCGGGAAAACGTCGAAATGCCGGCGATCTACGCCGGCACCCCGGCCGCCGAGCGCCAGGCCCGCGCCAGCGCCCTGCTCGATCGCCTGGGCCTGGCCACTCGCAGCGGCAACCGCCCGCACCAGTTGTCCGGCGGCCAGCAACAACGGGTATCGATTGCCCGGGCACTGATGAACGGCGGCCATATCATTCTCGCCGACGAACCCACCGGCGCCCTCGACAGCCACAGCGGCGCCGAAGTCATGGCCCTGCTCGACGAACTGGCCAGCCAGGGCCATGTGATCATCCTTATCACCCACGACCGTGAAGTCGCCGCCCGGGCCAAACGGGTCATCGAAATCCGCGACGGCCTGATCATCAGCGACAGTGCCCGCGACACCCCCGGGCTGCAACGCGGCAACGACCCCGTCGCCCTCCAGGCGATCGACCTGCGGCAACGCCTGAGTGACGGCAGCGCCTACCGCGGCGCCTGGAAAAGCGAGCTGGTGGACGCCGTGCAGGCGGCCTGGCGGGTGATGTGGATCAACCGCTTTCGTACCGCCCTGACCTTGCTCGGCATCGTCATCGGGGTCGCCTCGGTGGTGGTGATGCTCGCGGTCGGCGAAGGCAGCAAGCGCCAGGTGATCGCACAGATGGGCGCCTTCGGCTCGAACATTATCTACCTGAGCGGCGCGCCGGCCGCGCCGCGGGCTCCGCTGGGGATCATCAGCCTCGATGACGTGGCGGCGCTGGCGGAGCTGCCCCAGGTGAAAATGATCATGCCGGTCAACGGTGCCGACGCCGTGGTGCGCTTCGGCAACCTCGACCACACCGCCTATGTCGGCGGCAACGACACGCAGTTTCCGGCGATCTTCAACTGGCCGGTGGTCGAGGGCAGTTACTTCACCCAGGCCGATGCCGACGCCGGGGCCGCCGTGGCGGTGATCGGCCACAAGATTCGTGACAAACTGCTCAAGGACGTGGCCGACCCCATCGGCCAGTACGTCCTGATCGAAAACGTGCCCTTCCAGGTGGTCGGCGTGCTCCAGGAAAAAGGCGCCACCTCCGGCGAGACCGACAGCGACGACCGCGTGGCGATCCCCTACTCGGCCGCCAGTGTCCGGCTGTTCGGTACGCACAATCCGGAATATGTCGCCATCGCCACCAGCGACGGGCGCAATGTCCGCGACGCCGAGAAGGCCATCGACCAGGTGATGCTGCGCATGCACGACGGCCGCCGGGACTTTCGCCTGACCAACAACGCCGCGATGATCCAGGCCGAGGCCCGCACCCAGAACACCCTGTCGCTGATGCTCGGCTCGATTGCCGCCATCTCCCTGCTGGTGGGGGGCATCGGCGTGATGAACATCATGCTCATGACCGTGCGCGAACGCACCCGGGAAATCGGCATCCGCATGGCCACCGGGGCCCGCCAGCGCGACATCCTGCGCCAGTTTCTCACCGAGGCGGTGATGCTTTCGGTGGTCGGCGGCCTGACCGGCGTGGTCCTGGCCCTGGCGGTCGGCGGCGTCCTGCTGCTGGCCAAGGTCGCCGTCGCGTTTTCCCTGAGCGCCGTGATCGGCGCCTTTGCCTGCGCGCTGGTCACCGGCGTTCTCTTCGGCTTCATGCCGGCCCGCAAAGCTGCCCGGCTCGACCCGGTCACAGCGCTTACCAGTGAATGATCGAATCCATGAAACCGCGCTTTTCCCTGTTGACGATTTGCCTGCTGCTCAATGCCTGCGGCGGGCCCGCACCGCGTTCCGACAACGCAACGCCAGCGCCGGCCCACTGGCAGTTCGAAACACAATACAGCGCCCAACAGACCAGCGTCCTCTGGTGGCAACGCTTTGGCAGTGCGGAGCTGGATCGATTGATCGAACAGGCCCGCGTCGACAGCCATGACCTCGCCGCCGCCCTCGCCCGGGTGCGCCAGGCCCGGGCCACGGCGGTGATCGCCGGCGCCCCGCTGCTGCCGCAAGTGACCCTGGGCCTGAATGGCAGTCGCAGCCAGTTGCTGAACAACCGGGACAACGCCGACAGTGACAACGACAGCAAAAGTTATGGCGCCAACCTCAGCGCCAGCTACGAGGTGGACTTCTGGGGTGGCGTGGCCGCCGCCCGCGACAGCGCCGTGCAGAGCCTGCGGGCCAGTGAATATGACCGGGCGACGGTGGAACTGACGCTGCTCGGCGGCGTTGCCGACCAATATGCCCGCACCCTGTCCGCCCGCGAGCAGGAAGCCATCGCCGGCCTGAACCTGAGCAACGCCCGGCGGGTATTGGCGCTGGTCCAGACCCGCTATGACTCGGGCTCGGCCACGGCGCTGGAACTGGCCCAGCAAAAGAGCCTGGTGGCCAGCCAGGAACGACAATTGCCGCTGGTGCGCCAGCAGGCCGGGGAGTCGCTGATTACCCTCGCGGCATTGCTCGGCCAGCCGGTCCAGAGCTTGCGCATCGGTGCCCAGCCGTTCAGCAGCCTGAGCTGGCCGTCGATTGATGCCGGCGTGCCGAGTGAACTGCTGCGCCGACGTCCGGACATTGCCCGGGCCGAAGCGCAACTGGCGGCGGCGCAGGCGGATGTCGAGGTGGCGCGAGCGGCCTTGTTGCCGAAGCTGACCCTGGGTGTCGGCCTCGGCTCGGAATCCACCCAGGCCGCCGATGCCCTGCGCACCCCCTTCTACACCCTGAGTGCCGGCCTGCTCGCACCGGTCTTCAACAACGGCCGCCTGCGGGCCGAGCGCGACCGGGCCACGGCGCGCCAGGAAGAGTTGCTGGAAAGCTATCGGGGCGCGATCGTCAACGGTTTCGCCGATGTCGAGAAGGCCCTTAACAGTATCAGCGGCCTTGATCAGCAACGACGTTGGCAGGATGAAGAGCTGAAGCAGGCGCAACGGGCCTTCGAGATTGCCCAGAGCCGTTATCAGGCCGGGGCGGAGGATCTGCTCACGGTGCTGGAAACCCAGCGCACGCTGTATGCGGCCCAGGACCAGAATGTGCAACTGCGGCTGTCGCGGGTACAGGCCAGTATTGCGCTGTACAAGGCCCTTGGTGGCGGCTGGCAGGCACAGTGACGGCCTGGCAAACCGTTTGACAACGGTGAGCCGGCTATCGCCATCGCCAGCAAGCCGGCTCCTACAGGTCCGTATTTCAACATAAATGATCGCCCGGCCCTTGTAGGAGCCGGCTTGCTGGCGATGGCGTCATTCAATCCACCATCACCTTCAAAGACACACCTACAGCAACCGATCCTTGATCGACAGATGCCGCGCATACCACGGCCGACGCGGTACCCGGCGCAACAAACTGGCCAGGTCCTTCTCGGGGGTAAAGGTAATCCGCAAGGCCAGCTTCATGGTCTCCGGGTCCATCTCCACCGTCTTGCCCATGTTCAATCCCGGCGTGGTGCTGCAACCATGGGTGGTCGGCCCGAGCCAGGGATCGTCCACTTCCACCCAACGCCCCGGGGCAAACCAGGGCACGCCATTGACCTCCAGGCGCGTGACCGCCCCCGGGTGAAAACGCTCGTGCGCGCGGAACCAGTCCTCCAGCCGATCATCGATCCAGCCATGGAACATCCAGAACACCGGGTTCACATGGGAGGAAAACGGGTCGCCGAGAAAGTCGTTCTGTGGCGTAAACCAGCGTGGGGCAAAGTCGGTGAACTCCCGCGCCATGGGCACCGGCGCACCGTTGGAAGGATCGCGCGCCACCGAAGCCCAGCGCATATGCAACCAGTCATGCAGCCCCAACTCGACCTCGGAACCGAACTGGCCCAGGGTCAGGCGGGACAGATAACGCGGATCGCTGTAGCGCGATTCCCAGGCCTGGAAGTTGCTGTGCCAGGTCTCGGCACTCTTGATATCGCTGACCCATTGGCTGTAGTCGTCGTCACCGCTGGCCAGCCAGGTCGGCGGCACGGCGCAGCCATCCTGGTTATCGAAATAACGGGCAAAGCCCTGGCGATCACGTTCCAGCTCCGGCTGCGGCAACGGGAACCGGCGCCAGGACGGCAAGGGCTGCATCGAGCGGGCCATTTGCAACATATGCCGGTGCATGAAGAAAAAGTCGATGCCCGAACCGTTGCGATCCTTGCGCGGCCCACGGGCATCACGCTCCTTGTCCCGGGGGCCGGGCTGCCAGCCGATACCGCGCAAACCGTTGCGCTTGTCTTCGGAGAGGGTGTGCCATTTGTCCCGGGAGGCATGCCAGAGCTGGTGGAACAAACGATGCTCGGGCGACACCAACCTGGCCAGCAGGGAGGCGTCCAGGCCGATACGCTCACGGGCCTCGGGAAACACCTGCTTGACCGCGACAAAGCGGTTATCCAGTTGCGCCAGGGCCAGCGGCCGGTCCAGGCGCTCGACATGACCGCTCAAGGTGCCACTGCCGGCGTTGCCGAAGGTGTCCCAGACTTCGTCCAGGACCAGACTCAATTCATACAGCGGCATCCCGGCGTCGCCCTGGCTCAGACGCCAGAACAAACGGGCACCGTCGCTCGCGGCAAGATCGCCGACCAGCCGCCAACGGGGTTCGGCATCGGCCCGCAGTGCCTGGGCGGTATCAATGAAACCGCGCAGGCCACGCCCCCGTGGGGCGATATCGATGAACAGTTCCAGGCCGTCCAGCGGCAGGCCTTCCAGGCCCGCGTCGCGCCCTTCAAAACGCAGGCTCCAGATCCCGCGCAGGTTGTTGGCCAGGCGCTGGCCGGCCGTGTCGAGCAGATCGACCGTGGCCTCGCCCGGCGTGACGGGCTCCTTGTCCCGGGTCAGTTCGCGGTGCGCGTAATAAGCCGCGGGAACAGCCACGCCCGTGAGCGCCAGGCCCGCCATGAAGCCTCGTCGAGAAATCGTCATCGCCCTACCTGTGTCAGCCCTGAAGCAGGCTTTATCCAAGCTAGAACGTTGCACTGCGTAGGAAATTTAGCCGGGCGCGGCGCCTAAATTAGAACGTACGCCATCCGTTCTTCCCAGATAGCAACATCGGCAAACCACAATGAGATGGCAATGATAAAACCGCGTTCGAAAAAGGCTCTCTACATCGGCCTGCCGCTGGCCCTGGGGCTCTGCGCCGCCGCAGCCTGGCTGACCTGGGACCTGTGGCCCAACCCCGGTTACTCGCTGAAGATCATGAAGCAGGCCGACGAGCTTCAGGACCGGATCATCAGCTTCGACAGCCATATCACCGTGCCCCTGACCTTCGGCACCGAAGGCCGCGAAGCCGACAAGGATGGCAGCGGCCAGTTCGACCTGGCCAAGACCGGCCGCGGACGGCTTTCCGCCGCCGCGCTGACGGTGTTCGGCTGGCCGGAAATCTGGAACGGGCCGAACGCCCCGCACCGCCCCACCGCCGGCTTTGTCGAGGAAGCACGCAAACAGCAGGAAGTGCGCTACCAGATCATCAGCGGCCTGGCCCGTGATTTCCCCAACCGCGTCGGCATCGCCTACAGCCCCGACGATATGCGCCGCCTGCATGGCGAAGGCAAGTTCGCGATCTTCATCAGCATGCTCAACGCCTACCCCCTGGGCCACGACCTCGATCGCCTGGACCTGTGGGCCGCGCGCGGCATGCGCATGTTCGGCTTCAGCTACGTGGGCAACAACGACTGGGCCGACTCCTCGCGCCCGTTACCGTTCCTCAACGACACGCCGGATGCCCTCGACGGCCTCTCCGAGATCGGCAAGCAGGCCGTGCACCGCCTCAACGACCTGGGGGTGATCATCGACGTCTCGCAGATGTCGACCAAGGCCCTGGAGCAGGTCAGCCAGCTGAGCCGCACGCCGATGGTCGCCTCGCACTCGGCGCCCCGCGCCCTGGTGGATATCCCGCGCAACCTCAGCGACAAGGAAATGCAGCTGATCAAGAACAGCGGCGGCGTGGTCCAGATCGTCGCGTTCCCGGCCTATCTGCGGCCGTTGAGCCAGCACACCCAGGACAAGCTCAACACCCTGCGCAAACGTTTCGACCTGCCGCCACTGCCCAACCTGGCCATGGCCCTGATGCCCGGCGACCCGATCATCACCGTCTGGCCGGAACAACGCTTCGGCCAATACGCCAGCGCCCTCTACGGGATTCTCGACGAGGAGCCCAAGGCCGACCTCAAGGACTTCGGCAACGCCATCGACTATGCGGTGAAGAAGATCGGCATCGATCACGTCGGCATCAGTTCCGACTTCAACGACGGCGGCGGCATCGACGGTTTCAAGGATGTCAGCGAGGCGCGCAACGTCACCGCCGAACTGCTTGAGCGTGGCTACTCCGAAGCCGATATCGCCAAGCTCTGGGGCGGCAACTTCCTGCGGGTCTGGGACCAGGTGCAGAAAGCCGCCCGCCCCGGCACCCCGTCACCCACCGCCACGCTCTCGCGCCAGTGAATTGCCCATGACCGATCGCAGAACCTTCCTCAAGCAGGCCGGCGTACTTGCCGCCGGCCTGCCCCTGGGTGCCAGCCTGGACGCCCTGGCCGCCAGCCCGGTCACGACTCCCGCCACGGCCGCGAACCCGGCGTTGTCCACGGACAAGTGGACCGGGTTGCGCCAGTTGTTCGACCAGGACCCCGACTACCTGCACTTCTCCAACTTCCTGGTGACCTCTCACCCCAGGCCCGTGCGTGAAGCCATCGAGCAGCACCGCGCCGCCATCGACCGCAACCCGGGCCTGGCCATGGACTGGGACCTGGAGGAAACCTGGAAACGCGAAGCCCAGGTCCGCCTGTGGGCCGGGCGCTACCTCAAGGCCGAGCCCGGGCAGATCGCCCTGACCGGCAGCACCACCGAGGGCCTGGCGATGATCTACGGCGGCATCCATGTGCGCCCCGACCAGGAAATCCTCACCACCGAACACGAACATTATTCGACCCGCAATCTCTTGCGCCTGCGCAGCGAGCGCGAAGGCACCCGGGTGCGCAAGATCAGCCTGTTCAAGGACCCGGCGCTGGTTTCCGCCGACGAGGTGATCGGCAATATCGACCGGGCGATCAAACCCGAAACCCGGGTGCTCGGCATGACCTGGGTGCAATCGGGAAGCGGGGTGAAACTGCCGATCGGCCAGATCGGCCAGTTGGTCGCCGAACACAATCAACAGCGCGACGACAAGGACCGGATCCTCTATGTCGTCGACGGCGTGCATGGCTTTGGCGTGGACAACCTCGATTTCCCGGACATGCACTGCGACTTCTTTATCGCCGGCACCCACAAGTGGATGTTCGGCCCCCGCGGCACCGGCATCGTCTGCGCCCGTTCGCAACAGGTCAGGGACGTCAGCCCGCTGCTGCCGACCTTTTCCGAAGACACCAACTTCGCCACCTCCATGAGCCCCGGCGGCTACCACGCCTTCGAGCATCGCTGGGCGCTGGACAAGGCCTTCGAACTGCACCTGCAACTGGGCAAGGCCGAGGTCCAGGCGCGTATCCAGCAGTTGAACAGCCTGATCAAGCAACGCCTGCGGGCCGACCCACGGATCGAACTGGTCACGCCGATCAACCCCGAACTGTCCGCCGGCTTCAGCTTCTTCCGGGTCAAGGGCCAGGACAGCGACAAGGTCGCCGCCTACCTGATGCGCAACAAGGTGGTGGTCGATGCGGTGGATCGCGATGTCGGTCCGGTGGTACGGACAGCGCCGGGCCTGCTCAACAACGAAGCCGAGATCGACCGTTTCATGGCCCTGCTGGGTAAACAGTTGTGACCGCCAACGCTTTCTGATTTCCATTCCTTGCCTGCGAGAAACTTCATGAAATTCCACCTGTTTGCTTCCCGGTCTCGCGTCGGCCTCTGGCCCGCCCTGATCCTCAGCGCCCTGCTCGGCGCCTGGCTGCCCGGCGTCGCCCTGGCCGCTTCGCCGCCGCTGCCGGGCAAGGTGTTCAAGGACTGCAAGGATTGCCCGGAAATGGTCGTGCTGCCCGCCGGCACCTTCACCATGGGCACCCCCGAGGACGAAGTCGGACGCGAAGCGGATGAAGGTCCGATGCACCCGGTGACCTTCAAGAAGGCCTTCGCCGTCAGCCGCTTCCAGGTGCTCAGCGGTGAGTGGAAGGCCTACATCCATGACACCGGCTACAAGATGCCGGACGGCGATACCCGTCCCGGACGCGAATGCCTGGCCGGCCAGCCGCGCTACCCCCAGGGTGACCGGCAACCGGCGGTGTGCATGGACGCCCACGAGGCCCAGGCCTATGCCGACTGGCTGTCGAAAAAGACCGGAAAAAAATATCACCTGCTCAGCGAGTCGCAACGCGAATACGCCGTGCGTGGCGGCACCAGCGGGCCGTTCCCCTTCCCGTTCGACAAGGACAAGGGCTACAGCATCGCCGAACACGCCAACACCTACGGCCCGGCCGACGGCTTCAGCTACACCTCGCCGGGCGGCAGCTTCCCGCCGAACGCCTATGGCGTGTATGACGGCCACGGCAATGTCTACGAATGGACCGCCGATTGCTATGTCGACAGCTATGTCGGCGCACCCGCCGACGGCAGCCCGCGCCTGGACAGCAAGGAATGCGAGGACCGCCGGGTGATTCGCGGCAATGACTGGACCGAAGCCCCGGTGTTCTCACGTTCGGGCAATCGCAATGAACGCAGCGCCATCACCCGTGGCGACTGGCTGGGCTTGCGGGTCGCCCGCGAGCTCTAAATCCCGACCCCATCGACTCGTCTACAGAGTTCAAGGCGCCTTCCGGGGCGCCCGCTTCTACAGCCCCTTCACGAGTAGCCCCCATGCCTGTCCCAGCCCCAAGTCTCGCCCGGGAAACCTTCAGGATCCTCAAGCCGTTCTGGCTGCTGGTCGTACTTTCGGCCGTATTGGGGATCGTCAGCGGCCTCAGCGTCACCGGCCTGCTGGCCACCGTCAACAACGCCATGAACGCCGCCGCCGGGCCCGACAGCCACACCGCCCTGCTGTTCGGCGGCCTGTGCCTGCTGACCCTGGCCTGCTCCACCGTGTCCAACCTGCTGACCAACTATGTCGGTCAACAGGTGGTTGCACGCCTGCGCCGCGAACTGGCCGCCCAGGTGCTGGTGGCACCCATCGAGCAACTCGAACGCTACCGCGCCCACCGCCTGATTCCGGTACTGCTCGGCGACGTCAGCACCCTGAGTACCTTCGCCCTCTCGGTGGCGCCGATGGTGATCGCCTTTACCGTGACCCTGGGCTGCCTGTCCTACCTGGCGATGCTCTCCTGGCAGATCCTGCTGCTGACCGTGGTCACCGTGGTCATCGGCTCCGGCGCCCAATGGCTGGCCCACCGCTACGGCATGCGCAGCATCCTCAGCGCCCGCGACGGCGAAGACGAATTGCAGAAGCACTACCAGGCAATCTCGGCCGGGGCCAAGGAACTGCGAATCCAGCGCAAGCGTCGCCAGCACATGCACGACGAACAGATCCACGGCACCACCGAACGGATCTGCCGCGCCAACATCCGTGCGGCGAATATCTTCGTCAGCGCGGAGACTTTCGGCTCGATGCTGTTTTTCGCCGTGATCGGTATCGCCATCACCTTCCAGGCCCTCTGGCCCGGCACCGACCGCACCGTGCTCGGTGGTTTCGTGCTGGTCATGCTGTACATGAAAGGCCCGCTGGAACGCCTGATCAACACCCTGCCGATCATCAGCCGCGCGGAAATCGCCTTGCGCCGGATCGCCGAACTGTCCTGGCAATTCTCCTCGCCGGAACCGCACCTGCTGATCCAGGACCGCCAGGCCGTCCCGGCGCCGCTGCAAAGTATCGAGCTGCACCAACTGCGTTATGACTACCCGCAGGTCGAAGGCAGCCAGGCCTTCCACCTGGGGCCGGTGAACCTGACCATCAAGCAGGGCGAGATCCTCTTTATCGTCGGCGAGAACGGCTGCGGCAAGACCACCCTGATCAAGCTGCTGCTGGGGCTCTACAGCCCGCAACAGGGCGAAGTGCGCCTCAACGGCAAGGCAGTGACCGCCGAGGGCCTGGATGATTACCGGCAGTTGTTCACCACCATCTTCGCCGACTACTACCTGTTCGACGAAGTGCTCCAGGGCGACGACCTGCTGCCCCCGGAATCGATCAAGTACCTGGAGCGCCTGGACATCGCCCACAAGGTCAGCATCCGCGACGGCCGCTTCACCACCACCGACCTGTCCACCGGCCAGCGCAAGCGCCTGGCGCTGATCAATGCCTGGCTGGACCAGCGCCCGGTGCTGGTGTTCGACGAATGGGCCGCCGACCAGGACCCGGCCTTCCGCCGGGTGTTCTACACCGAACTGCTGCCCGAGCTGCGCCAGCAGGGCAAGACGATCATCGTGATTTCCCACGACGACCGTTATTTCCCGGTGGCCGACCAGTTGGTGCGGATGCAGGCCGGACAGATCAAGGTCGAGCGCCGCGAAGAACAGCACGCCTTCGCTGAAAACGCCTTCTCGTAACACCAACATCCCGTGTAGGAGCCGGCTTGCCGGCGATGGCGACCTTGAGAGCGATGTAAGGCTTGAGGGCCAATCGCCGGCAAGCCGGTTCCTACACATAGAGACCGCAGCATCCTCCCGTCGCAACTTTTTTCACTTTTCTTTTCCGTCTTTGTCGACCTCATACGTCTTTATTTCAAATGCAAAAAATTCTCACTCGCTTCCCCAGCAATTTTGATAAGAGCAGACACAATGCCAAAACAACACCGACTCACGCCCCTGAGCAAAGCGTTGCTGGTTCGCCAGCTGTTCTGCTCGCCACCGTCGCTGGCCGTCATGGGGATGGCGCTGGCACTGCCTCTGGCGGCACAGGTCCAGGCCCAGGAGTTTGAATTCAACATCGGCGCCCAGCCGTTGGGCGCCGCCCTGCAGGAACTGGGTCGCCAGGGCAATATCCAGATTCTGTACAACCCGGAGCGGGTCCAGGGCCTTCACGGTGCACCGGTCAAAGGCGTGTTCACCCCCGGCCAGGCCGCCAGTGAGTTGCTGAAAAACACCGGCGTCGACTACAACCTGCAGGGCGACACCCTGACCCTGAGCGACACGGCCGCCGCCAAGGGCGCGGGCCTGACCCTGGCTGCCACCAACGTCAGCGGCCAGGCCCTGGGTACCAATACCGACGGCACCGGTTCCTACACCACCGGCGCGGTGACCATCGGCAAGACGGCCCAGAGCCTGCGTGAAACCCCGCAGTCGGTCACCGTGATCACCCGCCAGCAGATGGACGACAAGAACCTCACCTCCCTCGACCAGGTGATGGACCAGGCCACCGGCATCACCTTGTCGAGTCGCAACTTCGGCGACAACCAGTACAACTCCCGCGGCTTCGAGCTGGGTGCCGACTCCTACATGATCGATGGTGTCCCCGGCCTGAGCTACAGCCCTACCGGCTGGATCACTCCGGACACCGCGGTGTTCGACCGCGTGGAAATCCTCCGTGGCGCCGCCGGCCTGCTGGTGGGCAACGGCAACCCCGGCGGCGCGGTGAACCTGGTGCGCAAACGGCCGAGCGCCGACCCGCACTACTCCATCACCACCCGCATCGGCTCCAACGACTTCTACCGCACGGACCTCGACGCCACCGGTCGCCTCAACGACTCGGGTTCGGTGCGCGGGCGCATGGTGGTCGCCTACGAAGACCGGCACTACTTCTATGACGCCGCCAGCAGTCGCAAACCGGTGTTCTATGGCATCGTCGAAGCCGACCTGAACGATGACAACACCCTGTCCGTGGGCCTGCGCAACCAGACCAGCGTGACCAACGGTTACTCGATCTTCGGTTTGCCGCGCTACAGCAATGGCCAGGCCCTGGGGATCTCCCGCGCCACCTCGCTGGCGCAGAACTGGAACCGCCATGAAAACCAGCAGACCGAAGTCTTCGCCGAGCTGGAACACCGCTTCAACGAAGACTGGAAGAGCAAGACCTCGGTGACCCGCAGCCAGGGCTCCTTCGATCAACAGGCGGCGTTGCCACGCGGTAGTATCAATCCGGTCACGGGCACCGGATCAAATCTGATCGACGCGCTGTTTCGCCAAGACTCCGTAGTCAGCACCGGTCTGGATACCAACGTCACCGGCAACTTCAACGCCTTTGGCCTGGAGCACTCGGTGATGATCGGCGCCAACTGGTCGGATCAAAAGCTGCGCACCAAGGAAACCGACATCGATCTGGACACCCCGATCGATGTATTCGACCCCGACCACAATGCCGTTGCCGAGCCATTGCGCACCGGCTGGGACCAGATCACCGATGACGACACCCGGCGCTACGGCGTCTATGGCAACACCCGCCTGCATCTGACGCAAGATCTGAGCCTGGTGTTGGGTGGCCGGCTGTCCTGGTACGAGTACCAGACCAAGGACGCGCTTCACGGCGGAATACAATCGAACAACCAGAAGAATCAGTTCACCCCCTTTGCCGGCCTGATCTACGACTTCAACAATCAGTGGTCGTGGTACGCCAGCTACGCGGATATTTTCCTGCCGCAAAGCCAGTACCGTACCGTCAGCGGCAGCCTGCTGGACCCGGCCATCGGTACCAACTATGAAACCGGCGTCAAGGGCGAGCTGTACGACGGTCGTCTGAACGTCTCGGCGGCGGTGTTCTACATCAAGCAGAAAAACGTTGCGGTGCAGGATCCGAATGCTCAAGACATCACTTGCCCAAGCAGCTTCAGCCAGACCTGCTACATCGGTGGCACCGTTCAGCGCAGCAAGGGCTACGAGCTGGAAGCCAGCGGCGAGGTGCTGCCGGGTTGGCAAGTGGCTGGCGGTTACACCTTCAACGTCACCGACTCGAGCACCGGTGGCCCGACCGACTACCAGACGCCCAAGCATATGTTGCGGGCCTCGACCACCTACAACCTGCAAGGCGACTGGAACCGCCTGACCGTGGGCGGCGGGGTCTCGGCACAGAGCGGTTATTCGACGAATGTCTATGGGCCAAACGTATCCAACGGCGGGCGGGCCGTCTGGGATGCCCTGGCGTCGTACAAGATCGACAAGAACTGGAAAGTCGGCCTGGACGTGAAGAACGTCTTCGACAAGGTCTACTACAAATCCGTGGGTGAACTGGGACGTGGTAACTACTACGGCGATCCACGTACCTACATGCTGACCATCCGCACGGACTTCTGACGCTCACAGCGACCGCCTGCACGGCGGTCGCCTCCCACGTCGGCAGTTACTCGGGATCAACCTCGACATGCACCACGCACCCGGGCTTGCGCAATTCGAGCTGCCGCGCTGCTTCTGCCCCCAGGCCCGGGTTGCGGTCCAGCCAGATCTCCTCCAACTGTCCGAACGAAACCAGCACGTCGACACCAGTGGCATCGATCCCCGTCTCGAACAATCGCAAGCGGCGGCAGGTACTGATCGTGGTCAGGGCCTTGAGCTTCACAAGAACCTGCGAAGTGATCGCCGCTCCCGCTAACAGCATCTCTTCAGCAGAGGTCAGTCCACCCAACTGGTCCAGATCGAGAAGCGCCCCGTCGAGCAGCACCAATCCCCACCAACAGCCATCACGCCCGATCCGCACGCCGTAGGTTTCATCGTCTCCGATCTGCTTGCTCATCAAGCGTCCATTCTCGAACCAGGTCGTCGTCTCGTCACCTGCAGCGAGCGCCTTCGGTTCACCCGACGCGTACCACTCCCGGCGGTTTTCGTCGGAAACGAAGCCATTCAGGTATTCGAGTTCGGCAAAGCAGCGGCCGCTCGCGGTGAACGAATACGCGATGCCTGTGAACGCCAGGCCCTGATAAAGCTCAGGACCGTAGTCCTCGTCCATTTTCAGTGACCTTCTCTCGACCCGCTTGCCGCCTGCGGGAAGGGTCAGCCAGTCAGCGGATGGACCTTCCACCAGGCCGGCATCCACGCTGACGATCTCCGTCAGAACGCTGTCCTCGCCGACCCGGTAGGCCAGGCCCGAAAACGCCGTCCCTTCAAAGAGAAATTTGCCAGCCTCGTCCCGGGTCAGAAAATCCGCTCTTATTCGAAATGTCATCCCGTGATCACCCTGACTTTTCTCGCTCCGCCCAGCAGAATGCCACGGCAGTTGATGCAGGCGACGAAACGATTGCCCTGCTCGCCTGCCTCCTGAAGCTTGTAGGTAGCCACCGTAATGTCTTTCGGTTCGATACCGACGACACCGTTGAAAATATCGTTGACTGCCAGCACTTCGGCATGTACACCCGGTACACCACGCGTGAGGTCAAATCCCAAGTCAACGGCATCTCCCCTCGTCAACACCCGCTCGATATATTCACGGATCATCTCCTTGGTGGCCGCGTGCAGAGCGATCTGATGCTGGGTCGACAAATGCGTCGCCACCCAATTCGCCCCCGTGACGGACTGATTCGCCAGGTTCGCCCCCGCATTCTTGTCTTTACGGATCGCCTTCAGGAAGGGTTTGAAAATGGCACGGCCGTTGGCGCTGTAGTTCAAGTTGACCCGACGCTGGCTTTCCTTCGTGTAGTACTTGTGCGCGGCGGCATAGGCCACGGCGACATCGGTATCGCGCAAACGCTCGTATGTGGGCTCGTCAACAAGATCTTTGCCATCGAAGCAGGCCGCGATCGGTTTCCGGCAATCGTTGCGGGTCTTGCGATCCAGATAGTCGTCCAATGAGAACGTCTCCAGCTTCACTGCGTCCCCATTGAGCAGAAGCTTCCCACCCGCGATCCTTGCACCACAAGTGACGCTCTGGGTCTTGTCGAGAACCTTCTCCGGCTCGGACGTCCAGTTCGTCCAGTCGAAAGCCGGTACCGCTCCCAAGCCGGCAACACCGCCGCCCTTGACCCAGACTCGCAAACTGGCGGCAATGAAGTCCTCCTTCTTGAGCTCAGCGACAGCGGTAGTGAGCGTATCGTCCTTGAATACGCTCATCTTGGCGGAAGGCGTCAGTGTCAACACTCCCCCTTTCGTCCAGAATTCCTCGCTCGGCGCCTTGATGTCCAGTCGCGCCGAGGTAAATGAGCCGCTCCCGTTCTGGTTGTGAAGCTGCCGTGTCAGTGGCTTGGGGCCGGGGGCCAGGGCGTCGCTGTCCTGACCTTCACGATACTGCCACAGGACAAACTCCAATGGCTCGACCAGGAGTTCCCCTTCTATTTCAGCCGACTCGAACCGCCAGTAGCGGTCCACTTCCTCCCGCGCGCTGGAGAGTTTGAAGACGGGCTTCGAAGTGCCTGCCGCCAGCCCTTTGACCCATAGCTCGACGGGTGGCTTTGCGAACTCCATTTCGGTACCGGAACCATAAGCCTCTGCGCCCTTGAGGCACTTGATCTTCCCATCATAGGTCAATACCGCCTTGAGATCGGCCAACTCGGCTGCCTTCGGCAGCGCTGTACTTGTCGCTTTCAACGTCAGTTTCGAAGCCGTGGTGTTGAAGTCCTTGTACCCGCGATCAAGCAAGACGATGGGATCGCACGTCATTTCAGGTTTTATGACCGCCACGGTCATGACAAAGGTTACGGTGGTGATCGTTCCAGCGCGATTGGCCCGAACGTTGATCGCTTTGTCGGCGACTTCTGTCGTTTCAACATCCTTGTCGACCAGGAATCCATCGGCGCTTCTGGGGAACACCGTGCTGGTCGTCACCCGGCACAAGTCGGCCGGCAGCCCCTGCACGCCCAGCTCCAGCCTGCATGGATCGCCCAAGGCACGAGCAGCCCGTGCGATAAGCCCCTCGGGACTGGCTGCCGTGACAACACCGGCAATGCTGACTTTGGCCTTGGCCAACGGCTTTACCACCTCACCGGGCCATTGCTCATTGACCTGTACGATCAGTTCCCAAGGTTTGGCCAGGGAGACAGTCGTCCTGGTCCCCTTGGCGACGGGCTTGGCGCTGTTTGTGCCGGTGAAACCGGTCGACGTATGCGTCACGCTGACAGCGTGCGTCTCCTGATCATCGAACACCAGGGTGAAGCACAGCTCCGCGGGCAGTGTCACGGGGCTGATTGCCAGACCGTCGACTGTCACGGAAAACTGGATGCCCAGCAACGGCCCCTTGTTCGTCGAGGCCTTGTGCACTGGACAAACCGTCAGGTAGTAGCGCGGTTGAGGACAAGCCTCGATCGGATCGACAGTGCCAAGAAAGTATCTGCTGTACGCCATGGATCAGACTCTCGCATTCGCCTCGACGAACGCCAGCAGGTCCTCCGGCGGTAAGTCTTCATCACTGAGAAGGGATTCGGCCGGCGGCTGCCAGCCCGAGCCCGCGACGACAACGGCGCGGGCGAAGCGCAGCAACTCAGGCCGCGTCCGCAGGCCGTAATCCTGCGCCAGCTTGACGGCATCATGAACGACACGATCAAGAGGCTCGACCACGCGCGGATCGTTGCGCAAGGCCAGTATCGCCCGCACTTCAGCCGCGATCGAATCGAGAAATCGCTGCCATTCGGCCCGTGTAAATGAATCGAGTTGAGCTTGTCGGATAACGATCATGATTTTTCGAGTGTCGCTGCCCCCCGACGGGGAAGTCAAGGGCAGCGGCATCCCTTCATGGATCGTGCTATTGCTCGGCCAGGCACTCCAGCACTGCATTCAACAACGCAGGACTGAGGATGACACTGTCATGGCTTTCCTCCAGCACCCTGGATCCCGCCAGGCCGTTGACCGAACACTCACCCTGCAACCGTGCCTCGGCCTCGTGAATCTGCGCGGCACTGCGGCTGCCCGTCGCCCACCAGCAATCGACCTTCACCGACAACGGTTTCAGGCTGAAAGCCTCGCTCAACAGAGCATTGGCATGCAACAGGCGATACCCGGTCTCGATCTCATCCTGCAGCGCGATATCGCGGTGGATCTCGCGCAGGCGTTCGACACTCACTCCACCTGCCTCGGCCACCTGTTCGATCACCCGCTCGACCACCGCCTGCTCGTCACTCAAGCTGGCACGCGCCTGCTCCAGGAAGCCCAGCACCGTCGCTTCATCGAGCCCCGGCACAAAGGCCAGCAGGCTGCTCAACAACGGGCCATACAACCCGGGCTCCTCGACTTGTGGATCAACGTCCGCTCCAGGCTCGGCGGCACGCTCCTCGACACCCCGGGGCATCAGCGAATCCACCAGCCCGACAAAACTCACCCGCTCACCCGCCTGCTCAAGACGATGGGCGACCTCGATGGCCAACGCCCCACCCAATGACCAGCCCAACAGGTTGTAAGGCCCGTGTGGCTGGGTGGCGCGGATCTGCTCCAGGTAGTAAGCGACCATGCCGTCCCAGGACTCGTCGAACCAGCCCGGCACCACATAACTCTTGTTGACCAGCCCATAGACCCGACGCTGGTTGCCCAGGGTCCCGGCCAACGGATAGTAGGCGTAGGCCCCGCCGCCGCCCGGCGGCAGGCAGAACAGTGGGCTGCGGTCATTGCGGCAGGCGTTCATGGCGATCACCGGCGACTTGACCCGCGCCTCCCCTTCCCGCAGGAAATCCGCCAGCGCCTCCAGGTTCGGCAGCAACAGGAAGTCATGCAGCTTGATCGTCACATCGAACGCCTCACGCAGGCGCCCGACCAGGGCAATCACCAGCAGCGAGTGACCGCCACGCTCGAAGAAATTGTCATCCAGCCCGACCCGCTCGACCTCCAGCACCTGCGTCCAGATAGCCGCCAGGCGTTGCTCCAGTTCGGTACGCGGAGCCCGGTAGACCGGCCCCGAGGCATTCACATCCGGCGTCGGCAACCCGCGGCGATCCAGCTTGCCGTTCGGGCTCAGCGGCATGCATTCCAGCAGCACCAGATGAGCCGGCACCATATGCTCCGGCAATTGCGCCTTGAGATGGGCCTTGAGCGCGTCACGCAACGGGGCTTGCGCCACCGGTCCGGCATCAACCAGATCACGTTCGACCGGCACCAGGTACGCCACCAACTGCTTGCCCAAAGGCCCGTCGATATCGATGACATTGGCTTCGCGCACACCCGGATGCTCCTGCAACCGCGCCTCGATCTCACCCAGTTCCACGCGCAAGCCGCGAATCTTGATCTGATGGTCGAGGCGCCCGGCGTATTCGATCACTCCCTCGTCGCGATAACGGGCCAGGTCGCCGGTGCGATACAGGCGGCCACCGTGCTCGTCGAACGGGTCCGGGACAAACCGCTCGGCGGTCAACGCCGGACGCCGGTGATAACCGCGCGCCAGGCCGACACCACCGAGGTACAACTCGCCAGCGGCACTGAACGCGGCCGGCAGCAGGCCGTTGTCCAGCACATGGCCCTTGAGGTTGTCGATCGGTCGGCCAATCGGCACGCTCAGCTTGTCGTCGATCGTGCAGGTCCAGTGGGTGACGTCGATGGCGGCTTCGGTCGGACCATAGAGGTTGTACAGCGCCGTCTCGGGCAGACGCTTCAGCACCTCCTGGGACAACTCGGCCGGCAGCGCCTCGCCACTGCACACCAGGCGTCGGATGCTGCGGCAGCGCTGCCCATCAACCCCAGCCATGAATACCTGCAACATCGACGGCACGAAATGCAGGGTGCTGACCTGATAACGCTCGATGCTTTCCATCAACTGTTGCGGATCGCGGTGCTCGCCCGGCTTGGCGATGGCCAGGCGGGCGCCGGTCAGCAGCGGCCAGAAAAATTCCCAGACCGACACGTCGAAGCTGAACGGAGTCTTTTGCAAGACCGTGTCATCGGCCTTCAGGCCATAGGCCTTCTGCATCCAGGCCAGACGGTTGTACAGCGCCCGATGACTGTTGCCGGCACCCTTCGGTCGCCCGGTGGAACCGGAGGTGTAGATCACATAGGCCAGATGGTCCGGCAAGGTCAGGTTGCGTGGGTTCTCCTCGCTGGCGGCAACCGCCTCGGGAACATCCAGGCACAGGCTGCGCACGTGGGCCGGGATCGGCAGGGTCTCCAGCAGATGACGCTGGGTCAGCAGCAGGTCGATGCCGCTGTCTTCGATCATGTAGGCCAGACGTTCGCGGGGATACTCGGGGTCCAGCGGCACATAGGCGCCACCGGCCTTGAGGATCGCCACCAGGCCGACCACCATCTCCAGGCTGCGCTCGGCGGCGATGCCCACCAGCACATCCGGGCCCACTCCGCGCTCGCGCAGGCGGTGAGCCAGTTGGTTGGCCCGGCTATTGAGCTGGCGATAACTCAACTGCTGTCCGTCGAACAGCAACGCCGGTGCGTCCGGCGAGCGCTGCACCTGGGCCTCGATCAGGCTGTGCAGGCACCAGGGACCCGGATAGTCGGCATGGGTCTGGTTCCACTGTTCCAGCGTCTGCCGCGCCTCGGCCTCAGCAAGCATCGGCAGCTCGCCCAGGCGTTGCCCGGCCGACTCGGCCAGGGCCAGCAGCAGGTGCTCGAAATGCCCGGCCAATTGCACCACCGCCGCGTCCGAGAGCTGTTGCCGGGCGTAACGGTAGTCCACCGACATGACCTCGCCCACCTCCACCACCAGGGTCAGCGGATAGTGGGTCTGCTCCCGGCTCTGCAAGCCACTGAAGGCCAGCCCGTTGTCAGCGCCCTGCGCCAGGACCTGCGAAGTCGGATAGTTCTCGAACACCAGCAGGGTGTCGAACAGCGCTTCGCCGCTCCAGCCGGCCCAGCGCTGGATGTCGTACAGCGGGGTGTGCTCGTGTTCACGCAAGGCCAGGTTGCGTGCCTGCACCTGCTGCACCCAGTCGCCGACCTTTAGCTCCGGTCCCGGGCTGCCCAGCACCGGCAGGGTGTTGATAAACAGGCCCAGTTGTTCCTCGACACCAGGCAGGTCCGCCGGACGCCCGGACACCGTGGCGCCGAAAGTGACACTGCGCTGGCCGGTGTAGCGTTGCAGCAGCAACAGCCAGGCCGCCTGCACCAGGGTGTTGAGGGTCACCCGCTGCTCGCGGGCGAACTCGCCCAGGTGCAGGGTCCGCGCCGCGTCGAGGGTCTGGCGATATTCGCCATAACCACGGGCGTCGACCACGCCACCGGCCTTGAACGCCTGCACCAGGCGGGTCGGTTCGGCGAAAGCGGCCATCTGCTCGGTCCAGAAACGCTGATCGGCGCCGCTGTCCTGGCGTTGCAGCCACTGGATGTAATCGCGCAGGCGACTGCCGGGCGGCGTCACCCCTTGCCCGTTGTAATGTTCCAGCACCTCGCCCAACAGCCGCGCACTGCTCCAGCCGTCCAGCAGGATATGGTGGTTGGTGTAGATCAGGTGGTGACGCTGTTCGGCGGTGCGCAATACCGTCAGGCGCAACAGCGGGTCACCAGCCAGGTCGAAGCCGCGTTGCAGATCCGCGTCGGCCAGCTCGGCCAACAACGCTTCAAGGCCATCGCGGCCACGCAGATCCTGCTCGACAAACGCCAGGGCCTCGGTTTTGCGAATCACCTGCACCGGCTGTCCGCTGCCGTCGGCAAAACGCGCCCGCAGCGCCTCGTGACGATCGATGGCGGCCTGCCAGGCGGCGCGGAAACGCGGCACATCGAGCCCCGTCACATCGACCCGCATCTGGTTCAGGTAGTTGCCCGAGGCCGGTGCCGACAGGCTGTGGAAGAGCATGCCCTGCTGCATCGGCGACAACGGATAGACATCCTCGATGTCCCGCGCCGCCACCGGCAGACGATCCAGCTGGGCCTGGTTCAGGCCCGCCAGCGGGAAGTCCGAGGGGGTCACGCCGTGGTGCTCCTCGCGGACACAGTGCGCGATCACCTCGGCCAACGCCTGCTCGTACGCCGCCGCCAGGCCCTCGATGGTTTCGCCGCGATAGACCTCGCCACTGAAACTCCAGTCCAGTTGCAACTGGCCGTCGTAGACCTGGCCATTGAGGCTCAGCCAGTTACCCAGCGGTGCCTCTTCACTCTGGCTCACACCGCTGTCATCGGCGCTCGGGGTCAACAGCGCGCGCTCGCCAGGAGCGGCGTCGGTATCGAACTGCCCCAGGTAGTTGAAGGTCACCCGGGCTTCGGGCAACGCCTGCAAGGCCGCGACGGTCTCGGCATCGCCGAGGTAACGCAGGATGCCGTAGCCGATGCCCTTGTTCGGCACCGCGCGCAATTGTTCCTTGATGCTGCGGATACTCGCACCCGGCTCGCCCTCGGGCGTGAGCCGCAGCGGAAACAGGCTGCTGAACCAACCCACGGTGCGGCTCAGGTCGAGGTCCTCGAACAGGTCCTCGCGACCGTGGCCTTCCAGCTGGATCAGTGCCGAGGCCTGCCCGCTCCAGGTGCACAACACCTGGGCCAGGGCAGTCAGCAGCAGGTCGTTGACCTGGGTACGATAGGCCGCCGGGGCGACTTTCAACAGCTGTTGGGTAAGGTCTTGGCTCAGGCACGAACGGGCATAACGAACCTGGCGCCGGGTATTGGTCCCCAGCGGATTGTCCCGGGGCAACTCGCCTTCCATGTGCCCGAGGCTCTGCAACCAGTAGTCGCGCTCAGCCTTGAGCAGCGGGCCATGGGCATAACCTTGCAGGTGCTCGGCCCAGGCCTTGAGCGAACTGCTGCGGGCTGCCAGGACCGGCGAACGTCCCGCTGCCAGGGCGGTATAGGCCTGTTGCAGGTCCTCAAACAACACACGCCAGGACACCCCGTCCACCGCCAGATGGTGAATCACCAGCAGCAAACGCTGTTGCCCTTGCGGCAGGTTGACCAGCACTGCCCGCAGCAACGGCCCCTGTTTCAAATCGAGGCTACGCTGGGCTTCGTCGGCCAACTCGGTCAGGCGTGCCGGATCGTCGAGTGTGTGCACCCACAACGGATCCATCGCGGGGCCCGCGCGGAAGCTCGCCTGCCAGACGCCGTCCCTCAGATCGAAGCTCAGGCGCAGGGCCTCGTGCCGTTCGATCAGCATGTGCAGGGCATTGCGCAGATGCGCCGGGTCCAGGGTTGTCGACGGTTCCAGCATCAGCGCCTGGTTCCAGTGCTGACGCTGGGGGATTTCCAGCTCGAAAAAGCGCGCCTGGATCGGCAGCAGCGGCAGGCTGCCCTGCACCATCTCGACCACCTCGGCCTTCTTCTCGATCAACCGGGCCACCGTCGCCAGTTGGCCGATGGTCTGCTTCTCGAACAACTGCCGGGGGATCAACTTGATGCCCTGGCGCTTGGCCCGGGCGATGATCTGCAAGCTGAGGATCGAGTCGCCGCCCAGCTCGAAGAAGTTATCGGTGCTGCCGACCCGCTCCAGCTTGAGCACATCGGCCCAGACCGCCGCGAGCTTCTCTTCGATCTCGCCGACCGGCGCGGTGTAACGCTTGCCGGCGACGCCAGGTTTGGGCAGCGCACGCTTGTCGAGCTTGCCGTTGGCGGTCAACGGCAGGCGTTCGAGGGCGACGATATGCGCCGGCACCAGATACTCCGGCAGTTCGGCCAACAAGGACTGGCGCAAGGTCTCGACTGCCAGTTCGGTTCCGGAGACAGGCACACAATAGGCGACCAGTTGCAGGCGCGAGGCATCGCTTTCCAGCGGCAAGGCCAGGACCACCGCCTCACGCACACCGTCCAGGCCTTGCAGCACCTGCGCGACTTCGCCGGGCTCGACCCGGTAGCCACGAATCTTCACCTGGTCGTCGGCCCGACCGAGGTATTCCACCCGGCCGTCAATCGCCCGCGCACGGTCGCCAGCGCGGTACAGACGCTCGCCGTGCCGGGACTCGGGATCGGGTACAAAACGTTCGGCGGTCATTGCCGCCCGTCCCAGATAACCCTGGGCCAGGCCGGCACCACCGAGGTACAGCTCGCCGGCGACGCGTTCCGCCACCGGATTGAGCCAGGCGTCCAGCACCCGCGCCTGATCGTTGGCCAGGGGTCGCCCCACCGGCACCGTGCGACAACCCGCCAGGCGCTCCCGGACTTCGTGGGTCAGGATGCCCACGGTGGTTTCCGTCGGCCCGTAGTGATTGACGATGCGGCACTCCGGCGCCAGGCGCCGGATCTGCTCGATCAGCGCCCAGGGGCTGGCTTCGCCACCGAGGACCAGCAACTGCCGGGGCAGCACGTCCGCCGGCCGCGCGGCCTGCAGCAGGCCCTGCAAATGGCTCGGGACGATTTTCAGCACATCCACCCGGTGCTCGGCCATATAGGCGGCGAAACCGTCGGGGTCGAAGGCATGTTCGGCGGCCATCAGGTGCAGTGGGCGCCCGGATGCCAGGGCGCCGAACAGCTGGGTATGACCGAGGTCGGCGGCAATGGTCGAGACCAGCGCCATGCTCGCCCCGGGCGCCAGGTCCAGGCGTTGCAACAACGCCTGCACATAGTTCGCCAGGGCCTGATGGCTGATCAGCACGCCCTTGGGCTGCCCGGTGGAACCGGAGGTGTAGATGATATAGGCCGGCTGTTCCGGCAGGACCTGGATCGCCAGGGATTCGGCGCTGCACTCGGCCCATTGTCCCGGGTCATGGGCCAGCACCGGGCAAACACCCAGGCCGGCGGACTTGTCATCGCCCGGCGCATGCATCAGCAGCGTGGCGGCACTGTCCTTGAGCAGTTGCTGCAAACGTTCCCTCGGCTGCGCCGTATCCAGCGGCAGGTAGACCGCGCCGGTTTTCAGCACGGCGAGCAGCCCGATCACCCATTCGAAGGAGCGCTCCTGGCACAGGGCGATCACGTCCCCTCGACCGATGCCCTGGGCGCGCAGGTAATGCGCCAGTCGGTTGGAGCGACGCTCCAGTTCGTCGTAGTCGATCGATTGCCCCGTGGCATGTAATGCCGCCTGACCCTGCCCGATCCGCCGCCCCTGTTCCCAGAGGGCGAGGAAATCCGTAAAGGGCCATGGCGCGGCCTGGTGCTCGATGGGCTGGGCGGCATTGCCGGGTTGTTCCAGCAGCGGTTGCTCAACGGCGTGCGCCAGTTGCTCCAGCACCTGACGCCAGGATGCGGCCATGCGCTCGATGGTCGCGGCCTCGAACAGATCCGCGGCATAGGTGAAGCTGGCCTCGACGCCCTGGGGGGTGTCGGTGAAATCCAGGGCCAGGTCGAAACGGGCGTCGGCGACATCGATGGCAAAGGCTTCGACGCTCAGGTCGTGGGCCTTGTCCCCAGCGCTGGCCGCGGCCAGCACGTTCTGGTTGATCTTGACCTGGAACAGCGGGTTGTGACCGAGGTCGCGCTCCGGGGCCAGGGCTTCCACCAGTTGTTCGAAAGGCAGCTCCTGATGGGACTGGGCGCCGGTCACTACCTGTTTCACCTGTTCCAGCAGTTGCTCGAAGCTCGCGCGTTCGTCCACCTGCACCCGCAGGACCTGGGTGTTGATAAAGAAGCCGATCAGGCCTTCCAGTTCCTCGCGGCTGCGTCCGGCATTCGGCGCGCCGATACGGATATCGGCCTGGCCGCTGTAGCGCGAAAGCACCACGGCCAGCGCTGCCAGGCTGAGCATGAAGAGGGTCTGGCCGTTCTGCCGGGCCAGGTTCTTGAGTTGTGCCGAGAGAGCGGGCGTCAGGTCGCTGTGGACGATGGCGCCGCGGTAACTCGGTTGCGCCGGACGCTCGTGGTCCAGGGGCAGTTCCAGCAGCGGATGTTCGTTGCCCAGTTGTTCTTTCCAATAGGCCAACTGGCGCTCGCCCTCGCCGGCTTCGAGCCAGGCCCGTTGCCAGATGGCGAAGTCGGCGTACTGGATCGGCAGTGCCGGCAAGCCGCCCCCCACAGGGTTGGCGGCGCTTTCGAGTTCGCCGAGGTAGAAGCGGATGAATTCGCGGACCAGCACCTCCCCCGACCAACCGTCGGAGATGATGTGGTGCATGCACAGGGTCAGCACGTGTTCGGCTTCGCCCAGGCGGAACAGCCTGACCCGCAGCAGCGGTCCTTCCAGCAGGTCGAACGGCGCGCTCAACTCGGCGGCGACCAAACCCTTGAGGTGCTCCTCGGCGCTGTCGGCGGCAGTCGCCAGGACGTCGACCCGCACCAGGCTCACCGCGGACTGCTCAAAAATCTCCTGATGAAACGCGCCCTCATCCGAGACAAAGCGCGTGCGCAGGCTTTCATGCCGCCGCACCAGCTGTTCCAGGGCCCGACCCAGCGCCGCTTCATCCAGGCTGCCGCTCAAGCGCACGGCCATCGGTACGTTATAGGCGCTGTTAGCCGGTTCCAGTTGCCAGAGAATCAGCATCTGCTGCTGGGCATAGGACAGCGGAATGCGCGGGACCTCATGACGGGTGACGGCGATCGGCAGCAGCCTGAAGCTCTGTCCGGTGGCCTGCATCTTCTCCAGGATCTGGCGGCGCTGGTCCAGGGGCAAACCGACGAAGCGCCGGGCAATCCGTTGTGCCGTGGTGGTATCCATCTCAAGCCTCCGCCATGTCGTTCATCATGCGTTCAATGTCGGACAGCCCGTCATCGGTCAGGGAAAGGCCAGTGCCTTCAAGTGCCTGTGCAAACTCGTTCAATTGAGGTTTCTCGAAAATCATCCGAAGCGGTATGTCGATCCCCAGGCCCGAATGAATCCGGGAGATCACCTGGGCGGCCAGCAACGAGTGCCCGCCCAGTTCGAAGAAGTTGTCATCCAGGCCGACCCGCTCGACCTGCAGCACCTGCGCCCAGATCGCCGCCAGTTGCTGCTCGCGTTCGCTACGCGGGGCCACGTAGGCCTGCTGCCAGGCACTCGGGTCGGGCTTGGGCAGGGCCTTGCGGTCGAGCTTGCCGCCGGGGGTCATCGGCAGGGCGTCGAGCACCACCCAGTGCGCCGGGACCATATAGTCCGGCAGGTTGGCCTTGAGATCGTCGCGCAGGGCATCGCGCAAAAGCTGTGGGGTGGCGGCCGGATCGGCGGGCACCAGATAGGCCGCCAGTTGCTTGCCGGACGGGCCGTCGATGGCCACCACCAGCGCTTCGCGCACCTGCGGATGCTGTTGCAGGCGCGCTTCGATCTCGCCCAGTTCGATACGGAAACCACGGATCTTGACCTGATGGTCGAGGCGCCCGGCGTATTCGATCAGCCCCGCGTCGCGGTAGCGGGTCAGGTCGCCGGTACGGTACAGCCGACCGCCGCCCTGCCCGTCGAACGGATCGGGGATAAAACGCTCGGCCGTCAGCGCCGCACGGCCGTGATAACCCCGGGCCAGCAAGGCGCCGCCGATCAGCAGTTCGCCAGTGGCGCCCTGGACCGCCGGGGTGAAATGGCTGTCGAGGATATACATGCGCCGCCCCCCCAGCGGCCGACCGATCGGCATCGACGACGGCTTGGGCAGTTCGCCGCGAACATAAGCGTCACACTCCAGGTAGCTGGCAGTGATGGTGGTTTCCGTCGGGCCGTAGGTATTGAGCAGACGCACATGGCCCAGCCCCGCCTGTTTCCACAGTTCGAGGCCTTCCGGGGGCATGGCCTCGCCGGTGGCGCTGACCTGGCGCAGCGGACCGAAATCCCTGGGCGCCTGGCGACTGAATTCCTGCACCAGCAGATACCAGTAGGCCGTGCTCAAATCCGCCACGGTGATGCCCGAACGCAGCACTTCCTGGTGGAAGGTGTTGCTGTCCCAGACCTCGTTGCCGCGTACCACCACCGCCGCGCCGTGGCACAGGGCCGGGAACAGCTGTTCGACGAAACCATCGAAATTCAGGGTGGAGAACAGCAGCACGCGGTCCTCGGGTTGCAGGCGGAAATACTCGATGGCGACGTGGCTATGGGCGCTCAGGGCGGCATGCTCGATGGCCACGCCCTTGGGCTGGCCGGTGGAGCCGGAGGTATAGATGATGTAGGCCAGGTTGTGCGGCTGCACGAGGCTGCTCGGCGCTTCGTCGCCAGACCCCGGCAATGGCGCTTCGAGCCGGTCCAGGCACAGCGTGCGCAACGACGCCGCTACCGGCAATTGCGCCAGCAGATGAGCGTGGCAGAGCAACAGCTCGATGCCGCTGTCCCGCATCATGTAGGCCAGGCGCTCGCGGGGGAATTCCGGGTCCAGCGGCACATAGGCGCCGCCGGCCTTGAGGATCGCCAGCAGCCCGACCACCATCTCCAACCCACGATCCACCGCGATGCCCACCGGCACTTCCGGGCCGACGCCCAGTGCCCGCAGCGTGTGGGCCAGGCGGTTGGCCCGGAGCTCCAGCTCGGCATAGGTCAACTGCTCGTCACCAAAGATCAGCGCCGTGGCCTCGGGGGTCGCCCGGGCCTGGGCGGCGATCCGCTCGTGGACACAGGGCGCGTCCGGGTAGACACCGTCGATACGGCTCCAGCGTTGCAGGATGCACTGGCGCTCTTCGTCGTCCAGCAGCGGCAGCTCGGCAATGCGCTGTGTCACGCCCTGCTCGGCGACAGCCCGCAGCAGATTGCGCCAGTGTTCGGCCATGCGCCCGACGGTAGCGGCATCGAACAGTGCCGTGGCATAGGTCAGGGCAGCCCGCAGGCCATCTTCACCTTCAAAGGTGTCCAGCGCCAGGTCGAACTGGGCGCTATGGCCACCGCTGTCCAGCCCTTCGATGTGCAAGCCCGGTAGCTGGCGCACCGCGCCCTTGCGTTCGGTCTGGTGGTTGTAGAGCACCTGGAACAATGGGCTGTGGCTGAGGCTGCGCTCGGGTTGCAGGGCCTGCACCAGATGCTCGAACGGCAGGTCCTGATGCGCCTGGGCGCCCAGCGCCGCCTGCTTGACCTGGGCCAGCAACTGGCCAAAGGTGCTGTGCAGTTCGAACTCGGCCTTGAGCACCTGGGTGTTGACGAAGAAGCCGATCAGGCCCTCGGTTTCCACGCGGGTGCGGTTGGCGATCGGCACACCGACGCGGATATCGGCCTGGCCCGAGTAGCGATGCAGCAGGGTCTGGAACGAGGCCAGCAATAACATGAACAGGGTCACGCCCTGCTCCCGGGCAATCGCCTTGAGCGGTACCAGCAAGGCCGGCTCGAACGCGACCTCGAGGCGCGCACCGGCACTGCTCTGCAACGCCGGGCGCGGCCGGTCGGTGGGCAATTCCAGCACGGGTTGCTGGTTGCCCAACTGACCGCGCCAGTAGTCCAGTTGCCGGGCGTCCTCGCCCGCCGCCATCCAGTCGCGCTGCCAGTGGGCATAGTCGGCGTACTGGAACGGCAAGTCCTTGAGCACGGGCGCATGTCCCTGGCTGAAGGCGGCGTAGTACTCGATCAGTTCGTCGACCATGATCGGCATCGACCAGCCATCCGAGACGATATGGTGCAGGGTCACCACCAGCACATGGCGGGTCTGGCCAAGGCTCAGCAAGCGGGCCCGCAGCAACGGTCCCTGTTGCAGGTCGAACGGCGCCTCTACCTCCCGCGCCACCAGGGCCTTGACCCACGACTCGGGATCAAGGCCCGCACCCGGATTGAACTCATCCAGCGCCAGGGCAAAGACCGTCGCCGCTTGCACCTGCTGCACGCCCTGCCCGTCCAACTGGCCGAAGGTGGTGCGCAGGCTCTCGTGACGAGCGATCAAGGCTTCGAAACTGCGCCGCAAGGCTTCGCGATCCAGGGCGCCGTCCAGTTGCAGGGCGGCCGGGATGTGATAGGCGCTGTTGTCCGGCTCCAGTTGCCAGAGCAGCCACTGGCGTTGCTGGGCATAGGAAAGACGCAGCGGCTGGCCACGGTCGGCCAGGCTGAAGGCCGGTGCATTCCGGGCCTGATCCGTTTCGGCACTGGCGGCAAAGCCGCCCAGGTCCGCGGTTTCGAACAGACTGCGCAGGGACAGCTCCAGGCCCAGCTCCTGGCGGGCCCGGGCGATCACCTGGGTCGCCAGCAGCGAGTGGCCGCCCAGTTCGAAGAAGTTGTCCCGCAGGCCGACCTGTTCGACCTTCAGCACCTGGGCCCAGATCGCCGCCAGTTGCTCTTCGATTTCCCGCTGCGGAGCGACGTAAGCCTGCTGCAGCACATGGCTGTCCGGCGCGGGCAAGGCCTTGCGGTCGAGCTTGCCGTTGGCGGTCAGCGGCAGTGTGTCGAGCAGCACCAGGTGTGTCGGCACCATGTAGTCGGCCAGATGGGCCTTGAGGTAGTCCCGCAGTTCGCCCTGCAGGGCCGTTGCCCGGGATTCATCCTGCAGCAGCGCCGGGTCGGCCGGGACCAGGTAGGCCACCAACTGGGTGCCGGTCACGCCGTCCACCGCCAGTACGGCAGCTTCGGTCACCCGCGCATGGCCTTGCAGGCGCGCTTCGATTTCCCCCAGTTCGATGCGGAAGCCACGAATCTTCACCTGCTGGTCGCGCCGACCGATGTATTCGATCGTGCCGTCGGCACGCAGGCGCGCCAGGTCGCCGCTGCGGTAGAGGCGTCGGCTGCCCTGGGGATCGAAAGGATCGGGGACAAAACGCGTGGCCGTCAGGTCCGGCCGCTTCAGGTAACCCCGCGCCAGCCCGGCACCGGCGACATACAGCTCGCCGACGCAGCCCGCTGGCACCAGGTTCAGCGCATCGTCCAGCAGGTACAGGGACAGGTCGCTGATCGGCTCGCCGATGGGGCTGCCGGCGGCCTGCTCAAGGTCGGCCAGGGACAGCGGCCGGTAGGTCACGTGCACGGTGGTTTCGGTGATGCCGTACATATTGACCAGCTGCGGGGCCTGATCGCCGAAGCGCTCGAACCAGGGCCGCAGGCCTTGCACTTCCAGGGCCTCGCCGCCGAACACGACGTAACGCAGCGCCAGCCCGCGCGGTGACTCGACGGCCACCGACAACAGTGACTTGAACGCCGATGGCGTCTGGTTCAGCACCGTCACCCGCTCATCGCAGAGCAGGCGATGGAAGTCCCGGGGCGAACGACTGACCTCCTGGGGCACCACCACCAGCTTGCCACCATGGAGCAAGGCACCAAAGATTTCCCAGACCGAGAAATCGAAGGCGTAGGAGTGAAAAAGCGTCCAGATATCGTCGGCGCCGAAGCCGAATTCGCCCTCGGTGGCACTGAACAGACGCAGCACATTGCCGTGGGGCAACAGCGCGCCCTTGGGCTTGCCGGTGGAGCCCGAGGTGTAGATGACATAGGCGAGATGATCGACGCCGGTGACGCAGGGCGGATTGTCTCGCAAGCTGTCTTGGGGTGGCTGATCCAGATCGAGGCATTCGACGTCCGCCGGTACTGGCAGGCGTCCCAGCAGGTGCCCTTGTGCCAGGAGCAGCTTGAGGCCGCTGTCCTCGATCATGTAGCGCAGGCGCTCGTCCGGGTAGCCGGGGTCCAGCGGGACGTAGGCGCCCCCGGCCTTGAGTACGGCGACAATCGCCACGAGCATCTCCAGCGAACGTTCGCAAGATACGCCCACCAGCACATCCGCGCCGACGCCCTGGGCGATCAGGTGATGGGCCCACTGGTTGGCGCGGGCGTTGAGTTCGCCGTAGGTCAGCTGCTGGTCGGCGAACACCACCGCCACCGCGTCCGGACGCAACGCGGCCTGGGCTTCAATCCGCTGTTGCAGACAAGCGTCGAGCGGGTATTGGCAGGGTGCCGGGTTGCACTGGGACAGGATTTGTCGCTGCTCGCTTGGCTCCAACAGGGCAATATCGGCGATGCGTTGCTGGGGATTGGCGCTGATCGAACGCAGCAGGTTCAGCCAGTGTCGGGCCAAGCGCTCGACGGTGCTCGCTTCGAACAGGTCGGTGGCGTACTTGAAGACGGCCTCGATACCCTGGGGTTGGTCGGTGGTATTGAGCACCAGGTCGAACTGCGCCGTCCGGCTTTGCCAGTGCAGCGGTTCGATGCGCAATGCCTGGGACGGCGAGACTGGACTTACAGGGCTGGCCGGAGCCTGCGCCTGGTGATTGAACATCACCTGGAACAACGGGCTGTGGCTCAGACTGCGTCCCGGCTCCAGCGCCTCGACCAGTTGTTCGAACGGCAGGTCCTGATGGGCCTGGGCCTCCTGTGCCGTCTGCCAGACCTGGCGCAGCAGCTCGACAAAAGCGTCCTGCCCGTCCACCTCGGCCTTGAGCACCTGGGTGTTGACGAAGAAGCCGATCAGCCGCTCCACCTCGCCCCGCTCGCGGTTGGCCACCGGCACGCCGACGCGGATATCGCCCTGCCCGCTGTAGCGATGCAGCAGCGCCTGGAACGACGCCAACAGCAAGGCAAACAGACTGACTCCCTGTTGCCGGGCCAAGGCCTTGAGCCCTTCGCTCAACCCGGGGTCGAGCACCAGGGCCTGACTGGCACCGGCAAAACTGGGGGACAACGGACGCGGATGATCGACCGGCAACTCCAGCACCGGCTGCTCGCCAGCGAGTTTGCCCAGCCAATATTCCAGTTGCCGCTCCTGCTCACCGGCTTCCATCCAGTGCCGCTGCCACAACGCATAGTCGGCGTACTGGATCGGCAGCGCCGGCAACTGCGGCGTACGGCCCAGGCTCAGGTCGGCATACAGCGCCAACAGCTCCTCGGTCATCACCTGCAGGGACCAGCCGTCCGACACGATATGGTGCTGGGTCAGCACCAGCACCTGTTCATCGGCCGTTACCTGCAACAAGGCCGCCCGCAACAACGGGCCGTTGGCCAGATCGAAAGGCTGCTGGCTCTGCGCCTGGACAAAGCCCTGGACCTGCGCCTCACGCTCCGCCGCAGAGGCCGGGTCGAGGGTGTGCAGATCCAGGCTGAAGCGAGCGGCGGGCAACACCACCTGCAGCGGCTGCCCGTCGGTCTGGGTGAACACCGTGCGCAAGCTTTCGTGCCGCTCCACCAGGGCCTGGAAGCTGCCCTGCAAGGCGTTTACATCGAGCTGGCCGTGCACCCGCAAGGCCGTGGCAATGTTGTAGGCGGGACTCTGCGGCGCCCATTGCCAGAGGAACCACTGGCGCTGTTGGGCGTAGGACAGCAGCAGGGGCTCCTCGGCCGCGCGGCGAAACACCGGCGCGACCTCGAACAGATTGATGCCCTTCTGCTTGAGCAGCGCCGCCAAGCCTTTGCGCTGCTTGGACGAGAGTTGCCCCACCGACTCGATTAACCCTTGCACTCGTGCTTCCCCTCAAGAAATCAGTTTTTCCAGATCTTCGAGGGATAGACGTTTGAGGGCCTCCAGGGATTTAGCCAATTCATCCTGAACGGGCGACGAAGCGCTGCGCAACGCTTCGATCCGTTCGCAGAACGCCAGCAAGCTGTCGGCCTGGAACAGTTCCTTGAGGGGGATCTTGTCGCCCAGGCGTTCGCCGATCCGACTCACCACCAGGGTCGCCAGCAACGAATGGCCGCCCAGCTGGAAGAAGTTGTCGCCCAGGCCCACCTGCTCGATCCCCAGCACCTCCTGCCAGAGCGCCGCGACCTGGATCTGCAACTCGCTGCGCGGCGCCTCGTAGTGCTGCTGCCGAGGGCCGCTGCCCAGGGCGATCAGGGCCTTGCGGTCGAGCTTGCCATTGGGGGTCAGCGGCAAGGCCTCGACCAGGTGCAACTGGCCGGGCACCATATGCGCCGGCAAGCGCGCGGCCAGGGCCGTCCTGAGACCGGCGACAAACGCCTGGGCATCGACAGTCCCCGCTGGCGTCACCACATAGCCCTGCAAGTGCTTGCCCGCCGCATCCTCCTGGGCCAGCACCACCGCTTCGCGCACCGACGGCTGCTCGAGCAGACAGGCTTCGACTTCGCTCAACTCGACGCGGAAACCGCGAATCTTCACCTGATGGTCGGCGCGACCGATGTACTCGATCCGCTCGCCCTCGCCCTGGCGCACCAGGTCACCGCTGCGGTACAGGCGCTCGCCGTCAGCGGCGAACGGATTCGGTACATAACGCTCGGCGGTCAGGCCGGGCCGGCCCAGGTAGCCCCGGGAAACCCCGGCACCGCCCAGGTACAGCTCGGCCGCCACCCCGGCAGGCAGCAGTTGCAAACCGGGATCGAGCAGATAGGCCTGGGTGTTCGCCAATGGACGCCCGATATTCGCCGAGCCCTGGGCGGTGCGTAGGGTGAAGGTCGAGTAGGTGGTGTCTTCCGAAGGACCGTACAGGTCGAACACCTGGCGCACCCGGGTGCCGGCGTAGAGCGCATCCACCAGCGTCTGCTTCAGTGGCTCGCCGGCCAGGTTGAGGGTGCCGACCGAGGCCGGGATCTGCCCGGCCCGCAGCAGCGCGGCAATGGCCGAGGGCACGGTGTTGATCAGCGTGACCCGCTCGCGGGCCGGCAGCTCCGCCAGGGCCAGGGCATTGTCCGCCAGCACCAGGCAACCGCCGCCGGCCAGGGTGACGAAGATCTCCCAGACCGACAGGTCGAAGCAGATCGAGGTCGAGGCCAGCACCCCGCGCAGTTGCTCGCGGTCGTAGGTCTGCAGCGACCAGTGGATCAACGCCGTGAGGTTGTCGTGGGTGATCGCCACGCCCTTGGGCTTGCCGGTGGAACCGGAGGTGTAGATGACATAGGCCAGGTTCTGGCCGCAGGTGTCCACGGACGGCGCGCTGCTCGGGTAGCTCGCCAGCCAGTCATCGCCCGCCTCCATCAGCAGCACCGGAGCGGGCAGCGCTTGCGGCAAGCGTTCGAGGAGGATGGCCTCGCTCAGCAACAGGCCCGCGTGGCTGTCATCGAGCATATGCAACAAGCGCTCGCGCGGGTACTCGGGGTCCAGCGGCACATAGGCGCCGCCGGCCTTGAGGATTGCCAGCAGGGCAACGATCAGGTCCGGGGTGCGGCGCAGGCACACGCCGACCCGCACTTCGGGGCCGATGCCGCGCTCGCGCAGGAGGTGGGCCAGGCGATTGGCGCGCTGGTCCAGGGTCTGGTAGTCCAGTTGCCAGTCGGCGAAGAGGATCGCCGGGGCCGCGGGCTGACCGGCGACCTGATCCGCAAGATGCTCAAGCACATGACCCCGGATCCGCGGATTGAACGCTGCCCCTGTAGGAGCGAGCTTGCTCGCGATGAGCGCAAGGGCACCGTGACTCTCCAGGTACCCCGCGTTATCGTTGACGTCCATCGCGAGCAAGCTCGCTCCTACAGAAGAGCGCCGGCTCCAGTCGAGGGCGACCTGACGTTCGGCCGGGTCGAGCAGTTCCAGCGTACCCAACGGCTGGCGCGCGTCGACCATGAACTGGCTCATCAGGTATTCCAGCTGCCGGCCCAGTCGCGCCACACCCGCGGCGTCGAAACTGGCCCGGTCGTAACCGCAATCCACGATCAGTTCGCGCCCGGTCACCGCCACCAGGGTCAGCGGATAGTTGGTCTGCTCCGAACGTTCGATCGCCGCGAACTCAGGGCCCGCCTCCGAAGCCTGGCCCAGCGCTTCGGCCATCGGGTAGTTCTCGAACACCAGCAGGCTGTCGAACAACCCGCCCGCGCCCAGGCCCGCCCAGCGCTGGATCTCGTACAGCGGCGTCTGCTCATGCTCGCGCAATGCCAGGTTGAGGTCCTGCACCTGTTGCAACCACTCACCCACCGTCAGTTGTGCATCAGGGCTCGCCACCACCGGCAGGGTGTTGATAAACAGGCCGATCTGCTGCTCGACCCCGGGCAGGTCGGTCGGACGCCCGGCCACGGTGGCACCGAAGGCCACGCAATCCTGGCCGGTATAACGCTGCAACAGCAGCAGCCAGGCGGCCTGCATCAGGGTGTTGAGGGTGACTTTGCGTTCGCGGGCAAAACGGTTCAACCCAGTCGTCAACGCCTCATTGAACACATGCCGATGTTCCCCATAGCCCTGCCCCCGTTCATGGCTGCCCAAGGTCCCGACCAGGCGGGTCGGCTCCTGCAGACCGGCCACGGCCGCGCTCCAGAAGTCCTGGCTGGCGCGGGCATCGCGCTGGCCCAACCACTCGATATAGTCGCGATAACGTCCTGTGCCCCGGGCAATGCTCACCCCGGCATAACGTTGCAGCACTTCGCCGAACAGCTGCGAGGTGCTCCAGCCGTCCATCAGGAGATGGTGGCTGGTGTAGATCATCCGGTATTCGGTCTCGCCGGTTCGCACCAGCGTCACCCGCAGCAAAGGCCCGCGATGGGGCTCGAAACCGGCGGCGAGGTCGGCTTGCGCCAACTGCTCGAAGGCCGCCTCATGCTCGCCGCGCGTGCGCCAGTCGTGAACCCGCATCGGCATCTGCAACGTGCGCAGGACGATCTGCACCGGCGCCGCCAGTTCCTGGGGCCAGGCAAATACCGTGCGCAGCATTTCATGGGCCTGCACGGTTTGCTGCCAGGCCTGGCGGAAACCCTCGACGTCCAGGTGCCGCACATTCAGTCGCAGCTGGTTGATATAGGCCGCACCCTCCGGATCGTCCAGATGATGGAAGAGGATCCCCTGCTGCATCGGCGACAGCGGATAGAGATCCTCGATCTCCCCCGCCGCCACCGGCAGGCGCCGCAGTTGCCCGGCACTGAGAGTCACCAGCGGGAAGTCCGACGGCGTCACGCCCAGTTGCCCGCCCTGGCAGCAATGCCCGATCAGCTCACTCAGTGCCTGTTCATAGGCGCGGGCCAGGGCTTCGATGGTTTCAGGCCGATACTGCTGGCGACTGAACGCCCAATCCAGTTGCAGCTCACCGTCGAACACCTGGCCGTTGAGGCTCAGGCCGTCGCCCGGCGGTGCATCCTCGGGCTGGTTGCGCCCGGTGGACTCGCCGCTGGGCACGAACAGCGCGCCGTCGGCTTCGGTGAAACTGCCGTCGAACTGGCCCAGGTAGTTGAAGGTCACCCGCGCCTGGGGCAAGGCCGCCAGTTGCCGGGCAAAACCGGCATCGCCCAGGTAACGCAGCACGCCATAGCCGATGCCTTTGTTCGGCACCGCCCGCAATTGCTCCTTGATGCCGCACAGGGAAGCGCCCGGCTCCGCCTGGGGTGTGAGCCGCAGCGGAAACAGGCTGCTGAACCAGCCCACCGTGCGACTCAGATCGAGGTCGTCGAACAGGTCTTCGCGACCGTGCCCTTCGAGCTGGACCAATACCGACGGTTGCCCGCTCCAGTCGCACAGCACCCGCGCCAGGGCGGTCAGCAGCAGGTCGTTGACCTGGGTGCGATAGGCCGTCGGCGCGACTTTCAGGAGTTGCTGGGTCAGCGTCTTGTCCAGGCGTGAGCTGGCATGACCGACCTCGCCGACAGGCACCTGCCCGGGAGCAAATTCAAACGGCAGCTCCTGGAGATCACCCGCCAGGGTACCCAACCAGTAATCACGCTCGGCCAGCAGGCGTTCGCTGCGAGCATAGCCGTGCAACTGCTCGGCCCAGGTCTGCAGCGAACTGCCGCGCACAGCCGCCACCGGCGACTGCCCGGAGACTTGTGCAACATAAGCCTGCTGCAGATCTTCCAGCAGGATCCGCCAGGACACGCCGTCCACCGCCAGGTGATGGATCACCAGCAACAGGCGCTGCTCGCCGGCGGGCAGATTGACCAGCACCCCACGCAACAACGGACCGTTCTTCAGGTCCAGGCTGCGCTGGGCCTGATCGGCCAGCTCCGTCAGTTGCGCCGGATCGGCGAGTTCACGGACCCACAGCAGATCGGCCGGCGCTGCCGAGGCGTAGTGCGCCTGCCATTGACCCTCCTGTCGGTCGAAGCTCAGGCGCAAGGCATCGTGCTGCGCCACCAGCGCCGCGAGCGCCGCTTGCAGAGGCTCGGCCTCCAGGGTTTCACGGGGCTTGAGCATCAGCGACTGGTTCCAGTGCTGACGCTGAACAATCTCCATCTCGAAAAAACGTGCCTGGATCGGCAGCAGCAACTGCCGACCGCTGGCCTGGACCACGAGCTCACTCGCCGGCTTCTTCTCGATCCGCTTCGCCACCGTGGCCAATTGGCTGATGGTCTGCTTCTCGAACAGTTGCTTGGGACTGAGGCGGATGCCCAGGCGCTTGGCCCGGGCGATGATCTGCAGGCTGAGGATCGAGTCGCCACCCAGTTCGAAGAAGTTGTCGCGGGTGCCGACCCGCTCCAGCTTGAGCACATCGGCCCAGACCGCCGCCAGTTGTTCTTCGATCTCGCCGACCGGGGCAACGTAGCCCTGCTGCACCGCCCCCGGCTGCGGCAGCGCACGCTTGTCCAGCTTGCCGTTGGCGGTCAGCGGCAATTGCTCCAGCAGCACGATCTGCGCCGGCACCAGGTAATCGGCCAGGCAGGCCTGCAACTGGCGGCGCAGGTCATCCACCGAGCACTGCGCAGCCGCTGTCGTGACACAGTAGGCAACCAGTTGCAGACGCCCGGCGTCCTCATCCACCGGCAATGCCAGGACCGCCGCCTGGGCCACGCCGTCGAGACCCTGGAGCACCCGCGTGACTTCCGCCGGTTCCACCCGGTAACCGCGGATCTTCACCTGATCGTCATTGCGCCCGAGAAATTCCAGCAGCCCCTGGCGCGTGCGACGCATGCGGTCGCCGCTGCGATAGACCCGCGCTCCCGGCGCACCGAAAGGATCGGGCAGGAAACGTTCGGCGGTCAGCCCCGGTTGCCCGAGATAACCCAGGGCGACACTGGCGCCACCGATATACAGCTCGCCCGGCACCTGCTCGGCGACACTATTGAGTACATCGTCCAGCACATAACCGTGGGCACCCGGCAAGGCGCGACCCACCGCGACACCCCGGGCATGCGGATGCAGCGCTGAGACTTCATTCGCCAACACGCCCACGGTGGTTTCGCTGGGACCGTAGTGATTGATAAAACGGCAGTCCGGCTTGAGTGCCCGTATCTGCTCGAACAACGCCGGCGAACAGGCTTCGCCACCGACGATCAGCGCATGCCAGGGCAGGACGTCGGCGGGCTCGCTCGCCTGCAACAACGCCGCCAGATGGCCGGGAACGATCTTCAATACGCCGACCTGATGCTCGCGCATGTACTCGGCAAAGCGGTCGGGGTCGAAACCCAGTTCCTCGGGCAACACATGCAGGGTGCGCCCGGAACACAGGGCGCCGAACAGCATGGTGTGACCGAGGTCGGCGGCGATGGTGGAGACCAGCGCCATGCTCACCTCGGGCGCCAGGTCCAGACGCTCCAGCAGGCCACTGACATAACTGGCCAAGGCCCCGTGGCTGACCAGTACGCCCTTGGGCAGTCCGGTGGAGCCGGAGGTATGGATCACGTAGGCCGGGGCCTGTTCCGCCAGGTCCAGGTCCGGCGTGGTATCGGTTTGATGACGCCATTGTCCAGGGGCATAAGCCAGGCCGACACAACCGGCAATGGCCAGCGTCGTCACCCGGGGATCGCCTTCGGCGCACAGCAGCAGGCGCGCGCGGGCGCGTTCGAGCATCGGCTGCAAGCGCGCATCCGGGGCCTTGCTGTCCAGCGGCATGTACACCGCACCGGCCTTGAGAATCCCCAGGACACAGGTCAGCCAGTCCAGCGAGCGCTCCATCAGCACCGCCACCGGCTCGCCGACGCCGACGCCCTGGTCGCGCAGATGATGGGCAAGGCGATTGGCCGCCTGGTCCAGCTCAAGGAAACCCAGGGTCCGCTCGAGGCAGCGAGCGGCCAGCGCCTGGGGCTGGTGTTGCACCTGGGCGTTCCACTGTTGCAGCACTGGAATCGCCGCCATACGGGGTTCCGTCGCCAGGGCCGGTGGACGGTTTTCCAGGCTCAGCAGCGGCGCATGCGGGGCGCGCAGCACCGCATCGAACAGACTGAGCAGCGAAGCAATAAAACCTTCGATGGTCGAAGGCTGGTAGAGGTCGCTGGCATAGGTCATCTCACCGTGAATCAGATTGCCGGCGTCGGTGATATCCAGGGCCAGGTCGAAGTGGGTGCCGTCCTTGTGCAGCGGATATTCCTCGACCAGCAGGCCCGGCAGGCTCAGGGTGCGCTGTTTCTGCATGCCGACGTTCTGGTTGAACTTGGCCTGGAACAGCGGGTTGTGGTCCAGGCTGCGTTGCGGTGCCAGGGCATCCACCAGTTGTTCGAACGGCAATTCCTGGTGCGCCTGGGCGCCAAAACTGCTTTCCCGAATCCGCGCCAGCAGCTCAAGGAAACTCTCGCGTTCGTCGACCTCGCAACGCAGCACCTGGGTATTGATGAAGAAGCCGATCAGGCCTTCGACCTCGGCCCGACCACGGTTGGCGTTGGGCACACCGACGCGGATATCCCGTTGTCCGGCGTGCCGGGACAGGAACCAGGCGTAACCGCCGAGCACCAGCATGAACAGGCTCAGGCCCTGGCTGCGGGCAAAGGCCTGGAGCTGCGCCGAACGCTCGGCGCCGAAATCGAAGCGCAGGGTCTGGCCCTGGAAGCTCTGCACCGGCGGCCGCGGAAAATCGGCGGCGACGTCCAGCAGCGGTTGTTCCTCGCCCAGTTGCCGCCGCCAGTAGTCCAACTGCCGCTCGCCCTCGCCGGCTTCCAGCCAGCTGCGCTGCCAGATCGCATAGTCGGCGTACTGCAAGGCCAGCTCCGGCAGCCCGGGCTCGCGGTTCTGGCAGAAGGCCTGATAGCCCTGGACGAACTCCTTGACCATCACGTCCATCGACCAGCCGTCGGAGACGATATGGTGCATGCACACCAGCAGCACCCATTGCGCCTCGTCGAGCCGGATCAGAGTGGTCCGCAGCAAGGGGCCGGCGAGCAGATCGAAAGGTTGCGCGGTAAGCGCGGCGACCCGTTCGGCCAACTCGGCTTCACGGGTTTCGGCGGCGCAGGCCGTCAGGTCGATACGCTCCAGCGGCAGCGCCTGCTGGTCGAGGATCACCTGGCGCGGTTGCTCGCCGTCGACCTGGAAGCGGGTGCGCAGCACTTCGTGGCGCTGGACCAGATATTCGAAAGCGCGCTGCAAGGCGCTTTCATCCAGTTCACCGCGCAGGCGCAAGGCAGCGGCCATATTGTAGGCGGCACTGTCCGGTTCGAGCTGCCAGAGAAACAGCAAGCGCTGCTGGGCGTAGGACAAGGGAATCGCGGCCTGCCCATGGCGGCTGACCGGCACCGGCAGCAGGCTGAAATCCTTGCCCTGCTGGCTCAGGCGGGCGAGGAACTGCCGCCGTTGCTCCAGCGGCAGGCTGATAAAACGTTTGGCAAGACTCAATGCGGCCTGGGCACTCATGCTCCCACCTCCTCCAGCGAACTCATGAACTGCTCCATATCACCCCAGTCGTTCTCGCCGACGCCCTCGGCGAGGCTCGCCACTTCAATGGCCAGGTCACCCAGCAAGGGATTTTCAAACAGGCTGCGCAACGGCAGGCTGACCGCCAGGCGCGTCTTGATCCGCGCGATCACCTGGGCGGCGAGCAACGAATGCCCGCCCAACTCGAAGAAGTGGTCGTCGAGCCCGACCTGGGGCACGTGCAGGACCTGCTCCCAGATCTCCGCGAGGTTGCGTTCGATCTCGCTGTGGGGCGCCCGGTAGCGGGCCTGCAACTGACTCGGATCGGGCAGCGGCAAGGCCTTGCGGTCCAGCTTGCCGCTGGGGGTCAGGGGCAGGCGCGGCAACAGCAGCAGGTGGGTCGGCACCATGTAGTCGGGCAACTGGCCTTGCAGCAAGGTCTTGACCTGCTGGCGCAGAGTCGCCTCGTCCGCGGCCTGTTCCGCCACCAGGTAGCCGACCAGTTGCGTGCCGCCCGTCAGCGGCAGGGCCAGCACGGCGGCTTCACGCACGCCCGGGCACTGCAACAGGCGGCCTTCGATTTCGCCCAGTTCGATACGGAAACCGCGAATCTTCACCTGGTGGTCGACCCGACCGACGTACTCCAGGGCACCGTCGGCGCGTAGGCGCGCACGGTCGCCGCTGCGGTAGAGACGCTCGCCGGGGTTGAACGGATCGACGATAAAGCGCTGGGCACTGAGGGCCGGTTGCCCCTGATAACCACGCGCCAGGCCGGGGCCGCCGATATACAACTCGCCGACCGCGCCCCGGGGCAGCAGGTTCAGCTCGTCGTCCAGCACCAGCAGCCGTCGATCCGACAAACCCTGGCCGATAGGCACGCCGCGCCAGGACACATCTTCGGGCAACAGTGCCGAGCAGTCATGGGTGGTGGAAACCACGGTGGCTTCGGTCGGGCCATAGGTATTGATCAGCCGCACGTGCCCCAGGCCGGCGAGCGGCCACAAACGCAGGCCGTCGACCGCCATGGCCTCGCCGCCGATATGGATCTGCCGCAGCACGCCGTAGTGCTGCGGTGGCCGGGCCGCCCAGTCCTGGACCAGCAGATGCCAGTAGGCGGCCGGCAGGTCCGCCAGGGTGATGCCGTGTTCGAGGATCGCGCCATGCAGGGTGGCACTGTCCCACAGGCGCCCGTCCCGCAGGACCACGCAAGCGCCCAGGCACAGCGGCGGGAAGAACTGTTCGACAAAACCGTCGAAGCTGCTGGTGGCCATTTGCAGGACCCGGTCTGAGTCCACCAGTTGGCTGTATTCGCTGGCTCGGGCGATAAACTCGGCCAGGGCGGCATGACTGATCGCCACGCCTTTCGGCCGGCCGGTGGAGCCCGAGGTGTAGATCACATAGGCCAGGGAGTTCGGCTCGATGCCTGGCGGCAGGTCGTGGTCGGAAAACGCCGAGTCGTCGAGCTGGTCCAGGCAGAGGATTTCGCCGTCCTGGAAGGTCGGCAGGCTGGCCAGCCACGGGCTCTGGGTCAGCAACAGTTGCAGGCCGCTGTCCTGCAAGACGTGCTGCAGGCGCTCGGTGGGGGTTTGCGGGTCCAGCGGCACATAGGCGCCACCGGCCTTGAGCACGGCGAGGATGGCCACGGCCATTTCCAGACTGCGGGACACGGCGAGCCCCACCAGCACGTCGGGGCCGACGCCGCGCTCGCGCAACAGATGGGCCAGGCGGTTGGCGCGGCGGTTCAGTTCGGCGTAGTTCAGGCACGGCGCGCCTTCGGGCTCGGCGAGGATCAGCGCGGTGGCTTCAGGGGTCCGCCGGACCTGGGCCTCGAATAGCTGCGGCAAGAGCATGGAGTCCGTTGCCGACGCCGGTTTTCCGGTCGAATCACCGAGCAACTGAGCGACTTCCTCCGACGCCAACATCGGCAACTGCGCCACCGCCTGTTGCGGATCGCGGCACACCGCCGCCAGCAGATTGCGCCAGTGCCCGGCCAGACGGGCAATGGTCTCAGCGTCGAAAATATCGGTGGCGTAGGTAAAGGCGGCGAACAACTGCTCGCCTTCCTCGCGGGTTTCCAGCATCAGGTCGCTGGCGGCGGCATGCTCGCGCGAACCCGCCGCGCCCTCCTCCGCGCTCAGGTGCTGCACCTGCAGTCCGCAGGCGAGGGTCTTGCCCTGCACATCGGTGACCAGCGGCTGGTGATTGAACATCACCTGGAACAGCGGGTTGTGACTCTGGCTACGGGCCGGTTGCAGGGCCTCGATCAAGGCGTCGAAAGGCAGTTCCTGATGGGCCTGGGCACCGGCGGCGGCCTCGCGTACGCGCTGCAGCAACCCGGCGAAGGACTGCTGGCCGCTGACCTCGCTGCGCAAGACCTGGGTGTTGACGAAGAAGCCGATCAGGCCCTCGGTCTCGCTGCGGGTACGGTTGGCGATCAGGCCGCCGACACGGATATCGGTTTGCCCGCTGTAGCGGTACAGCAGGGTCTTGAACGAAGCCAGCAGGACCACGAACAAGGTCACCCCCTGGCGCTGGGCCAGGGTCTTGAGTTGCTGGCGCAGATCCGCGTCGACCTGTACTTCCAGACGCGCGCCACGGTGACTGGCCTGGGCCGGATAGGCCCGGTCGGTAGGCAATTCAAGTACCGGGTGCTCTTCACCCAGGTGCCCGCGCCAATAGGCCAGTTGCCGTTCACGCTCACCGGCTTCGAGCCAGCTGCGCTGCCACAGGGCATAGTCGCGGTAGTGCACGCTCAGGGGCGACAAGGTGGGCGCCTGGCCGGCGACGCAGGCGTCATACAAGCGGGCGAACTCGTCCACCAGGATATTCATCGACCAGCCGTCGGCGATGATGTGGTGCAGGGTCAGCAACAGCACATGTTCCTGCTCGGCCAGGCGCAGCAGGCGAATGTTCAGCAACGGCCCGCGCTCCAGGTCGAATGACTGCCCCGCTTCCTCGGCCATGGCTTGCCGGGCGCGCTGCACGCGCAGCTCCGGGGCCAGCGCGGACAGGTCGCTGATCGCGATGCGTACCGCGCTCGGCTCGGCCACGCGCTGGAAAGCCCGCTCGCCGTCCTGGCCAAAGGTGGTGCGCAGGCACTCATGGCGCGCCACCAGGGCGCTGAAGGCCTGTTCCAGCGCAGGCAGCTCCAGCACGCCATTCAGGCGCACGGCCATCGGCAGGTTGTAGGCCGCGCCGGTGGGATCGAGTTGCCAGAGAAACCACAGGCGCTGCTGGGCGTAGGACAGGCCGTCGCGTTCCACGACGCTGTCACCGGCAACGATGGGCAGCAACGAAAAATCGACGCCCTCCCGGTCCATCGCGGCCAGGAAGACCTTGCGCTTTTCCCCGGGCAACGCGATAAAACGGCGGGCCAGTTGCTGTGCGTCCCGCGGATTCATTGCGAGTACCCCTCGGCCATCGCCACCACCACCTTGCGCTTGCCGGTGAACGGCGAACGGGAGTGGGCGCTGAGCATGTTGTCGAGCATCAGCACATCGTTTTCCTGCCAGGGAAAACTGATGGTGCAGTCGTCGAGCACGCCACGGACTTCGTCCAGCAGGTCGATCTCGATGGCCGAGCCGTCGCCGTAATAGACATTGCGCGGCAGGTCTTCCTCATCCACCGCATCGAGCAGGGTCTCGCGCACTTCCGGCTGCAGGTTCGACACATGGAACAGATGCGCCTGGTTGAACCAGACCATGTCCTGGGTCACCGGGTGCCGGGCCACCGTCTGGCAGCGCTGGCGGGTGCGCAACTCGCCGTCGTCCTTCCATTCGCATTCGATGGAATGGGCCCGGCAGTAGGCCTCGACCACCGCCTCGTCCTCGGTATTGAACACCTGGCTCCACTCCACATCCAGGCCGTTGCCATAGTTGCGCACGTACATCAGGCCCTTGCTGATGAACCGCTCGCGGATCCGCGCCGGGACCCGCCGATAGACTTCACGGCTGTCGCAGATGGGCGTTTCGCCGCCGGTCTGCGCGGCGATCATGCTGTAGAACCAGATCTTCATCGGCCATTCGAGGGTGTAGGCCTGCTCGTTGTGCAGCGGAATGCTCTGGTGCGCCGGGTATTCGGTGGAGGTGTAGACCCCCTTGGTCACGTTGCTGCGCGGTGTCGAGCCGAACTCGTAGTTGAGCAATGGATGACCGAAACCGGCGGCGAACTCGCGAAAGGCCTCGGCGCCGCCCACCTCGAAACCACGCAGCAGAATCCCGCCGGCACGGTACAGGTGCGCGTCGATCAGCGGCTTGCATTCGGCGAACGCCTCGCGCAGGTCGAGACCGGGTTCAGGCGCCTGGATCAGCATGGGCAAGGTGCCCGACCCGGTCAGCAGCGGCCGGATATCCAAACTCAATGCATTGTTCATGACGACTCTTCTCCCTTGATCTCGGATCGCAAGTGCCGGGCGCGCGAATGCGCCGTGCACTTGGCTGTGCTTCGATTAACGGATGGCCGTACAGGGAAATTAGGCGGACCGGGCAACGTCGCTCAGCGACCAGAGCGGTTTTGATGGCAGAAACATTTACTTTCATTTCCCTATACGTTTTTCCGGGGCTCATCCGTCTTATCCAAATGACATCCTCAGAAATAGAGCCGCCGCTTTCCCATGTCGAAGCCTTCCACCCCGAAGAAATCCCGCTCAAGACTCTGGTTCCTGGTCCATAGCTGGCTGGCGCTGCCCATCTGGTTTTTTGTCCTGATCGTCTGTGTCACCGGCACCCTGGCGGTGATCAGCCAGGAAATCGTCTGGCTGGCCAATCCCGAGATCCGCGCCAGCAAGCCGTTCGACGACGCGCCGCTGCTCAGCTTCGACCAGGTGATCGCCGCCATCGCCAAGAGCGATCCGGAGGTGATCGTCCAGCAGATCATTCGCCCGGACGAAGCGCATTTCGCCTTGCGCGCCGATATCAACTACCCCGACGGCCGCTCGGTGATCGTCTACGTCAATCCCTATACCGGGGTGATCCAGGGCATCAGCCCGCAGTTCGACTTCAAGCAGTTCACCCGCGCCCTGCACGGCTGGTGGCTGGTGCCTTTCGTCAACGGTTACAGCTGGGGCTGGTACCTGGTGTCGCTGCTCGGGCTGCCGCTGCTGGCATCGCTGGTCACCGGGCTGGTGGTGTACAAGCGTTTCTGGAAAGGCTTCTTCAAGCCGACCCTGCGTTTCAACCACGGTGCGCGGATTTTCTGGGGCGATTTCCACCGGCTGAGCGGTATCTGGTCGATCTGGTTTATCGCGGTGATTTCCATCACCGGCACCTGGTTCCTGATCCAGGCGATCCTCGCCGACAACCAGATCAGCTTCGCCAGCCGGCCGATCCCGGCGATCATTTCCCATGACAGCGCACCACTGATGCCCGATGGCCGGCCAGCGCCGATGCTCGGCGCCGACGAAGCCCTGCGCATCGCCCAGCAACGGGTTCCCGGACTCGACTCGAGCTTCGTCAGCCTGCCCGGCAACGCCTTCAGCCCTATCGAAGTGGGCGGGCGCAGCGGCTATCCGCTGATGTACCAGACCCTGCAGATCAACCCCTACAACGGCGAGATCGAACAGTCGCGCCTGCTCTCGGATCGCAACAAGCTGGAGTTCGTCACCGAATCGATGCGACCGCTGCACACCGGGGATTTCGGCGGCCTGTGGATCAAGCTGATCTGGTTTTTCTTCGGCCTGGTGCTGAGCATGATGGTCTTGAGCGGCCTGCTGATCTGGACCAAGCGCACCGCCCTGGCCACCGCCCAGGCCCTGAAACGCAGTGCCAAGACCGAACGGGCGCCGGCGCCCAAGGCCAGGACCGCCCGGAATACCGAAACTCCGGAGGTAACCCCATGATCAAGGACAGCACGCTGCCGGCGCCCTCGCCCCTCAGCCGCTTCTGGCACAAGTGGCGCTTCCACCTGAACATCCTGCTGGTGCTGATCCCCCTGGGTTTCATGCCGCGCTACTTTTCCGATGCCGCGCTGTTCCGTGGCGACACCGGCCTGGGCAAGCACCTCAATCAAATCCAGGTCGGCCCCTGGAGCCTGGAAATGGCCGAACTCTGGGACGAAGGACCCCGTCGCGACGGGCCCGCCGGTTATCTGAAAAGCTTCAACGCGCGCCTCTGCGACCGCTGTGGCGAGCAGGTCAAGGCCGCCTACCTGCGCGTGGGCAAACCCCGCAGCCTGCGTGCCGCCGGAGTGATCTTCTTCGGCACCGCCTATCGCATGAACGCCGTGGTGCCGATTCCCGACCGGACCCAGGACGATGCCGAACTCTGGATCACCCTCGAGGGCTGGGACGGTTCGGTGCACCAGGCCTCTCTTCCACTGCGCCAGGCCTCTCCGGCCACCCTTGCCTGGCTGGACAAACAAGGAGCGCGGAAATGACCTTCACGCCACCCAAGACGCTTGCCACCGGCCTCCTGCTGCTAGCCGCCGGTTTCAGTAGCAGCGCCCTGGCCCACAATCCGATCTGCGAGTGCAAGCAGATCGATGCCGAACAGATTCAATGCAAGGGCGGTTTCTCCGATGGCAGCGCGGCCACCGGGGTGACCCTGGACGTGATCGGCTATGACGAAAGCATCCTGTTGCCGGGCAAGCTGGGGCAGGACTCGACCCTGACCTTCAAGAAGCCGGCGACCGATTTCTATGTGCTGTTCGACGCCGGTCCCGGGCATATCGTTGAAATCGACCATGGGGATATCGAAGCCCCATGAGCCCCTCGACCACCCAGATCGTCCGCCCCGCCGGGGCCGGCCATGAAACCCTCTACGTGCTGCTGTTCTGCCTGATCGTGCTGCTGGTCGCCGGCTCCGTGGTCGCGCTGCATGGCGAGCAGCAGAACGTCAGCACCCTCGAGGCCTATCAGGTGGATGCGCGCCGCGACCTGAGCGCCGGCGAGCAGGGCATCTACGCCGACCTGCGGGTCACCCTCGACGAAATCCATCTGCTGCAACAGGACCAGCAAGCCCTGCCCGCCCCCGAGCGACTCGGCGAAGAAGGGTTTGCCCCCTTCGCCCAGGACGCCAGCTCGGTCAGTCGCGGTGGCCACGCCTGGCACCTGCTCGACCAGCGTGCCTACTTCGGCCTGAGCCACGCCACGGCCACCGCCGGTTCCTTCCTGATGCGGGTCGGCAGCGATACAAACGCCGCGCCGGATATCTGGCTCAACCGCAGCAACAACCTGGCGGCACCCGCCGACCTCAGCGACAGCGCCCTGATCGCCGGCGGCTGGCAGCGGGTGGTCGCGCAATTCGATGCCGGCGTAACCCGCCAGCATCGGCACTGAACCTTCCGACTCACCCCAGGGAAGACTGTCTACCCATGTCCATTTCAGCTCTGTTCAGCCGCCGTCACCTGTTGCTCGCGCTGCTGCTCTCGCCCCTGCTGCTGTCCTTCCAGGTCCAGGCTGACCCGGCCAAGCGCCTGCGCATCGGCATCACCCTGCATCCTTATTACAGCTACGTGGCGAATATCGTCGGCGACAAGGCCGAGGTGGTGCCGCTGATCCCGGCCGGCTTCAATCCCCACGCCTACGAGCCCCGCGCCGAGGACATCAAGCGCATCGGCACGCTGGATGTGATCGTGGTCAATGGCGTCGGTCATGACGACTTCGCCGACCGCATGATCGCCGCCAGCGAAAAGCCCGATATCCCGGTGATCGAGGCCAATGAAAACGTGCCGCTGCTGGCTGCCACCGGCACCGCCGCGCGAGGCGCCGGCAAGGTGGTCAACCCGCACACCTTCCTGTCCATCAGCGCCTCCATCGCCCAGGTCAACAACATTGCCCGGGAACTCGGCAAGCTCGACCCGGACAATGCCAGGACCTACACCGCCAACGCCCGGGCCTACGGCAAGCGCCTGCGGCAGATCCGCGCCGACGCCCTGGCAAAACTCACCCAGGCCCCCAACGCCGACCTGCGGGTGGCCACGGTGCACGCGGCCTATGACTACCTGCTGCGCGAGTTCGGCCTGGAAGTCACCGCCGTGGTCGAGCCGGCCCATGGTATCGAACCGAGCCCGAGCCAGTTGAAAAAGACCATCGACCAACTGCGTGAACTGGATGTGAAGGTGATCTTCTCGGAACTGGACTTCCCGTCGACCTATGTCGAGACCATCCGCCGCGAGTCGGGGGTGCGGATCTATCCGCTGTCGCATATTTCCTATGGCGACTACAGCGCCGACAAGTACGAGAAGGAAATGACCAACAACCTGGACACCGTGGTCCGGGCGATTCAGGAGGCCGGGGCATGACCGCTGCCGAACAGTTGGTCGCCCGGGCCATCGGTCCGACGCTGAAGTTCGACGGCATCGATCTGGTGCTGGGCAACACCACCATTCTCGATCAGGTCAGCTTCCAGGTGCGCCCCGGTCATGTGCATGCCCTGGTCGGGCCCAATGGCGGCGGCAAGAGCTCGCTGATCAAGACCTTGCTTGGGCAGATGCCCCACCAGGGACGCCTGAGCCTGGAATGGCCCGACGCTCCCGGGATCATCGGCTATGTGCCCCAGGCCCTGGAATTCGACCGCGGCCTGCCGATGACCGTCGACGATTTCATGGCCGCCATGTGCCAGCGCCGTCCGGCTTTCCTCGGCCTGTCCCGGCATTTCGCCGGGGCGATCGGCGAGGCACTGGAACGGGTCGGCATGCAGGACAAACGCAAGCGCCGCATGGGCGCCTTGTCCGGCGGCGAACGGCAGCGGGTATTGCTGGCCCAGGGCCTGATTCCGCCGCCACAACTGCTGGTGCTCGACGAACCGATGTCAGCGTTGGACGAAGCCGGCATCCAGGTTTTCGAGCGCTTGCTGCTCGACTGGCGCCGCGCCGGCATCACCGTGTTGTGGATCGAGCATGACCTGGAAGCGGTCAAGCGCCTGGCCGACCGGGTCACCGGCCTCAATCGCCGGATCCTGTTCGACGCCTCGCCGGCCGAGGCCCTGACCCCGGACCGCCTGCTGACCCTGTTCTCCACCCATCCGCGCAGCCTCAACGAGGAGACCCGGCCATGACTTATGAAGCTTTTCGCCTGATGATCCAGGGCTGGGCCTCGTCCGGTTTCCTGCCGGCGGCACTGGCCTATGGCTTTGTGGTCAACGCGCTGATCGCCGGGCTGTTGATCGGCCCGGTGCTCGGCGGCCTCGGCACCCTGGTGGTGGTCAAGCGCTTCGCGTTCTTTTCCGAAGCGGTGGGCCATGCGGCCCTGACCGGCGTGGCCATCGGCATCCTGCTCGGCGAACCCTACACCGGCCCCTACGGCAGCCTGTTCGGCTACTGCCTGCTGTTCGGCGTGCTGCTCAACTACTTGCGCAACCGCACCGGCCTGGCCCCGGACACCCTGATCGGGGTGTTTCTCTCGGTGTCCCTGGCCCTCGGTGCCAGCCTGTTGCTGGTGCTGGCCGGCAAGATCAACGTGCATATCCTGGAAAACGTGCTGTTCGGTTCGGTACTGACGGTCAACGGCAACGACCTGCTGGTGCTGCTGATTGTCGGCAGTCTGGTGATGGGCCTGAGCCTGCCGCTGTACAACCGCATCATGCTGGCCAGTTTCAATCCGCAACTGGCGGCGGTGCGCGGTGTCGCGGTGAAGACCCTCGACTACCTGTTCGTGGTGCTGGTGACGCTGATCACCGTGGCGGCGGTAAAAGTTATCGGCGCAATCCTGGTGGGTGCCCTGCTGGTGATTCCGGCCGCGGCCGCGCGCCTGCTCAGCCAGTCGCTCAAGGGTTTCTTCTGGATCTCGGTGGCGATTGCCACCGTCAGCACCCTCTGCGGCATCCTGCTGCCGATCCTGTTCGACCTGCCCGTGCCGTCCGGCGCGGCGATCATCCTGATGGCCGGTATCGCCTTCGCCTTCGCGGCGATCGCCCGTGCCACCGTGCCCAGCCTCAAAGGGAATATTGGATAAATGCCTATTTTTCGCCCCCTGGCGCTCGCCCTGATCCTGAGCGGCCTGTACAGCGCAACGTCGTTCGCCACCCCGGCGCCGATGCAGATCACCGCCAATCACGGCCTGGGTACCGTGGCGTTGCACGCCAGCAGCGCCGCCAAGCCGGTGCGCATCCTCGCCAGCCTGCCGATCACCTACGGCCTGGGCGAGATCCTGCTCAAGGACACCGGCGTGGAGCTGCAACGCGCCGCCGACGCCAACCTGCCGGGCAGTCGCCAGAGCGCCTATTTCAGCGGTCGCGGGGCCCCGGCCCTGCAAAAACTGGCGAGCAATGCCGATGCGGTGATCGGGCTGCGTTCGCTGTGGCCCGAGGATCCGCTCTACCCCATGGCCCGGCGCAGCAACGTGCGGATCGTTGAAGTCGATGCGGCGCGCCCGGTGGACGGCGGCCTGGCGGGTATCGCGGTGCAGCCGGGCAAGGGCGTGGACGGCCTGAACAGCCAGCCCTGGCTGTCGAGCAACAACCTGGGACGGATGGCCGATGTGATCGCCGCCGACCTGGTGCGCCTGGCCCCCGAGGCCAAGCCGAAGATCGAGCGCAACCTGGCGAGCCTCAAGCAGCGCCTGCTCAAGCTCAGCGCCGAAACCGAGGCACGCTTGAGCCAGGCCGATAACCTGACGGTGGCCAGCCTGTCGGAGCGTTTCGATTACCTGATGGGCGGGCTCAACCTGGAAGTGGTCAAGGTCGATGCTCCGGCCGACGATGCCTGGACGCCCGCAGCCCTTGAGCAGTTGAGCCAAACCCTCAAGGCCAACGAGGTGAAAGTGGTGCTGGATCATCGCCAGCCGAGCGAGCCGATCAAGGCGGCGATTACCGCGGCGGGAAGTCGATTGGTGGTGCTCAGTGGCGAAGAGGCCGATCCGCTGGTGGGACTTGAGAGTTCGATCGACAAGGTACTGACGGTATTGTCGCCGTTATGAGTAAAGCAAAAAAAATGTAAATACATCATAGATTTAGTCACGCAACGCGTAGGACAGTTCTGCTTTTGTCAGCCCCTATTCATCTCGACTAAACCTGCAAGCAGAATCATCCGCCCCCTTTTGGTAAAAGGAACAGCGGATGTTCGGCACAGCACATCAACAGCGCTTCAAACTGATCCTCAATGCGTTCGAGCACGAGCTGCACATGCTTGGTTTCAAGGGCAACGAAGGCCTCAACCAGCCCTACCGCATCGATATCGAGCGGGTCAGCAAACGCGATCTGAAAAGCCAGGCCTTTCGCGACGCCACTTCCTTACCCCAATCAAGTCAGGTGCAGCCATGACCCGGTCCTCCAATGACCTGACCGACGGCCCGGCCTGCGAGTCCCAGGCTTTTATCGTCCAGGTCATCGGCAAGGCCCATCTGCCGGGTCAGCGCCTGCTGATCTGCAACAAGGATAGACAGCCGGACCTTGCCCTGACACAGCGCAACCGGCCCCTAACACTCGATAAATCCTGGTGCAGCAGCGTGCTGCATGCCTGGGACTGGCAGCCGGGTCGCCGCCTGATGCTGGAAATCGATAGCCGTGACGGCACGCCGTTGCGCCTGCCACTGCTCGATGACCTGCTGGTCACGCCCCGTCAGATGGAAGCTCAATGGAACCAGATCGTTCCGGTGCTACCCTTCGTGCCCTTGCCGGGGGTCAACAACCAGTACGACCACGGCACACCGGTGTTGTGCCGGGCGGGTTTCATTTATGTGTTTTATCGCCAGCATCTGTGGCGTGAGTTGCAGGTGGAGGTCGACGAACAAGGCCCCCGTTTTCGCGATATCGATGTGGCCCGCTACCGTCAGGGCGAGGGTTTCAAGACCGGCCCGAGGATCGCCAGCGGGCAAGCGCTGGAGGATATCTGGCTGCCGGCGAGCTGGAACAACCAGCGGGTTACCGACCTGCAACTGTGCTTCAGCGAAATCCAGCTCAGTGCGCCACGCCTGCTGCGCCTGGAGCAGGATGCCGCCTTGCGCCAGCAACGCTGCCAGAGTCCGGCGTTGTACTGCACGAACGATGACTTTCGGCATCTGTTCAGTA